>Ga0209606_1002808_pt1 | contig 18524 bp, 8 predicted proteins | sample AD_UKC057_MetaG_FD_184412 | JGI IMG/M metagenome (GOLD analysis project Ga0209606, IMG submission 184412) | Active sludge microbial communities of municipal wastewater-treating anaerobic digesters from USA - AD_UKC057_MetaG (SPAdes) (version 2) | ecosystem: Engineered > Bioreactor > Anaerobic >...
CCCCGGGCCGTGAGAGAGAGGGAATGAGGGAGTTTGAGAAGAATCGGAAGAATAACATTGCTGATGTGTGAAACAGCGCTTGCCATCTGCTGTCTAGCCTCCTGTGGCGGTGGCGGGGGCGGCTCGTCGGTATCGCCGACAATCAATTATGGAAGCGTAGACGGGTATGTTTATATTCCATACGGAAGTCCGGCGGCGCGGGTGGCGGAAGCTACGCCGACAGGGTACAAGCCGGTTGCGGGAGCGATGGCGATGGCGACATGCGGCGTATCTTCGAAATCGGCAAGCACGAACTCAAGCGGGTACTTCAAAATTCAGACCGTTCCGACAGGGACATGCACAATTCAGATACAGATTGGCGAATATACGACGACTCAGTATCAGGTTAATGTAAGCGCAAACCAGACAACCAGAGTCGGCGATGCGGAAGGGATAAAGATGACGCCTGTGACGCATGGAGCGATAAGGGTGACGGCTAATGTGGCGGGCGGAATGATCGTCATTGACGACAAAAGCACAAATGTGGCAATGCCTGCAGGTTTAAGCTACACATTTTCATACGTTGAACCGGGGGCGCATACGGTCGGAATGAGCAAGAGCGGATACGAAACCGTCGGCAATCAGAGCGTAACAGTTGCAGCGGGTCAGACTGTGGCAGTGGATTTTGCCATGATACCGACAGGCAACAGACCGCCGGTGGCGGACGCGGGAGAGGACGCAAAGTGGTTTGCGGGATACAGTTATTCAAATTTCAGATGGGATGGAGATATTGTTGTGTATGACCTTGATACGGTGAGTTATACCCTTGATGGCAGCGGGAGCAACGATCCTGATGGAGACCCGATTACTTATAACTGGGCACAAGTTGGCGGACCTTCTGTGGAATTGTCGGATATCTCTGCAAGCAAACCTGTGTTTATACCAACACAAACAGGAACATATACGTTCATTTTGTATGTTACAGATGGCTATCACGCAACAGTTGCCGATAGCGTGAATATCATAATAAACAGAATAAGTGGGAAGTTAACGTTTAATTCACCGCTGTATCAGCAAAGCCAAGACATCTATACGTTGAATGCTGATGGAACAGGTTTTTCTAGAGTTACAACAACAAATTATTACGATGGCGGACCGAGGTGGTCGCCGGACGGAAACAAGATAATGTTCACGACAAATCCGAGCAGGGACGAGGCGACATATTACATAGCAACCATGAATGCGAACGGAACCGGAGTGAATGTTCTAGGTGTGGAGGGTGGAAGCAGAGCTTGGTCGCCGGATGGCAATAAGTTGCTGATCACAAGCAAATATCTCGGAGTTTATGAGTTTTATGAAATGAATCCGGACGGTAGCAACCTTACAAGAATATCAAACACAGGAAAATCAAAGCAAACGGCAAATTATTCACCAGATGGAACCCAAATTGTATTTGCGCAGGAACTCGGATATTCGACTTTGGAAATTTATAAGATAAACTCTGACGGAACCGGACTGACAAAACTGACAAATAATGGGAAGATAAATCTTCATCCGGAATGGTTGGTCGATGGCAGGATTCTATTCACATATAATGAAGACTGGACTTGGGAAACAGATCTATTCGTGATGAACGCTGACGGGACAGGAGCGCAGGCATGGCCAACGCCTGTGGGTGTTGATAATGTTATAGGCCCGGTGATGACGAACGACGGTCAATTCATATTCTACACCGGGTACGACCACAATATATACGTAATGTATGCCGACGGGAGCGCGGTTCTGAATCTGGGCGTCGGTGCGAGTAATATCGACTACCACCCGGGGCCGTGAGAGATGGAATGAGAGAGTATGAGAAGAGTCGGAAGAGTGACATTGCTGATGTGTGAAACAGCGCTTGCCATCTGCTGTCTAGGCGGTTAAAGAAAAAGAATAACTGACGGGATGTTGGGACAAAACCTGACCAAGACCTCAGACAAGGGGATGTAACAATGAACCTAAAAGAGAACAAGGTTAAAGTGGTTATTTTGTGTTTGGGGATGGTCGTTCAAATATTGCTTATGTCGTCGAGAGCTGAATGCGCGCCGTTGGTGTACCTGAGGGGTGTGCCGTACACAGTTGTGGAAAAGGACGGATTTGATAATGTGGCGCACGAGTTCACGGCGCAGATCGTGGTGAGCAATGTAAACGCCATAGATGGAATGGACCTTACGATGGCGTATGACGCTTATGTGCTGGAGGCGATGGATATAGACGGAACGGCGCCGATGGATGTGAGCCTTGTGCCGGGAATATTCAATCAGGTGGCAATGAACAGCATAATGGACCCGAACGAGTTGATCGGGCAAATGACGTTCGAGCCCGGGGACGATCCTAACGAAATTAGAGTGGCGGGAATAATAAGGATAAGCGCGTCGAAAGCGGATGGGGTGACGAACGTTTCGGGCGAGGCAGTGATAGGGTCAGTGAAGTTCAGGGTGAGGGCGGCGGGGTCTGGAGCGATAAGGTGCATAGACACGACCGGGGGCGGAGGAGCGACGATATCGCATGTGTCTGGCGGCAAGATAGTGGTGGAAAACGCGGAATGCGCAGTGACGGTGGTGAATGCGTATGACGAGGAAACACCCGATGTGGACCCGCCGCTGATAAACATATTTACGCCAGAACCGGCGGCGTTCAATCCGGCTAAGGGATCAAAAACCACGCTGAAGTTCTTGTTGTCGGAACCCGGTACTTTGGAATCGAAGATAGTGAATGCGGAGGGCAATAAGGTGTGGGCAACTACACCCGCGAGCAAAAAATATGGCGTATCTTCGGTGGGCATTGTTAATAAGATCGAATGGAATGGAGCAAGCAACTCTGGGGAGCTATTGCCGACGGGTGAATATTATCTGGAAATAAAGGCGACGGATGCGGCAGGGAATGTGTCGATAACAAGGTCGAAGACGCCGGTGAAGATAGATACGGAGAAGCCGCAAATAATTGTGGATGAAGCAGGAATAAAAAACCGGAAATTTTCGAACGCAATGGGAAAACAACTGATGTTTTCTTTCAAAGTATCAGAGAACAGCAAAGGCGGCGTATATGTAAAAGACGGGGTGAATAACAATAAGAAAGCATTGTACGTTGGAGATTTCGCAAAGGATGAGAACGTGTCGCTGAAATGGGATGGAACGGACACGGGAGGCGGGCTTGTGCCTGCCGGGACGTACAAGATACAAATAATCGCTAGGGATGAGGCCGAGAACGAGGGCGTGGAGTTTATCCGAGAGATAATGATAGACCCGACGCCGCCGACAATAGGCGGCAAGTCGCCGACGGGAGAAACAGAAAACGGGATGCCGGTGATCTGGGTGTCGGTGGCTGATCCTGCGCCGTCAGCCGGGTTTGATGCCAAGCAGGCGGTCTTGAGCATAGACGGCGAAGGTTATATCAATGCGGGCAAATATGAAAATGGGAAAGTATGGTTCTATCCGTATAATCAGCTGGGCATCGGAGAGCACACCGCGAGAGTTGTGTGCGCTGATCTCGCGGGGAATTCAAGTGAAGCCGAATGGACTTTCCAAGTGGTCGAGCCACTGGAAGCGAGAATAGTGAGCGTGACGCCGGAAGTGTTCAACCCGGTAAATGGGCCGACAACTGTAAAGGTATCGTCGAACCGGCAGGTGGAAGTATACGCGGATGTTTATTCTGGAACGACGCAGGTGGCGCGAACGGAATGGAGAAGCATAAGCGCAGGCGGTGTGGTGGATATAATATGGGACGGAATGTGGGCGGCTGGCAAAGGCGGCGGCTATCATGACGGTATCCATAGAATCAAAATTTATATATACAACATCGGAAGAACTACCGTACTGACTGAGCTTCAAACGACAGTACATGTAGATATCACTGCCCCGTCGATAAATGTTGTCGAAATATATCCAATAAATGAGAAAATTGCGCCCGGAAGCGATATTCACCCGAGTTCTTACAGAATAAAAATGGAGATGACGGACAACAAAGCGCTGACTTCAAATTTAAGAGCGGAAGTATTAACTGATGACGGAATTAGCATGAAACATTTGTACAACAATCTAAGAATTGATAACAATACTGAATTTGAGCTTGTATGGAACGGGAAAGACAATACAGAGCGATACGCAGCTTCGGGAGTGTACGGGGTTGAGATTACCGTAACGGACGAAACCGGAAACGAGACGAAAACGAGCAGAAATGTGACGGTGGACAGGAGCGGGCCGATAGTGAAACTGATATCGCCAACGCCCGGCGAGGATACTGGAAGCGCGACTTTCAACGCGATAGTGAAAATAGGAGATAATTACGGTGGAATCGGACTGGACGATGGCTCTTTCAAGGCGTATTTAGGTGAAACTCAGATCGATCCGGCGGTATTAAGTTGGGACGCTGGCGGCGGAATGCTTACATTCCCGGTATCTATCGCCGGGAACAGCACAATGCTGAAAGTGGAGACAGCGGACCTATTTGGGAACGCAGGGCGTGGCATGTGGATGTTTGCGGTTGACATGTCGCCGATAAAGAATGTGGTAATAACATATCCCGGCGGCGGGGCGGCGGTTAAGGGAGTTGTGGGTGTAAATGCGTTTGCGGATGACAAGGGTGTAAGCAGCGCGGAATTACGGGTGAATGATATTGTTGTGGAAACGAAATATAACACGCAGTCGCCGACGTTCAGTTGGAACACGGCGGCTGTGGATGAGTTTGGCGCGGCGGTGTTCCCGGACGGCGAGTATCAATTGAAGGTTGTGGCGAGGGATATGGGCGGGGACGAGGCGGAGTCTGCGGCGGTGTCGGTGACGGTGGACAACACGGCGCCTGTTCTGACGGCGATACTTCGCAGCGGCGAAGGGGCGATGGAGGGAGTTCTTTCCAACGCTCCGGATGCCGAAGTTCTTGAAGTGAGATTCACGCCTGAGATAGCCGAAGCAAACGGATATGAATGGACGATTGAATGCGGAAGAGGCTCGTACGGGCAGGAGAGTTGGGTTCAGGCGTTTAGTGGAACGGAGAGCGTCGCGAAAGGCGCGGAACCGGAAGGGATTGTGTGGGACGGAAAAATGGCTGACGGGACGGCGGTGGAAGACGGAGAGTATGTGTGTTTCGGGCGGGCATTGGACGATGCGGTGAACGCGTCGAACTATCTGCCGACGATGGCGACTGTGGAAACATCGGCTCCGGCGCTGTCTGTGTTGTCGCCTGAAGATGGAACGGCGCACGCCGGACAGATAACCATGAGGGTTTCGGCGAGCGATGTTTTTCCGGGTGTTGGCAAAGTGGAATGTGTTCTCAGACGAACCGGAATGGATGACGAGCAAATCGTGGAGATGACGGCGGGAGTGGAAGCCGGAGAATATGAATATCTATGGACGACAAACGAAGGCGACGATGGGATTTGGGATGTTGTTTTCAGAGCGAGCGACCTTGCCGGAAACGCGGCTGAGTCGCAGCCGATTACAATAACGGCGGCAAACGCGCCGGTGGCGGCGACAAACGCGACGGCGACGCCTAGCCCGTTTTCGCCCAACGGCGACGGAGTCAAAGATAGCGCGACGATAAACTTCAAACTGACGTCTGCGGTGGTGGCAGACATAGAATGGAGCGTCGATATAACGCGGGAAGTGGAAGGCGTGGAAGAAATTGTGAAGAGCTATCCTGCGGCTGTGGCGCTTGGCGCGAGGACGGTGTCTTGCGGGCCGATAGTGTGGACAGGGGACATTGATGGGAGCGCGGGGACGGCTGAAGACGGTGTGTACAGGGTTGTCGCGCGGGCGAGCGCGTTTTCGAGTTATCCGGACGGATTGTTGTCGAGCGGAGAATACACGGTCGCCGAAGTGAGAATAGACACGGCGGCGCCTCAATTCCAACTGGCCGGAACGGAGCCGGAAGACTATTTCAGCCCGAATGGGCCGGGAGCATTCAAGCAGGTCGCGATAAAAGCTGAAACAGGCGAACAGGAGTGGTTCGAAGCAGGAATAAAGATATATTGCGCCTCCGGCAACCTCGAATGCGTGGCGCTGTTCGGCGCTGAGCCGTTGAATTCTCAGAAACGGACATACACGCCCGTAGGCGGAACCACAGAGATAGTATTTGTGTGGAACGGGAGCGCTCAGACATCAGCGGCGCCGGACGGAGATTACAGATATGAGATTTCACTTGAAGATAGAGCGGGAAATATTTCGACGGCAACTGGCACGGCGACGAAAGACGACCCTCCGGTGATATCGGTCGCGGAGTTTGGCGGAGCATTCTCTAAAACGGCTGAGCCTTACGCCGCAAGCATCGAATGGAGCGCGGACCAAGAAGGCGTGTTTTCATTCGATTTGTTCGATGAAACGAAAGGGCAGTTGTTGGAGAACCTCGCAAACGGCGTCTATCATCAGGCCGGGACGCACACATTCCAGTGGGACGGTGGGCAGCATGAAGACGGAACATATTACATAAGGATATCGGGAAGAGACATGAAGGTCGCGCCACAGAGGGAGAACGCATGTGCGCCGAAATGGACGAAAGCGGCCATCGACAGCACGCCCCCTGTGGTTGAAGCGTTCTTCCCGCTTAACGACGAATTCACGGAGCTTGACCCTCGGATAAAATTGAATATTTATGATGCGTGGTCGGGTTTTGACGCAGAGAATGCGGCGGAATCAGTTGAAATTATGATTGACGGAGTGGCGGTTGGGAACGTTGCGATTGAGCCGATTGAAAGCGACAAGCCGAACGCCTTCAGAGCATGGGCGGACGTGAATCCTGCGTTGACGACGGAAGGCCCGCGAGAACTCACGGCAACGATCAGAGACCGCGCAGGCAACGTCGCGCAACTGCCGGCGGTAAGGTTTATGGCGATAAAACCGCTTGAGGACGATTTCAGCGCCGCCGACATCGAAAAACGATGGAAAGCGTTTTCCAACCAGCCTCAGGCGACAAACGCAAGCATGTCGGTTGATGGCGGCAGAGGCTTGTTCAAGGTGAATTATCATCAAAGCCATACGGGAGGCGGGATAGAAGGCGGAGCGATTATACGCAGCTTCGGCGATGTGACCCGAAAGAGAATGGTTGTCGAGGCCAAAGGTATGGATATTTCGTGCGACGGGCCTCAGCGATGCGGAGGCGGGATATATATCGGAGGAATAAAAACGGGAGACAATGGCGAAGTAATCAGCGGAGCCCCAAGCTATCACGTTATGCTGATGGCAAGCTTCACCGTCTGGGACGCCTACGGGCAGAGTTCGCCTAAGTTGACATTCGGTTACGGCGCATACGGAGACGACTTGGGAACCAGTCCTAGGTTGTCCAGCTTTTACGATGTCGCGCCGCAGTTGCTCGATGTCAGAATTGTTTATGAAGAAGGCGCTTTGAGCTACTATTTCAAACCTACCTCCGCGCCGGAAGAATCATACATTCTAATGGGGGCGGACAAAGCCAATATTAGTTATATCTGGACGGCGGTGATAGGAATTGGCATATCCTCAGCGCAGACGGGCGACTCCATAACAGTGTCGTTTGACGAGTTTACGACAGACATCGCGCAGCCAGTCATACACAGCATGACGTCGAAAAACGTCACAACGCAGACGCAAGCGATGACAACTATAGAATACGGCGAAGAACAATTCGAAATAGTGGTGGAGGGCACGCCGTGGCAGAAGGATGTGAAGGCGCGATTTGACAATGCGGCAAATCCGAAGTTCAACATCTTTTCGGGCAAGTCTGGCGGAGGAGAAACCGCATACGGCCCGTATGTGCTTGTGGAAACGGAACCGGGGATGTACACCACCGGCCCGATAACTGCCGACCGGACAAAAGACGCCGACGGAATAGACGCGCGATATCTTATTCCGGTGGCGAATACGAATCTATCGCGTGTTTCCGGAGTTGAAAACATAAACATTACTTTCGGATACGACATCTATGTGGAAGAAATGCTGAGGATGGTTCAGGAAGGGACGATGACGCAGGAAGAAATGCAGCAAATCATGATGTCAAACATGCTCATGCTGATCACAAACGCCGTCCAGAGCGTAGAGTTCACGAACTTAGACGGCCCTCCGATGTATGAATACATCAAGCCCGGAGAGAGATATAAAGTCGTCGCCGCGACGAAGCCGGGAAATTGGGATATTAATGTTGTGTTGCTAAATCTTGCAACATTCCAGCAGCGCGGATTCGACGATATCGAAGCGGCGATTGTCGCAGGTCCGATGAAGTTGACAAAAGTTATAGAGGGGAAATATGAAATCATTGGGGCGCTGGGATCAATAACCGACGGGTCCGGAGCCGTAGCGGACTTAATTATACCATTGTTGTATTTCGGCCCTGTAGAATCGCCTGAATACAAATTCGGCAACCAACTGATAATCGGCGAACCTATTATTCGAGAAGCGCTGGTGAAGAATATGGCCCGGCCCGGCGCTGAAGATGTCGTCGAAGGCGAAACAGTCAAGATAACCGCGATAGCTAATACTGGACAATCTCTGATGGCCGCTCTTTTCAACACTGGCAACCCCGATCCCAACGCGCTCGCTCTTGTCGGTGTGCCGATTGTAATGGAAGAAGTCTCACCCCGGCAATATGAAGCTGTTCTTGAACTAAAAATGCTGAAAGACTGGACTGGAACCACTGTCACCGGAATAATGGGCGTGGCTGTAACGCCGCCGATTCAACCGCCTGACGAAGAACCCGACTTTGCGGCGCTGTCATACAATCAACTTGTTGCGCTCGAAGGCGACCGCATTGCGCCGGACAGACCGGAAAAGCCAGTCACCATATCGGATGTCGAAAAGACGCCTGATATCGGAGAAACCGTTACATCAAGATTCACATGGACTCCATCAAGCAAAAACGAGGATGGAAGCGAAATCACCGATCTTGCCGGTTTTAATATTTTCCGTGTGAGAACAATACAGGCGCAAGGTTCGTTTTCTGTCGCCGCCGGCTCGGATCAGATGCAATTGTCCGGGAGCGAAGGCCATTACAATCTCTCCAATAGCGCGCTTGAGTATCAGGGCAACATCTATGTCGGCAGTCAGATCAACAGCGGAGCGGCAGGTTGGCTCAAAAAAGTAACGACCGATTTAACGCCTTTGCCGTTGATTGATTCTGATTTTATTGAACCCGGCAAACATGTGCTTGCATGTGTTGTGAACCTCGACCTGACGGGAATGATATATGGCAAAGGCGCATATTCTGGAACGATTTATACACAGGACTCCAGAGAGGCCGTTGCGAGGTGGATCGAAAAGCTGATCGACACCGGAATCGCGGAACTCGGAAGCGGAATCGACGCTTGCACGCTGGCGTTCACGCCGAACCCGGATGGAACATTTACCCCGGCGACCCAGTTGACGGCGCTCGATTATTATTCCTATGAGTCGGTAGGCGAAGCCGCAGCCGGAGAAACAGTATCAACCGATATCTATGCTTACGAGCACTCGGTTTATCCTCATGCTGTTAACGCTATTGACATGTCAGGCAATGAGAGTCTTCCTTCGGTGATAACCTCGGTTCCGATTTCCTCCGAAATCATGGCGGACGCGCGACTTCTGAACGGTCCCGATTCCGTTCCCACGGGTTACATTCAAGCGGGAGAGAGTTATCGTCTCATCGGCAACATGAATGTTGACAACGGAACACAGGCGGAGCTTTATCTCCTGAATCTTGACGCTCTTGAAAATGGATCGACATTTGCTCAAGCTGTCATAGAAGGCCCGATAACCCTCGATATTCAAGGGGATCAATTCGATCTGACAAAACCACTTGCAACGTTGGAAGACGCCGCGGGCCGCACGGCTTCACGCCTGCGGGCTGTCCTACTTTTGAAAAACCATTCCGAAGAGATAGTCACCGCGGAAGGCCTGCTCAAAGGTGGAGTGGCTCCGGTCAGAATGGTTTCCATGTCGAATGCGGACCGGCCCGAAAAAACAGAAATACGCACAGGCGAGAATGTGCTCGTCACGGCAGAAGGCAATCCAGGTCTCACTCTGATCGCGCAACTTGTCAATCCGGACAGTGTTGTCGAAAGCATAGGAGTGGCAATCAATCAGGATGACGTGCAGATGAATGAAATACCGTCGGGAAGCGGGCATTACGAAGTAACCGCCCGGCTGATAACCAATCAGGATAAGCTTGGAGCGTCAGCACAACGGCTTGCGGCGGTTGTTTCGGACATATCAGGCACAGTCAACCCGCCTGTTCCTTCGTCCGAATCACTGAACCTGCTTGTTCCGCCTTCTCTAACAGGAACATTAGCTATCCATCCTGAACTGATACGTACCGGATGGTCTTTCGAATCAACTTACACACTCACGAACAACAGCCAAGAATCGTTGTCCCCCGTTACAATATCAGGCTCTGTCGCAACGCCGGACGGACAATACACATATACTGCGGCAAGTGAAGAAAACCTGACGGGAGGTTCAACCATCGACGGGACATTCCTCCACTCTGCGGTCTATCTGTCGCCTGCTGTTTATGACGTATCGCTGTGGATAGACATCAATGGGTATCAATCTCAGGTGACTACAACCCCGATTACAATCGTGGGAGATATCCTCGACGGCTCAATCGTTTTAGACAGACCCGTATATATCTCAAGCGAAACAGTCAGCGTCAATTACTCGTTGACGAATGTTTCCGGCTTAACGTCAACTTCCGCGAATACCGAATTAAGACTATTGGACGCGACCGGAACAGTCGTGCAATCAATCCCCGGTCCGACGCTGTCGGAACTTCCCAATAATGAATCCGCTACCGGTTCCCTTTCAATAGCAACGCCATCCGGCTTGAGCGAAACGGAGAGATACTCGCTTGAACTTGCGGCGGTTCTTGATGGCGGAGAAGATACGATTGCAGTTGCATCGTTCTCCGTGACACCGGAGCAGATGCTCATAACCGGGTTCCCACAACCAGACCTCATCATTCCCAATCAAGAACCGATCTTCGAATATCAACTGACCAATAACACTACAAGCGGAATTACAAACGGCATAATCACAGGAATAATTGTTTCCCCGGATTACGTGCCGGGAAATCCCATTTTTGCTTCTTTTGAAGATACCGTGCTGAGTCTCGAATCGCGAGACAGCACACACAAATCTGCCACATTCACGCCAGTGCAAGCAACAACGGGTGAATACAAAATATTAATCGGTTTCCAGCCGTCTGAGGGATCGCCTTCTGAAACAATCTTTGAAACACCGATATGGGTGGGAAGTTGCGACTAAAAATGCTTGGAATGGATATTCAAACTTTTGAGGTGAAAAAATGAAAAAACTGCTCTTGATCACTATTGCCGCGCTGATGATATTGTCTTTCATGATCGCCGGAACCTTTGCGCAGGATAATCCGGGAAGCAACGTGTTGATCGAATCTTTAAAAAACATGAAGATTGAACTCGGATCCCCGGCGTCATTCACGATATCCCTGCCTACAATGGATAAAGGCGCCAACGTTATATTTCCGGGCGGCACAATAATCGGCGATATCGAAGAAGACGCCGAAACAAAAGCCATAGCGATACGTGGAGACGCGAGTTTCTTCCTGCCCAAAAAGCACACCGGCGGTGTCTTATATCTCAAGTTCCAAGATATTTTGATCAACCCCGTTGAAGTCTCATTCAAACAGTATCCGTTGAAGACGGAACCGGAAAAAGCTCAACTCGACGGACGACCTGTGGAAATAGAAATCTCGGCGGATAAAGTATTCATAATGCTTTCAATGAAAAAAGGCAGCGAACTGAAACTAGAAAGCATCAAATTCACCGAAGGAGCCAAGATGTCAGATCCCGTCACATGCGACTGCCAGCAGATTGACATCGACAGCAAGCATTACACCTATCCCGGTGGCCATTGAGATTATGCGCGTATTGCATAAAAAGGAGCCATGTTTAGGCACATATTGATTAACTTCAAATAACTTTTTATTATTTTGAACTATGGATTATCTAAAAACTGTATCAATTGACGAAAAGGTATCTGCAGGCGAAAAAACTTTTTCCGGCAGGAATCTTGATTTCTTGCAATGCTTTGGCCTTTTGCTTAACAATGCTGACTTCTCCAACTGCAATATGCGAAACTCTAACTGGGCAGAATGCGATTTATCGGCAGCAAATTTGGAGCGAGTCGGTTGCACAGATAGCCTCTTCTCTGAATGCAATCTAAAAAATACTGAAATGTCTCGAGGTGATTTCAGAAGAACAGTTTTTGACCACTGTGATATATCGGAAATTGTCGTGAGGGGTGGTAATTTTTCATATTCTTCTTTCTCACATTGCAACCTCAAAAACATGGATTGGGAGGGTGCGTCTGCGGAAAAGGCAGGTTTCACAAAGTGTGACTTATCAGGTTCAAAAATACAAGGCGCAATTTTCGAGAGGGTGCGTTTTGAGGATTGCGACCTCTCCGGGCAGAATTATGCAAATCTTAATATCACATATGCAAGGTTCAACAGATGCAATATCGACGGCCTCAGAGTCAATTATAACCATTTTCATACTCTTAAAGGTCTTTGGCACACAGACTGGGAAAAACACGTAATAGTTTCGTTCAAAGGGAATACACCTAAGGGAAAAGCCCTTAAAAATGAATTGAATCATTTTGAGCAGCTTCTTTTTTCACACAAGATGTACTTCAGTGTGATAAACCTCAGGCTTTTAACCAGAAGATATACCGGCACAGGGACAATTATTGCTGATAGTATCGAACACTGTATGACATTTAATCTGTTTGATATGCTTGCAGATATCGCAGAGATGTTTTTCGAAAATATCGACTTGCTATCGTCTGAAATCACTTTCAACACATTCGACAGTCTATTATTCGAGATAGGCAAGAGAAAAAAAGACGATGTTGCAGAAAACAAGGATATCGCTGCATATAGTGGGCTTGTTTCTTTTTTTAACACTTACAGCATACTGAAAAAGGACTTCCTTGTATCTCATGAAGACTCTATTACAAGAGTAGCTAACAAATGGCTTATGCCACCGGGCGCTGAATACCTTGATAGGAAGACGAGGCCGGACGTAAAGGTAATTGTTCAATTACACAGACACGAGCTTTCAGCTGCAATTGTATCTGAATATTGTATCATTTTAAACGTTCTATGGGGTCATATTCTTTCCTCAAACGGAATTAGGCTGAACAAAAACAATTGCCTCAAGATATCCTCGATGTCGGCTGGGTCTTTTTTATTGGAGTTGTATACAGAGATACGAGAGAATATCCCGCTCCTTGTACTGCTTCCTGTATATCTACATTTTCTCACCAAGTATCTTGAACTATTGAACATAAAAAAAACACGAAAGGATATTGAACTACAGAGTGCAGATCAGATTTTGAAATATTTTGAGGTATCACAGAAAGCATGCGATATGGTAAACAGCGAAAATGCTGAACATATCCTTTTAGCTGACGGAAAACCGACTACTAACCGCGCAATTACACAGCGTGATATGTTCATAGCGCTTTTCCCGAATGAAGCTAAAAAGATATATGGTAAACTTGATAGAAAGATGAAAAGAAACTGCATCGGCTCATGCCTTATCGGAATCAAAAGAGTCTTCATTGAATATTACGGAAAGCCGTTATAGCGAATTTTGTGATATTGATAATTGCCAGATTGTATATTCTTTATACCGACTATAAATTGAGAGTGTTATTACGACAGGCTTTACACGGTGGTCCGAGAAAGCTTCCATTATCTCTTGCGATTTTGTCAGCTCTCGTGAGAATACTATAAAACTCATCACCGCTGATAACGGGATGCTTTTCCATTGGAATGCCGTGCACTGGCCTGAAAGGTGATAGGATCGGTGTCACGCCAAGAGATGATAGCACACGAACACCCTCCAGAGTTATTTCCGTAGGCTCTACGCCTGTTATAAGTATTGACCGAACATTGTGTTTGCCGAATACCTCTACAGCTTTAGCAAGCGCATCAATATACTTATCTTTCCCTATCAAAAGAGCTTTTCCTGGCGTAAACTTTTCAGATGCATTCCTTCCATAAAACTCAATATTCATTGCTATTTCATCCAACCCTGCCTCTTTTAGCTGCTCTAAAATAACAAGTTCTCTCGGAGGACACGTCATGAGATAAATTCTCATCCCAAACGATTGCTTCAATCTGTGAACAAGAGATATGAAGTAACAAAAGTCTTCCCGCTCAAATCCGATTGTGCCTCCACTGATGAGGATATGGCGAGCTGGCAAAACTGGGTCAACCATAGCTTTGCCGACGGCAAAGACAATATCATCATGTGAAAAAACCCTTTCCCCAAAGTCTCTTGAGCCTAGATAACAAAAACGACACTCATGTTTACAACGACGTAACCAGCAAGTGCATCCGGGACTCACGCTGACCCTATCGGTAAATGTTTGAGCCACTCTCATAAGGGGAATACCAGACGGAGATAGCATTTGATAATATTGGGGTCTCGGCAAAACTTCAATAGGCACTTTTATGTCATTAAAACATGAAATGGAATATATTCCATCGTCTTTGATTTCCAATTGAAACGGTGCCATACTCCAATGTGGGTTTACAGGCGCATTAACGAATATTGATTCGCTAAGTCTTAACTCTATTCCCTCGGAGATACCCTTCCTGATAATAAGCGGTATTCTTCCGCCCTGCGTTATCTCACGCTCCTCTTTTTCCCCGATTGATATCCCTCGAGAATAGAGATCGCACTTCAGCCTAATTAAATCATTCGTTGAAGGGTTTGATGTCAATGCTTTTTCTAACCGTTTCCACTGTTTCTGAAATATGTTTTTTCATGCTGAGGTTTTTTCCGAGTATCTCTCCGGAAAAGGACACTTTGAAAAGCTGTGCGTTTTTTTCAACAATTGTTCCCTTCGAAGGGGCGCCTGCGTGTATTGCGAAAAGTCTCTTCGCTTTCAAATCGTCAGACAACTTCACTTCGTTTGTCTTAGAAATGTGTCCGTTATTCATTTCATATAATCCCGAATCAGGCATGGAAATAGTTCTCCCTTCAAAGGAAGAATTGTGGTGCATGATTACATAGCCACCCTGAAGGGGAAGTGAATAATAGTCAAAAGGGGATGGAAGTTTGCCGATTTCTAGATTCAGAAATGCGGCAATGTGAAGGCATATCAATGGCGGAAACCCTTGCCGCATTTGCTCTTCAATAAGATATGGAGTAGATGCTTGGAACCTCGGATTTATTTCCAAAAAGAACGGCTTGCCGTTTTCGTCAACAATGAAATCCAGACCGAAAATGCCCCTGTAGCCTAAGGTGATTAACCATTCACCAATTTCAATGGTCATTTTGAAGATATCATCGAGAGTATTATTTTGAAGAAATGTTTTTGCGTGACTGAAATCGCTTCCACAAAACCCGAATACTCTGTCGGAGCACAGCGGTGCGCCGATTATTTGAACTGATGGGAATGCAGCCCAAGTCTTTCCTCTATAAACGCAGGCGTTCACGTTAACAGGCGTGCCTTTGATGAAAGGTGATATGGTAATGACTGAATCCCTATTCTCGCAGGAGAATACCCGAAAATCTTCTTTTGATCGAAGTAGGGATGTTCTGATACCAGATGTTCCATGTGCTTCCTGTACAACGAATCTCCTTGCATTTGGGAATAAATCCCGTAAATCTTCAAACTCAAGGAGGTGTGGACTGTGTATTATGAATGGAACGACTTGTATCCCTCGTGACGAAACCGTCCTTTTAACGAAGAACTTATCATACAGTGAATGCCTAATAATAAAATTGTTGGATAGTACGTTGAGTCGTCCTAATCTTGAGTTAATATATGAAAGCCTTTCCATGAATTGAGATGGATAATAGCAAAGAAGATTCTTTTCCCCACTGTTGTTTAGAAGTAGCCTTATAGCATCCATACCAAGGGTGCTTTGGAAAAGAGAATCCATATTTATGCTGTTCCAATCCTTTCTAACTTGGGTGAGCGCCTCAAAGGATAAGAACTTCATCTCAGGATGAATGTTTATAATTTCTTCAGAAAAATTAAGAGATAGCGCCGATTTAAAATCAATGACACTTCGATAAGCAAGAAAGTCTTCCATCCTAGAACCGAACCAATAGAAATCCGACCTGCTGTGTTTTGATTCACGCAAACTCTTCTTTAGTATGTCTTTCCAATGTGTATTCATTTATGTCAAAATAATAAAAAGTTATTTGAAGTTGGCTGGACTGTTACTTGTTGATGATCATCCGGTTTCGCTGGTTGTATTTCAACAACACTTTCTTCTTGTGGTTTGTTGAAACTTGCGTGTATATCTGAGTTGTGACAATACTCGAATGGCCAAGTATCTCTTGCACAGCTCTTATGTCTGCTCCATTCTCTAGCAACATTGTAGCCATCGTGTGCCGAAGGGCATGAGGGGTATGGCCGCCCTTGATTCTTCCCAGCGCTTTATATTTCTTGAATATGTTTTCAACGGAATAAATGGACAGTCTTTCACCGTATCTATTAAGAAACAGCGCTTTATCTGTTGGGTTAGATGGTTTTCTTACGCCGATATACCTTCGCAAGGATTCTGTCACTTCCTCCGACGAAAAGTATAAAACTCTTTCCTTGTTCCCCTTGCCCATTATTCGAACGGTGTGTGTTTTCGCGTCATAACAATCTGTGTTCAGCGCGGAAAGCTCTCCTATTCGCATTCCTGTTGAGAACAGCACTTCCAAAATGGCTTTGTCGCGGATGCATTGATTTTGACGTCCATAATGACTGTAGGTGTCGCGTGAACGCTTGTTGTTTTTTACAATGCGTTTTTCAAGAAGCAAGGGAGCCCTTAAAAGCCTTTTAATTTCAGACGACGCTAACACTCGCGGCAATGTTTTCTTTGTTTTATATCTTTTATGTATCTTTCGCATTGGCGTTACATCTATGGTTTCTTCCGATTCAAGAAAATTGAAGAATGCTTTCAAGGAAGCAATTTTTCTTTTTATGGTTGATTCCTCCGCATTGTTGTCTGTTAATCCCTCGATATAGTCGCGAATATGGGCGGTCGTTATGTCCAATACATCAAGATTGCCGACTGCCGTTAAGAACTGACCAAGATCAAATCTATAGGCCGCTATAGTTCTCGGCGAGAGGTTCCTTTCGTGTTCAAGTGTCTTCAAATATTCTAAAATCGCCGTGTCCAGTCTCATTGTAAAAGCCCCCCATGTTTTCCCCGTCGGATATTATGCGGGAAGTGTGATTCGAACGTTTTTGCCAACTGCTCACGGAAAGGAATCATGCCTCGTATCGTCGAATAATGCCATGTGTCGCGCCATTCTAGCATGAGCGGCCTGTCGCCGGGAGACGCTCTTTTCACAATAAAAAAACATGAAGAGTTTGTTCGTTAATGTGCCTGCAATGCCAGAACCTATCAGAAAGCGATTCCGCACTGAACAAGAGACGTTGCCACATCACAAATTCTCTATCGTGTATGGCAAGTGTCTAGAAACCGCCAAGGCGACGTTGCGAATGGCCGCTTTTTGCCTTCTATTGGATGTTTTTGTCGCATCCTGTATGATAAAATTCAATAACAATCGTATTGCGGGAAGCATTCCGTCCCCAGTTCCCGGGGCATACCAATGAGATATCGCTGCAAAGGGTAAACAATGGAGATTCTGGACAAAGAGCTTCAATCTTCCGACATACAAGTTTTGAGCGACGCCAATCAAGTGGCGGCGTTTTTTGCCGGGCTGGGATATAACCTCGACGCGCGGGTGACGCAGTCGCCCGCGAACCTCGACATCGCCGCCGGCGGAACAGCCCGTCAGATAAAAAAGATCGAACTCATCGCCGACCACGACGGCCTGTTTCAGGTTTATCTTTTCGAGCTTGCGTCCGTCACCGTGGCGATCACGAGAGAACTGTCCCGCGTTTTCAGAAACCGCGCCGGCAATTTCCTTCTGGTTCTCACTTCCGACTACGAGCACATAGACTTCGTTCTGCTGGAAAAGTCCGTCCCGGAGAAAAAGGAGGATTCCCCACTCAGCCGCAAACAGGTGGCGATCCATCCTCGCGTCCTTTCCGTGAACCGCCGCAAACCGACCGCCGTGCAACTCAGGGTTATCCGTCGCTTCACTTACACCGAGAGCGATCCATTTTACCAGTACGACAAGCTCAAATCGGCGTTTTCCGTGGCTTTCTGGTCCGAGGAGTATTTCAACAACCGGGCGTTGTTCTCCGATTATTTTCTCCGGCACAGGCTGCCGAAAGAGAAGTCTGAATGGGGCGAGGACGCCAAGCCCGCGTTCACGCAATTCCGGGAACTCTTCAGGCAGGCGAACACTCGCTGGGCGCGGAAAACCGAGGGCATTCTGCGCGGGGAGCTTTTCATGCCCGCGTTTGATTTGCTTGGATTCAAGGCGCAAGAAGTCAAAAGCTCAAGCTCTTCCGAAATCAAGCCCGACTTCCGACTTCTTTCCAACTCCAACTCGAACGAAAAAAAGCCGATTGCCCTATGTCTGACATATCCGTGGGGCCGCTCCCTTGACGGCAAGGACGACCAGCGGGACTCCGAAACCCCCGATGAGAACCCCGGCG
>Ga0209606_1002815_pt1 | contig 18472 bp, 13 predicted proteins | sample AD_UKC057_MetaG_FD_184412 | JGI IMG/M metagenome (GOLD analysis project Ga0209606, IMG submission 184412) | Active sludge microbial communities of municipal wastewater-treating anaerobic digesters from USA - AD_UKC057_MetaG (SPAdes) (version 2) | ecosystem: Engineered > Bioreactor > Anaerobic >...
AAGGGCCCACATCATCCAGGCTATAGCTGCAATATGGTTATAAAACTCAAAAGAAGAAAGATACATCCCGCTAAAAAAGAAAAGACTGCTGGCCAGAAAGGAAGCTTTTTGGGAAAAGCCGTAGGATTTCCCGAGAAGATACATACCAATCCAGCCAATTATCGGATGAATTAAATAATGAATTTTAAAGGCTACAAAGAAGGGAAGAAATAAATAAAGCCAGGTAGACGGATAGAAGACAGCTGTTTTCATATTAGCCAGCAAGGGCTGGCCCTGGCCGTGCGAATCAGTCCAGAGAGCAAAATTCCCCTCTTCTAATAGCTGAATCACATGCAGCCTGACCGGCGTTTCTAATAAAGTTGAATCCCGCTCATAAAAGGTCTGGCTCTGAAAAAAGAAGCTATGGAAAATTGCTAAAAACAAAGCTACGAAAAGCAAAAGATATAGATAGTCAGTTTTGTTGAAGCTCGTTTTCATCTAAGTTTCGACAATTTAAATCTGCCAGAAAGTATAGAAGAATATTCTAAATGGCTTAACATAAAAGAATCAGTATCACTCACCCTTCCCATCAGCCGTCTCTTTTGCCTCGCCTGGGTGAATTCTAAGATTAGTCAGAAATACCAGGTCCTCTTCCTTCTGGTCCCTGTTTTGTTTGATAGGAATATATTCTCCTCTTTTTATATCTAAAATTCCAAAATAGACAGCGACTTCCCCCTCTGGCCAATCATCTGGGACAACGAAAATTGATTCGGCCGAAGTATGCTCCCCTGGCTTTAGTTTTTCGAGGATAACTCTGGGCGAAAGAGTCTGTATCGCTTCCTGTCCATTCCCTTTATGCTTAAAAACAGTCATTAACCTTAGTGGTTTTTTTATCTTATTCTCTATCCTGAACCCGACTCTTACTGAGACAGTCCTGTTAGGCTCGACATCTTCTGGAAAAATGCCGAACCCATAAGCAGAGACAAGGTCAGAAAAATTGGCTTCAATTGTCTTGATATAGTCTTCTTTCTGGTCGAGCTCTAAGTTCTGTTCTGCTTTCTTTCTCCAGTCTTTATATTGCTGGCATTGCACCAGGGCCCACCTTTCCAATTCCTGGCGGTGATTTTGCAGCTCAATTTGTTCAAACTTATTCAACTTGGACAAATTCTCTTTGTCCTCAGGATCATTATAATTGTCATAAATTTCCGGTAGGGAATTCATTTTCATAAAAATATATTTGTATCGCGCCTCCCTCATTCCCAGACACATGTTCTTCGACCACCCAGAAAAATATAATTTTCTGTTCTCATCAACTGGCCTGAGAAAACTCTCCCCGATAAAGCTGCCCTCCTTAACTTTAAGCCCGAGAAGGTCACAGACAGTTGGCGGCACATCGAGGGTTGACCTCAATCCCTTAATAACACCAGGTTGTTTTATCAGGGCCGGAGCATAGACCAGCCCGGCTACTCTCATTCCTTCTTCCCATAAAGTAAAATTATGTCCTTCCTTTCCATGTTCGCCAAAAGCCTCTCCATGATCTCCCAGGATAATGAAGACCGTCTTTTCAAGCAATCCGCGCTTTCTGAATTCTTCAAATAGCTGGCTTAAGAAGTAATCAGTATATTTTACCGCATTAAGATAACGGTTTTGATTTTCTTTTCCTACTTTATAATCTTTTTCTGGGAAGCTCGGAGGAAAGCCATATTCGTGATGGCTGCTCAAGGTTAGATAGGTCAGAAAAAAAGGTTTATCAGGCTCGGCTTCAATCCACTTCAAGCTTGGCTTGAGCATCATCATCTCTTCTTTACCAAAATAGTTAACATTGGCGAAACCTTCATCAGGAAGCTCAAAAAGGCCAAAATAATCATCATATCCAAGATTAGCCACGACGGATGGTCTCTCCTCATAATTGTTGGCCGTCTGGAAAAAGGCTGTGCGATAGCCAAATTGTTTTAAGAGATAGGGCAAGGTCTTGGGTGGAATAATCCCGGGAATTGCTTCATAGACATCAGGTTGAAGATAGGGATAAATCCCAGCCACAATCGGAATAAGGGCCTTAGTAGTATGGGGCACAACTGAATAAAGCCTTTCTACTGTGAGACTTTTTTTAGATAAATCTTTCAGAAAAGGCGTTACCCCCCATTTGGGGTTATAGACATCACAATATTTATAGCTCAAAGATTCAAAGATAATTAAGACAACGTTCAGTCGGTTAAAGGAAGGACCGGCTTCCAGAACAATAGGGGCATCAGTTCTTTCTTCAAGCTTAATATTAATCAAATCGGGCTTTTCTTTCTCGGGGAGGAAACTTTTGACCAGCTCTATCACAGGAACTTCTGTAATTGAAGTATTAACTGCCCCGGTCAGAGGGCTCATGACACTAGCTTCCAGAAAAATTAATAATATTACCATGAGGGCAATAGCCACTCTTTTTAAGTTATGATGATTGGATAATGGCAGTTTCCTTAAAATCTTATCCCAGGGTAAAAAGGTAAAAGCTAAGAATAAACCTATAATAATAACAACGATTATGGCCTTTGGATCTTTGAGCACCGTCAAAATCATCTGGTTAACTTCAGCAGGATTTTTCAGATAATTCTGGATGTAATCACGATTAAGGCCAAAGCCGGTTATGCTGAACAAGACTGATTGGGCAATAATCGCTAAGGACGCAATAATCGCAGATAGAGCATAAATGATATTAAGAGTTTTCCAAAAGGTCTTACTGCTCACAAGGTAAGGTAAGACAATGAATGAAAAGGAGATGATAATCAGCCATAAAATATCAGTTCGGGAAACGCGAAGGACATCCAGAAAAGATTCATACGAACCAGCCTGCCTAAGCATAAAATATTTGGAGGCAAGAGTCACTAGAAACAACAGGCTGGAAATTCCGATAACCGGAATAATCTCAGTCAGAGATATTTTATCTATGCCCTTCTCGATTTTCATTGTTAGCCTATTATAACCATAGACGATGAACCACATGAATTTTTTTAAATTAAAAAACCACGATAAACCAAGTCAAATAAACAAATTCAGTTAAGAAAATCATCTTGTCTTGATTTCCCTTTTGACACCGCTTCTAGGCCTCACAAAATATTGGGTAAATAATATTGGATCTGCCTTTTTCTCGTGAATCATTTCTCCCAGTTTTTCCCATATCTAACCTTTTTTTAACTTATAGTTGCTCTATCCTATAGAGATAAAAAAAGGGCGGCCGAAGCCGCCCTTTGGCATAAATTGAATTCTCTTAGCTTGTTATCAAGTGGTACCACCAGCGGTGCGGGGACCGATGACCAGGTTGCCGTTCCAGTTAGCTATCTCCTTGTTAAAATCAGCCATGGTATTAACCTCATAAAGGTTAAGAGAAAGGTCGCTGGTTTGCCAGGTATGATCTCCAGATGTTCCATTTCTGCCAAGAGAGCCAACTATGAATTCATCATTACCCCAATCATCTTGCCCCGATGGTAGCTGAATATCAAATTCATTACCCTCGCAGTTGCCGCCTCCGTATATATAAAATGGATTTCCCCACTGGTCTCTAATCGGCAAAATTTTGACATAAAAGCCTTGCAGTGCTTGAACAGTAGTATCATTTGGCGCTATATCTCCGTTCGCGGATGTTGGAGCATAACCCTTATCAGTCACATATTCCATCAAGGCGGTGGCAATGGTGTTGATGTCCTTAACGGTGCCTTTCTGTTTGGCTTTCTGCAGGGCGGACATGGCATTGGGGATTAATAAGGCGGCCAGAATTCCGATAATGGCCACGACGATGAGAATTTCGATGAGGGTGAATCCTCTCATCTTTCTTAACATTTTAATACCTCCTAATTTCTCGCCGACTATCCGCCGGCTGAGATGTTATTAATTTTCGTTCATCTATTTAAGATGCAAGTTATGTGCCAGCTTTGTTTTCTCTGCTATGTTATTAATTATCAAGCACTTACCAATCATGTCCATTCCCACCAGCCTCAATTCTGACACAATTTGTCAGAAATTCCTGCCAAAATTTGGCACTCAGGCCTCCAGCATTATTAAGTATCGCTCCCGTTTCAGAGTAAACTTCCGCTAAGGTTATCATAAAAGGAGAGAAAAGTCGACAATTCATCTGCCTCTTCCCCGCTCCGGCTCTTTGACCGCCGCTCTTCCGTTATTCATCAGGGGAACAGGCGGTTCTTCGCCTGCCAGCCCGTTTGCGCCCAGCTCCTCGCCTTCTTCCTCGCCGTTTAAGTCACTCACCCGGGGCTTTAAGCCATATTTATTGATCAAATAGCGCAGCGTCCGGTAGCTTACGCCGAGCCTTGGGGCAGCGTCTTTTATCTTCCCGCCGCTCAGCTCCAGGGCTTTGATAATATATCTCTTAGCAATATCGTCGAGGTACTCATTTAAATTAAAGCCGGCTCTGAGGTCAACCTGCCGGCCATTATGATTGGCCTGGCTGATCATCTCCGGCGGCAAACAGGCCGGTGTTACTGTCTCCCGGTCCTCAATAGCCACAATTCTTTCAATCACATTCTCGAGCTCCCGGATATTTCCCGGCCAGCTATAAGACTCAAACAGACTGATAACATCGGGGGCCAGCCGCTTCATCTTTTTCCCCATCTGCTGGCAGTATTTCTGGAGGAAATGCTGAACCAGAAGCGGGATATCTTCGGTTCTTTTCCGGAGAGGCGGCATCTCGAACGAAATCACATTCAGCCGGTAATAAAGGTCTTCCCGGAATTTTCCTTCTTCAATCCGGCGCTTTAAATCCTGATTGGTGGCAGCAATTAAGCGCACATCAACCGGAATCTCATCCGTTCCGCCGACCCGCCTGATCTTTCTTTCCTGAAGGGCCCGCAGCAGCTTGACCTGGGTCCAGGGGGACATTTCGGCTATTTCATCGAGGAAAAGCGTCCCTTTGTGGGCGACTTCAAACATGCCTTTCTTATCGGAGATAGCCCCGGTAAACGACCCCTTGGTGTGACCGAAAAGCTCGCTTTCCAGGAGATTCTCGGGCAGGGCAGCGCAGTTAATGGTAACAAAGGGCTTGTCTTTCCGCCGGCTTAAATTATGAATCGCCCGGGCAGCCATTTCCTTACCGGTGCCGCTTTCTCCAGTAATCAGTACGGTGCTGTCGGTGCCAGCCACCTTATCGATTAAGACATAGATTTCCTGCATCAGGCGGCTCTTACCGATCATATTTTCGAATTTGTATTTCTCTTTGAGGTCTTTCTTAAGGAGGATATTCTCAAGCTCTAAGTGCTTCCGCTCGAGGCCCCGGGCGACCAGAATCTTAAGTTCCTCAATATCAAAGGGCTTAACGATATAATCAAGGGCCCCGGCCTTGAGGGCTTCCACCGCCTGCTGAATGCTGCCGTAAGCCGTAATGACGATAACCGGTGTCTCGGGCAGATTTTCCTTGACGTATTTAAGAATTTCCATGCCGCTTAAGTGGGGCATCCTGATATCGGTTATAACCAGGTCAACAGTGTTATTGGTTAAAATATCAAGGGCTTCCGCTCCCGAGGCCGCCGTTTTTACTTCATAGCCTTCCTTTTTAAACATCAGGCTCAGAACATCGAGCAAGCTCTTTTCATCATCTATGATAAGTAAGCTGTCCATTGTCCTCTTCCTTTTTTAATTTAATTTATCTGTTGATTGGCTCTTATGACCTTTTCATCGATAAGGGGCAAAGTGATGATAATTTCTGTGCCGCGGCCTTCCTCCGAGTTGACCTGAATCTTCCCGCCATAATCCTCAACCAGCCGCTTGACGGTGGCCAGACCCAGCCCCCGCCCCTCGCCAAAGCCCGAGTAAAAAGGCACAAAGAGATTTTCCTTGTCTTTCTCGCTCATGCCCCGGCCCGTATCAGAAACAACGATTTTCAGGCCGTCGCGCTTTGAGTTATAAAAGTTCAGGCTGAGGCGCCCTCCCTCCGGCATGGCTTTGACCGCATTTTTGACCAGGTTCCAGAAAATCTGCTTGAAGTGATTGGGATTGCCGTAATAGGTAATTTTCCGGACGAGGTAATTCCCCTCGACCCGAATTTTTTCCCCATCAAGGTCTCCACCGCTTCGCAGCATTTCGAGGGTTTCGTGGAGAAGCATGCCCAGATCGATCTCGGTAAACATTTTTTTGGAGGGGGCGGAAAAATCCAGGAATTGTTCCAGGAGCTGCGAGACCCGGTTTGACTCCCTGACGATAATCTCCATGAGCCGGGCCCGCTCGCCATTGCCATTCATTTCTGCCTTGAGCATCTGAACAGCGCTGGAAATAGAAGCCAGAGGATTTCTTATCTCATGGGCCAGGGTGGCTGATAGACGCCCGGCCTCGGCCAGCCTCTCCCTCAAGATGAGCTCCTTCTGGGCCTGAGCCAGAGCCTGTCTTGTTTTCCGCAGGTTTTTCGAAAGATAACTCATAAAAAAGGCGACGGCAAAAAATATGGCCCAGGCTAAAATCAGGTTGAATAGAACTGTCCCAAAAGGAGGATTGCCCGCCACCTCTTTATTAAAATGAGGAATAAAACCGAAATAAGTCCCATCCACCAGGACACCAAAAAGAACAGCTGACAGGGCCGCGGCTAAATAAGTCGCCTTAACCGAAATGACCAGGCTGGCAGCAATAATGGCAAAAATATAGAGAAAATAAGTTGAGGTGGTGACGCCTTCCGAAATATAAACCAGAAAGGTGATGAGCAAGAGGTCCATAATAAGCTGCAGATAGGCCTGGCCGGTGAGCCATTTCCCCCAGAGATAAAGAAGATAATAGATAAGTGACAGGCCATAAAAGCCCGCTATAGCATAAAGAAAAACTGGCGGGAAGGGATTGCCGGTTGAATACTGAATGATTAAAGCCGCAATTAAAATGCAGGTAATAATGAGCAGACGGAATAAGATATAGCGGAGGAGGTCTTTCTTTTCGACAGTTTCAGCCATAACTATTTACCTCAGAAATTCCCTCTTCGCTCCCTATTAACCCGCTCCCGTTATCTTTTCCTCTGGAGCCTTAAGCTCCAGATTTTAAATTTTAAAGGGCAGCTGACAAACCCGCAGCCAGGCTGCTTTTTATTCAGAGCTAAGGCTGCTGGCCGCTTGCTTTGCCCATCTTCATCTCGATTTTTTCCTCCGGCCCTTGTTTAAAACTGCTGAATGAGGTTAAACAGCGGCAGATACATCGAAATAACCAGTGTCCCGACAATACCGCCGACAAATATCAAAACCAGTGGTTCCAGCGCCGATAGTAGTGAACTTACCGCATTGTCCACTTCATCATCAAAGAAATTGGCCAGCTTGCCCAGCATTTCATCGAGGGTTCCGGTTGATTCACCAACATTGACCATCTGAATCATCATGGCCGGGAACTGATCCTGGCTGGCCTGCTTCAGAGAATCATGCAGGCTTTTTCCTTCCGATACCATCTGCCTGGCATTTAAGACCTGGCGCTCGATAATAACATTATCGGTGGTGGTCGAGGCAATCTTCAAACTTTCGAGCATCGGCACACCGCCGCCGATCAGGGTGCTCAGAGTTCTGGTAAATCTGGAGAGTGAAATTTTCTGCATGAGATTGCTCATAACCGGCAGCTTCAGCTTGGTGCGGTCAACTATCTCCCGCCCAGCCGGTGTTTTTGACCATCGCTGGTAGAGGACAACGATGGCAATCAGGCCGACCACTATAAGAATAATGTAATCGCTAACAAAGTTGCTCAAGCCAAGCACGGCCGCCGTCAAGCCAGGTAACTGGGCCCCGAGTTCCTGATAAATCCCGCCAAAGACCGGGATGACCTTCCATAGCATGAAAATGGCGACAATAATAGCAAAGGTGACAATAGCTGCAGGATAAATCATAGCCTGCTTGACCTTAGCTCTCAATTTCAGCATGCTTTCCTGGTAATCAGCCAGCCGGCGAAGCATCGTATCGAGCGAACCGCTCTGCTCGCCTGAAGCCACTAAGTTGCAGTACAGGTCATCAAATACCTTGGGATGTTTGCGGAGAGCCTGATTGAGGGCTGCTCCAGCTTCGACATCTTCTTTAACTTCAGTAATAACCCTGGCGAAATATTTATTTTTCTGCTGTTCAGCCAGGAGCCCCAGGCTCTGGATAAGAGGCAATTCAGCATCAATTAGAACCGATAGCTGGCGGCTGAAAAAAGACAGCTCTTTAAGCTTGACCTTTTCTCTTTTTAGAAAAGGTATGGCCGGCATGGCCCTTTTTGGTTTTATACTGATGATGGCGATCTGGTCGCGCTGCAGAGTCCTGGTCAGATCCTCGATCGACTCGGCTACTCTTTCGCCGCCGACCACGTCTCCGTATCTGTTTTTCCCTCTCCAGACATAAACAGCCATATTCTTTCTCCTTCTTTCTTGTCTATAAAATCACCAAAAACCGGGAATCATCTCATCCCCCGCTATTTTCCGGCAGTATAGGAACTGCCCTTTTTGCTGCCGGTTCCCTCATGTCTCTGGATAATATCTATAAGCTCTTCCGGATTGGCCGTCACCGACATGGCAGTCTCATAGGTGATAATCCGCCTCAGATAAAGGCTGGCCAAACTCTGATTCATCGTCTGCATGCCGAACTTTTCCTGGCCCATCTGCATGGCTGAATAAATCTGATGGATCTTGTTTTCGCGGATGAGGTTTCTAATGGCCGGATTGGGAATCAAGATTTCCATGGCCAGCACCCGGCCCTTGCCATCAGCCCGGGGGAGAAGCGTCTGGGTCATCACGGCTTCCAGAATCATGGAGAGAGTCACCCGCACCTGGCTCTGATACTGACTGGGGAAAATATCAATAATTCTCGAAATTGATTCGGGGGCCGAATTGGTGTGCAGGGTCGAAAAAGTCAAATGGCCCGTCTCAGCCACGCGCAGGGTAGCCTCAACTGTTTCATAATCCCGCATCTCACCAACAAAGACCACGTCCGGGTCTTCCCGCAGGACTGATCGCAGAGCATTGGCATAGGAAAGCGTATCGGTGAACAATTCTCGCTGGTTGATGATGGCTCGCTTGGGGACAAAGTAATATTCAATCGGGTCTTCGACCGTCACAATATGGACATCCCGCTCGTGATTGATGTAGTCCAGCATGCAGGCAATACTGGTAGATTTACCGCAGCCGGTTGGGCCGGTAACCAGGATCAGGCCGCGGGGCAGGCTGCAGAGCTGAACCACCCGTTGAGGAATGCCCAGCTGGGCAAAGCTCCACATCTGGGGCAGAAAACGACGGAAAGAAGCCGCCACTGCTCCTTTCTGCTTGAAAACATTGGCTCTGAACCGACCCAGATCCTTCAAACCAAAGGAGAAGTCAAGTTCCCACTTTTCCTCAAAGACCTTTTTCTGTTTGTCATTGAGCAAGCTGTAGATGAGTTCCTGTGTCTCGGAGGGCTGGAGCGGCGGGTGGTCAATATTTTTCAAACGTCCGTCAACTCTGATCCGCGGCGGGACATAAGTCGTGATATGAAGGTCGCTGGCATTTTCTTCCACCGCAATTTTTAAAAGTTCATAGATTGGCTTGGCCATTCATTCCTCCTATTCCCAATCCCTGACAGTTTCTCTGAGGACTTCCTCAACCGAGGTGACACCGTTTTTGATCTTGACGAGCCCGCTGCGGCGGAGAGTCAGCATACCATTTTCAATTGCTTTCCGTTTGATTTCGCGGCTCGTAGCTCGATTTAGGATCATCTCTTTTATTTCATCGGAGATTTTCATCACCTCAAATAAAGCCGTTCTGCCCTTATAACCGGTATTATTGCAGGCTTCACAGCCGTGCGCTTTAAAAATATGAAGATCATCTATTTCGTTTTCGCCATAACCCATATCGAGCAGCGCTCTCTTGGGGAGCTCATGCGGTTCACAGCATTTCTGGCACAGCCGGCGAACCAGCCTCTGAGCAACAATCAGCACGACCGAATCTGCAATCAAAAAGGGCTCGACATTCATGTTAATCATACGGGCAATGGTCGAAGGAGCATCATTGGTATGAATGGTGGAAAAGACCAGGTGGCCGGTCAGAGCGGCTTTGATGGCCATATCAATCGTCTCATAGTCACGGATTTCGCCGACCAGCATGATATCGGGGTCCTGGCGGAGAAACGACCTCAGAGCATTGGCAAAAGTCAAACCAATTTCTTCCTTGATCTGGACCTGATTGATGCCAGGAATATAAAACTCCACCGGGTCTTCAGCCGTCATGATATTGACATCAATGGTGTTGAGTGTCGAGATGGCCGAATAAAGGGTGTTGGTTTTGCCGCTGCCGGTTGGTCCGGTGACCAGGACAATGCCCCACGGTCGGTGGATGGCTTCCTGAAAAATTTCCAGCGATTCTGACTCAAAGCCCAGCTGGGTCAGGTCGAGCTTGAGCATCTCTTTATCGAGGATACGAGCCACAATCTTCTCGCCAAACATGGTCGGCAGCGAGGAGACCCGCATATCAACTTCTTTTCTCTTCCCGTTATCCAGCTTGACCCGCAGCTTAATTCTTCCATCCTGAGGGAGACGCTTTTCAGCAATATCCATATTGGCCAGAATTTTGACTCTCGACAAAACCGGGCTCCTGAATTTTAAAGGCAGATCAGCCACCTCATAGAGATCGCCGTCTATCCGGTAGCGAATACGGAATTGCTGCTCATATGGCTCAAAATGAACATCGCTGGCCCCCTTCTTAATGGCATCAATAAATGTCTGGTTGACCAGGGTGATAATGGGAGCCTCGTTACTGGCCTGCTCAATTTCGGCTACATCGTAGTCAGAGCCTTCAGCAATTTCCTTTTCATCAATGATATTCACCCGGCTCTCATCAGCCAGCTCAATATCTTCGATGAGTTTCTTAACTTTAAGGGCATCACTGGTTCCATAATACTTGTTGATGGCATTGGTCACACCGGTTTCGGTGGAGATAACCGGCTGGACACTCAGACCGGTCCTGAATCTGATATCTTCAATCACCTCTAAGTCGGTGGGGTCAACCATAGCCAGGGTCAGGAAAGATTTAATCTTGTGGATGGGCATGACCAGATTTCTTTTGGCTGTCTCAGCTGGAATAAGGCTGATCACTTCCGGAAAAACTTCAAACTGATCAAGGTCAATATAGGGATAACCGAGCTGCCGACTCAGAGCCTGAGCAATCTCTTCTTCAGTCAGAAAGCCAAGAGCCACCAGGGCGGAGCTTATTGGCAGGTTATTCTTTTTCTGATAGTCGATTGCCTGGCGCAGTTTTTCCGAATCGATAATTTTTTCCCTTAAGAGCAACTCGCCAAGTTTAGAAGACATCTTTTAAGGCCTTTCTAACATTCTGAGCAAAATTTGTCAAAAGAAATCTTTCTCGCCTTCCAATATCTCCCTCAATTTCTTCTTTCTCTCTTATAGCGTCAATACTCAACTCCGGCTAACCCGGGGGTGAAATTAACATTTTTTGTCTCACCCGCAAAGGTTAGCTTCACACCTGTAAACGACGAAGATTGGTCACGATGGAGAGTCTCCCGATTAGGGTTAGCGATGTTGACTGTTCATTCTGCCTCAATTTGCCTGATGCTATTTAATAAACCAAAACGAAAGATATTTCAAGTACCTTTAGCTATTATTTTTTTTCAATTTTTGACCGCCTGGAGCGACTAACCATTTGGAAGCGAGGAAGTAGAGGTGTCCTCCGATGACTGTTGAAGATCTTAAAGAAAGCAACCAGGAAATAGTCAAGGCGATTATAAACAATACGCGCGAGGGTATTTACGTTATTTCGCCGGCTGGTTTCGAATTTGTTAACCCGGCCTTTGAAAAGCTTACCGGGTTTAAGAAAGAAGAGATTTACTCGAAAACTTTTAATTTCCTGCGTCTCGTCCACCCCGATGATCGTCATCTTTTTTCTACCACTACCAGGTCCTTTTCCAAACCCAATCTGCCCGGCGGAACAGGCCTGGTGGAGTTCAGGCTGGTTAATCTTAAGGGTGAGGTCAGGTACGTTGAAGCCAGCACCTCCCCTCTTGAAACGAAGCCCGGTTATACCCTGGTCATTTTAAGAGATATCACCTCCAGGAAAAAAACTGAAACCCAGCTGGTGGAAACTCTGGCCAAGCTAAGGAAGACTATGCGCGCTACAATTGAGGCTATTTCCCTCACCATTGAATCTCGCGATCCTTACACAGCTGGACATCAGCGGCGGGTCTCAGATCTGGCCCGCTCAATTGCGACCAGGCTGGCTTTCCCGGCGGAGGAAATTGACGAAATCCGTCTGGCTGCACAGGTTCATGACCTGGGAAAAATTTCCATTCCGGCTGAGATTCTTAACAAGCCCGGCCGGCTCAATGCCAACGAATATGAAATGATTAAAGATCATCCCCGGGTCGGCTATGAAATTTTAAAGACCATTGAGTTTCCCTGGCCGGTGGCCGATATCGTCTATCAGCATCATGAAAGACTCGATGGCAGTGGCTATCCATTAGGACTCAAGGATGACCAGATTCACCCCATGGCGAAAATTCTGGCTGTGGCCGATGTAGTCGAGGCGATGCTGTCGCACCGTCCTTACCGCTCGGCTGTCGCTCCTGACCTGGTCCTGCAGGAGATAAACGGCGATGCCGGGACGCTCTTTGAGCCCTCAGCCGTCAGAGCCTGCACCGACATTATCCAGGAAAGGTATAACCTGCCGACTTCCAGCCTGGCTTAACTTAATCGGGTCTCTTCAGAAAAAGAAAAACGCGCCTGGAGGGATTCGAACCCCCGACCCGCTGCTTAGAAGGCAGCTGCTCTATCCTACTGAGCTACAGGCGCATCAGTTTCTCAAGTAAAAAAATCGGGGAGATCGGATTTGAACCGACGACCTCCTGCTCCCAAGGCAGGCGCGCTAAACCAGGCTGCGCCACTCCCCGTTTTTTAATTCCAGTTCATATGAACAAGGAGTCTATTTTGGATTAAAATCTTAACAGAAAGCCCGGCAGATTGTCAATTTAGCCGGTCCGTCCCGGCTGGCGACCCAGCGTCTTTTCAATTTTATCACGAGAAATTTCAACGATAATCGGACGGCCATGCGGGCAAACGCCGGGTTGTGTGGTTTGAAAAAGCTCGGCCGCTAAAAATTCCATCTCGGCCTGACTCAGCGGCTGACCGGCTTTAATGGCCGCTTTACAGGCCATGGTGGCCAGCATTTTATCTCTTTTGCTTTTGAGCCGCTCCGGCCCACCCCCGGCCAGAATTCCTCGAAGAATTTCTGTCGCCCTGGCCTCATCGAAAACATCGGGAAAAGCCCGCAGAGAATAACTTCTCTCTCCGAGGGGCTCCAGTTCAAAACCCAATCCGGCCAGTTCCTCCTGCAGCTCCTCGAGATGCAAAACTTCCTCCGGGCTCAGTTCCAGAACCTGAGGGAAAAGCATCTGACGGCTGGCCCAGCCTTTCTCCTCATCAAGTTTTTTAAACTTTTCAAACAGAAGGCGTTCATGAGCATTGTGCTGATCAACAATCATCAGCCCTTCTTCCGAGGTCACCACCAGATAGGCATTTAGATACTGACCCAGCACCCGGCGCCCAGCCCTGGAGGTAGCTGAGTTTTCTGCTACCTGCTGAGCATCGCCTGGCTGCCGCCAGGTCGGGCTGGCCTGCCTTGACCACTCTGGAGCCTGAATCTCTTCCTGCGGCTCTTTCTCAACCTCCGATTCATTCTCTTTTTGCTCTTCTTTTTCCTGAAGATTGAGTTCGGCCTCTTTTGTTTCCTTCGCCGGCTGTCTGTTTTCTACCCGCCCGGCCTCGCCTACCATGACCGGTTTGATCAGGCTTTCACTTCTGGCCGCCAGTTCAATCCCGTGTAAAATCACCCGGAAAACTGCCTGTGGTTCTTTAAATCTGATTTCTGCTTTGGCCGGATGAACATTGACATCAACCAGTTCGTAGGGCAGATCAAGGAAGAGAAAACATTCAGGGCTCTTTTGCCTGTCCAGCATACCCAGATAAGCCTGAGTCAGGGCGGCACTGAGAACCCTGTCTTTTATCGGCCGGCGATTGACAAAGAAGAACTGATGCTGACGGTCAGCTCGCCCGGCAAAAGGTCTCGAGCTCAGGCCGCTCAGCCGGTAACCGCCCTCTTCATAGTCAACCGTCATCAGACCATCAAGGAGCTGCCGCCCATAAAGCTGATAAACCCTCTCCTCCAGTCTGGAGACAGCCGGACAGTTTAAAAGCTGCCGGTTATTATGAATCAAAAGAAATTTTACCCCAGGAAAAGCCAGGGCAACCTGGGTCACATAACTCGTAATCAGATTGAGCTCGGAACGTTCACCTCGCAAAAATTTGCGCCTGGCCGGAAGATTAAAGAAAAGGTCTCTGACCTCAACCATGGTTCCCGGCGGGAAAGCTATCTCCAAAAAACGAATTAAGCGATCGCCTTCCCTTTCCACCTGATAACCACGGTCGCCCTCACCGTTATAAGTCTTAAGAGTCAGCCTGGAGACAGCCGAGATGCTGGCCAGTGCTTCGCCTCTAAAACCCAGAGTGGCTATGTGCTCGAGGTCTTCCTCTTTTTCCAGCTTACTGGTCGCATGGCGTTTAAAGCAGAGAACAGCGTCTTCCTGGCTGAGGCCGCAGCCATTATCCTGAAGGCGGATTAACTTTTTACCGCCTTCCTCCAGTTCGATTTTAATCTCGGTGGCACCGGCATCCAGGGAATTTTCGATTAGCTCTTTGACGACCGAGACCGGCCGCTCAACCACCTCTCCGGCCGCAATTTTCTGGGCCACCTCCGCTGGCAGGACTTTTATTCTGGCCATTTAAATTACCTCACCCCTAGTTTCAAGCGGTGAGACTTCCTTGATTCTAACTTTAACCAGCTCCCTGACCTCGACTCCTGACGAATCATTCAAGGAGACCTTGATATAGTTATCAGTCAGGGCTTCGGCCCTTGTCCCTTTTTTTCTGACAATCACCGCCGGTCGTTCCTCGTTTAAAAATTTCATCTTAAAAGCCAGATTTTTTTCTCTTGAAATTTTCCTGAGTTCAGTAGCTCTTTCTTTTTTTATTTTCTCAGAGACACCTGCCCAGCGCGCAGCCGGGGTCCCGGGACGCGGCGAATAGGAGAAAACATGGAAGTAAGTCAGCGGCGATTGCTCGAGGAAGTTTTTTAAAAATAGATAGTCTTCCTCTTCCTCGCCGGGGAAGCCGACAATGATGTCTGCTCCCAGGCTGGCTTCAGGGCGATGCCGGTGGAGGTAATCCAGAATCGCCGTATATTCTTCCGGTCGGCTCCGCCGTCCCATTTTCTTTAATACCTCAGGTGAGGCATGCTGGAGGGATAGATGAAAATGAGGACAAATTTTCTCTTCGCCGGCTATAAATTCAAGCCAGCTTTCGGGCAGAAGCCGCGGGTCAAGCGAGCTCAGGCGCAGGAGCTCGAGTCCTTCAATTTTAACTACTTTCTGAAGCAGGTTGAGAAGAGTCAGCGGCGGGGCGAGGTCTTCTCCGTAGGCACAAAGGTGAATCCCGGCCAGGACAACTTCCTTAAAACCACGGGCAACAGTTTTTTCTATCTGAGTGATAATCGCCTCAACCGGAACACTCCGAGCTGGTCCCCGGAGATAAGGTATGAGGCAGAAAGTGCAGCGGGCATTGCAGCCGTCCTGAATTTTAACCAGGGCCCGCGAACGGTAATTAACGGGCTGAATTTTATCCTGAGTTTCTCGGGTTTCTCCGGTCAGGTTGACCACTTCCCTGACCAGATTCTCTTTGGCTGAGTTGGGGACAATCGCCGAGACATTTCCATACTGGCTGAATTCTTCCCGGTTTTTTTCAGCCAGACAGCCGGTCACTACCACCCGGGTAGAAGGCTTTTCGCGGTGGAGTTTTCGCAGAAACTGTCTGACATCGGCCTCGGCCCGGCCGGTCAGACCGCAGGTATTAACCACAACCAGATCTGACGCCCGCCAGTCCTTATCAACGATCAATCCGGCTTCGGCCAGTTTCTCGGACCAGTCAAAGGCTTCGGCTTGATTTACCCGGCAGCCGAAATTATGAATGAAGACCCGGGTCATAATTTTTCTTTGAGCCTCCTCGAACTCTCCTCAACTTTTTCGGCCATCTTCTGACGGTAAGAGACAAGCCTGGCCCTCAGCCCATCATCAGACAGAGCCAGAATCGAAATGGCCAGCAGAGCCGCATTGGCTCCACCGGTTTTGCCCAGGGCCACAGTTGCCACCGGAATCCCTTTGGGCATCTGAACAATGGAGAGCAGTGCATCCAGTCCGGCCAGAGCCTGGCTCTCGACCGGGACACCGATGACCGGCAGAACAGTCTGGGCAGCCACCACCCCGGGGAGATGGGCAGCTTTACCAGCCACAGCAATAAAAACTTTTGTTCCGCCTTGCTCGGCTTCTTTAATTAACCGGCTGGTTCTCTCCGGCGAGCGGTGAGCCGAGGTCACCTCCAGATTATAAGAAACTCCAAATTCCTGAAGAATATCCAGACCTTCTTTGATAATATCAAAATCAGAATCGCTGCCTAAAAAAATGGTAACAATCATCTGGCCTCCTTTACAGCTCCGATATCCTTGCGGTAAAACATGCCTTCAAAATAAATGGTTGGAATATGGTCATAAATCTTTTTCATCGTCTGGGTCAAGGTTGGCTCTGAAGCACAGACATTTAGCACCCGGCCACCGCTGGTATAAAAATGGCCATCAACTAACTTTGTACCGGCATGAAAGATAACCAGGCCCGGCACTTTGGCCACTTCCTCCAGTCCCGCTATCAGTTTTCCCGTTTCATATTTTAAGGGATATCCACCCGAAGCGAGAACCACACAACCCGATGGTCTCGTGCTCCATTTGATTTCTTTCTGAAGTAAATCTTCATCGATTACTGACATCAAAATTTCCACCAGATCAGATTCCAGCCGCAGCATCTGGGCCTGGGTTTCCGGATCACCGAAGCGGCAGTTGTATTCGAGGACTTTCGGCCCTTCGTCAGTTACCATCAGGCCAGCATAAAGTGTGCCTTTAAAGCGGCGGCCCTCTTCCAGAAGGCGAGTAATCGTTGGATAAATAACCTCGTCCATGATCTGGCTGAAGAGCTTTTCAGAAACGAACGGCGAAGGCGAGATAGCTCCCATTCCACCGGTATTGGGTCCTTTGTCGCCATCATAAGCAGCTTTGTGGTCCATCGTTGTGACCAGCGGCTGAACCCGGACTCCGTCAGTAAAAACAATGAAGGACAATTCCCGTCCTTTGAGGTGCTCTTCGATGATAACCCGCTCGCCGGCCGGGCCAAATTTCTTTTTAACCATCATATCGTTAATGGTATCTTCAGCCCGTTTGATATTGGCACAAATAGAAACACCTTTGCCGGCGGCCAGGCCATCAGCCTTGATGACCACAGGAAAAGAGAACTGGCCGGAGTTTAAAATTTTTAAGGCCTGTTCAGGAGTGTCAGCCACCTTAAAACTGCCGGTCGGAATACGGTGCCTGCTCATAAACTCCTTGGCAAAGATCTTGCTTTTCTCTATCTCGGCTGCCTTTTTATTTGGTCCATAGATTTTAAGTCCCCGGGCCTCAAATTCATCCACAATTCCCATAGCCAAGGGCAGCTCTGGTCCAACTACCGTCAGACCAATTTTGTTGTCCTTGGCCCAATCGGCCAGCTCGACAATCTGATTATCCTCAATTGGTACCAGCTCGGCGATCTGGGCCAAACCACCATTGCCGGGTGCTGCATAGAGCTTCTCGCAGTGAGGACTCTGCTTTATTTTCCAGGCTAGAGCATGTTCACGTCCACCTGAGCCTATGATGAGAATCTTCATTTTGTCTCCTTTGCCTGCCGTCTTTGCTTTTTAATTCCCCTCTTCTTTGATCTTGCTGGCCAGATTCTCCACCAGCTTTTGACCTACTCCTCTGGCGGGGAAAAGGCTCAAAAATAGATTTGAGGCCAGCTCGACCGCCTCCTTTTCTGGCAGGCAATACTGCATTTCCAGAAAATTCTGACGGTAACGTTTAACTTCATCCCGGACCGACTTGTTTTTCCTGATAACTTCAGCTATGAGGCTGGCCAGAATCTCAAAATCCTTTTCTTTCATGCCGAATCTGGTCATCTCCTGGACGCCCAGCCTGATACCGGATGACTCCAGGAAAGTCGTATCATCAGGCAGAGCCTGATAATTGGTGATGATATTATTGTCCTCGAGACGCCGGGCTAATTCCTGTCCATTACCAAATTGTTTGACCCTGATCAGCACCTGATGGGTTTCAGTCAAGCCATCGGCTTCATCGCCCTCGACCGGAATCCCGGCCTCTTTCAGATAACGGGCCAGCGCTTTAGCATTTTTCCTGACCTGAGTCTGATAGGCTTCCTTGAATTCATTCATTTCATAGGTGGCCAGAAGAAGACCGAGCAAAGTTCCTAAGTGATGATTAGAGGTCGAGCCAGGGAAAGCTCTGCTTTGAATATCTGTCCAGAGCTGCCCCCAGGGACTGTTCTGGGCGATATTGCTGGCGATAAGCCCCCGCTGGCTGCCAAAAAAAGTTTTATGGGTGCTGCCA
>Ga0209606_1002816_pt1 | contig 18472 bp, 13 predicted proteins | sample AD_UKC057_MetaG_FD_184412 | JGI IMG/M metagenome (GOLD analysis project Ga0209606, IMG submission 184412) | Active sludge microbial communities of municipal wastewater-treating anaerobic digesters from USA - AD_UKC057_MetaG (SPAdes) (version 2) | ecosystem: Engineered > Bioreactor > Anaerobic >...
CATTTTTCATTTTTTCATATTGTACATCCAGAATATCGGTGTTTCAAGAAAAACAATCACAGAGGGGTCTAATGCATCTTTTGTATTTCACTATTAAAAATAACAATAATTTTATGTTGTTTTTAAGAAAAATGTAAATTGGTGAAATATCTGGAAGGATGTTGAGAAGTTTTACTTGAAATTTTAATCTACAGTAAAACTACTCTTACTAACCATCTTTTTATTATTATCGTAAACCTCAATCTGATAATCACCAATATCCAGGTTTCTTATTTCACCTTGTAAATGGTAAATTGCTAAACGCGTTTCGGCTATGAAATCCATATCTCTGAGTCTAATGGTAATCTTGTTACCGTTTCTTACGGCGAAAATTCCTTCATTTAATCCGGCACCTCCTTTGAAATCTAAATTAAAGTAAACTGTTTTATCTATCACTGATATTTTTAACTCATTATCTGGAAAAACTCCTTCTTCAGGGTATTCGGTAATTTCAGCTTCAAGATCTAAATTTATTGAAAAACATTCTTTCTGCCAGAAAAAAAATGTTGTAGCGAGAAATAGTAAAGGTATTAAATATAAAATATATCGAAAAGATTTTTTCACTCTTTAAGTATACTATAAAAAGTTTGCCGGACTACCTTGGAAGAGATGTTAGAAACTTTTTGATCATTAGTATTGTAAAATAGCTCTGTGAGCACTAAAGGGGGTGCATACAATTGTCCTCATCTATTTTTATCATTAAATATTAATGAACAATAAAGTGATCGCCAAAGCAAAAAGAAATAATATAAAAGACATCGTAAAAATACATAAAAAATGCGTTGTAGAAACTAATGCAGATACCTACGATCCTAAAGTTATTAAGACATGGTTAGAGCAAATAAATGAAAAAAATGTGCAGTCTCAATTTGATAGTACTTCCTGGATAATTATTAAAGAAGATAAAAAAATTATTGGCTTTGCTCAATATGGTTTAGAGGATCAAACTATATATCAAATTCAAATAGATCCGGATTATCAAGGAAAAGGTTATGGTAAAAAAATATTTGAATACATTGAAAATGACTTTATTGTAAATAAAAGAAATAAAATGATTCTAAATTCTACTTTAAATGCAAAACCTTTTTACATCAATTTAGGGTTTAAACCCTTAGAAAATATATTTTTCGGTGATATAGAAATGGTTCACATGGAGAAGAATTTGTCTAAGTAAAAACTATTCACGAAATAATTAATTGGTAGTATTATCAACAATCCTCAGACTTCTAGTGGGATATTCTAAACTTTGCGCGAAATTTCTTTGAGCGAAACTGACGCTCGCCGCCCCGCAAAAAAGTTTTCTCTACATTTTTTATTTTGCGCGCGCCCGATTTTTTTGCTCGGCTTTGTTCTCAACTTTTCGGGCAGGGTGGTGGGGGATGGCGCTTCGCTTCCAGCTCGGGCATGGCGGAATTTCCCCCACTTCCCTTTCCATCATGCCCTCGCTCGGACGCCGACGGAATTTGTGCCAACGAAGTTGGCGCGCCGCTACTTCAAAAATAATCTCAATTCATTTATATCGCTACAAACGCCATATTTCCAGTTCCCGTAATCCTTAAAATTATTTATCGCTTCTATCCATCGCTCCGCGGCTAATTTTTTATTGTAAAAATCATTCCTCTTTTGTCCCTTAATTTCTAAAATTAAGTTTTCCCCACTTGGCATAACGACAATAAAATCAGGTTCATACGATCTTTTCTCACCTTCAATAAGATAAGGAATAACAAAACCTAATTTATAGTTTTTAACATAAAATTTTGAATATTTTTCTAAATCGATACAAACAGCCTTTTCCCAGTCGGAATCAACGACAACATGGCTGACATGGCTTTTGCTCGTTTTATAAACCTCCTTTGTCGTCCAAGCCTTGACATCTCTTGTGCGCACAAATGGCTTAAAATTGTCAAAAATCGGCATCAGCTTTTCTTCCTCATCTTTCCCCGGTTTGACTATTTCGTTAAGCAGTTCAATGATTCTGTTTTTATATTTTGGTTCGCAAATTATCGTTTTGGGAATTTCTGTGGGAAATTTAATATACTCATCAACGAATTTTTTCGTAATATTCAAAATTTGCGGGAAAAGAAATCTTTTATATTCCAAATTGAAATTATTTGTAATTGTCGCGGCTATTTCATACAAAGTTGATTGCAACCTTTTGTCAAAATTCCTTTCAATAACTTCTTTTTTTCCGATAATTCCGGTTTTGCCGTATTTCTCGGAAGGGAAAATATCGGGCGCAATTTCAACCTGTTTTACCAAATCGTTAATGGGTACTTTTTCCACCTTGCTCCAATCGGCTTCAACCTTAAATTTTGCGTCCGCGATGTATCCGCCTACTTGCGGACAAATTATTTCCATTTCCTGCCGTTCTGCCAAGGCGTGGACATAAGTCAAAGTTTTGGGCAGTTTTGGCCCGACTGTGGTTGTCGCAATCGGAAACATCTCAAACGGAACACCGAAAATTTGCGCGTATTCTGGCTGGCTCAAATCGTCATAACTTGAACGACGAAGCGCACGCCCGATTACTTGTTCGCAAAGAAGTCGCGAGGTAAACGCACGAACTCCCAAAATATGTGTTACATTTTGTGCATCCCAACCCTCGGAAAGCATAGCAACGGAAACAACGCAACGAATTTGTTCGCCAGCTTCGCCGATTTTTCCGACAGTTGAAACTTTTTTTCTTAACCTTTCCGCGAGATCTTGTTGTGTTTCTCCTTCTTCTCTTTCTTCGGCTTTGCTTAATAATTCGCTGTCAATTCGCAATGCGTATTCGCCGTTGTCATTAGCATTTTTGAATTCATCTATAACTTTTCCGTCCGCGATATGTTTGTATATAATTTCCGCTGTTCCGGTGTTATTGCAAACGATTATCATGCATGGCGGCACTTTATTTCCCTGATTTGCCCATTCGTCAAAAGTTTTTTTATAACTTCCGGCAAGCATTTTTAACGGTTCGTGCACTTCATTGATAAACGCCGCGCCGGTTTTATATTCCTTGTCTTCTTTAAGCGATTTTGTCGGGGCTTTGTCGCGAATATGTTCCCAAAGATTTCTATATTTTGGTTCCCCGCCGGTATTATCTGCGGTCGGGATTTGCGGAATTTTAACTAATCCAGACTCAATGGCGTCTAATAAACTAAAATCAGAAACAATCCACGGAAAAGGCGTGCCTTCTGAAAAACCGGAGCCGGAAATATAAAAAGGCGTAGCCGACAAATCAAAGCATTGTAAAATTCCTCTCGTTCTAAAAATTTTTTCAAGACCTTGCACCCAAACCGTCGCTTCTTCAATTTGCACCTTGTTTTCCGGGTCAATTTTTGTTCTCTTTGTGGCTTGAACGCCTTCCGGATCGCAACGATAACAATGGTGAGCTTCGTCGTTAAGAACGACTATGTTTTCCTTTCTGCCTAATTCTTTCAAAACACGCGAGGCAAAAGCAGTGTCGGATTCTTCGTATTTATTTTCTTTTGTTTTTATAGCGTTTTTTATCTCGTCTTCCGGCGCGAAAATATGCCAGTTCGTAATAAAAATTTTTGCTTGCATTAGTTTGTCTAAAAGACTAGCTGGAACAAGCTCAAATTTTACATAATAGTTTTCCGGATTAGTCGGATATAAAACTTGCAGGCGTTCTTTTACGGTTAAATTTGGACAAACTACTAAAAAAGAATCGGAAAATCTTTTATCTTGACGATAATGAAATTTATTAAGCGATTGCCAAGCGATAAGCATCGCCATAACAAAAGTTTTCCCTGTGCCAGTCGCCATCTTAAAACAAAGACGATTTATTTTTTCTATGTTTCCGAGCGATTTCAATCTTGCCAAAATGTCCGCAGTTTCATTTTTTGGTCCTTCCGCAAGCCAAATCGCGGTTTCTATCGCCTCGCGCTGAGCGAAAAATAAAGGCCTCTCTTTGTCGGTATCGTTCCAATGTTTTAGCAATTCCTGCGTAATTCTCGTTACGCCTGGATAACCTTGTTTTCGCCACACGCCGACTCGCTCGCGAATAATATTTACTAACCCCAAATCTTCTTCGGTTTGCTGGCCTAAATCAAGTCCGACTTGCTTTCTGTCGGCAGAAAGATAAGTTGATTTGCGTCTACCTTCGCGGATTTCCGGCTGGTCGTCAGCCGGAAAATGCCAATGCTTGGTTGGTTCTTCATATGCATTATTGATTATTGGATTTTTATCTAAAACATTACTCATATTTTATTTACAATTCAATCACTTTGATAAGCTCTTGTCCTTTTATATCAATCACTTTTATCGCCACCATTTTTGAGGTCGGCGTTTCAAACGGCAATGACTCAAAAGTATTTAGCGTGTCAAATTTTTCTTGGTCAATCACGCCACGCAGAGCTTTTTCTAGTTTTTGCCAAGCGTTATTATTGTTTGGGAAAAATGCTTGCCGAATACAAAAGACGGAATTTTTATCATAATCGGTGTCCAAAAACCACGCCGCAACCTCTTTCAATTCGTCCGAATTTACTTCTCCGGTGGTTGGGTCGTAATAATCAACGCCAAGCAATTTAACTATCGTTTTTTTATCTTTCGTTTTTTTGACTTCCACTTCCGGTTCACCGAAGGCGGTAAATAACTGGTCGGTTTTTGATTTTTTCAGCAAGTCACCGACAATAATATCCGGCGCGGCATACGCCCAAATTGTTTTTATATCAACGTCTTTTGCCAAAGAGAATACCTCCGGATCAAAAGCAAAACCGGTAATAAGTATTTGCCTGAAGCCGTTTCTTTTTGCTGAAGTAATCGCGTTCAGAGCTTGTTTTGCTGTAACCGGGCCGTATTGCGGGCCGAAAACAATTGCCGTTTGCTCGGTTTGATTTTTGATTGTACCGGTGGCGTGAACACTATCGCTCCCACCACCGTAAATAGAAATGTTTTCAAAAATTATTTTTTCCGCGTTGCTGGAAAAAACTCCGGCGGTTTGCAAATTATCAATCATTTGCTGAACATAACCGGTTGCGCCCGATTTTGTCGCGTCGTCATAATGACGAATATCATCTTTGCGGGCGTGAATATCAAGCGATTGCATTTCTTTCGGCTCTTCAATGGAATAAGACGGGATGGCTTCCACGGAAAAAGGCCCGGAAACGCGCACCGCGTTGTTGTCTATTTCGGGCTGGTCGTATAAAATTTCCTGCTTCGGCGGTTCATTTTGAGCGATTGATTTTAAGGTGATGTGCGGTACAGTTTTATAAACAAAGCCCGCGCCAACGCCTTGCTCCGGATAAGCAAGCTTGTAATACGGATATTTTGCAGTTAAAAGCCGCTGGCGCGCCAGAGCTAAAGCCACGCGCGAAGTGTCCATTGTAATCCAACGCCTGCCCCACTGTTCGGCAACATAAGCCGATGTCCCGCTTCCACAAGTCGGGTCTAAAACCAAATCGCCGGGGTCGGTGGTCATTAAAATACATCTTTTTACCGGTTCTATATCGGTTTGGACAACATAAATTTTATTTGCTGCTGCCAAGTCTAACCAGATATTAGTTAATCTTGAAGCTGGAAAGTCAGAATAGTAGGACAAGTAATATAACGAATTACTTCCTCCATATAACCTTCCTTTTTTGGCCAAAACCTTCATGCCTTCTAAATTTGTTCGCCACGATTTATTTTTCCGCGGAATATATTTTTTTCCTTGAAACTCAAAATCAAAAACACAGCTAGGGGTTAGACCGGAAGAATTAAGATCCGCTGTGGCTATTCGTTTTTCTATCGGGTCATTATCATTTGCTTTTCTAATTTCGCCATTTTCATCTAGAACATAAGGAAAATTAAAAGCAAAATCATTATTTTTCAGAGAAAATAATTCATTAAATTTCATTTGTGCTTTATCTTTCGCATACCAAAGAATAACATCATATAAATTTGCTACATTACCCGATCCGAGTATCCCGCGAGTTTTATAAATAACCATTGTAACAAAATTTTCCGGCTCAAAAATTTCGTCCATCAATTCGCGAACATGGTGCACATTTTCATCAGAAATCTGCACAAAACAACTGCCGGTTTCGTTCAATAATTCTTTTGCCAAAAGCAGGCGGTCGCGAAGATAAGTTAAATAACTGTGTATGCCAAGTTCCCAAGTGTCGCGGTACGCTTTGATTTGCTCCGGCTCGCGGGTCAAGTCCTCATCTTTTCTGTCTTTAACATCTCGTTTGTTCACAAACGGCTGAAAATTGGAATTGAATTTTACGCCGTAAGGCGGGTCAATATAAATCATTTGCACTTGCCCGCGCATCATTTCCCGCTCCAGCAAACTATTCATAACTACAAGTGAGTCGCCTAAAATCATGCGGTTCACCCAATTAATGTCGTGTTCGTAAAATTTCACCGCTTCCTGCAACGGCAAATCCGGATCGCCAAACAAATTAAGCTGGCTCGTTCCCTTTCCGTTTTTGAGAATATTCAAAATCGCCGGTGCGCTGACTTTTTCGTGGGTATGCAAACTCACAGTTGGCACTTCAAAATTCGTATGCTCGGCTTTGCCGGCCCAAACCAGTTGCGGGTCAAAATGCGGGTCGTAAGAATACTTTTTCGGTTTGTGGCCGTTCTTTTCCATATCCGCCAAATTAGCCGGCGGAATGTTTTTCCGCTTTTTATCCTTGTGCTCGTAAAATTCTATTCTTTTTGGTTGTTTAATTTTTCTTGGCATATTAAAAATCCTATTTTATTAAATCATCAACGCTGACATTAAGCACTTTGGCGATTTTTGCCAAAGTTTCTATGGTCAGGTTTTTATTCGCGCCGGACTCAATTTTAACAATGGTGTTATGGGTAACATCAGCCAATTTTGACAACCTATCCTGCGAAACACCCAGCTTATTCCGGTATTTTTTGACATTGTCGGTGATTGATATTCCTTAATCTACTACTATGCTATCAAAAAATATGAGTTTCGTAAATACGAATCAATTAGGGAGTTCCTTGTTGTTGCCCGCGCATGGGTGGGTTGGGGCAAGGGCAACACTTTTTTTCTTGCGGCGCATTTTGCAAAGCAAAATACAAATTCCGTCGGCGTCTAAAGCGAGGGTGAGGCAACCCTTTTCCAAAACGGCGAAAGTTGCGATTGGTGGGGAGGGTGGGAATCGAACCCACATAGCCGGTTTTTCAGACCGGTGCCGTGACCGCCTTGGCTACCGCCCCACAGATAGACTTACTAACAATTTTTAGCGAACTTAATATAAAAAAACTTAAGAGATATCTAATTCTACCAGCATTTTTCAAATAATTGTAGTTTTGGAGGCCTGGGCGGGAATCGAACCCGCGAATAAGGGTTTTGCAGACCCTTGCCTTACCACTTGGCGACCAGGCCATTTCTACTGTTATCTTTATACATAAATTATACATTAAAGTTTTTCTTCTTCGGGAGAAATTTTACGGAAATTTTTGTAGCTAATTAAAATAACGATAAACTTGGAGCGACGGACCGGATTCGAACCGGCGACCTTCTCCTTGGAAGGGAGACATTCTACCACTGAACTACCGTCGCATAAACTATGGAGCGACGGACCGGACTCGAACCGGCGACCTTCTCCTTGGCAAGGAGACGTTCTGCCAACTGAACTACCGTCGCAGAAATCTTTTAATATTATAAACAATCGAGATACAACTTACCAGCTTCCCCCTCCTCCCCCACCGCCACCTCCTCCGGAGAAACCTCCTCCGGAAGATCCGGAGGAAAATCCCGAAGAACTTCTAGTTGATGACATAGAAGACGCGGATCTCAAAGAGCCACCGATACTTCTGGTCATACTACCAATAAAGATGCTATTGGTAAAGTTATCACCTTCGTACCAGTTAGGTTTTTGCATAGAAATATCCTTAAATCTTTCTGCCCATATCTTTTCAACCCCAAAAGCTGTCGCATAAGGGAGAAGTTTTTCGAAAAACATTTGATTTTTAGATTGAAAATTAAGTTGCTCGTCTTGAGATTTTAAAAAGTTCATAAGAGATTTAGCTTCGGAGTATTTCTCTACCCCCAATAAACTTCTCTTTGCTGAATTTCTTCCCAGTAGAGAAAACAAGGATAAAGGAATATTCATAGTTGCTAATCCCAAACTAAAAAGCACCATATTTTTAACAAATACCGAAGATGGTTTTTCATCAAACATCTGCTTGTTTATCAATATTTCCTCAACTTTTTTATTGAACTTAGAGATACTGGTAAAAATAGAAGTGGATTTTTTTAGTTCTTTGTCCGTAACCTCATTACCTTTTTCAAAGATTGCTTCCAATATTTCAATTTCAAAATCCTTTAGTTCATCTGGATTAGTATCCTTCAATTTAACGAATGTAAAACGACCTTTTTTCTCTTCTTTGATTTTTAAATACCCTCTTTGTGCAAGATGGATTATTGTTGCAGTAAGTTCTTTATGGTCGATAGACTTATCTACAATGAATCCCGTTTCAGCGGGAGTGAATACATCCCCATCATCATATTGAGGAGGTTCAAACCAAGCAGAAACTATTTTTTCATGAGATTTAGTAAATTTTCTATCTTTTATGTATTTAGACAATACTTTTATCGGTAAAAAAATGAACCAGAATAGTGTCGCTATAGCTACCAGCACTAATATTAAAATTTGGAAAAAACTAGGTTTATCAATCTTAGGTTCCAAGACACCCACAACACCTTTAGGAAGAGATATAACTAGGGTAAGACCCTCTCCGGGTTCCAAAATTTTGCTTGATGAAACCTCTATAACACTATCCATAATATTAATTTCACAAGACTGATCAGTACTCCCATAAATTCCGGAATAGCACAATACACTTATTTGATCTTCCGATACGTTTTCAGGTAGTTTTATATGTGAAACAAATGATTTTATGGGAACATCCCATTCGTTACCTGTTAAATTCCAATAAAACTCATCGTGATCGGTAAAGTAAGTAAATGAACCCGAAACAGTATACGTAATTACGTAAGTCTTTATACCGCTAACTAATTTATTTTCATCACCAATTTTTAGCTCAATATAATCACCTTTTTTTGATTGATAAAAGTTGTAAGGATTTCCATTGTTGTCACTAACTTCTAAGCCGGTTATCTCGGTAACGTATTTTTTTCCATCTTGATTAGTCTTTTTATAGATCAAATTCCTAACTAAACCGTGTTGTTGATTATTACCAAAGTTATATTTAATGTATTCTTTGAAAGATACTGTACCATCTCTATTTAGCTCTATGTTTGATTGAAAGTATTCTACAGCTTCGGAGGAAGCTTCTGAAGTATTGTAGCTACCGAAAACGAAAAAAATTATTAAAAACGTTAAAAGTAGTTTTAATTTTGACTTCATAAACCTTGTCCTTACCCACTCCTCACCAACTCATTTCGGAACCGATCGCTGTTTTAATCCGGTTTTTAACTAACCAACTTTGGTGGACGACGCATTCGCTCCGGCATTCAAGTCCTCAATATCTGCTAATTTTGTAAATTTTACTGGTGGGCGAGACAGGACTTGAACCTGCACGGGTTTTACCCCACAACGACCTCAACGTTGCGCGTATACCAATTCCGCCACCCGCCCTTGTTTATAGTTGAATTATACAGTATTCTGGTGCCGGAGACAGGACTCGAACCTGCAAGTCTTTTGGACACAGCCTTCTGAAGACTGCGTGTATACCAATTCCACCACTCCGGCATATTAGTAAGATTATTATACAAAAGTTTGACGATTAATTTTGTTGTTATTAATCACTTCAAAAAAATAAAAACAGTAAATTTCACACGAAACGAAACAGTGAAAAGCAAAAAGCTCGGAAGAGGAGAAAAATTTCCGAGCTTAAAAATACAATCACTTTATTTTAATTTTTATTTTTGTTCTTTTTCTTTCTCTCCTTTGCGTTTTTTTCTGCAGTTTTTGCCCGATGATAGTTTCTAAACCACTCCGTCCATCTCAAATTGCAAGCAGCGCATCTACACACATCATCAATTTTGGACACTTTTCTCCTTTTCTTTTGGTAAGTATTGAAATTAAAAGGTATATTACTATTAATTAATCAAATTTAAAAGATCTTTTGGTTTATAGATTATAAAATCCGGATGATACTTAGATAAAACAGACTCAAAGTTATATCCCCATGTCACAGAAGCTACTTTTATTCCAGTCGATTTAGCAGCTTTGATATCTCTAACTTCATCCCCTATATAAATAACATTTTCCCTACTCATCTTAAATTTTTTGATTGCTTTTTCTAACATTTTATCCTTGTGAAAATAATTCAAAGATGAATATATAAAATCAAAATAGTCCAAGTGATTTTTGTTTAAAAAAATTTTTACATTTCTTTTTGAATTTGAAGTTACTATTCCAAGTTTAACCCCGTTGCTTTTTAAAGTAACCAGAACCTTATCTAATTCTTCAAAGCTCTTCACATTATCAATTTCGTGAATAAGTTTCTTTTGATACTTAAACATAAACCATAAAAGTTTTGATTTTGGAATATCTAATTCTTTAAAAAATTCCGTTGAATCCATAGACCTAAATTTTTCCATATTTACTTTTTCATCATTTAATAACTTCAGTTTTCTGCTAATCTCAGAAGCTGAGTTGATTGTAAAAGCTAAAGTGTCGGCTATTGTACCGTCAAAATCAAATATTAAATTGAGTTGATTTGAATTCATAACTATTTAATGAAATCACATTTGAAGAGAAATAAGCAAATAGATATTTTAAAAAATTTATTTAGTGGTGAGGACGGAGGGATTCGAACCCTCGACACTCCGGTTAAGAGCCGGATGCTCTACCGCTGAGCTACGTCCCCATGTCTAAAACTAACTAATTATACATTAATACATACGAAAAACAGCGACCTGTCCGTTTTCAAAACAAGCCGCTGTTTTATATTAAACGAATTTTCTTACTTTTTCTTTTTCTTCGTTGTAGCTTTCTTTTTTGCTACTTTTTTCTTTGTTGCCATTTTAGGGCCCTCCTTTGGCTAAATAACTACTTGCAAAAACATCTGAATAAATTAATTAAAACGATTCTTCATCTTCATCACTATCCTCGCCCCAATCTTCATCTGTAGAATCCCCGGTGTTCATTTCGTCTTTAACCTCAAAATACATATCCCATTCTTCATCCGTAGCGTTATCAGGAAGTGTCCAACTGGGATCTTCCTCTAATTTTTTTCTTATTTCCTCTTTTGTAATCATATTTTTTCCTCCGGAAACAAAAAACACCTTGCATTTAGCAAAGTGCCTGTTTCTAAAATTTTAAAATAAATTTTTTGGGCAGATATTTATTCATTTTCTTTTATAATAAAATTGTGCAGATTATTTATACAAATGTCAATATACTTTTTTTGTTTTTTATTTTATTTTTAAGATAAAATTAATGCGATTTTAGGAGATAAAAATTACAAAAATTATTATGGCGCCCCCAGAGGGATTCGAACCCCCGACCCCTCGTTCCGAAGACGAGTGCTCTTAATCCGCTGAGCTATGGGGGCACTAGCGAAAGTTTGAGCTTATATATTATACAAAAAATTTCATGATAAAATTATCAAGATGAAAAAAACCAAAAAGATTATGATAATATCCTACATTTTAATTTTGGGGATTTTGTTTCTTTATGTTAATAGTGTACTAAAAAAAGAGGATATAGAAAATTATGAGAAAGATAAATCTAATTCTGAAAAAGAGTATCAAACAAAAGTAACTTTAAGATATTTTAACGGATCTGATATTTCTGAATTTGAAATAAAACTTAAAAACACAGATACTGTTGAAGATTTATTGCAAGAATTAAGATCTTCAAAAAAAATTGTTTATGAAATAACAAGATATACATATGGTATTGAGATATCTTCAGTTAATAGAATTCCTCCAACGAAAGGTTACAAATGGGCTATTGTATTTAATGGTGAGGATATAACATCTAATATAGGAAACATAAATTTAGTAAAAAATGGTATCTATGAATTAAAAATGATACCGAAATAAAATTATTTTTTGTGTTCGTTATTATATTTTTATTGATCCTCTATATTTTGAAGTTTATTTATTCGTACCTTAAAGCCTCTATCGGATCTTTTTTACTTGCATTAACCGCAGGATAGGTTCCAAAAATTATTCCTACTGCTAATGAAGAACCTAAAGCAAGAGGTATAGCCCAAACCGGAATTACAGCTTTTATTAAGGGTCTTATTGCAATAGTAGTAACCCACCCCAGTAATAATCCCAAAACTCCCCCTAAGCTGCTTATGAGAATTGCCTCTGCCATAAATTGATTTTTAATATCGGAAGACGTTGCGCCCAAGGCTTTTCTTAGTCCTATTTCTTTGGTTCTCTCCGCGACGGATACCAGCATAATATTCATGATTCCTATTCCCCCGACTAAAAGGGAAATTCCGGAAATAGATGCTAAAGCTATGGTCAGCATATTCAATATATTTTGAATAGATTCTAAGATATCTTCTTGAGTCATTACCGTAAATTTATCTTCTTTTAAGTCCTTAAGCAGAGCTAATTTAATTTGTTGTTGAGCTTGTTCTAAATCAACATTATCTTTTACTTTTACTACAATTGACGTTATACCCGTAGCGCTAAACTCATCCATAACTGTTGTATAAGGCAAGATGACAGATTCATCATAATTGGGACTTTTCTTTGCTAAAAGACCAACAACTTCATATGATTTACCATTTATTTTAATTTTTTTTCCTATCGGATTTTCCTCTCCAAAAAACTTCTTTCCTAAATTATTTCCCAACACAACAACTCTTGAACTGTTCTCCTGTTCAACACGATTAAAATATCTCCCCCTTTCTATACTGGAGTTAAAAATGTCATTAGCTTCATAATTAACCCCGAGCAATAATAGAAAATATTCTTCGGTTTTATATTTTATTGTTTGGTACGTTTGACTTTGAGGAGTAATATAATCCACATAATCTTCTGCTATTGACTTTATCATATCCACATGTTTTTCTTTTAAATTTGTGCTTACTAAAGCGCTTCCCGCAGTTTGTCTTTGTCCCATTTCAATTTTTCCATTTACAATAAAAATTAAGTTGGATCCGAGATCTTCGAAGCTACTTACCACATATTCCTGAACTCCTCCTACTAAAGAAACTAAGGAGATAACAGCAAAAACACCAATTATTACACCGAGCATGGTTAAAAAAGACCTGACTTTATTCAAAAGCAGCGCTTTTGATGCTGTAGATAAAATTTCTTTAACGCTCATCTATTATTTCTCCATCTCTTAAAACAATTTCTCTTTTCGCTATTTTTGCAAGATCTTGATCGTGTGTAACTAAAACTATAGTTCTTCCCTTTTTATTTAAATCCAGAAAAATTTTTTCTATCTCTTCACCTGTTTTAGAATCTAAATTTCCTGTCGGTTCATCCGCCAATATTAAAGAAGGGTTATTTATCAAAGCTCTGGCTATGGCAACACGTTGCCTTTCTCCACCGGATAACTCATTAGATTTGTTGTTTAACCTATGTTCAAGATCCACTTGCTTTATCACCTCTAAAGCCATTTTTTCATGTTTTTCTTTAGGAACTTTACTGTAAGCTAACGGAAGCATTACATTTTCAAGAACTGTAGTTCTCTGTAGAAGATTAAAGGTTTGAAAAACAAAACCTATCTCGGAGTTTCTTATCTGAGCAAGTTCTTTTTCATTCATTCCTTTAATGTTTTTTCCATTGAGTATTAATTCCCCCGAAGTCGGTGTATCAAGCAAACCCAACATATGCATAAGCGTAGACTTTCCCGATCCGGACTTGCCTGTAATGGACATGAAGTCTCCCTTGTTTATTACTAAATTAACATTGCAAACAGCTTTTATAGCAGTATCTCCAATAAGATAACTTTTACAAAGATTTTTCGTTTCTAAAACGGGAGTCATATCAATTGATAATTTTAGGAATAAATCCTTCCTGTATCTCAACGCTCTCTGTAGCAGGGACTACGATGGTTTTTCCTGTTAAATCTGTTTTTACCTCCGTATACAAGTCACCTTCCAAGCCTATCTCAATTGGCAGTTTTTTAATCTTTCCTGATTCAACTACCCAAACATAAGGATTACTATCTTCATCATAGGATATTTCATTAAATATTAGAGAAGGCACCGCTCCCTCTGTTTTTTCAGTTATAATATTAATTTCTCCTGTCATTCCTACTTTTATTAGTTCTTTATCATTATTAAATAAACTTTTAACAACAAAACCTCCTTTAGTAGGATCGGAGTATAGAGGTAAAGAAGAAACCTTTCCCTTAAAAATTTGGTCTTCGTAGGCGTCTAATTTTATCTCAGCATCCATCTCCTCTTTAACAAGCCCGAAATCTTCCTGATCTAAAACTATTTCAAACTCTACTTCATTTAAATCTGCAACCACCAAAACAGGAGAACCGGCAACAGCTGTTTCCCCTTCTTTTTTCTGAACACTTAGAACGGTGCCATCAAACGGAGCGTAAATATAATAATTGGATAAAATGGCTAGCTGAGCCTGATAGGAAGCTTCTGCCTGACTAATTGCCTCATTGTACTCTCTCAGTTTTATTTCGTAAGAAGTTTCCCCACCCAAAAGCTTTTCGTTTGAATGTTTTTCCTCTTCAAATAATTCTCTTTGTCTAATTCTTGCATCCCGTGCGTCTTTATAAGATTGAACTATTTCTTTTTGTGAAGATGCATCTAAATAAGCAAGAAGCTGACCTTTTTTTACAGATTCATTCTCCTCTACGTTTATTTTTACAATTTTCCCGTTAGTTAAAAATGAGAGCTCGGCATATTCCTTTGGCTTCACAGTACCCGACGCGGAAACAGTCCTGCTTACCTCTCTATTTTGAACCTCAACTTTTCTGACCAACGCCGTAATGGATGTTTTTCTTCTAAAATAGAAAAAAATTCCTAACAACGCTATTAAAATTAATATTGCTTCTTTTACTATTTTTGGTAATCCTGTTTTTTTCATAATTATGATTATGGTATCATTTTAGCATGCAGTATAAATTTAAGCGTAATCACCCCGTCAGAGAAGTTAAGAGTTTTAAATACGCTTTTGAAGGCTTAATACATGCTTTTTTTACCGAACCAAACTTCAGAATTCAGACATTGATTGTAGCATTTTCAATTGTTTTGGGCAAACTCTATGAAATAACAATAATGGAATGGTCTATTCTGATTATCTCCTTGGGGTTGCTGTTAATTGTAGAATTGCTTAATACCGTAATTGAAGAAATAATGGATCAGTTAATGAAGGAATACGATGAAGGAACAAAAATAATAAAGGATGTTTCTGCCGCTGCGGTGTTGATTACATCTTTTGTTGTTTTAGCAAATCTTATAATTATCTTTTGGCCAAAAATTTTCTGACAAAATAGTTGATTTATCGGTTTCTATATTAAAAACCTTTTTGAATTATTTCTTCTAAAGTTCCCGGCTCCATCATGTAAACCCTCACTCTGTCTAAACCATTTCTAGTTAAAGTATAAACGGGATCATACTTTCCTACCCAATAAGCGGCTTTTTCATTTTCTATGACTTCTATAAAACTTTGAGGACTTTTGACATAAACATATATTCCCGATTTTTCGTAGTTTCTATCAAATTTTAAATAATAACTTGATATACCTTTTTTTTCGTTTGTGGAATACGCCTGAAGCTCGGGGTGTAATTTTGCAAAATTTCTGATTCCTTCCCAATCTCTGTAGTAAGGAAATCCAAATAAACTTAAGTGGTAATCTTCGTCCGGTTTTCTCAGAGTCCAAATTAAAAAGTTTTTATTTTCCCAAGGGTACTCTTGTTCATTATCAATAAAAATCGTATAACTTTGGGCAGTTAAAAATAAGAATACTAAAAATATTCCCAAAAAATTAAAAATTTTAACGAGTTGAATTTCAAATATTTTAAAAATAAAACTTTCTATTGCCACTATTCCAAAACCCAGCAAAATAAACGACGGGATAATATAGTTATAAATGTGAGTGCCCGAAATGTACACATATTTTTCAAAGAAGATTACATTTATAAATACCCATAAAAACAGACAAATTACTCTTAATTTATCTTTGCTTATAGATTTCATTATATCCGTGGTATAAGAAAAAAAGTATGTCACAAAAGAGGGAAGCTTTTTGATTTTTAAAATTAAATCGGAGAAAAATCCCAGAACAATAAAGAATCCGCCTAAAGCCGCCAAGATAAAATAAATTTGAAGCGCATAAATTGGCTGATAAATTTGAAATAAGTATTTTGAACTGGAAATCTTTCCTGAGGTAGCGCCGCTAATTCTATTGGACCAGTAATCAGTTGTGGATTCCCCGATGTTTCTGAAAAAAGAAAGGTAAAAAATTGCCAATAACCCGGCAGAAATAATTCCTGCTGATACAAACGTTAAAATTTTATCTTTTTTTTCAATTTGAGGATTCTTAAACCACCTAAAAAGAAGGTAGAAAACAAAAGGAAATATAAAAACACCGTCATAATGAGATAATATTGAAATAGCCCAACACAACAAACCTAAATATATTCCCGATAATCTATATTTTTTGTCTTCATTTGCTAATGAAAGAAAATATAGACACAAAATTGCAAATAATATAACAAACGATTGATATTGAACAATTCTTGAAAAAGCAATAAAAAGGCCATTGGTAGCAAAAAATAAAGAGGAATAGAAAGCTATTTTGTTTCCAAAATGAATTTTTACGAATTTATAGAAAAAAACAACAGCGAAAATTCCTGCTATTGCAAAAGGCAATCTGGTAAGAAACTGGTTTTCATAAAGAGGATCAAAAAACTTAATAATGTAAGTGATGAGAAATTGTACAGGACCTTTCTTTTGATCTATCAAGAAGCTGCTAAGAGACTGCCCACTTTTGGGAAGATAAAATGCCTTTATCTCATCTCCCTGATAATCAGAATAACCAAGATTCACAAGTCTGAGAAATGAGGATAATAAAAAAACTACAATGATTTCAAGATTTTCTTTAATATGTTTAAAAACGGATTTGTTCTTCATTTTTGTTATTTTACTCCATAAATACAAAGTTCGTTCATTGCTCTAGTGACAGCTACAAAAGCCTCTTTTGCTTTAGAAAATGTTTTGATTTTCTTTAGATTAAGATTCAGTACGTAAACTTTAGAAAATTCCAATCCTTTGCAATCATCCGATTTCATAAAATATACACCATTAGGTATGTAAGTTGTTTTTTGCTTGGAATTTAATTCAATAAAATTATTTTTTATTCCGTTGATTTCTATTTCGTTTATTTCCTTTTTAACGTCGTTAAACCTAAAATTAGGGGATTCAAAAACTATTACACCTATACTCTTTTCTACTTTTTTTACTTCTTTAGAAAAAATTTCAATAAATTTTTGAGTCATTTCAGTACTACTGTGGAAAATTTCAACTAACGGCTCCTCCCCTACTCTATTTATTGATTTTGGAAGGTATTTTCGGGTAAAGGGTTTAAGTATTTCATTTGCAAATTTTATTATTTGCTTTGTACTTCTGTAGTTTGTAACTAATTTAAATTTTGCAGCCGATTTTGCATCTTCAATTACTTTCGGAATATCCTCCCATTTCTTTACCCCGTCTTTTTCCAAAGACTGGTTCAAATCTCCAAACAGGGCAAATCTACCGCGTAGTACAACCTTATCTAAAAATAAGTATTCCAATAGACTAAAATCCTGGGCTTCATCTACAATACAATACTCAAATTTCTTGAAATTTCTTACTCCAATAAGCTCAGAGTAAATGTACATATAAACTAAAACTTCTGAATAACTTACTTTGGATGAAATATTTATATTAAATTCCTTTGCCTGTTTCTTTATTTCTATATTTAAAATTTCATTTTTTATATTGTTAGCTTTTTTAAGTATTTTTCTTAGGTTAGCTATGTTTTCTTTATGTAACCAAGAACCGGCCCCATCTGGATTAATTTTCAGCTGTTTTTTTTGAAATAAAATTTCTTCCGTTAAATCTTGAATTAGCTCAGCAACATTTTCGTATGGGGTTTCATCATAGCTATATTTAAAACTGGCATAAGATTCCAAATCGGGATCCCCAAATATACTTAGTATCTTTTTTTCAAAAACTTTTTGAGTTTCAATCATTTTTCTTTGCAGTTTTTTTATTTTTTCTAATGTATATTTACCGGTGTCAACTTCCCTATCCAGATCAAAATCTAAATTTAATTTCTCTCTTAAAATAAAATTGTAAATTACATCTCTCTCTGTCTTATACACAACATCAAAAATTCCAAGTTTCGGAAACAATGTTGATAGATAACCACATAATATTTGACTTTTTGTTACCATTAAACATCTGTCGGAATGTATAATTTTCGGATAATTGAAAAATATATGAGCTAACTTGTGTATTGCCACAGTGCTTTTTCCGCTTCCCACACAGCCTTGTACAATACAAACTTGTCTGGGATCGCATTCAATTATATCC
>Ga0209606_1002822_pt1 | contig 18428 bp, 12 predicted proteins | sample AD_UKC057_MetaG_FD_184412 | JGI IMG/M metagenome (GOLD analysis project Ga0209606, IMG submission 184412) | Active sludge microbial communities of municipal wastewater-treating anaerobic digesters from USA - AD_UKC057_MetaG (SPAdes) (version 2) | ecosystem: Engineered > Bioreactor > Anaerobic >...
AGAATCCGAAGGCCATCAAGAGGACAACTATGATCACGCCAGCGAAACAGACACCTATAATCACGAGGAAAATATCCGCCAGCGACGTCCGCTTCTTCGTGGGTGCCTGAAGGCTCTCCGAAACATCTTCGGGCTGCCTCGAGTACATGTCTTGCGCAAATCCTGAGACCTCAACGAAGTCTTCAGAATCCTCCTCCTCATCCTCGACCATTTCCGCCGAAACGATATCGTCCACAGCAAAGGTCTTGGTTCTTCCGTCTTGCAGGCAGAAGGCTGTCATATACTCCCGGCCCTTGTACTCGAAGAACGACTTGGGAATGACCCTGCGTTTTTGTCCCGGCCGCGAGCCTCCCGCGTAGAAGATCTCGACTTCCTGGTTAGGGTCACCGAGGGCTTCCCATTCCACGAACTCGGCGGGCGGCTCGATAGCCGTAATTCCGAATGCCTCGGCATAGTAGGTCGGCAGGTTTTCCCAGGCTCTCGGGTACTTGCTTCCCAGGCGCAGCGTAATGCGCATAACCGCCATCGCGTCCGAAAGCGCCCGGTGTGCCCCCATTGCTATCCCCAGCCGCTGGCATACCGACGCCAGGTTGTACGGTGGCGGGATGCACGCCTGGCACAGATCGATGGAGTCGACGATCCGGTGCTCCGGCAGCGGCAACCCGCGCCGCGCGCACGCCACGGCCAGAAACCCGATATCGAACTTCGCCGCGTTGTGGGCGATGAGGACGTTCTGCTGGGGCGGCCCAATGAACTGAATGAATCGGGGCAGGACTTGGTGGAGAGACGGACAATTGGCCACCATGGCCGCTGAGATGCCGTTGACGGCCTCCGCTTCCGGCTGGATACCGCCGGCCGGCTTGATGAGCTGCTCGAACGTGCCCAGCACCTTGCCTTTGACGTCAAACTTCACCGCGCCTATCTCAATGATCTCCGCGGCCATGGGATGGAGCCCCGTCGTCTCGAAATCGAACGCTATGAACATCGTTTTCCTGCCTGCTCCTCGCGGGCACAAGACCTGACGAGCCCGCAACCCATGTCCCGGGTCGCCATATCCCACTATGCCCTTGATAAAGGTTCTATTCGCTCTCAACTCCCCCGCGACTGCTACTAGGTAAGCCGCATGACCTGTGCCAAGTCCGAATAGGCCGCCGGAAGCCGCAGTGTTTGGGCGTCAATCTAAGGCAAAGGCATCAAGAACGGGCCACCGGGGGTATCAGAATTTGCGCAGGGTGCTCAGAAATGGAGCACAGGTTGCGCGGCCTCAGTCGAAGCAGCAAAGCGAAAGACCGTAGAGGGTTTTCAGAGTCGACTCTATTCAACCTCAATTAGCGAAAGAGGTTGGAGGATGGAGAGTCGCAATACTCCTAGCATGGATGGCGGGCGGGCACGGTTCTTGATATACACTTGATGTATAGGGGATAGTAAGCTAGTCGGCTGGCTGTCCGCTCGGGACGATAGGTTCCGCAGCATGGCACGAAAGGGGCGGTCATCATGGATTTTCTTAAAATAGACTCCAATTCGTACACGCCGGTCTACGTACAAATCCAGGATGGGATAAAGCATGCCATTGAGTCAGGGGTGCTCAAGCCCGGACAGCAATTGCCGTCGATTCGGGAGTTTGCGGGAACAGTTGGATTGAATCCGAACACCGTCGCGAAAGCTCTCAAAAATCTCGTGATTCATGGAGTACTCATCTCAAGACAGGGTCTGGGCTGTTTTGTGGCTACTCAACAACCGGATGATGGCGGCGCAGAATCCAGTGTTCAGAACATCCCGGGATACCCCCGCCGAGATAGTTCTAACAGACACCCTACGAGTCTCGTAAGCGACCCGCAATCTGGGAAACAACTGGCGGACACCAAAACTCCAACCTATATAAGAATCAGGAACGATTTCCTTTCTAGGATTCTTGATCGTTCCCTTCCCCCAGGTTCTGCATTGCCAACGCTTCGTGAGATCGCATCCCAATACAATGTGACCGCAAATACGGCGATGAGTGCACTAAATGAGTTGAAGCAACGGGGCTATATCCGGAGCGCGCGCGGGATAGGTTATCAAGTGAACGACATCGGTCACCCTCAACCAAAGATGCCAGACGCCGTAAGCCCATCCGAGAGCGAGGACGAATCCAATCCTTGGGATGACGAAGCGAGATGATGCCCGTCCTTCTCAGCAATCGCATCTGGTTTGGTCTCACCTCTTGGACATAGCCTCGCGCAACAGATCTCCCCTATGTTACAGGCCGGCGATATCGCGCCGCGCCACCGCTTTTCAGGCCGGAAGCCCAAGATCACGCATGAACATCAGCAGCGGCTGAGAAGATTGGTGCGCGATCACCCGGACATGACGCTGGAAAAGTTGCGTGACGCCTTGGGTGGCCGGCATGCGCGATCGGGGTGTTCGGGTGCACTGCCTGGGCATCGGCGACGCCAGCCAGGACAGGTTCCTCGCCTTGCTTGCCCGGGAGACAGGCGGCATCAGCCGGTTCATGACGCCCCAGGAGCGAGTGGACATGGCGGCGCTCGAGTTGTTCGCTTCCGTTGGCCGTCCTGCTGCAACCGAAGTCACCTGCACCGTCACTGGCTCGCCCGACGCGAAGATCAGCCCGGCGCCGTCGCGCATGGTCTTCGCCGGGACGCCTCTGGCCGTCTATGGTTCCTGCGCGGCGGAGGGAAAGGGTGTCCTGCACCTGGCGTTTGATGGAGCATCGGGGCCTGGAACGCTCGATTGCCCGATCACGATTTCGTCCGAAGAACTGGGCGAGACCCTGGGTCTCTTGCGTGGGGCGCGCGTGATAACCGATCTCGAATCGCAATTCTCGCAGGCAAGCGCAGGGGATACCGCCAAGTCGCGGCGTTCGGCGCGACGAGCCGAGCAGATGCTCGAGAAAGCGAGCGAAGAGTACCGGCTCTCTTCGCAGTGCATGTCGCTCGTGGCCGTGATCAAACGCGAGGGGGATGTCGAAGGCGAATTGCCTGAGACCCGCGTCATTCCCGTGGGCATGCCTCAAGACACGCGTTTCGACAGCTACTTTATGCGAGGGGCGAGCGCGATGCAAAGTGCGCCTGACGTGTCTCCTATAAAGAATGCAGAGGCTTCGTTTCTCGCACTGGAATATGACATGGGGTCCGAGCGAAGGATGTTCGACCGTGATGTCCGCCTATATGAAAGAGATCTTTCCCTCACGTCCGACTCGGACGATGTTCTCGTGGAACTCGCGGCACTGCTCGAACCCGATGGCGGCATGCCGGGCGACACCCCCGAAGAGCGGTTGCTGGCATCGCTCCTTGCCCTGCTGACATTCCATGGCGAAGGACACATCCCCGACCACGGACCCTTCGCCCTACACATGAAGCGCCTGGTGGCCTATCTCAAACAGGCAGACCTGTCGCCCCTCAACGACGACCAGCGCGACATCGTCACCCGCGTCCTGAAGGCGATCGGAGGAAAAGGAGCGATCCCTGTGCGCAAATGCCTTTCACCAGAGCTGGACTTGACAATTCGCCCGGAATTTGGGAGTCTTACCCTTAATGAAATAGGGGGATAGGTCTTTTCGGGCGCTTATAAATCTCCCTATTTGTAATGAGCCGACTGGAAAACACAGAGGGAGACGTTAGATGGGAAGCAGACTGATTATTCTTGCTTTGTTGATGACTGCTGTTGCCTGCATGGGTTGCCCGGTTCTGGCACCCATCGACCTGACGGGAAAGTGGGAGGGAACGATCGCCGAGGAGAGAGATGGGTTTGAATGGCCAGGGGAATTGACAGGAGAGGTCATCCAGGAGGGCGACACGATTAGCGGAGTGTGGAGTTCCAGTTTCCCTGATCCGCGGTACAATAATGGCGGCAGCTTAACCGGGACTGTCGATGGCAACAACCTGACGGCAACTTTTGCCCCGTCCAACTCAAGGTACTGCTCATTCATCGCCGTTGCAACGTTTACGCGAAACACAATCGAGGGTTCGTACTCAGCGGTCAGTTGCAGTGTCACCCAGACAGGGACGGTTGAGCTCCATAGGGTTCACGATAAGGGAACCATACTCCCCGGCGAATGAAGCTGTGGCAACGAGCATCCGTTCCCGACACCAGCAGTTTGTCGGACTTTTGGTGGTGCTTTGCATAGACAGAGAGATATTTCAATTTCTGGCTTTTACAGAGATCGCCTGTCAGGGTCAACTCATACCAATAAAACGCCTTTGTGGCCGTGAACTTCAACACATGGTTTTCAGCGGGCCACAACGAGCTCTCTAGGCGAGCTCCAACCGCGACGCTTTGCGCGTCAGGGTCGGGCACACCGGTGAAGATCGAGTTTTCACCGCGTTCAACGGTGATCTGGTACGCAGCGTCGAGCTGGTCAGGGTTCGTGACGGCGTCTGCGCCCTTCGCGATGATATAGCCCGTCGCATCTTCCTCGATGCCGTTGCCGTAAGGATTCAGATACGCGCTAATGTTCTTGAGCTGTTGGATGCCCACCACGGAACTGGCCAAGGTAAGCGCATCGAACCCGCTCTCAGTCGCATTGAGCTTCTTCACCTCGAGGCCTTCGGCGCCTGTGCTCACAATCTTGTGCATGAAATTGTAGGCGAGGTCCAAGGAGAACGTATCCTGGTCCTTCGGCCACACGATACCCGTGCCCGTCCCGCCGATCTCGATTGCTTGGGCAGCGGCCATATTCCGGATGTCCGGATCAACATGGTCATCGCCGATGATCGCGATTTGGTACGCGCCCTGCTGCAGCCAGTACGGATCGTTCTCAAACTCTGGCATGTAAACACCAAAGTCTTCCAGCGCTGTCGCACTGCCGTTGACGATGATAGCCATGTCGTTCTTGCCATCATAGTCCGCGAATGAGTAATCGAAGCCGTCTTCCAGGGCAAGGTCGAACTCGCCTCTCGTCTCGATGCGGTAGGGTGCGAACCTTCCGGGATGGAAGTTGAACCAGTCTTCATCACCCCGTGAAAGGTATCCGTCCGCGACCTCTTCCGCGTTCAAGGCCGGCGTGCCCATGGTCGTCGCCAGGGACGAGCGGTTGCTGTGGTCATTCAGACAGCACGCGCAGGACGTACGGGAATTCGTCGAACTCCAGGTTGTCCGAACCATCGTAATGAGCGGAACCGTCCGGAGCGTCGCAATCACCCTCTTCAACCAGGATGTAATAGGTCCCGGCATTCGGGGTATACAGCGCCTCGGGCGCGCAGCGGTCGCTCCGCTCCATGTCCGGTTTCCAGCCGTCACATTGAACAACGACATCACCCAACGGACTGTACAGCGTAGCCTTCACTTTGTAATCGAAGGAGAGGTCCGCGAGCAGGAACTGGATCATGTAGTTGGCGTCTGCTTCTGCGTTGAAGGACAGCCAATCGTGTTTACTGACCTTCACCACACCGCGATAGAACGGCGCATCCGCCGTCGGATCGAAGGTCGTAATCTGGACCGCGTCTTCGTAGCTGGTGCTTGTGGTCACCTGGACGGAGAAGGTGCGCACGTCGTAGTAAGCGGCCATGAGATAGTCAGACTGCGAGCACTCGGGCCAGCAGGTGAGGATCCTCGCGGCCTGGACAACTACGTAATACGTGCCGTCCTCGGGAGCTACGAAGTTCGGAATCATGATCGCCTTTTCGGACTTGGCGACGGCCTTTCCACCACCTTCTTCTCCATCATCGAGTGGGCAGCACGGATCGTCGTCGTCGCAGTCCCGGCAGATTTCGTCGTAAATGAACTTCCAGTACTCCGTAAGGTCTGCGTCGGTGGTCCAGAGCATATCGGCAGCTAGCTGCTCGGTGCCCGGGACGCTACGCTCGATGAAGACCATCATATTGACCGGGGCATTCCCGGTGACACGCACGTAGTACTTGGTGTCGGCAATGCCTTCGAACTTGAACCAGTGCCACGCGCCGGCGGTGACGTCGGCGTTCTGTGAAATCGGAAGACCGTCAACCGCCAGCTCGACCGGATCGGGGTAGGTCGGCACATTGACCAAACCAACCATCGGATCCGGGCCCTTCGAAACGACCAGGTTCACCGAGCTGCCGACGGCGATTTGGGTCCCCGCTACCGGCTCGGTCTCGAGGACCGTGTTAACCGGCGCCGACGGGTCAAAGCGGAGGTCGACTTCGCCCACGATGAGGCCGGCTGCAACGATTTCGGCCGATGCGTCTTCGATGGTATCGTAAATGACATCGGGCACGAAGCATGGCCCAAGAGATACACCAAGAGTCACGGTGCTGCCGCTTTCGACTTGCGTATCGGCAGCCGGATCCTGACTGAGCACGATATCCGCGGCGACGACGTTGTCGTGGATTCTGTACACGTCGGCAATCAGCCCGATTTCCTCGAGGGCCGCCAACGCGGCATCTTCCTCAAGACCGACAAGGTCTGGAACCTTGATCGGACCCTTGGACACCACAAGGTTCATCGCAGTACCGGGGTCGACCTCAGTCCCGGCTGCGGGGTCCTGGCTGATCACGTTGCCGGCCGGAACGGTAGCGTGGTATTGCTCAGTGACGGTTCCGACTTCGAGACCTGCGCTTGTGATGGCACTTTGTGCAGCTGTCTGGGTCTTCCCTGCCACGTTTGGAACGGTGACCTTGTCATCGTTGCCGGACGGCGGACAGCCGAGTACCCCGGCGGCGATAAAAAGTGTGGAGAAGACGAGGATCCAGCAAGGACGGCCGATGAAATCGCGCATTTTTATATTCCCCCAAATCAGGACACGTGGAAATGTATACACTTATTTAACCTACATGTGACACAATGCCAATGCTCTGATTCTATAGAAGTCGGTGTCATCTGTCAATAGAAGGAATTCAATACGTCCATGGCAAACAGCGCGGGGAGACCGGGCCCGGTGGCAGGTGAGGGAAGGACTGTCCGTCGTTGAGGGAACAGGGGCGTCCAGACCGGCATACGGTGCAGAGGCCAAGGGCTCGTGACCTTTCCCGGTAACCCGCATCGAAAAGTGAACGCACCAAAAACTCGAAAAACCCGGCGGGGTCCAAAAAAGTCAGAAATTTTGTGCGAGCGTCTGTATACATCTCATCCAAGTCGCGTTTCCCCCCTCGCCCCCCGTCGGTCTTCTCCGCACGCGTTGGCTGGCCGCGGTTACTCGATGCCCGGACGGACGGGTTGCTTCGCCCGGTCGGAATGGGAAAACCGTTTGGCCGGGCGCCCTCATGAATCAGCACGCATATGACAGGTACCCTTCCCCACCACACCGCGACTATCCCATACCTGGGCACCTCGCTGCTCGCGGTCCGGGAAGGCGTGCATGGGAAAGGCGCGTCTCCGGGACTAGCAGGAATAGCAGGAATAGCACCGGCCTTGTTGCGCTCTATCAGCCGACCTGTTCACTCCACGCTCAGCACAAGAGGTGCGGCAGTCGCCTCGCCACACGAGAAAGTCAGCAACTGCCCAACGCGTGTAGCCGTGCAGAGCGTACATCGAGACTGGTGTGGGCGAAGAAGAGGCGGCAAGGGGTTTTGTCAGTTTTGTCATGCTATTTGTAGGTTCAAATAGCCACATTCACCACGCATCACGCAGCAATGACGCTACGAAAACGGGCGACGGATCGAAGATGGCTAGGTAATCCCTGGAATTAGCATTGACTTATGGCAAAAGGATCTTTGGAAGGGAACCGTCCTTGACAGATGGCTCATCCTGGCGTACCTTAAAGTTTGTGCGGCTTTGAGCTCCTTGCCAATTCTAAGAATATGCGGAACAAGCCACAGTCTTTTTTTGAGCGATGAGGGCTTCGATCTGAAAACAGGCCGTTAAGAGAGAAGAAGCATGGAGTTCTTGGTCAATATGTTCACCACAGACGGGAGGGCAAATCGGCTCAAGTATCTCAACATGCGCGTAATTCTTGCGCTTCCGACGGGTTTGTGCTTATTGGCGGCAAATGCTGGTTGGGGGCCCCATTGGTATTGCTTTGCATTTGGTCTTTTGCTCTCATGCATTTTCCCTGTCCGGCGACAATTAGGAATTCCGCTCAGCGACAATTATTTCTTCCGTTCGCGGGATGGTAGCACGAGACCTCTGGGTAGAGGCAAGAGGCCTGGTCTACGGGGGCTTTTGCGGTACCCCTCCATGGAGGGGTACCGCAGGCATAGTACAGCAGATGTTCATTCGGTTTCGGCCTTTCCTTTCCGGGCCTTGGCATGTTCCATCCGGTAGCTGGAGATGTTCAACTCGAGGATGACGCTGTGATGGACCAAGCGGTCGATGGCGGCCGCGGTTGTCATGGGGTCTTTGAAGATGCGCTCCCACTTGCTGAAGGGCAGGTTGCTGGTCAGCAGGACGCTGCCTCGTTCATAGCGCTCGGCGAAGAGCGTGAACAGGACTTCCATTTCATCTCGGTCGTGTTGCACGTAGCCGATGTCGTCGATGATGAGCGCGTCGCAGCGTGCCAACCGTTTGAGGAGCCGCTCGAGGCGCAGGTCCTGTTTGGCCCGCAGGAGCTGCTGGACCAGCAGGCTGCAGGTCGTGAAATACACGCGCCGGCCGCCCTGAATCAGTTCATGGCCGATGGCACACAGCAGGTGGGTCTTGCCACTGCCGGGGTTGCCGAAGGCCAGGACGTTCTCGCGCCGGTCCACGGAGTCGCCCTGGACCAGCGTGCGCACCTGCAGGCCCACCTTGCGGCCCATCCGTTTGAGGTCCAGAGCCTCGAGAGTCTTTTCCCGCGGCAACTGGGATTCACGCACCATCCGCTCGATCCGGTTGAGGCGGCGCTCCTCGCTCTCTTCCTCACACAGGGCCAAGAGATACGCCTCGAAACTCGCGTCTTCGTTGCGGGCCTGCTCGGCGAGGTCGCTGAACCGCTCGCGAAATGTGGGCAGGTGCAATTCCTTGAGATGGGTAATGAGCCGGGCCTGCACCGTCTGCATGTTCGTGGTCATACCTCGGCCCTCCGTTCCTGTGCAGGGCCGTCGTGTTCAAGCAGGTCGTCGTAGACCTCCAGGGCCACGGGGTCCACGGCGATCTCCGTGGGTCTCGGCAGCGCCATGCGGCGCGCTACCATGGCCTCCACCACCTCGAACGAGACCGCCTGGTCCGTGTCCACGAGTACGCGCAACACGTCGTCCACCGCGGTCTCGCTTTCTACGGCGGCGAGATGCAGGATCTTGAGGTACTCCTTTGCGGCACGGCTGGGCATGGCCTCCTCGAGCAGGTCGTAGGCCATCCGGAACCGGCTGGTAGGAAACAGGTTGGAGCGATAGCGGTAGTGCGCGAAGGCCCCTGGTTTGCGCACCAACCACGTGATCACGTGGCGGTAGTTGATCCGATGCTGCCCTCGGCCGCGCAGGCGCCCGAGGACCTCCACCTTCTGTTGCGCGTACCACACCTCGAGGTGCTCCGCGTAGACCCGCACGTGCACCTGCTCGCCGATGAGCCGGCTGGGCACGGAGTACACGTTGCGCCCCACCGTGATCGTGCTGCCCTTGCTCACACGCGCCCGGACCTTCTCGAAGGACTCCATTCGTGCCCTGGGCAGCTCGCCAAGCACGGTGAGTTCGTCGGCCAGTCGGACCTGGCGGCCTGCATTGAGTTGCGCGAACAGCGTGCGCAGGAACGCCTCGTACGCTTCGCGACTCGCGAAGTCCCGGCTGCCGCGCAACATCAGGGCCTGGTCCAACGCCCGCTTGAACCGGTGGTGGCGCTGTTCCACGTCCCCGTTCTCGTGGGCCTTGCCCGCCTGGATCATCCGGCCTTCCAACCCATAGTGCCTCAACAACCCCCGGTACCGTTCGGTGAACTCCGCGCGGTCATCCAGCGTCGTCACCGCCGACGAGAAACGATCCGACTGGTGCGCACGCGGCACGCCTCCCAGTTGCCAAAGGGCATTTTGCAGCCCTTGCGCCAGACTCTCGAAGCTCTCCGAGAAACACAGCGTACCCGTCTCCCAGTTCGAGAAGGGCAACACAAAGTGGTACACCGGGTGCGCGAACGCCTGGCCGGCGATGCTCACACCCAGCGACGTCACGTGCGTGAAGTCCGATTGGCACAGCACCCCGGGTTCGTACGCCTGCTCGAAGAACACCTCGCCCTCGGGACCCTCCAGGGCACGCCACGCCTTCACCCGCCGCTGAAATGTCCGGAGTTGCCCATCCTGGAACCGGCCTGGATTCCGCCGCTGAAGATCCTCGAACAACGTCTTCGCTTCCAAGCCGGGATTGTCCTCCAGCTGAGCCCGTACCTCCTCCCAAACCGCGACGAACGGGTCGGCTCGCGTCCGCCACCTTCGGGCTCTCTCCAGCTCGCTCGGCAGGCCCTGAGCGCGCAGATACTTGCGCGCCGTCTTCTCACACATCCCCGCCTTCGCCGCGCTCAACGACAATGTCTTCTCCATGTTCACAAGCCTCTTCAGTCGTTTCACTTGGTGATCCGTGACCATCTAACCCTCCTCAAATACTCAGGTTAGATAGTCGCAACTCAAGCCTTGCGAACGGTACTTTTAATTGTCGTCAGCCGGTACTTTTAATTGTCGTTGATCAGCATGTGTTGGCGGAACTCAGGCTAAGGCAAGCGGACGGAAGAACCTAACGGATAACTGTAACTGGCCTCGTATCCTTTTCTAGCAAGTAACGCGATCTGGTTCCAGCAGCTTTCGGCCTACCATTTCATAAGTGATGCCAGGTCTGTGAGGTCGGCGTCTGTGGCAACGGGCGTCATGAGATTCTCGTCTATTCGGAAGATGACGTTACGAAGAGTATCGATGTCCTCCATTTCTATCGCCTTCTGTCCCTGTGCAATCAGACGGTCGAATTCTGGCGGGTCCGTAGCAAGGAATCGTCGTTGCGAGCGGTGCTGGAACACGGCCGTCAGGAACCTGGGATCTTGAAGAAGATGTTTCAAGTATATTGAATGCATGGCATCCAGGTGCTGCTCGACTTCTCTCATCGCACGCTCGTCGCCCCTTGCCAAGGCTCTCTGCGCATTCATGGAATGCCGGTCGAATTCGGCGACTAACCTCTCGTCGGCCTGCTTGCGCACAGTCTGATTGAACCCTGCCTGAAGTCTTGTAAGTTCTTGCGCTTGAACCAGCTTTTGATGCGCAGCGGCGTGCCTGAGGCGGCTGATGTCCTGACGAATGTGCCGAACCGTCTCTGTTACAGACCGGGTGTCCTCTCCGGACGCCGCATTGTCCAGATTCACCATCTGGTCTGCGAGCATTTCGCGGATTTCCCGTGCTTTTTGCTGAATACTCGTACCGATGGCTTCTTCAGCAGAATCAAGCTCCTTGCGTGCTTCCTCAATAGCCTCTTTAGCGATCTGGGTTCCTTCCTCAACCGAAAAAGACTGGTGCCCCGATTGGGGGCTATAGAATTTAGGGGTTTCAAAGGCCTGCCCCAGGGAGGGCAACTCTATCGAAGCCTGGAGCAGGCCACTGTCGCTCATGAACCAACGTATGTCTATCTCGTCACCTAGCTTGACGGCCATTCCATCGGGCAAGTCGTTTCCCGAGATGCGAAACGAGCCAACACAGAGATTCAGGTGAACCTCGGGCACACCCTCATCTTGAAACAGGGCGAATTCCAGGTAGTCGTGGTCTCCGGCTTTGAGCGACCTGGCTGCTCTGAAGCTTTTGGTGCCCGAAGCAGGAAGCAACCTCCCCTTCTCTACGAGAGGCTCGAGAGCGTTACGGTTGCTGTTCATATCGTCGACCACCTTGACCGCGATGGTTTGGGTAGCAGGAATGCCGGCGGTGCTTGCCTGAACTTTGGTGATCACCAATGTTTCCGACGCATCCTCGATGGGCCGCCCCGTTGAATCGAATACATGCATCCTGATGATATTCTCTCCAAGGTCATCAAGCGGAACGTCCACAATCATCCCGTTTTCCAGACGTGCGCGACCGGAAGTCCAGCCCGTTCCCGTGGTGAATTCCAGTTCGGAACCAATTCCCAACTCGTCTTTCTGAACAGTTACTTTGATGCGGGCACTGTCGCTGCTAGTCCGGGCAGGGTAGTCGAGGCTAAGCTGCAAATCGCCTTTAGTCTTCACGCTTCCGCGGCTGGCCTTGCGCGTGGTGCCGCCAACGTCCCAATTCCTGCTTTCAGAATAGATCGCGGCGCCGATAGCGACTGCAGTCATAGGATTTGTTTCCAGGTCTGCGGGTATTCCCAGTTCCCGTGGCACGTACTCCCGGATAAGGGGCATTTTCGTTGGGCCGCCTATGAACACAAGCCTGTCAATATCGTCGTGCGAATACCCATTGTCCTTCATGATCTTTCGCGACAATTCGATGGTTGGGTCAATCTGCTTGTGCAGGAGCCCCTCGAGCTCGGAACGAGTCAGGTCGATTTGTAAATACATATCTTGGCCGGAATCGTCTTGTACGCGCATTTCCTCTTCTGATGCGTGTATGACGTCGTTTTGGGACGTCGTCAGGCCAATCTTCGCCTTCTCGACCGCATACGCCGCCACCCGCATGAGTCGGCGATATGCGGGGATTCGCTGGAAGTCCTGCGGCAAACTGAACGTGTCCAGTAACCACGGTCTGACAATTGAATTGAGGATCGCTTTGTCGAAGTCCCGGCCTCCGAGCATATTGATTCCCTCGTGAGCCAGCACATTCACTTCCCCGGAGACACTCTGGACAAGCGCCAAGTCAAATGTTCCGCCACCCATGTCGTACACAAGAAACTGACCACTCTTTATGGAGCCCTGAGTCATAGCAGCCATCGAAGCCGCGATGGGTTCTTGAAGTAGAGCGACGCGCTCCATGCCAGCCTTGCGCGCGGCATTAATCGTAGATTCGCACTGCATCTGGTTGAATGCAGCGGGAATCGTCACGACAGCACCGGTGATCTCATGTGTGCCTGATTCCGTGAAAGCCTGCCCGACGAGTTGTCTCAAAATCTCCGCACTGCAGTCCTCCGCCGTTAGTACTTGGCCCGATGCGGAGAATTCAAAGTTGGTTTTGGTTCCCATTAACCTCTTGAAGCCCGTAGCGACGTTGTCGGGGGACATGAATGTCTGCGCATAGGCTCTTTCTCCATAGAGCCGGTTTCCACGGCGGTCGATGTAGATGGCTGATGGCAAGTAGTCGGCGCCATCGGGCGTCTTGAAGACGCGTGGTACTGAATTCTGCATCCCTGCAATCGAGCTGTTGCTTGTCCCAAGATCAATCCCCAGATACATCGGTGACCTCTCCTTCTTCCAGAAGCACTTTGCCCATCAGAATCACCGAGCCGTCGTGTATGGCGGCTGGTTCCAATGTTTGTGCGACTATCAAACCATTGTTATCATCGAAGTCATCTGCATTGACCACGCATATCGGTAGATTGGGGGAGTATTGAGCGCCTTCGTACTCAACGAGGCGCAGCCCCATTTCCTCGGAAAGCTGCTTGAGACGGGTTGAAGCGTATCGATATTGGGCCTCGACCCTTTTCTGCTGGTCAATAGGAAGATCTGTGAGTATCCGGTATGCGGCACGTAGTAGCTTCCAATGCTCTACTGCTAGCTGGGCGAATACCCGTGTATTGCTACTATCCATCGAATCTCCAATCCATAATTGCGTCTATTCCGTTTTCCCGTTGTTCGCATCACCCTTAGAAGCTTTTTCTAACTGGACCCTACCCCGTACAGAATTGTCAGCACCATGCAAGTCCAAATCACCAGCCCGATGCACACTAGAGCGCGGATCACTCCCCAGGGCTTATGCCTGACGACAGCGCCACATTCTTCATCCCAGGATGTGATGCCCTTGTTCGTCAAACGGCTATACGCAACAAGCCTTGTAATTGCCATTACCAGAGGAACGCCGCAAGCCTCGCCCCTGACCCAAGCCATAGACGCCCTGCGAAGAGCCGTCACAAAATCGAGTTTTTGTCCGTTGGGTCTTGTAACAGATATCCCAAAGCACCATTTCGCCGGTGTAGTACCAACGGCCGCGAGAAAAATGGCTTCCACAGGGATCCAAGTCGCATAGAAAAACACGCCCGCGAATAACAAGTTGTTTGACAACCGCATGTATTGTTTAAAGAGGTCCGGTGCAAAGATCGACACAGCTACTGCGCACAAGATAGCGACAATCACAACCCATATGCTTGTTTCGACAAACCGCGCGGAGAATCTGCGCCAAGGATGGGTATCTCCCCCGAAGAAAGCGCTTCCTCTACTATTCGTGCGCGCTGCTTCACTCTTCGCCGGCAGTGCGGATCCGACCTTCTGGTCTCGTGGCTTAGCCAGCCGCGAGCTATCCAATGGCTGGCTTTCGGGTTGCGGAATCGGAGGCAGCGTCTCCTGCGTAAGTCGTAAGAAATCCGAGACATCATTGATCTTATGCCAATCATCAAGCCCCGGGCTCCAAATCAGACAACCTGGACCATCGGGACTAGCATCCAATCTCCGAAGTACCTCCGCCTCGGTAAGCGGTCCCTCCTGACCTGAACCTTCTTCAGCAAGATACCAACTTCCAGTCATGACTCAGTCATCATCCCTAGCTCATTGAGACCCAATGTGTCTCATCTTCAACATGTATAACTACCTCACTTTGAGATTTCTGTCGCAATTGTCCCATTCCTTGACCAGACCACCACGATTAAAGCTAATCGTGCTCAAGCCGTAAGACCATAGCTCCTCGCCTGATGATTCGTATCTGGCTATGTCGTCCGGAGTACCTTGCAGCCGCACAACATCGTCTTTGTGGGACCCAATTGTGAAATGTGTGGCGCCGGTCGTACGGGAACCAGGGGTAAGCACTACTTTTAGGTTCTCGTCGCAATTGTCCCATTGCCTGACCAAACCACCACGATCAAAGCTAATCGTGCTCAAGCCGTAAGACCATAGCTCCTCGCCTGATGATTCATATTTGGCTATTTCGTCCGGAGTACCTTGCAGCCGCACAACATCGTCTTTGTGGGACCCAATTGTGAAATGCGATGCTCCTGTCGTCCTGGAATCGTTCGGGAAATGCGACGTGCCTTCGCTGCTTCGCTCGCTCTTGATGGTGACCTTCAAACTGCCATCAGCGTTATTCAGCTCCGTAACCCGTCCCTCATTTGAATCGAAAACTACCGTGCTTTTGCCGTAGAACCAAGTCTCCCTTCCTGTGGAAGGATATTTGGAGATGTCGTCCGGCTTGCCCTGTATCCGTAACACATCATCCTTGTGAGTGCCAACCACAAAGGTTTCAGCGGAATCCGCGTTGGCGGCAATTCGTCCCGCTGCAGTATCCCGCGGATTCCTCTCTCGTGATTCATCATCGGATGGCGTAGAAGATGGACCTCGCACTTTCTCGAGTTGAGCAACCGGAACGCGCTCTGGCGCCTTTTCGTCAGCGCCCGGCACTATGATTTCCTGGCCCACGAAGATTTGATTGGGCGAGTCAATAGACGTGTTGAAAGCAAGCAGTCTCTCGGTTGGGATCCCATAATGGCCGGCAATCTTGGATAGGGTATCTCCCGCCCGAACCGTATACGTCAGGCGTTCACCCGAGTAGACAGGCATGGAAATTTCCTGCCTGGCCGGCTCATGTTCGCCTGGCGCGGTCACAGGGTCTGTCTCCGAACTACGCGGCGCCGATGCCTCAGTGGAACGCTTGGCGGGAGTTTGGGTTCCGCTCGCTCCCGAAGGCCACGAAGACGAGTTGCTTCCTTGACCTATAAGGGAGTTGTACTCGCTGATAAGGCGATTCACTCTTGCCAACTCCGTTTTGTAATCATCATATTGCCGCTGCGCTTCTTCCAGGAGACTGTTGTATTTGGGAACAAGCAGGTTGTACGAGTCAAGAGCATTCTCGAACCCGGATGTGTTGACAAGAGTCCCCAGGCGCACTTGAGTCTTGTAGGACTCGATGTCGCTTTCATAGCCCTCCAGCTTGGCCTGCAGATCCTCTAGCTCTCCCCGAGTGCTTTCTAAGTCTGATTCAAGGTTTCGGAGATTTTGCTTTCCAGCCGCAATCTGAAGTTCTAACACGGAACTCCGTTGGCCTGTATCTACTGACTGTGTTCGGTTTGGCTGCTGATGTGTGCTTCTTGGAGCCGAATATGTTGACCGCGATGTGTTTGCCCGCGATGTTGAGCTGCTATACGTTCTGGATGAAGTTCCGCTCCCTGAAATAGCCGCCGAAAACAATGCAATAATAACAACGACCGCAATAGCCCCAAGTCCCACTAGCCAACCTCGTTGCTGGGCACTTCGCCGCTGGATCGCTGCCTGCACGCGCGCTTTGACACGGCTCAATTCCCCACGTTCCTTCGCGTCCGTTGTGAAACTCAATAATTGCTCGATGAGAATTAGGGCGCCATCAAGCTCCTGCTTTTCGATGGCAGCATTCAGCTTCTTGCTTAGGACATTGCGCTGGGCCTGTGCGATGTCGGCCTTCAGAAGGTCACGTATGTGGGGAGTCGCGGGAGGAGCGGTTCGAATTTCGTATAGTGCCCGCAGGAGTTGCAGGGCTGCCCCTGAGCACCCGAAGTTGTTATGGAGTCTGATCGCCAGGCTCCTGACCATCATCCACGGCACTTCAGATTTCGAGGTGCCCGAAGTGGCATCGACGGCGGACAGGAATTCATCATGTAGGCGCCCCGCCACAGTGCGCTGGCGGCCACCCATGAAATCACGTCGCTCCATCGAGACGCTGAAACCCGAGGGAGATGCGACAATTTGTTCAATGATGGCAACAAGTCCCTGAAGTGCTTCATCCGCGCGCGCATGCGATATCAGGTCCTCCAGTGTCTCCATGTCTTGCTCAACCTCCGCGAGTACAGTGGGAAGTTCAGGAAACGTCTCGTGGAGTGCTCTCGATATCGCAAGCGCTTTTTCGTATTCCTCCTTCTCGTTTGCAAGCCAGATGCACAGTCCCCTCAATTTCTCGTAGATGGCCAGCGACCTCTTTTCATCCAGACCTTTGGATTCGTATAGAAGCTGAAGTGGCTGGCTGTATTCATCCCACAATCGCAGCTTCTCTTGTATCTCGCCGATCTCGAAACTGCTCTTAGGATTCTCGCGCAGCATGCGGCACAGTTCATCGAGATCATCGGAAATCCTGGACAACGTCGGAAACGACCATGCATCGTACCGATCAGCGACCATGTCGAGCAGTTCAGCAACAGGTCCCTCCGCATCTTTGAATGCTTCAACGACGCTTGTCATCGCCTTGCCCGGATGCGGCCTGGAAACAACGACGTTGCAGGCGGCTTCGCAGTGTTCACTTCGAAGTTGTGCCAGGGCCTCGCGGACCAATTCCTCGGATGCCTTCGGGAAACCGGCCTTCATCCTCGTTTCATTGATGAGCGGGAGAGCAAATTCCGGCACCATCGCCTTCTGTGAAGCCATGAGGGCGCGCATAACATTACCATCCACGATCTTGTGGTTGCAGAGGTGGGTCGCGAGATTTGCCCGCGCAATGCCGTTAACGCTCTTCAGCAAGTCAAGAACCGAGTCTACGGACACGCCCCTCCGTAATGCGGTCAGGACTTGGTCGGCCTGTGCGGATGAGCACCCTGGAAACCAGGAGAGCTCGGCCATGAGTCTCGGACGAGGCGCCATAAGGGTGCGCAGAGCCTCACGAACTTTGTCCTCCGAGGCTGCCGCCTCGAGAATACTCACCTCGACAGCATGACGAATCTCTTCCGCAGGGGCCCGATCTGAGATACGCAGAAGATTGAATGGGTTCTGAAATAAGTCAAGCACCTCCAGCTACTCCACATATGTCCACGTCACTTCAAGTGTCGGATATTGGTCACGCTTGAGCTTGGTCTTTTCGAAAGGACACGGAATCCGTTGCATAAACTCAAACAGTTCCGCGCCCGCCTAGGTGTATCCTTAATAATTAATCTATTTCTACCACTGGCGATTCGGCGCTGTCAACTTCATCGATGGCCTCTTGAGACGGCCATGTCTCGAGGTAATTTGAGGCCACGATACCGGGAATCTGACCTCCCCCGGAAATAGGTAGACGCTGGCACAAGTTGTGTAACACATTTGCCCTTCGCGACAAACTATTTCGGCTTGACGATGGCACCCAGCCATAAGTGCAGTTGAAACCCGATATCGAACTTGGCCGCATTGTGAGGGATGAGGATATTCTGCTGGGGCGCCCCGATGAACTGAATGAACCGGGGCAGCACTTCGTCCAGAGAAGGACAATTGGCCACCATTGCCGCCGAGATGCCGTTGACGGCTTCCGCTTCCGGCTGGATGCCGCCGACCGGCTTGATGAGCTGCTCGAACGTGCCCAACACCTTGCCTTTGGCGTCGAACCTCACCGCACCTATCTCGACAATCTCCGCGGACATGGGATGGAGCCCCGTCGTCTCGAAATCGAACGCGATGAACGCCGTTTTCATGCTTGCTCCTCCCGGACACAAGACCTGACGAGCCTGCATCCCGTGTCCCGGGTCGCCATACCCCATTATGCCTTGGCGAAAGGCTCTATTCGCTCTCAACTCCCTCGCGTCTGCCACTAGTAGTAAGAA
>Ga0209606_1002825_pt1 | contig 18419 bp, 15 predicted proteins | sample AD_UKC057_MetaG_FD_184412 | JGI IMG/M metagenome (GOLD analysis project Ga0209606, IMG submission 184412) | Active sludge microbial communities of municipal wastewater-treating anaerobic digesters from USA - AD_UKC057_MetaG (SPAdes) (version 2) | ecosystem: Engineered > Bioreactor > Anaerobic >...
GCATCCGAAAAATTGGTGTAAGATTTAAGTATCATTAAAGCTACCTTGCCTTCGGGAGAAAAATAACTTTTACGCCCACGTGATTTTTCTTTCAAACCAATGCTTTTGCAGAATTCCGAAAAAGGAAATGCTTGATGAAGTTTGCCAAGTTCACTTGAAATAAAACTTTGACGATAATCTTCATAAAAATCAAATTCTGTAAATCCTAATTTTGGTTGTAATTCAGAAATTTTTTGTACTTTTGCCATATATGATTTTTTTAGATTTCCCCCGTTTTGAGCATTTTGCTACTAAAACGGGGGAATATTCAAAGATACAAAAAAGATAACTAATTAACAATCAATTTGTTGTCTTTTTATTAACAATTTCTGAATATCCCTTTTTAATTTATTCGAAATCTAATTCTAATTTATCCGCTAATGTTTGGATATTAGGATTATCATTTATCATATCTTGCAATTTTTCTCGGTCTGTTTTATAAACTTTTTCAATATGTGTGGTTTCGCTTAGAATATACTCAATAATGAAGTCTTTATTATTTAATGCTTTTTGCATATATAAAACTGTTTCAGGCTTTATCATTTCAAGTGACTTTTTTAGCGTGCTGCTATCCACATTTAAACTATAAGTATTGCCTTCAGTTTTTGTTAATACAGAATTTTTAAGAAAATTATAAATTCTCTCATCTTCTTGTAATGTTTCTATGTATGAATTCCATTTTTCATTGAGTTTTTCTTGGCTAAAGCTATCTGTACCAATGTTTTCGTCATAGTCGTCTTCTTGCTCTTCTTGTTCTTGGTCGTCTTGTGTTTTTTGCTTAGTTATTGTGGTATCAGATTTTGTTAAACTTGCAATAGAAATACCAGTTAACGAACCCTTGAATCCCATTAAATGAGATTGCGGTTTTTCTTCTTGTTGCTTTTCTTCTTGTGTTTTTTCTTCTTTTTGAACTTCTACTGGACTAGCTTTTGGAGTATTTTCTGCTTTTTGTTCAGATTTGGTATTTTCTTGATTAACAAGTGGTTGCTGATTGGTGTTGTTTGTTTGTTGCACTTGTGCTTGTGGTTCTGAAACTTGGCTAGCAGGTTTATTTGAAGTTTCAACTTTATATTGTACAGTGGTTTGACTAGAAATTTTTTCTTGAATATTACAAATTTGCAGTAAAGCCATTTCCACTAATAATCTTTTGTTTAAACTTGCTTTATAGTTTAAGTCGCAATCATTTGCAATTTTTATTGCTCTAAACAAAAAACTTACAGAACAAATTTGTGAGTTTTCCAAATAATCTTGTTTTGCTTTTTGCCCCACTTCGAGTAAATCAATTGTCCCAGGGTCTTTACACACCAGTAAATCTCTAAAATGTGATGCAAGTCCTGAAATAAAATATCCTGCTTCGAAACCTTTTTTTAATACAGCATCAAATTCTTGTAAAACACTAACATAATCACCAGCAACAAGTTGTCTTGTTAATCTAAAGTAAGTTTCGTAATCAAGGACGTTTAAATTTTTTATTGTTTCTTGGTAGGTAACATGTTTTCCTGTAAAACTTACTATTTGGTCAAAAATTGAAAGTGCGTCCCTCATTGCACCGTCAGCTTTTTGGGCTATTATGTGCAAAGCATCTTGTTCAGCTTCCACACCTTCTCGCTGAGCTACGAACTCTAATCTTTTCCTAATGTCTTCAACACTAATTCTATTAAAATCAAAAATTTGGCATCTCGACAAAATCGTTGGAATAATTTTGTGTTTTTCTGTTGTTGCCATTATAAAAATGACATGCTTAGGAGGTTCTTCCAATGTTTTTAGGAAAGCATTAAAAGCACTGCTTGTAAGCATATGAACCTCGTCGATTATATAAACAGAATATTTTCCAATTTGAGGAGGTATTCTAACTTGGTCAATCAAATTTCTAATGTCATCAACAGAATTGTTTGATGCAGCATCAAGTTCGTGAATATTTAGAGACCTTAAGTTGTTGAAAGCCACACAAGATTCACATTCGTTGCAAGCTTCGTGGTCGGGACCTGGATTATAGCAATTTATTGTTTTTGCAAAAATTCTAGCACAAGTTGTTTTTCCAACACCACGTGGACCGCAAAACAAATAAGCTTGAGCGAGCTGGTTTATTTTTATCGAATTTTTTAAAGTTTTAGTAATTGCATCTTGACCCACAACGGTATCAAAACTGTCGGGTCTGTATTTTCGTGCCGAAACAATAAAGTTATCCATGTTTTTTTTCTACAAAAATAATAAAAGCATAGCATACTTAAAATTTTTATTGTTAATAATTTTTCAACAAAAAATTAAATTTACAACATCTTGAATATGATTTGTTTATGTTTTGAAAAAAATGTAAAAAACAAAATATAAGTTAAAATATGCTTAACTTTTTTCAACAAATAAGGTTTTATAGTAAAAAACATGTATTTTTGCATAAAATACATGGTAGATTTTTTGTATTTATTAATTTATAAAGTACGTAAATTTTACATTAAAACTTACAAATTATTATACATTATATGGAGTATCCGAAAATCCAGAAAAGAGTAGGAAAATTAAAATATTAATTAATGAAAAAGATTTTATTTGTAAGCATTTTTGCTTTAATGTTTAGTATGTTTGCTTCTGCTCAAGTAAACCCTAATGCAATCGGTTTACGATTTGGAGGTGGAAGTTTAGGTGGAGCAGAAGTTTCATATCAAAAAGGACTTGGCTCAAATCGTTTAGAATTAGATTTTGGTTGGGGTGGAAATTCAAATCATAGCAGAATGTATTTATCTGGAATTTTCCATTGGAATTGGAATATTGTTGAAGGATTGAATTGGTATGTTGGGCCAGGTGCAAGTATAGGTTATTATCAAATAAAAAATGGTAACGATTATCTTGGTGTTGCTGTTGGAGGTCAAATAGGTTTGGAGTATGATTTTAATTCATTAGGGGCGCCTATATTATTGAGCTTAGACAGTCGTCCTATGTTTGACCTATTAGGTGATTATGAATATCCATTTTGGTGGGGTGTTGCCTTAGCAGTAAGATATACGTTCTAGTTTAAAACATTATAAGTTAAAAAAAAGGGGCTGTCTCAAAAAACAGCCTCTTTTTTATTTGTATGAAAAAATCTATTTTATTTTTGATTTTGCAAAATTATATCCTGCATGTAATGCTTTAATATTTGATTCTACAACATCGTCGCCTTTATTACCAAATAAATCTTTTATTCCACCTTCAAGTTCTTCTATGGTAAAACCTAAAAACGGAGCAGCAGCTCCCAATACAACAACGTTAGAAGCTCTAGGGTTTTCTATATCTTTGGCTATTTGTTCGGCATCTAAAGCAATTTTGTTTGGAAGTTTATCAATTTCGGCATAAACTTCTTCATCTTCTGGATAATTTGGAATATTTTTAAAAGTAAATGTGCTTGTAATAACATAGCCATCTTTTTTTAGGAAAGGTAAATACCTTAAAGATTCCATTGGTTCTACTGATAAAATCATATCTGCACTACCTTTTGCAATTAAGTCAGAATAAATTGGTTTATCCGAAATTCTTAAATGAGATTGAACATCACCGCCGCGTTGGCTCATTCCATGAACCTCAGCTTGTTTTAAATATAAGTTTTTCTTTACTGCAGTTGAACCGATAATGGCAGCAATTGTTAAAATTCCTTGTCCGCCTACGCCTGCTAAAATTATGTCTTTTTTCATGTTCGTAAATTTTTATTTGTTTTTAGCCTGTTGTTTTCTACCTCTTTTTGCTGTTTGAATACACTCTCGCTGTGCAACAACAACAGACAATCCATTATATGCTAATTCTTCTTTAATTATTGCTAAGTTTTTTTCGTAATTGCTTTTTAAAGGCACTATAGTTCTTAAATGATCTGGATTAACGCCTATACCTTTGCAAATGTCAACTATTCTGTTTTTAGCAGCAGAGTCCTGTCCGCCTGTCATTCCTGTTGTAAAATTATCAGAAATCAAAACTAAAATAGGAGAGTTTTTTATTACAGCATCTAACAAGCCTGTCATGCCCGAATGAGTGAAAGTTGAGTCTCCAATTACTGCAACTGCTGGAATCAATCCTGCATCAGATGCTCCAATTGCCATTGTAATAGAAGCTCCCATATCAACACAAGAATTTACAGTATTAAATGGTGGTAAAGCTCCTAAAGTGTAGCAACCAATATCAGCAAAAACTCTACCTTTTTCGTAATCTTCTAGAGCAATATTTAAAGCTTCGTAAACATCTCTATGACCGCAACCTTGGCATAGTGATGGTGGACGCATTTTAACAACTTCAGGAATTTGTAGTGTTTCAGAATCTTTAATACCTAAAGCTTTAGCAACAATATTTGGATTTAATTCTCCATCTCTTGGTAAGCTTCCATCTAAGCGACCCATAATTTTTATACCTTCATCAAAGAAACTTTTTAATTGTTTTTCAACAAATGGGTAGCCATCTTCTAAGACTAAAATACTTTCACACTCTTTGCGTAATTTTTGAATGTGATTTTTTGGTATAGGATATTGTGAAACTTTAACTACTGGATAAGGACATTCGCCATCAAAATTCTCCATTAAGTAGTTAAAGCCAATACCACAAGCAACTATACCAATTTTTTTATTGTTACCATCAATATAGCGGTTGTATATAGAATCGTTAGATGCTTGCTGTATAGAGCTTTGCATTTCTAAAAGCTTCTTGTAATTTCTACGAGCAATACCAGGTAACAGTACATATTGGCGAGGATCTTCAGGTAATTTTACTTTTAATTGTTCTTTTTTATCCCCCAACTTTATGTCTGCACGTGAGTGAGCTAATCTCGTAGTAACTCTAAGCACTATTGGCACATTGAATTTTTCTGATAGTTCGAATCCATTTTTCGCCATTTCATAAGCTTCTTGTTGGTTACTTGGTTCTAATATTGGAACTAATGCAAAATCTCCATAAAATCTCGAATCTTGTTCGTTTTGTGAAGAGTGCATTGATGGGTCATCAGCAGCAACAACAATCAAACCTCCATTAACACCAGTTATTGAAGAGTTTAAAAAAGGATCTGCTGCAACGTTCATCCCCACATGCTTCATTTGTACCATTGCTCTTTTACCAGTATAAGACATTCCAATGGCAGCCTCCATTGCTGTTTTTTCATTGGCAGACCATTTGCAATGTATCCCTTTTTGAGCAACTTCTTTTGATTTTTGTGCATATTCCATAATTTCAGTAGATGGTGTGCCTGGATAGGCATAAAATCCCGAAATTCCACCGTCTATCGCTCCTTGAGCAATAGCTTCGTCTCCTAATAATAGTAATTTTTGCATATGTATATCTTTATTTTATTTTCAACTGTACGAAAATAAGAAATTATTTTTTAAAACAAAAATATATTAAAAGCTATTTTTGAAATATGTTTGAAAAACATATTTTAATACAATTTATTACACTTTAATTACATGTTTATTACAATGTTTTTATGATTAGTGTATATTTTAATGCTTTTTTTTAATGAAATAATAAAAAAAAGTTATATTTGTAGTTAATTTTTATATGTTTATAATAATAAAATATAAATTATGAAACAGTTTTCTATAATAATTGTACCTTTAAAATTGTTTGTTTTTATACTTTTAATGGCAGTTCCAAGTCAAAGTTTTTCTGCAGGAACACCATCAAATGGAAAAAAATGGAAAGAAGCTGAAAATTTGTTGGTAAGCACTAAGTATTTTGATGCTGGAAAAATTTATAAAGAAATATATGAGGCTGAACCTAATCATTTTAATTGTGCATATAAATTAGGTTATTGTTTATTGAGTTCTGAAAAAGAGCAAGATGTGCAAGGTGCAATATATTATTTAAGGTTAGCTTCGAATAATGTAAGTGAGAAATATAAAAATTCTTATTCTGAAAAAAAAGCTCCTGTAATTTCGTGGTATTATTTAGGTGTTGCTTATCGTTTGAGTGGCGACTATGATGAAGCTATAATAGCTTTTAAAGAATATAAAACGTTACAAACAAAAAAAGAAAAAAAATATTTTAATTCAATCAATGTAGATAGAGAAATTCAAACTTGTAAAGATGCACAAGAAGAAATTGACTATCGTAGAATGAGTTTGGAAAAAATTGAAATAGAAGGAGTTGAAGAAGGACATTTACGTTGTCCAGTTTTAGCAGAAGCTACAAATAGATTAATTTTTACTAATGGTAAGAATAATGTTTTTCCACCAGATATTAATTGGAAAGCATCATATACAGACGTGGTTGAATTAGACGCAGTATATATGGCTGTGAGAGATAATGTAGGAGGTAGTTTTCATTCGCCACAATCTATTGAAGCCGATTTGCAAATTAAATATCCTCATGTGCCTGTTACTGTTACTGCCGATGGCTCTGAACTTTATTTAATTGTAGATAAAAATGATAATGGTGATATTTACATGAGTAAATTTGAAAATGGAAAATATCAACCTGCAAAAAAAGTTAAAAAACTTAATACTAGAAAATGGGAATCTCATGCTACAATATTACCAGATGGTTCACGTATTTATTTTGCTAGTATGCGAAAAGGCGGATATGGCGGTTTAGATATTTGGTATAGTGATAGAGATGATGAAGGAAAGTGGAAAAAACCTGTAAATTTAGGAGAGAACATAAATACAAAATATAACGAAGAAATGCCATATATAATGAATCATGGAAATGCTTTGTATTTTAGTTCTGAAGGGCATACAAATATTGGAGGTTTTGATGTGTTTTATTCTAATTTTGATAGTCAATCTCAGTCTTGGACTAAAGCTCAAAATCTTGGTTTCCCATTTAGTACATCAGGTAATGATATGGGATATATAGTCGAAAATGGTAAAGTATTTGCTTTTTGTCCTGTGAATGACAACAAAAGAAGAGAAGGGGTAGGAAACTGCGATTGTATTTCACTTATAAGAGAACTTGTGCCTGAATTGGCTGAAATTAGAGGAATAGTAACATTGAACCCTGAAGATGCTGAAAAATTACAACAAGTGCAAGTAAGATTAATTAATAGTGAAGATAAAACAGAAACTGCTCGTACAAAAGTTGATGAAGATGGAAAATACTTGTTTGAAAATGTTAAGCAAGGCAATTATGATATAGCTATTTATATAAATGATGAATACCAAACTTCTAAACAAATCGATGTGCTTGATGGCGATAACTGGAATATCCAACTAGATGAAATAATTGTAACACTTAAAGACGAGCTTATTGCAGAAACTCCAGAAGATAATATAGATGAAAAAATACCTGCTGAAAAACCAAAAGACAATGATGATAAAAAATCCATTGCAGAAAATCTAGAAGATAATGGTGAAAAAACATTGCAAGCAGACGACATAGAAGCTGTATTGTATATAGAAAATGTATTTTTTGACTTCGATAAATCTAATGTTAAGTCTCAATACTATTCTAATTTAGATGAATTAGCAAACTGGCTTAAAGCAAACCCTGAAGCAGAATTGCAAATTTCTGGACATACCGACCATTATGGTACTGATGAATATAATATGGGGTTAAGCAAAAGAAGAGCAGAATCGGTTCAAAAATATTTGATGAATAAAGGTGTAAAAAAATCTCAACTCAAAATAACTTATCACGGAAAATCTCAACCACTAACAATAGATGTTGATGATGATACAATTAGACATCTTAATAGAGTTGTGCTATTTGAAGTTATTAAACAAGGCAGCCCTGTAATAATAGTAAAGCCTGTAATAGTGCCTGAAGGATTTGAAGTTAAAAAAACTATAGTAATGCTCTAAGTTTTGTTGTGTAAAACGTTTTTTAATAGAGAGTTTTATTTGGTTGGTTAGTGAAATTGTGCATATTTTATAAAATAGGCTTTCTAAAACTTTTTATTTAGCTTTATGTCGTTTTAATTGATTACTTTTGCATTATATGGAAGAAAATCAAAAAATGTTAAACCCAATAGAGCGTGAAGAAATATCACACGGGGTAGGGACAAATAAAAACCGTCATTTAATATTATATAATGATGATATAAATACTTTTGATTATGTGATTTCTTGTTTAATAGAAATCTGTGAGCATGATTTTGTCCAAGCCGAACAATGTGCTTTTATAACTCACTTTAAAGGAAAATGTGATGTCAAAAAAGGTGATTATAAATCATTAAAGCCTATGAAGCAAAGCCTTGTAAACAAAGGGCTTAAAGCAGCAATTGATTAGAAATCAGTCAGGCAAACCATAATATTATAAAAATCTTTTTTAACTTATTATTCTATTTCAATCCCATTTATTGTCATTACAAGAAAATCAAGACTTTTTTTATAGTCCAAGTTTTCGTATTCCAAGCCTAATTTTCTGATGTTAGCATAATAATCTTTAAGTTGCTTATAATAATTTTTTTCTAGTTGGACGAATGTTGCTTTTTGTCCTAATTTGTTCATTAAAAACCATTTTTCAAGCAATCTAGCCGTACGTCCATTACCATCTTGAAAAGGATGAATCTTTACAAATACGAGATGACAAAACAATGCATAATAAAATATTTCGAAAGGATTCAAATCTGTATTTATAAGTAATTCAATATCGTCAAAAAGTTTGTTTAATTCAGTCTTTACAATTTCAGGACTTGCTGCGATATATTCAATTTGGTCATTACTATTAATTACAAGCATTGGGTTTGTTCGAATTATTCCTTGCTGGCTTTTGGGTAAAAGATTAGAACTTAAAATTGAATGTGCTTTCTGAACATTTTTTAATGTTATTTTTTTGTTTTCAATAAAATCATATGCAGCATATAAATCATCAGTTTTTTTTGTGTAATCTGGTTTAAACTTTACTTTTAAAAATTTATGCTTGAAAAAACTATCGAAATCAATGTCCTCTCCTTCAATTTTAGAAGAATAAACCGAAGATACTGATTTGTAAAACTGAAAATAGTCAACAGGAATTTCAACTTTTTTCATCTTCTCCAATTTTTCTAATGGAGATTCTTTAACCATAGCTGTATATTGGTCAAGTAATTCAGATGTTATTATTTTAAATTCCATAAATCTTTTGCAAAAATAGAGTTTTGTTTAAAAATTATATTACCAAAAGTAATGATTTTTTTCTAAAAATAAAAAAACCAGCTAAATCATTTTGAATTAGCTGGTTTTTATCTTATGAAAAAATGTTGTGTTATTATTTCTTATCTTTAGGTTTTAACAAATCAACACTACGTTGCACAAATTCACTAAGAGCTTCACCTTTTAATAGATTATTAGAAAGTAATGCTAAATCAAAGAGTTGAGAAATAATCTTTTGATTTTTGCCAAAATCTTTATATAAATTTCGTTTTTTATTTTCTAATTCAGAAATTTTCGATTCTAATTCTTCAATTTTTTTCTTGTCTTCTATTGGCTTATCGTCTTCGTTTTTAATGTCTTTGAGCTTGTCTTCTATTAAAGATTTTTCTGAATTTAATTCATCTAATTGAGAATCAATTTCTAAGCGTTTTGAATTGTTTTTCTTTTCAATTTTTGAGCTTAAATCAATAATTGTTTCATGATTTGTATTAATAATTACTTTGTAATGGTCAGGTAGTTCGCGGTAATATCCTGTTCCTCCGCCTAATGCCGACATATCTTTCATTCTTCTCATAAATTCATCGCGAGTAATTAAAACAGGTAAATCATTTCCGCTAATATTTTCTGTACTAACCCAATACTTCATATCATCATCAACAGCTCCTTGGAAAGCCCACCTTAAATTATCTTGTTCACGCTCGCTAAGAACAGATTCTATTTTATCTTCTTTTCTAATTAAGTTGTCGATAATGTCGGAATCAACACGTACAAAACGCGAATCTTTAAATTTAGTTTCTAATGTATTTATAAAGTGAATATCTAATTGTCCATCTAATAAAAGTACATCGTAATTTTTTGATTTCGCAGTTTTGATGTATGAAAATTGCTCTTCTTTATCAGTTGCGTATAGGTAAATTAAGGTTTTGTTTTTATCAGTTTGCTCAGCCTCTATTTTAGTTTTGTATTCTTCGAAAGTAAAATACTCATCATCTGTATTTTTTAGTAGAGCAAATTTTTCTGCACGTTCGTAAAATTTTTCGTCAGAAATCATTCCGTATTCGATAAATAATTTTAAATCGTCCCATTTAGTTTGGAATTCTTCACGATTTTCTTTAAAAATATCGAATAGTTTATCAGCAACTTTTTTTGTTATATGCCCAGATATTTTTTTAACATTTGAATCGCTTTGTAAGTAAGAGCGTGAAACATTTAGCGGAATATCAGGTGAATCTATAACACCGTGTAGTAAAGTCAAAAACTCTGGGACAATGCCTTCAACCGAATCAGTAACAAAAACTTGATTACAGTATAGTTGTATTTTGTTTCTATTAATATCTAAGTTAGATTTTATTTTTGGGAAATATAATACACCAGTTAAATTAAAAGGAAAATCAACATTCAAATGTATGTTGAAAAGTGGTTCTTCAAAACTTGCTGGATATAATTCATTGTAAAAGTTTTTGTAATCTTCATCTTTTAAGTCGGCTGGTTTTTGTTTCCACAATGGTTTTGGGTTATTTATAATATTATCCTCGTCGGTTTCTTCTTCTTTGCCGTCTCTCCAAATTGTTTTTTTGCCAAAAGCTATAGGAGTGGGTAAAAACTTGCAATATTTGTGTAGCAATTCTTCAATTTTATTTTTCTCTAGAAACTCAAGCGATTCTTCGTCAATGTGTAAAATAACATCTGTTCCTCTTGTTTCTTTTTCAGTTTCAGTAAGTGTATAGGCAGGGTCGCCACTACATTCCCATTTTACAGCTTTTTCATCTTCGCGGTAAGATTTTGTAATAATTTCTACTTTTTCTGAAACCATAAACGAAGAATAAAATCCTAAACCAAAATGTCCTATAATTGCATTTTCAATATTTTTGTATTTATCTAAAAAGTCGCCTGCACTCGAAAAAGCAATTTGATTTATATATTTATCAACTTCGTCGGCACTCATTCCAATGCCATTGTCGCGAATAGTCAATGTCTTGTTTTCTTTGTCTAATATGACTTCTACTTTAATATCATCAGCATCTCCCTTGAAATCACCTGAAATAGCTAAAGTTCTTAATTTTTGAGTAGCATCAACAGCATTGGATACTAATTCTCGTAAAAATATTTCGTAATCAGAATATAAAAATTTTTTAATTATGGGAAAAATATTTTCGGTAGTTACACCGATATTTCCAGTTTTTTGTAACATATCTTATCAATTTTAATTTAATCGATAATTTATACTCAAACTATATGCCACTGGATTTTTGCTGACAAAATGTCACAGTTTACGACAATATGTAATTTGATATGATTAAAAATAATAAGGCAAAAACAATTAAACTAATTAAAAATATTATTGTATATCTTACTGTTCTTTGTTTTTTCTTTAAGTTGTATTTAGAAATGAGTCGCGAAATGATAGGGTAGAGCCTAATAAAAAATTGGGAATCTTTTTTAATAAAAGCTGCAGGTCTCATATTGCTAGCAGTTGCTTTAAGTTCAATATTTTCTGAATCTGCAAAAATTATTACTTCTATTTCTTTATCTATGCTTTTAATTGGAGGAAGTAGTTCTAATGCAGTACGTGTGTTCATTCCTCTGCTTGTAATGATATTATCAATTAAAACGATTTTAAAATTTTTATTTTTTTCTTCAGATTTTAGTTTGTTTATAAACATTTGCACAGAACTAAAAGTTAGCAAATTAAAGTTTAAATTGGGTTTAAAATTTTCTCTAATAAAATCTAAGTCATCTGTATCATTATCAACGCAGTAAAAAGTTATATTTTTTGTAGATTTCATTTTTTTTAGATTTAAAAATCTTTAGAAGCTCCTCTTCGTTTTATGTGATTAATTTTTTGATCTTTTTTATAATTTATAGCAACATCAGGGTCTATATTTGTTTCCAGAATCCATTTTCCACCTCTAAATACTAGTGCATCGTATGATAAATCGGGTCCATAGAATTGATACATATTATTATATTTAGGCTCTGGTGGAACTAAATGGTCGAGAACTATCATATCTTGCTTTTTATTATATCTTAACAACATGGTTACTCTGTCGGCATATTCAAATATCAATCGTCCTGTTTGAGTTCTATTTATTTTGAACATTTTTTTCCCAAATATAGGTAAGTCTTTTCTATCAAAATATATGGTCTCGATAACTTTTCTATTTATTAAAAAATCTGCTGCATCATAGCCTAAAAGTGTATAGTAAGTTTTTGAGTTCCATTTTTTTGTAACAATTTCATAATAAATAGCTCCATACCATTCTGTATTTGTTTGATATAGCCTAGGATCGGTATCATTTTCTGAATTGTACTTTTTATCATCTAAGAAAAATAAATTTATTTTTCCAGAAGGTTTGTATTGTAAGAATCCAAAATATTTAAAACTACCATTTTGAAAAGCCAAGTTCCATGTGTAAATTTTTAATAGTTTATCTTCAGATGTTAAAACCGAAAGTTTTTTTATTTTGCTATAATCTGCCGAAAAAGATTCTGATTTAGCTAAAAAAGATTGTAGATATTCAATCAAATGTTGATTAATTTCTGTTTTTTTTGTGTCTGATTTTTCGTTTTCTATTTGTATGAACAACTCGGCAATATAGTCAATGTCTTCTTCTATATTCAGTAGTTCGTTGGCGTACAGACTATTTATCTTGCACAAAAAACAAATTATTAATGATATTTTAAAAACTAACTTCATCAATATTAATAACGCAAATATGCAATTTTATTTTCTAAAAAGAGATTAAATTTTGTTTAAGCTTTCAATAATTAGTTTTGATGCTAGTAATATTTCTTCTTTTGTTATGTTTAAAGGTGGTGCAATTCTAAATGCGGAGTCGTGAAAAATGAACCAATCTGTAATAAAACCATCTTTTAAACCTTGTTTTACTAATTTTAAAACCATATCAAAATTTTCAATTTCAACCGCTAATAGTAAGCCTTTGCCTCTAATTTCTTTAATTTTTTGATGTTTTAGATTTTTTCTAAAAAGTTTTTCTTTTTCTTCAACTTCTTCTATTAGTTGTGATTGGTTTAGGTGTTGTAAAAACGCTAGAGCAGCAGCAGCCGACACAGGATGTCCGCCAAAAGTGGTTATATGTCCCAAAATTGGATTTGTTGTAAAACTGTGCATAATTTTTTTGGAGGCAACAAAAGCACCTATAGGCATTCCGCCTCCCAAAGCTTTAGCAAAGCAAACAATGTCTGGTGTAATATCAAAATGTTGAAAACCAAACATTTTCCCAGTTCTACCAAATCCTGTTTGAACTTCGTCAATAATTAATAGTGTCCCATTTTGTTTGCATTTAGTTTCTAATACTTTAAACCATTTTTTATCTGGAATAATTATGCCAGCCTCGGCTTGTATGGGTTCAATAACAACGCAAGCAGTGTCTTCGTCAATAATATTTAAGTCTTCGTAATTATTAATTCTTAAAATATAAACTTCTGGTAATAGTGGACGGAAAGATTTTTTAAAATCTTCGTTCCCACATAAACTTAATGCTGCGTGCGAGCTACCATGGTAAGCATTTACGAAAGAGCACATTTTTGTTCTACCTGTATATCTTTTTGCAAGTTTTACTGCTCCTTCAATTGCTTCGCTACCACTGTTTACTAAATAAACTGAATTTATTTCTTGAGGTAAAAGTTTAACCAAGTATTCGGCTAATTTAACTTGAGGGGACTGAATAAATTCTCCATATACCATTAAATGTAAATGCTTTTGAACTTGCTCTTCTATAGCTTTTTTTATGGGAGGAAAGTTATGCCCTAAACTGCTAACAGATACTCCAGAAATTAAATCTATATATTTCTTTTTGTCAGGTCCAATTAAATATATTCCATTTGCACTCTCTATTTCTAATAAATATGGAGATTCGGAAGTTTGTCCGAGATAATTGAGAAATAACTCTCTGTTACTAATCATTTTCTATTTCTTTGATTTTGTTTTTTATATTTTCTAATGTCGTAGAATCAATATATATATCATCATCTAAAAAGAAGTCATTAAAAAATTCTACTTTGGTGTGTGAAATAAAAGTAACTTCTTTTAAATTAATTGTATGCTCATCATCTAATTTATAAAACATCTTGTTTTGCAAAAATTTCTCAATTTTAAATTTGTTACAAGTTATTATATAAATACTATTTTTAGTCGTTATGCTTATGCAATCATTGATTTCTTGAATGAATACTATGTCTGAAAATTTTATTCTTTCATATTTACCAGCAATTTTTAGAAATATTCTATCAGTTTTGTCTAATTTAATTTTATCGTGTTCTCTTTCAATAATTTTGTAAATAGCTTTTAAAAAGCGAGGGTACTCTATAGGTTTTACAAGATAATCGGCAACTTCGTATTCGTAAGAGTTTAAAGCATATTTCTTGTTCCCTGATATTATAATGACTGATGCGTTATAATTTGTTTGTCCCAAAAATTCTAGCCCACTCATTAGGGGCATTTCGATATCTAAAAATATTATATCTATTTGATTTTGTTCAATAAAGTTTGCAACATCTTTAGGATTAAAGAAACAAGCTTTAAGCTCAAGTAAATCCGATTTTTGGATAAAACTTGTTAATTGCTTTTGCGTTAATATATCGTCATCTAAAATTATGCAATTCATAAACTTCCTTAAATCCGCAACTAATTATCTAGAATTAAAAACAAAGCCTTGCAAATAAAATGTTGCAAGGCTTTGCAGTTTCAAAAAAAATCACTAAATTTGGTGATATTAATTTTAAAACAAACAAACATGGTAAAAATACAAAAAATTTCTAATACTTCAACACCTTTTGGAGGAATATTTTTAGTTAATGAAATGTTTAAGCAATGTGGTTTGTCCGAACTGATTGATAGAGAGCTTGGTAAGCGGAATTCAAATTTGGGCTATACATATAGCAATCTTATTCGCAATTTTTTTAATCTCATACTTAGTGGTGGCGAATGTGTTGAAGATATTCATCAGCATTTTCGTCCTACCTTAGAACAAATTCCTGACAATAAAGTGGCAAGTCCGGATACTTTTTTACGTTTATTCAACGAGCTTGCTGTAAAAAATACTATTTATACGTCTTCCTATGGGAACTCCTATAATTTTAACACAAACAAAAAACTTAATGATTTAAACATAAAACTTTTACTTCTTACAGGTCAATTAGAAAAAGGTAAGTTTTATAATTTTGATTATGACAATCAAATTCTAGAACACGAAAAATGCGACGCTAAAAAAACTTACAAAAGAAACACAGGATATTTGCCTGGCATAAGCAATATTGGCAATAAAGTTGCTTTTGTCGTAAATCGAGATGGCAATGCCAATGTTAAGATTGGACAAGCCGAAACTTTAGAATATATGTATGAAACGCTGATATCTAATGAAATATATGTAGATAGTTCACGAATGGATGCAGGTTCTTATTCAAAAGAAATTGTAGATACTGTTGCGAAGTATAGTAAATTATTCTATATTCGTGCAAATAAATCTGGACAACTTATTAATACAATTAGTCAGATTGAAGCTGACCAATGGAAAAAAATAGAAATCAAATCTATAGAATACGAAGTAACCTCTATTCCTTTTACAAATTTTTATGAAGAAAGAAACTACCGTCTTGTTGTTAGTCGTAAGAAAGCTGATAATCCTCAGTTAGATTTATTTGAGGGAGAGTATATTTATCGTTGCATTTTGACCAACGATTGGGAAAAGAGCGAAAAAGAAATAATTGAATATTATAATCAAAGAGGTACTTGTGAAAAATTATTTGATGTTATGAATAATGATTTTTGCTGGAAATATCTTCCAACTTCTAATATGCCTGCAAACACAAGTTTTTTAATTTTAACAGCAATGATAAAAAATTTTTACAACTATATTGTGCAAAAAGTCTCAAAGGTGTTTAAAGACATTTTGCCAACAACTCGCCTTAAAAGGTTTATATTCAGATTTATAGCTGTTGTCGGAAGATATGTATACCGTGGACGACAATGGAAAATACAACTTTATACAGAACGACCGTATGAGTTAATTCTTTGCCAATAAGTTGCTGAAGAACAGCGAGTTAACATGAAGGTTGAAAAACTAATGGGAAAGGTATGTCTAATCGTTAAAATCAACTCATTTTTTAACCTATAAACCTATTTTTCATACTTTATTGAACTATAAAAAAGTAAAAAAATGCTTTTTAGAAAAATTTTTTTTAAATAAAAACCATTTTATAGGCTCAAACAAAATAATTTTATCTAAAATTGCAATAAATATTTTTAGTTGCGGATTTAAGGAAGTTAATAAAGTTAAAAGTTTTGAAGTAAAGCCAAAACCACAGCCTCTTTTAACTTTTAACTTTTAACTGCTGTATAATATATTTTAGTTTTTGTTTTTTATCTGACTTAATTGTATCTTTGCGCAAAATGTAAATTTAAAAATTAAAAATATGAAAAAAGTATTAATTGCTACCGAAAAACCTTTTGCTAAAGAAGCTGTTGCAAGTATCGAAAGCATAGGACAAAAAGCGGGTTATCAAATTGTAAAATTAGAAAAATACACTTCAAAAGACGAATTGTTGAAAGCAGTTGCTGATGTTGATGCAATGATTATTCGTAGTGACAAAGCGGATAGAGATGTTATTAATGCAGGTAAAAATTTAAAAATTATCGTTAGAGCAGGTGCTGGTTATGATAATATAGATTTAGAAGCTGCTACAGAAAAAGGTGTTGTTGCAATGAATACACCTGGACAAAATTCTAATGCTGTTGCAGAATTGGCTTTTGGAATGATGGTGTATAATGCACGTGGAAGTTTTAGTGGAGCTTCAGGAACTGAATTAAGAGGAAAAACTCTTGGTATTCACGCTTATGGTAATGTTGGAAAATACGTTGCTAAAATTGCTAAAGGTTTTGGTATGGAAGTTTATGCTTATGACCCATTTATAAGCAACGAAGCTATTCAAGCTGACGGTGTAAAACCTCTTACTTCTGTTGAAGAATTATACAAAACTTGCCAATATGTTTCTTTACATATTCCAGCAAACGACCAAACTAAAAAATCAATAAATGCTAACTTGCTAAAACTAATGCCAAAAAATGCTTGCTTAGTAAATACTGCTCGTAAAGAAGTTATTGACGAAGAATCTATAGTTAAATTTATGGAAGAAAGACAAGATTTTAGCTATGTATCAGACGTAGCTCCAGACAATGCTGCTGTTTATGCAGACAAATTTGCTGGAAGATATTTCTTTACTCCTAAAAAAATGGGTGCTCAAACTGCAGAAGCTAACAATAACGCAGGAGTTGCCGCTATTGAGCAAATTATTAATTTCTTCGAAAAAGGAGATATTAGATTTAAAGTAAATAAGTAGTAGAATTTTCATAAGAACAAAAAAGCTCTTCAGAAATGGGGAGCTTTTTTTTATTGTGTGCATATGTCGCGTAATAAGATGAAAACAAGGCTGATCTAAAATGAATCAGCCTTGTTTTAAACATTTTATATTTATTTTACAATCACAGTCTGAGTATCTATTATTTCATTATCTTGGATATAAACAACTTTATAATAACCTGTTTTTAAACCAGTAATATTTATTTCATTTAATCTTTCTTTTATTGATGTTAACCTTTTTACAGTTTGTCCAACAGAATTGATAATACGTATTTCACAATTATTACTTGATGTTAGTAATTTGATTTTGAAATTACCTTGATTAGGATTAGGTATTATTTCAAATGAATTCTCTATTGAAAGTTCTTTATTGTTAAAAGAATCGTCATATACTTCTACTTCTTCGTCATTATGTCCAATAATATTTTGTTGTGATTTTTTTGTAGAATAACAATTTTCACAGTCTTCTATTGCTATAAAAAACTCATCAATATTTAAAAGTCCTTCAGTTGCAGCTTTTTCAGCATTTATTTTACATAACCATGTTTGTATATGTTCCATTTCTGATTTATTTTGTTCATCTGAAAAATCATACAATAAATTTTCAAGGTAACTAATTGCATCATCATAATTGCCTATTATTCTATATAATAGAGGAATATCCAAGCTATACTCGTAATAATCAGTATATGATAAATTAGAATTTGTAACAAGATTTTCATTTAAAAGTGTAAAGTTTCACCACGTTGTTAATGAATTTATCCCCCTGCTTTTGCTCATGGAGCTTAGCGGAATGAGCAAAAGCAGGGGGATTTGGTTTTAAAATGATAACTTGCTTAATTTTGTAATCACTTAAAAAAACAAAAATATGAAGCAACAGTATCACTCAAACGCAACTACTAATGTACACGTTCGTTTAGAAATTAGCAAGAGTAATTTAACAAACTTAGAACTTGCAAATAAGTATAACATATCTGAACCA
>Ga0209606_1002827_pt1 | contig 18409 bp, 6 predicted proteins | sample AD_UKC057_MetaG_FD_184412 | JGI IMG/M metagenome (GOLD analysis project Ga0209606, IMG submission 184412) | Active sludge microbial communities of municipal wastewater-treating anaerobic digesters from USA - AD_UKC057_MetaG (SPAdes) (version 2) | ecosystem: Engineered > Bioreactor > Anaerobic >...
ATCAAGCCTATATTTTTATTAATATGAAAAAAACGAAAATAATGTCTCTTTTGCCTATAGGCGCGCATACACACAGCCGCTACGCGGTTTTTTGTCCGCTCAGCTTTTCATGGTTGAACAGCATTGACATTTATCCCGCAATAGTGAAAACGTTTTTTTGTTTTTACTACTGCGATTGATTGCATTGATGTTTGATTTTTCCAACGAGATAACCCCAAAACATTGCGGCGCGCTTTGAAGCGTTGACAAAAACCTGCCAATAAATATTATGTGATGCATGATAAAAGAAATAGTCGGCGAATTGGTTGAGCGTTTTAAACAAAATATAGACACCTACAAGAGCGCATCGTACAACGAGACTGAGTTGCGAGTTGAGTTTATAAATCCATTTTGGAAAGCGCTAGGTTGGGATGTAGACAACAAGGCTGGATATGCGCATCTATATAGAGATGTTATTCATGAGGATGCAATCAGTTTCGGAGGCAGCACGAAAGCGCCTGATTATTGTTTTCGAATTGGAAACATGCGCAAGTTTTTTCTAGAAGCCAAACGACCTAGCGTGAATATTGGCGAAGACGCAACATCGGCATATCAGCTTCGTCGATATGCATGGAGCGGCAAACTTCCGATTTCCGTGCTAACTAATTTCGCTGAATTGGCCGTTTATGATGGTCGTATTCGTCCAAGCAATACGGATAAAGCGTCAAAAGCTCGAATTGCTTTGTATAAATTCGATGAGTACGTTGAAAGATGGGATGAGATAGACGCCGTTTTTTCACGAGAGGCGGTTTTAAAAGGTTCTTTTGACAAGTATGCGTTGTCCGTCAATGGCAAGCGCGGAACAACAGAAGTTGATATGGAGTTTCTGACTGAAATAGAGAAATGGCGGGAATCCCTCGCGAAAAACATAGCTTTAAGAAACGTCGATATTAGTGTAAGAGATCTAAACTTTGCCATCCAAATGACGATCGATAGAATAATATTTTTGAGAATGTGTGAAGACAGAGGTATTGAAAAGTATGGGCAGCTTCAAGCTTTATGTTCCGGGAAACGGATATATTCGCGGCTCATTGAGATATTTGAAAAAGCTGATGATAAATACAATTCTGGACTGTTTCATTTTAGGTTAGAGAAAGAACGCGACAGCGCGCCAGATAGGCTTACGACAAAACTAACAATCGACGACAAGGTGTTGAAGGAAATTCTTTTGGGTCTCTATTATCCGGAATCGCCATATGAATTCGGCGTGATTCCGACGGAGATTCTTGGGAATGTTTATGAACAGTTTCTCGGGAAAGTCATTAGGCTCACCAAAGGGCGTCAAGCCAAAGTTGAAGAGAAACCGGAGATCAGAAAAGCAGGCGGTGTCTATTATACGCCGCAATACATAGTGGAGCATATTGTTAAGAATACGGTCGGATCGCTTTGCGAAGGAAAAACCCCTGATGATATTAGTCGCATTAGAATACTTGATCCGGCTTGCGGTTCGGGATCCTTTTTGCTCGAAGCCTATAACTACCTCCTCGACTACCACTTGAAATGGTATCTTGAAAAGAAAGAAGCAACGGGAAAAGCGCCTCTCGGGCTTGTCGAAAAAAGCAAACCGAAGCGAGGAAGACACGCGGCAATATATGAAGCGAGAAAGAATGAATGGCTGCTCACTACAAGAGAAAAAAAGCGCATCTTATTAAATAGCATTTACGGCGTTGACATAGACTCACAGGCTGTCGAAGTCGCAAAACTATCGCTTTTTCTCAAAGTGCTGGAAAATGAAAATCAGGAGACGCTTAGAACACAGTTGGCCCTATGGCGTGAAAGAGCGTTGCCGGACCTTTCAGGAAACATAAAATGCGGCAATTCGCTGATTGGCCCTGAGATAAACAAAAACGGGCAACTGATAATGTTCGATGAAGCGCAACAAGGCCGCGTCAACGTTTTTGACTGGCACGACTCGCGTAATGGTTTTGGCGACATAATGAAAGCGGGCGGATTTGATTGTATCGTAGGCAATCCGCCTTACATACGCATTCAGGCGTTGAAGGACTGGGCGCCCATCGAGGTCGAGCATTATAAAAAGCATTATAAATCCGCCAGTTCCGGAAATTATGATATATATGCGGTGTTTGTTGAAAAAGGATTGACATTGCTGAACAGCAAGGGCCGTCTCGGTTTTATCCTTCCTCACAAGTTCTTCAATCTTCACTATGGAAAGCAGCTTCGCGGAATTATTGCCGACGGAAAACACCTTTCTGAAATTATCCACTTCGGTTCACAGCAGGTCTTCGCCGGGCCGACAACTTATACTTGCATTTTGTTCCTAGACAAAGCTGGGAACAAAAGAATGCGATTTGTCAAAGTCGACGATCTAGACGCATGGAGAAAAAACGGTGAATCAGAGGAAGTTGTTATAAACGCGAAAAAGATTTCCTCAAATGAATGGAATTTCATTATCGGAGATGGCAACAAATTATTCGAGAAACTTGAAAACAAGCATAAAAGATTCGGCGACGTGTGTGATATGTTTGTAGGGCTGCAAACAAGCGCCGACGATGTTTTTATCATGGATTTTGTAAAAAAGACGGAAAAGACCATCACGCTGCGATCAAAGGCGCTCGGCGAGGTTCTTGTTTTTGAAAAGGATTTGTTTTTTCCTCTTGTTAGCGGTCAAGACATAAACGCTTATTTTCCTTTGGGGGAAAGACAATATATTCTTTTTCCTTACAATCTGATCGGCGAGTCCGCTGAACTTATTGATTATGCCGAATTGCAAAGAAAGTATCCCAAAGCTTCCAACTACCTAGAAAGAAATAAGGAGCGCTTAGAAAAGAGAGAGAACGGAAGGTTTAAAGGGCCGAAGTGGTATTGCTTATATCCAAAAAATTTGGGCATTCAAAACAGGGTTAAGCTATGCGTTCCGAGGTTGGTTGAAAGACTGCACGCCGGATATGATATAGATGGACGTCATTTCAACGATAATGTTGATGTCGGTGGAGTGACCTTAAAGAGCGACTATCGCGAGCAAACACTTGAATATTTGCTATGTCTGATGAATTCAAACTTGTTGCGTTGGCACTTTTCGCAAATCAGCACAACATTTCGTGGAGGATGGCGTTCAGCGAACCGCCAATTCATTGAGAAACTTCCATTCCGAACGATAGATTTCTATAACAAGAATGACGTTAAAGCTCATCGCAAAATTGTGTCGATGACAATGTCGATGTTGGATTGCCACAGTCAGCTTTTACAAGCAAAAACGCCAGATGAGGAAATCCGAACAAGGCGTTTGATCGCGGCTAATGAAATCCAAATGAACAATCTTGTATATGAATTATATGGAATCAATAAATCAGAAATTGAAATTATCGAATCAGAAAAATAGATAACAGATTGACTAAGGAAATATCCATGAGTCGCAAATAGCATATTTGTGTCAAAAAACCCACACCCTTGTGTCATATTTGACACAAAAGAGTCAAAAACGACATCAAAATGGATATGGATCGCCTAGTCATTTTTATCATTTAACAAATATGGAAAAAATCCTTTTAACAAAGAGATAAATTTCGCTGGATATTCGTTGCAAGGCGGCAATGCAGCTTGATTATTATGTTTGGCATGAATATTGCTATAAATAGGCATGTGCATATGAGGCACGGGGAGTGTAGAGAGATGGAAAAAAAGAAGTATCACTTCATCGGGATAGGCGGCATCGGGATGAGCGCGCTGGCGCAGATACTGGTGGAGCAGGGGTTCGAGGTTAGCGGCTCCGACGTAGTGAAGTCGGGAAGAGCGTGCGAACTCGAGAGGCTCGGAGCAAAGATAAAAGTCGGCCATGCGGCTAACAATATCAACGGCGCGGAAGTTGCAATTGTCTCTTCCGCTATTTCGATAAACAATCCGGAAGTCAAAGCGGCGATAAGGAAAGGGATACCGATTCTGCACAGGTCGGAACTGCTGTCGCTTCTGATGAAGGAGAAAAAAGGAGTGGCGGTTTCCGGGACGCACGGAAAGACTACGACGACTTCGATGATTTCACTGATGTTCGAGCGAGCGGGGCTTGACCCGACAGTGGTTATCGGCGGGGTGATGGAGCAGTTCAAGAGCAACGCCAAACTCGGCAAAGGCGATTATCTGGTTGCCGAAGCTGACGAGAGCGACGGGTCTCTTGTAAGGTTGACTCCGCACATCGCGGTGGTGACGAACGTCGAAGCCGATCACATGGATTATTATTCGGACGTCGCGCAGATTAGGGCGACATTCGCCAAATTTCTCGACAGTTTGCCGGAAGACGGTCTGGCCGTCATGTGCACGGACGACCACAATGTGCATAAATTGGCCGACGAATACAAGGGCAGGATGCTTACATACGGGCTGACGAACGGCGCTCATCTGAAAGCCGTCAAGATAGAGCATTCGGGCATGGGCGCGGATTTCATGGTGACCAACCGGGGCTTGGACGTGGCAAGATTCAGGCTTAACGTTCCCGGCGTCCACAACATTTACAACAGCCTTGCGACTATAGGGCTGGGACTTGAGTTGGGAATCGACATCGACACGATTAGAAAAAGTCTTGCCGAGTTCAAGGGCGCCAACAGAAGATTCCAGATAATTTCCAATCACGGCGGCATGGTGGTTGTGGACGATTATGCGCACCATCCGACGGAGATAATGGCCACTTTGAGCGCCGCAAGAAAAATCCACAGGAACGGAAAGATTATCTCTGTGTTCCAGCCGCACAGGTTCTCCCGGACGCAGTATTTCTTCGACCTGTACGGGAAGAGTTTCTTCAATTCCGACATGGTGATAGTCACGGACATATACGCCGCAGGCGAGAAGCCGATTCCCGAGGTGAACGGGGAACTTCTGGCGACCACTTTGAAGAAGTACGGTCATCAGGGAGTCGTATACATACCTGATATAAAAGATGTGCCTTCATTTATCGACAGGACGGCGACCAGCGAAGATTTCGTGATAACGCTCGGCGCGGGCGATGTTTGGAAAGTCGCCTACAACGTGTCTGATTCGCTGAAGGAAAAAACCGCTTAAACGTTCCATCTAATCGGCATCGGTTTCCGCTCTTAAACAAGGGCGGGATTTTTTGCGTCGGGTTTAACGCCGAAAGGCGAAGCGCTATACTTTCGACGATTCGCCGTAAGCGCTAAAGCTCTCCCGGCGGACGGAGGATTATTATGAAGCTGACGCGGGAAGAAGTCCGCGAAGTGGCCTATCTGTCCAGAATCGAGATGACGGACGACGAGCTTGACAGGATGACAGGCCAGTTGGGGGCCATTCTGGATTATGCGGATATGCTCAATGAGCTTGACTTAGAAGGAGTCGAGCCGACTTCGCATGTCATTCCCATGAAAAACGTTATGCGGGAAGATGTCGTCAAGGAGTCGTGCGGGGTGGAAAAAGCGCTGATGAACGCGCCCGACAGATTCGGCGATTTCTTCCGGGTGCCCAAGGTTATAGACGAGGGCGAAGGGCATTGACGGAGCGCAAGCAACGGGGGACGAAAAATTGGAACTCTGCACAAAGACCGCGAGCGAACTTATCGGGATGTTGCGAGCGGGCGAAATCGACCCGATAGACATTGTCGATTCGACATTTAAAAGAATCAATGAAAAAGAGCCTGATGTGAAGGCGTTCATCGCCGTTCTGGAAGAGAGCGCCAGAAAGCGCGCCGAAGAATTGAAAGACGCGGACCGCTCGCTTCCATTATACGGGATTCCGGTGGCGGTGAAAGACAACATGTGCATGCGCGGAGCGCAGACGACGTGCGGGTCCAAGATACTGACGCCGTACGAGCCGCCCTATGACGCGACGGTGGTGGAGAAGTTGAAAGCCGCCGGAGCGGTCATAGTCGGGAAGACCAACATGGACGAGTTCGCGATGGGTTCGTCCTGCGAGTGGTCGGCGCATCATCCGACGCGGAACCCGTGGGATTTGGAACGCGCGCCGGGCGGGTCGAGCGGCGGCTCGGCGGCGGCGGTCGCCGCCTGTGAATGCGCCATGTCTCTAGGCTCCGACACCGGCGGCTCTATCAGGCAGCCCGCTTCGCTTTGCGGCGTGGTCGGCATGAAGCCGACTTACGGCGCGGTGTCTCGCTACGGATTGGTGGCTTTCGCGTCGTCGCTGGACCAGATTGGGCCTTTCGCGAGGGACGTCAGAGACTGCGCTATGTTGCTGGACGTCATCTGCGGTCACGATCCCAAGGACTCCACTTCAATAGACCGCGAACCTCCCGACCATGTCGCGGCGCTCGATGCCGGAGCGGCGGGGATGACAATCGGGATGATTAAAGACCTCTTCGGAGATGGCGTCGAGCCGGGAGTGCGCGAGCGCGTCTCCGCCGCGGCGGAGGTCTTCGAAAAGATGGGCGCGAAGATAAAGGAAATAGAGATGCCGATTGTCAAATACGCGCTGCCCGCGTACTACCTTATCGCTCCCGCAGAGGCCAGCTCGAACCTTGCCAGATACGACGGCGTCCAGTATGGGATGCGGGAGAACGCCGACGACATAGTTTCAATGTTCAGGAAAACGAGACGGGCGGGTTTCGGCGCGGAGGTGAAGCGCAGGATAATGCTCGGCACGTACGCCCTCAGCGCCGGCTACTACGACGCTTACTATCTGCGCGCTCTCAAAGTCCGAACTCTGATTGTGAAAGAGTTTGAGAAAGCGTTCGCGGAATGCGACATCCTGATGTCACCGACCAGTCCCGCGACGGCCTTTAAGCTGAACGAGAAAATTGACGACCCGCTGGCCATGTACATGATGGATATCTGCACCATCCCCGTGAATCTCGCTGGATTGCCCGGAATGTCCATACCGTGCGGATTGAGCGACGGTCTGCCAGTGGGATTGCAGTTGATAGGCCCGACGCTGGGCGAACAGGCGCTGTTGCGCGCGGCGAGGGCTTTCGAGATAGGTTCGGGAATCTGCGGTATGATACCCGGCGAAAAAACGGACTGAATGACCAGCGCGAGAAAATGACGATTGGACCGGTTGAATAAATGAAATACGAGCCTGTTATCGGAATAGAAGTGCACGCTCAGTTGAAGACGGAGTCTAAGCTGTTCTGCGGGTGTTCGACAGGGTTCGCGGCGGCCCCGAACCACCATGTTTGCCCGGTGTGCCTCGGCCTGCCGGGGACTTTGCCGGTTTTAAACCGTAAGGCGATAGAATATGTCGTCAGGACGTGCATAGCGCTGGAATGCGAGGTTTCTCCCGCAAGCAGGTTCGCGCGAAAAAACTATTATTATCCCGACCTGCCGAAAGCGTATCAGATATCCCAATACGAATTGCCGATCGGGCGCAACGGAAAGCTCACGGTGAGAGCGGGCGGCAAGGAAAAAACCATCCGCATCCACCGCATTCACTTGGAAGAGGACGCGGGAAAGCTTGTGCATGACGCGTCCGGCGGGAGTTGCGTCGATTACAACCGCACCGGCATTCCTCTTATGGAGATAGTCACGGAAGCCGATGTCAGAAGCAGCGAGGAAGCGGTGGCTTATCTGACCAGTCTCAGGTCGATATTGCAGTATATCGGCGTGTGCGGCGCCAACATGGAGAAAGGCGAAATGAGATGCGAGCCGAATATCTCCGTGAGGCCGGTCGGGGCCGAGGAATTCGGCACGAAAACGGAAATGAAGAATTTGAACTCGTTCCGCGCGGTCAGGCTGGGCGTGGACTTCGAGATTGAGCGTCAGATAGACGCTATTGAGAACGGGGAGCGGATAGTTCAGGAAACAATGCGGTGGGACGAGGCGACACAGACGACACAGACGATGAGGTCTAAGGAAAGGGCGCATGACTACAGGTATTTTCCGGATCCCGACCTTGTGCCGGTCGAGGTGTCGGCGTCCGTGCTGGAACTGATTCGAGCGAAAGCGCCGGAATTGCCGGAGCCTCGCCGGGTCCGCTTCATCTCACAGTACGGTTTGCCTGAATACGACGCGGAAGTGTTGACCGGCTCGAAAGCAATGGCGGATTTCTTCGAACGCGCCGCCGCTATTCACAACGACCCCAAAGCGGTTTCAAACTGGATAATGACGGAGTTGATGGGATGCCTGAACGAGTCGGGGAAGACGATAGATGAGTGCGCTGTGACTGCCGAGGACTTAACGGCTCTGCTTGAGTTGATGGGGAAGGGGGTAATCAGCGCGAGGATGGGCAAGGATGTCTTTAAAGACATGTTTGCGACCGGCCGGCCTCCCGCAGAGATTATCAAGGACAAGGGACTCGAACAACTGAACGACGAGACCGCTATCTCAGACGCGGTGGAAAAGGTAATCGCGGACAATCCGGGGCCTGCGGCAGATTTCCGCGCAGGGAAGAAGCAAGCCGCCGGATTCCTTGTCGGACAGGTTATGCGCCAAACCGGAGGCAAGGCCAACCCGAAAATCGTCGGAAGGATTATTGAAGAAAAATTGTTGTCCGAATAGAATCCGCAGCGTTGCATCGACATTAAATTGACAAAATGAACAATCATTATGTAAATATCAGGCGTTGCCAATAAATCCTTCACCAGAACGAAATCGACAAACAAGCATGGCGACAATAAATCGGGTTCGGCTATTCGAAAAATGCAAATGCGGTAAAACGCGAGCGTTTGTATGACATATATACTATGTGAGAACAATCACACGTAAAAAATACAAATTTCCTTGCATCGGATTATTTAAAGTGGTAAAATCTTCGACATGTTCGCCGGATTATATATTAAAACAAGTTGCCCACAAAGCGGGTTGTCGCTATCGTTGCATGTAGCCTCTTGAAGGCCGGGCAAAGTTGAAGAAAGCATGTTAATGCGTAATAAAGCTGAAAAAAGAATCACGAAATATTCCCAGATTGTTTTAGAGACCATCAGCGCGATTAGTGGCAGCTTCGCTGTATGTTTGGCGGGAGCGATATTTGCGATGAGCGTTATTGCGGCGTCTGCGGCTGCTCAGGAATCGGTCGGGCAGGAAGCAAAAGGCGCTGTAACAGTCAGCATGAAGGGCGTCGGCGGGACGGCGGTTAAGGGCGCCACCGTTCAGATTATGTTGCCGGGTTCGGGCAGGACGGTTCCCGGTCAGGACGCGTTTCTGACTGTTGTCGATGGAGCGGACGGCGCAACCGCAGATGGAACGGTGGTTTTTGCGGCTGACATGTTCTCAGGAAAGATTAAGGACGGCGGCAAATTCGAGATTTCAATTTTCGCAAAAGGATACAAAGACTATTCTGAAAATAACACATATAAAGAGAATATCGAAAATGCTATTGCAATAGAATTGAAGCAAGGCGAAGATTCCGAGCTTACTCAGCCGAAACCCGGCGATATTGTGGTATCCATAACTAATGCAAAAGGCGAGCCTCTCCCCGGAGCGATGGTGAAAGCGTATTTTCCGGGCGCGAACGGTTCTCTTGACAGACTGCCTAATATCCTATTTGAAATGACCGAAGGCGACAAGAAGTATGACGCCGATGGGAAAGCGAATGGATTATTCCATTTTAAAATGGATTTATTCAAGACCTATATTAAAGATGGGCAGGAATTTCTAACAAAATTGGAATTTAAAGGGCTTGAGTTCAAGGAAGGCCCGATAAAATATGGAGAAAAGCATGTCAACAAAATTTCTATACAAACAAAATGAATCCTTGTTTGGAGGTTGTGCTATGAAAAGACTGGCGTGTATCACAATTGCGATCGCTATGCTTTTTGTGGGGCTGGCGACGACGAAGTCTAAAGCCGCAGTATGCGGAAACGGCGATATCTGCGTGCAATTAACGGATGAGTTCTCTAATCCGATAACAGGAGATGGAGGCGTCCTTGTAGATATTATTACCGAGGGCGGGAACGGCAATTATTTTTCGCCGCCCAACTCGGTGTGGCCGAATGTCTGCGACGGCACGACGGGCCTTTGCGGAGACGACGACAATGCCGCGGACGGCACGGTGACGTTAATGTCGACTAGTCTGTCCGGCAGCATATTCGAGGCCGGCACGAACGACTATTCGATCGAGATAGAATCAACTTCCGGCTTTGTCAAATACCCGCTGACGATGTTCGATTATACGACAGGCGCGGCGAATACTATCACAACCGGACTCAAATATACCATTAAAGTGGTTGTGAAAGACCAGTTCGGAAACGCTATCGCAGCCGACGGAGTGACTCCACACAGCGTGACGATAGCCAATTCGACTTCCTGTAACGGGACGTATGAAGACGGCGAACTTACCGACATGGACGGCGCAAACGATGGCGTTATCTTTATTAAATGTCCGATAGACGGAAGCGACACGCTGGACCTGACGGTCAGCGCCGCCGGATTTGTGGATTACACTTTCACGGGTGCGAATGTTTCCAACAATGCTCAAAATGTATTCAACTCATTAAACCAATATTCACTTAGAATCGCTTCGGGCTCGATTGAAGACGAGCTTGGAAACACTATCACCCCGGCAAACAGCGCGGACGTAATATCGTGGTTTACTGGTTCGACAACGCCTTCAACGACGACGGTGAAGAAAGCCCTCGTGTCGAGCAACCACGTATATATCGCAGCCACTGGAAACGCGAACCTGACTCTGGGATATCCGGGGTATCTGGAAAGCATTCTGCTGGCGGTGACTCCGAACACAACGGCGCAACAGGACATCGCGTACACAGCAGGCAATGCCCTAGAATTCCAGATAGTCGTCGATTCCACAGTTTTAGATGACTACGAGGATATTCTCGGCACGGACCTGACGGTCGATGACGACGAGACGTTCTACGTGTGTCCGTCGGCGAACGCCACTTTCAGCGATTGTGTTACGAACGCGGTGGCCGCCACTATCGAATTCAACGCGGACAACAAAGCATACATAGCTCCCGCCGTAGCGGTGGGTTCATACAAAGTGGCTGTCTCGAAGCCCGGATACGCCGGAGTCATTGATTCAACGGCGGTAACGACAAATTGGACAACCGCTGAAAATCCTGATTTCAATGTCGCGGGCACGGACGCTTTCGGATACCACCTTGTTGTTAAGGTATATAACGAATTGAGCGTTGCCATCGCGGGCGCGACGGTAAGCCACAACGGGACTCCGTGCACGGTGGTAGGAGGAGTTGACAGCAACTTCTATTACTGCACGACGAACACATCCGGCCCGATTGCGGTATCTAAAGCCGGATACATGGACTTGAAAGTCACAATCGACACCGCGCTCACGAGCGTAGGCGTATCGACAGGGAATATGACAGAGATAACACTGGACGCTGCGACGGCTTGCACGGGCGGAGACCCGGCGGGAACGTCAGTCACCTGCAGCGGCTTGAAATATCCAATCAAAATCGTTGTAGAGGACGAGCTTGGAAATCCGGTCAACGGAATAGCGACTAACCAGATTACCCTCGGTGGCAATCCTGCTGATTTCGTAAATGGCAATGAACTCCTTTATAACACGGACGGAGTTCTTGCCGGAACAGTTCCGGGATACAGGCAGAATTCGAGCGTGGCCAGCGGCGCGCTGACGGTTACAGCCGGAACGGCGATGGCGGGCCAAACAGTGCTGAATCTGACAGGCGGAGCGACGCAGTGCGCAGGTGGCGTGATGGCCGCCGGCGACACTCTTGAGTGCGCGGGCCTCGGCTTCCCGCTGGTCGTGGACGCTGTTCAGAACGAACTCGGCGTCGCTCTGACGTTGGAAGCCACAGACTTCGTTGCGGTATACCCATCAGCGGGAGACTGCACGGCGGAGACAAACGAAGTAGCCTCGACAGTGACTTTTGATTCCGGCAAGCAATACATTAAAGTTGCAAACGGCACATACAGAGTTAAATATGGAAAGATAGCCGCAGGTTATGTGAACACCTGCGACACTGCCAACGTAGTTGTGAACAGCGCGGGAGCGGTGGTGAAGCCGGGCTATGTCGGAGCTACCGACGGCCTTGACTACACTGTGAAGGTTCAGCTTCTCAACGAAAACGACACTGCGCTTGACACCGCGCTTGACACCGGAAGGCTCACCCTGACGGTCGGCGGCGTGGCGGCGGCGGCGGTTAGCGGGAACTACGCTTACTATCCGGTTGTCACCGCTTCGGGCAACGCAGTGGTTGGCGGCTATAAAGGATATATCAATGTTAACACAGGCTCTGACGGCCAGTTAGCGGATGTTCAGGTTGACGAATCGGCGGGACAGACGCTGGTTAATTTGACAGAGCAGCTCGTGGCCTGCGCAGGAGCGAATGTCGTCGCGGGAGCTACCGCAAACTGCAGAGGGTTGCTATACCAGATTAAAGCGACTTCCGGCGGCGGAGAGGTAATAACAGACGCGACGAACGAGCTTACTTATGTCGTAGGCGATACGTTTACGGTGTGTCAGGGAACATCGGCCCCGGCTGATTCTACGGCTTGCGTGACTGAAACCCCCGTAAAATCAGAGTTGTCGGGAACAACCAGATACATAGCTCCTGATAGGGCCGATGGCGACACTTACGTGATGTTGTACAGGTCGGGCTATGTGAAAACGATATCGGCTGCAGCGGCTACCGCCGCCGCCGGTCCGCAGAGGTCGCTTGCTTTCAACGGCGCGAACGCCGTGAAGCACTCGATCAAAGTAGTAATTGAAACAGAATTAGGGGAAGTTCCAGCGACGGTTTATCCGGCTGGTTCATATACAGTGACAATAGCGACGCAGACATCGACGCAGAGAGTTGCGAACGCGAGTTATTTCGCGGTTCCGACCGCAGGCGCGATGACTCTAGGATTTAATAACGGAACAGTAGGATTCCAGAATGTGCTTACCACATTAGGAAATGACCAACAATTACAGAGCGTGCAGGCGGGCGTGGACGCTCAGACGGTGGTCACGTTGACCGGCTCGACGCTCTGCACGACCGGAACGAACGTTCCCGCCGGGTCCTCTGTGACATGCAGAGGCTTGAGATACCCGGTGCATATCGACAGCGCCAACGTTGTCAACGATATCGCCGCCGCAGTGACTCTTGACGGAACAGAAACAATAGCAGTCTGCACGGACGCCACGTATTGCACGGGCGGCCCGGAAGCTGTCGCCGCTCAAGTTTTCGACACGGACACTTATTACATCATCCCCGGCGCGATAGGAAGCAGACGGTGGTTCCTCTCGAAGGATGGATATGTCTATCGTCAGGTCAACACTGCGGCGATCAACTACACTCTCGCCGGCACGACGACACTTACTCCGTTGTATACCGGAACATCCGCGCTCAAGCATAAGTTGAGAGTGAGGATGAGCGACCAAGCGGGCGCCGCAAACTATCTGACCGACATTGCGAAGACGACGTTAAAGCTGATGCCCGGAGATATCGCTCCTGTGGCTTATGATTCGAATTACTATTACTTTACATTCCCCGACGCCAGCGATGGAACGTACACTTTGCAGGGTGGTTACAGGGGATTTGTGGATCCTACGGACGCCGGGCTTCTGGCAACTTTTGATGTGAACAATACAGGAAGAACAGAAATCAACATGACTGCGGCGCTCGGTGCGCCTTGCGGAGCCATCACGACAGGAATTGCGAACACCTGTGAACGCCTAAGATTCCAGATAATGATTAACAGAACGGGTGGGGCGTTCCTTACGGAATCCGGAGCGGCTCCTACGAATTTGCTGGTGTCCGATCAGTTTAAGGTCTGCTCCAATGCGCCTCCGGCTGATCTGTCAGCATACACTTGCACGGACATCACGTTGGTATCGAGATATAGCACGACGGCTCTTTGGTATCTTGCTCCGGACATTGATGTTGCGACACCCGTTTACGTATGGTTCTATCGCGCGGGATATGTGGAAACAGTCGATTTGGACGCGATAACCGTCGGCCCGGCGATAGCTCAACAGTCGCCCACTTTCTCCACGGCGTGGGATTATGTAGCCGGAACCAGAGGCGACAGGATACAGTATCCGATACGCGTTGATGTGGCCGACGAATTCGGAACGGCTCTCACGACGCCGTGGACATTGCAGTTCAACGGAGGCGCTTCGACTGTCAACAACGGAGCGAGCAGTTTGTTGTGGACAGCAACGGCTGCAGCGCCTTTGACGCTCGGCAAGGAAGGCTATCTAAGCATAGACGCGGCAGCGGACACTCAGCTTGCGAGCGTAGAGCCCGGTGTTTCCAAACAGACGATTGTGACGCTGTCCGGAACAACGCCCTGCGCGGGCGGTTCAGTGGCAGCGGGTTCAAGCGTGACATGCAACGGACTTAAGCACAACGTGATTGTGAATGTGGGCGATGAGTTGGGCAATGACCTCGACACGCTCGGAATCACGCTTGCAGTAAGCGATATAACTCTCGGCGGAAGCAACGCGAAGGCAGTGGATGGCAATACGTTATATTACGCGGCTCCCACGGCGGGCGTTCTTGCTCTTGCGTCGAATAACGCAAATCTAGGATTTAAGAATATCAGCACGGCGGTTGACACGCAGTTGGCGAGCATTCAGAGAGGCACTGCAACAAGGACCACAATCAACCTCTCCGGAACAACCGTATGTAATACGGGCGGATTTGTGGCGGTAGGCTCGACGGTTGCCTGCAACGGTCTGGATTATCAGATTAAGATGCTGAGCGGGGCCGGGAATCTGGAAGACGAGATCGGCGGAACTTTCACGCTTGCTCAGGCTGATATAGATAACAGCAGGATTGAAGTCTGCAACGTGGCGGATTGCGCGACATCGGACGCGGCGGTGATGCGTCTATCCGGCGGATCGATATACATCGCGCCGACGGCCGCAGCAGGCGATAAGTACATTAAGTATGCTTTGCCCGGATACATGGAGACGATAGCTCCGGCAATTACGGCTACGACGGCCGCCGGCGCGCCGGTATCTCCTGTTTTCTCAGGCGCCTCAGGATTGCCCTTCGCGCTGAAACTTGCTGGCGCCGATGTAGAGAATGAACTCGGCGGAGCAGTGGCGCTCGTAGGCGGCGGATTGTTGCAGATTTATCCCGCTGGACAATGTGTTGCCGGAACCGGCGAAATTACTCCAGATGCTTTGGAGTTTAACGGCGGAAACTGGTACGCGGCGATTCCAGATGGATCCTATCAGGTTAAATACGGACAGAGCGGCTATATCACCACATGCGATGCAGACACAACGACTGTCGACACGACGTTGACAGGCGCGCAGGCTGCTCCGGACTTTACACTTGCAGGAACAGATGGACTTGAATTCTCCGTGAAGCTTGCGCAGGGCGACCTGCTCAATGAGCTTGGCGCCGCTGTCACGCTTGCGGGCGGGGACACATTCAAGCTTTTCTCGAATCCGGATTGCACTGGCGAAGCAGTTTACATTTCAGGTCCGACGTTTGACACGGATACATGGTATGCGGCGGTCGCGGACGGCAATTACACTCCGCAATACACGCAGAGCGGATATTTAAGAACATGCGACAGCGCGCCGGTGGCGGTTGCTGTTGCCGGAGGAAGCGCAGGAATTATTTTCACTGAATCATTGCCGTTTACAGTGAAATTTGACGAAACGGTTGTAGAGGATGAACTTGGCAACGCGCTAGCCTCGCTGGATGGAGCAGGAACGCTGAAACTGTTCGGCTCGCTTGTGGATTGTCAGGCGGGAGCTCCTGAATCGGCATATGTCACTGCTCCATCGAACCCGGACGGCAACTGGTATGTTGCTGTAGCCAATGGGACATATTTTGCGAAGCTGACAGAACCCGGATATATCGCGACTTGCGATACGACGGGAATAGTTATTGATAATACATCCGCAACTCCGTTTGCGCCTCAATGGGCGATGGCGGACGGCGACGGATTGATGTTGCCGGTGAAAGTGGTTGTTGAGGACGTTCTAGGAAACACGATTACCGGAATTCCCGCCGGAGCCATCACAATAGGCGGGACCGGCGCGGTGGCTGGCAGCGGACTTACGAATGAGTTGTATTATGCGGTATCCGCTCCCGGACTGCTCGAAGGCGGCGTATCGGGATACATGGAAGTGCATACTGTTTCCGGAGGCGCTGTAACGGTAACTCCCGGAACGGATGTAGCCGGGCAGACGGTTATCAGCCTGACGAATGGCGCGACGACTTGCGGCGGCGGACTGATAGCGGCCGGAGACACGGCGACCTGCGCGGGAATAAGCTTCCCGATGGTTGTCGACACGGGAGCCGCGGCCGTTCAGAACGAACTTGGCAACTCGCTAGCTCCGCTGGTGGGAACCGACACTCTGACAGTTCACTCGGTAGCCGATTGCGCGACAGGCGCGAACCCCGTCGGAACCGCAACATTTGACACAGGTAAATGGTACGTAAGCGGTCTGACGGACGGCGCGACGTATGCGGCAAGATACGGCAGGGCAGGTTACGTGCCCACATGCGATGGCATCGGCAAGACGATTGACGCCTCAGGCGCCGCTGTGAATCCTGACTTTACGCTTGCAGGCACGGATGGCGTGAAATTCCAGTTGAAAGTTGTTGTGAACGACGAACTTGGAAATCCGATAAACGACACTACAGTGAGACACGGCGCGACAGTGGCTCCGTTCTCTTCAGGCAATTCTTATTACTTCAACACCACTGTAGCCGGCGACGTGTCATCGACAAGAGCCGGTTACATTACGTCGAATACGGGCAGAGACACATCTCTTTCAAATGTGCCTGTTGCGACGACACAGCAGAGAGTAATCACTTTTGACGGCGCGACATACTGCACGGTTGACAACACGACCAGTTACGCGATTCCTTGCGCCGGCCAGAAGTTCTATCTGAAGGTTGTGGCGAATGACAGGTGGGGCAATCCGTTGACAGGCTTGACGGTCGCGCACAACGGTGTTGCTCCCGCTTATGCGGACGCCGGCGCAAGCTCAAATGAGTATTACTTCAACGTCAACGCCACGAACGGCGCGCTAACAGTCGGCGGATTGACAGGATATACAGATCTCAACACAGGCGGCGGCGAGGATACCGCAGCCGCTTCGATCAACTATAGCAATGTGACGCAGACGGTGGTCACGCTCAACGGAGAAACCCGTTGCACGGATGCAACGCCAGTAGTGGGACTGAACTTAGCCTGCCGAGGCCTCTATCCCGAAGCGGATTATGTTGTTGCGACGGAAGACGTTGTGACAGGCGAGATAATCGCCACCGAAGGCAAAGTCATCAACATCGACGTTTACGATGTGCTCGGCGATCCGTTCATGGTTTCAACGGATCAGTCGGTGACGGTTAATATATCCCTTACCGGCGGTTCTTCGGCTCCAGCTTCCACAATGAGTATTCTCACAGGTGTTGGCGAGACGAACTGCGATTCCGTTGTGGTTAACAGCGCGACGGATGTGGATTGCACCATTTCGACGCTCGGAGCTTCTAAAGCCGCTTCGGCGTTTGTTACTGTTTCGGCTCCGATAGTCGGAGACGGCACGGATGTTGCCGTGGTTGTGGCCGGAAATCCCGCTTTTGCGAATAACGGAGCAGCGGACGCTGGAATCGCGGCTCTCGATGTTGTTCCCGGACCGCTGGCTACTCTTGAGATAGCAGGCGAACCAGCCTCCACAATAGCTGGAGACGTGTTTATTGGAGGCATAACAGTAACAGCCAAGGATGCTGAAGGCAATATCAAGACCGATTACGAAGGAACAGTTACATTCACATCTAATGATGCTTCAGCAACATTGCCCGCTGATTACACATTCACGTTGCTCGACGCGGGAGTGAAGACGTTTGCGGGAGCCGATTTTACGCTAGTGACGGCTCCGACGCTGACGGCAACGATAACGGTCGAGGACACAGTGGCGGCAGGCCCGATTAACGACACGACTGCGAACATAGAAGTGGTTCCGGGAGCGTTGTCATACTTCACGATAACTGGAGTTCCCGCAGCGGCTGTGGCGGGGACAGCGTTTGCGACGCCCGCCAATGACTTAGTTGTGACGGCATACGACGCGCAGGACAACGTGAAGACGAATTACACGGGAACGATAGCGTTCACATCGACGGACGGAAGCGCGACGCTTCCTGCCAACTATCCGTTCTTAGTGGGAGACGCTGGAACGAAGACATTTGCCGGAAGCGCGTTCACGTTGAACACGACCGGAAACCAGACGATAACGATAACGGACGCGGTGGCTGTAATCAGCGAGACGACAGCCAACATAGTGGTTGCTCCGGGAGCGTTGTCATACTTTGAGATAACCGGAGTTCCCGCGGCGGCTGTGGCGGGGACGGCGTTTGCGACGCCTGCCAATGACTTAATCGTGACGGCATACGACGCGCAGGACAACGTGAAGACGGATTACACGGGAACAATAGCGTTCACGTCGACAGACGGGGCGGCGACGCTTCCTGCCAACTATCCGTTCTTAGTAGGAGACGCTGGAACGAAGACATTTGCCGGAAGCGCGTTCACGTTGAACACGACCGGAAACCAGACGATAACGATAACGG
>Ga0209606_1002830_pt1 | contig 18400 bp, 12 predicted proteins | sample AD_UKC057_MetaG_FD_184412 | JGI IMG/M metagenome (GOLD analysis project Ga0209606, IMG submission 184412) | Active sludge microbial communities of municipal wastewater-treating anaerobic digesters from USA - AD_UKC057_MetaG (SPAdes) (version 2) | ecosystem: Engineered > Bioreactor > Anaerobic >...
ACGGTTATACGAACTCCATGCTGGGCACGCCCGCCGATATCGTCATTTCCGAGTCGTATCTGAAAGGCATTCGCGGTTTTGACATCGAAACGGCTTACGAGATGATGCGCCGCACCGCGCTCGGGCCAACGCCGAAGGGCGCCGCGTTCTCCGGCCGCGAGGGCATCGAGCATTACCTCGAATATAAATATTGTCCCGCCGAGCTGATGGAGGAGGCCGTCTCGCGCACCTTCGAATTCGGATGGGCGGACAGCGCGCTCGCCAACCTCGCATACTACGGCCTCGGCAATGAGGAAGACGCCGCCCTGTTCCGAGAACATGCGGCGTACTACCGCAACCTCTGGAACCCCGAAACGCGGTATTTTCAGCCTCGGACCGCCGCCGGCGCGTTTGTCGAGCCTTTTGACCCGCTGAAGCTGAGCTATCTCGACAGCAAAGGAGATCTGACGAATGACTACGTGGAAGGCAGTGCTCTCCAGTGGCGGTGGGGCGCCCCGTATGACGCCCGCGGGATGATCGGCCTTTTCGGCAGTAATGCGTATTTTGTCGATGAATTGAACGCGTTTTTCGAAAATGCGGACGAGGACATGGGGGTGCTTATCCCGTCCTCTTACTACTGGCAGGGGAATCAGCCCGACCTGCACGCCGCCTACCTGTTTATCGAAGCCCTCCGCCCCGATCTCACACAGAAATGGGTCCGTTGGATTCTGGACACCAAGCACAGCGCCGATTACGTCGGCCTCGACGGCAATGACGACGGCGGCACCCTCTCCGCCTGGTTCGTTTTCAGCGCCCTGGGTTTGTATCCCGTGGCAGGCACGAACGAGTACTGGGCCGGCGCGCCGCTCTTCGAACGGGCCGAGGTGAAGGTGCGAGACGGCACACTCACGGTCATCGCCGACAACTACGCCCCGGAGAATCTGTACGCGCGCAGCGTCCGCATCAACGGTTACCGGCTCGACGAGTTCCGCGTCACCCACGAGCAGCTCGCCCGCGGCGGCGAGCTCCGGTTCGCGATGGCCCCAGAGCCGGCGGGCAAAGCAGAGTGAGTGCGGGCGGGAATTGCGCGCAAAAGAAGAACACCAAATGCACCTGGCGCGGCCGTTGACTGCAACCAGATCCACTGCGCGAACGCGGGAACGCGCCCATCTGCTCGCGCAGATTTCGCTTCGGCGAACGCTCCATTTCTCCCGTGTCCTTTGTGTCTCCGTGTGAGTTTCCGCAATCGTCGTGTTATCCGATTTGGTAATTCCTGTTCCGCTTGACCGGCATGATACACTGAGGCCTCGTGTCTGACGCTGGGGCTTCAGGAGGGTTCTTCGGCGATGCCCGTGTGGCAGCTCCATCCCTTCGCCGCGCCGCTGTTGGCAACGGCGGCAATCGCGGTCGTCTTCGTCGCCGTCTTGTGGCGCCGCCGCAGCGAACAAGGCGCGCTCACGCTACTGGTGCTGATAGCTGGCGCGGGCATATGGACGTTCGCCGAAACAGCCGAACTCGGCTGTCAGACTTTCGAAGGCCGCATGTTCTGGACCCACGTGCGCTACGTGGGGATTGTTACCGTCCCCTTTGCCTGGTTTATCTTCGCCTTCCAGTTCACATGGGGCCGCCACCGTAGCGTGCCCTGGTTTCTTAAAGCCCTTGCAGTGTTGCCTATCATGAATCTGGCCGTTGTCTGGACAAACGGGCGTCATGGCCTGGTGTGGCGGAAGCTGTGGCTCGATACCAGCGGGCCCGTGACGACGCTCGCCACTGTGCGAGGTCCACTGTATTGGGTTGCGGTTTCGTGTGGTTACACGTTCGTGCTCGTGGGAACAGCGTTCCTGGTGCTTGCAGCGCTGCGCTCCCATCGCACCTACCGAAGGCAGGCCTTCTTCCTTCTTGTCGGGGTGCTCGCGCCCTTATCTGCGAACCTCGTGTTCCAGCTGCGGCTGAGTCCTCTCCCTTACATGGACCTCACGCCCCTGTCGTTCGGGTTTGCGGCCATAGTCATTGGATGGAACTTTGTGCGGTACGGTTTGTTGCTGTCGCCCGTGCCCGTTGCCAAAGACCAGGTGATTCAAAGCATGAAGGACGGCGTTATTGTCTTCGATCGCGGTCACCGGATTCTCGATCTGAACGACGCTGCCCGGACCATGCTGGGCAAGGAGGAGCCTGAGATTCTCGGGAGGCCTGTTACCGATTTTCTGGCGTTTTCGCAGGCGCTGTTCGATGCCTCGATGCACCCCGGCAGATACGTCGAAACCACCGTACAGATCGACGGCGGCAGTACCCGGTATCTCGAGGCGGGTCTCTCGCCCATACGGTCGCGCTGGGTTACACCCGTGGGCAGCGTCATGATTCTGCGGGACGTCACGGACCGCAAACTCGCCGAATTGGAGCAGCGCCGTCTCTTCACCGCCATCGAGTATGCGGCGGAAGATATCGTGATTACGGACCCGAAGGGCGTCATTGTGTACGTCAACCCCGCCTTTGAGCGTATTACCGGATATTCGCGGGCCGAAGCGCTGGGCCAGACCCCCCGTATCGTCAAGAGCGGCGTTCATGACCCTGCCTTCTACGAAGACATCTGGGCGACGGTGACCAAAGGCAAGATCTGGCATGGCACCATCACCAACCGTAGGAAGGACGGGGTCCACATTCAGGAAGACGCGACGATCTCGCCCATCTTCGATTACGGCGGCAACATCATGGGATTCGTCTCGGTAAAGCGCGATGTCACCCGGCAGCTCGAGCTGGAGACGCAGGTCCGCCAGGCCCAGAAACTCGAGAGCCTGGTTACTGTAGCCGGGGGCATCGCCCACGATTTCAACAACATCCTCGCCATCATCGCAGGCAATGCCGAACTGGCCATGAGACAACTCCCGCAAGCCTCGGGCGTGCGCCCCTACCTCAAAGAGGTCGCTCAGGCCGCGCATAGGGCCGCCGAACTCTCGCGGCAGATGCTGGCGTATTCTGGAAGGGGCAAGGCCGTCCTCGAGGCGATCGACCTCAACACCCTGGTTATGCAGATGGCGCAATTGCTCGAGGCGTCCCTTCCCGAGAATTGCAGCCTTCGCCTCGCCCTTGCCGAGCGTGCGGCGTCCATCGAGGGCGACCCCTCGCAGATCAGCCAGCTGCTCATGAACCTCGCGAGCAACGCCGCCGAAGCTATCGGGCCGGAGGGCGGGCTTGTCACGGTGTCCACTGGCGTAATGTTCTGCACTCGGGCCTATCTCGCCTCGACCTGGCTCCACGAAAACCAGCCCGAGGGCATGTACGCCTACCTCGAAGTCGGCGATACGGGCGCGGGCATGGACGAAGCCGCCGTGTCCCGTATTTTCGACCCATTCTACACCACCAAATTCACTGGCCGCGGTCTCGGTCTCGCCGCCGTCCTGGGCATTGTGCGCGGGCACTACGGAGCCATCAAGGTCGATAGCATCCTCGGCAGCGGCTCGACCTTCCGCGCCCTGTTCCCCGCCAAAGACTCCTCCGCGGAACTCCCGAAGGCCGCTCACACCGCGGAGACCCTTGATTCATAGGTTCGGGTGTCGGTATTCTTGAATAGCATTGCAGGAGATATGTAGTCAATTGCAGGGGGCACACCATGAGCGCGAAACCCATCAAGTTCGATCAGATCCGGGACGCATTCGACTTCGTCAGTTCGGGGCCGCCGTCGGAGAACGTGGCCTTTCTGGATCCGGAGACCGGGGAAATGCATTTTTGGAGCGCATATTTCGAGGCGTCCGAATCGGGCGAGGAAGAGGAAGATATAGAGGCCATTGAGGCTAAATGCGTGGCCATCCCGCACAAGAGCGAGCTCGACCTCGGACCAGCACTGGCGGTGCGGTTTGCCGACCAGCACATGCCAGAGTCCTCCGGCAAAGTCCGCGAGATCTTCAGCCGTTCCGGAGCCTATGCGCGGTTCAAAGATCTTCTCCAGCACCACGACATGCTCCAGCAGTGGTATGACTACGAGAACGCTGCCATGCATAGCGCCGTGCGCGAGTGGTGCGAGGATCACGATATCCCGCTCGCCGGCTAGCCGAGTGCCGACTCTTGGGGACACAACAGAGTTGCGCCGACTCAAGACCGGGCGCCGCTGGTTGACGCCGGGAACACCCTTGATCCGGAAGGGACGGGTAAGAAGACCCCGCCCTCGGTTAACGGATTGAGCCAGTGTCATTCCCGGCACAATGCTCAATCACACGCCGCACATGATGGGATAAAGATGGCAAACAAGGCGCGCCGGGGGCATAATTGAGTATTGTGTCCCCAAGATTAAGGAGCGATGAGATGTTGCGATGTGCGTGTGTGGTTTCGATGTTGTTGAATGCCGCGGGCGGCGTGGCCCCCGAGCGGGTCAATCTGAAGCCGGCCGACCCGGTTAAGCTCATTTTTGACACGGATATCGGCAATGACGTGGACGACGCCCTCGCCCTCGGCGTGATCCATGCCCTGCAGAGCCGCGGCGAATGCGAACTCGTGGCCGTCACCATCACCAAGGATCATGAGCTATGCGCGGCGTTCGTCGATGCGGTCAACACGTTCTATGGGCGCGGCGGCATTCCCATCGGCGTGACGAACAGCGGCGTGACGCCCGAGGACAGCAAGTTCCTGGCACTGGCGCGCGCCCAGGACAACGGCACGCTTCGCTATCCCCACGATCTGGCGAGCGGGAAAGATGCACCCGGCGCCGTGACGGTGCTCCGGCAGGCGCTCGCCGCTCAGCCCGACAACTCGGTAGCCATCGCGCAGGTCGGGTTCTCGACCAATCTCGCGCGGCTTCTTGACTCGCCGCCCGACGCTGTTTCGCCGTTGAGCGGGCGCGACTTGGCGGCGACCAAGGTGCGCGTGCTGTCGATCATGGCGGGAGCGTTCGCGCCTATTGACGGCAAGGAACACCGCGAGTACAACGTCGTGATGGACATTCCGTCCGCGCAGAAACTGGTGCGGGAGTGGCCCACGCCCATCGTGTACAGCGGCTACGAGATTGGCGCCGCCATCACGTATCCCGCGGACAGCATCGAGCAGGATTTCAGTTACATAGAGCATCACCCGCTGGCCGAAGCGTACCAGCTGTACATGCCCACTCCGCACGAGCGGCCAACGTGGGACCTCACCAGCGTGTTGTGGGCCGTGCGCCCCGAGCGCGGTTATTTTCGCCTGTCGCCTCCGGGCCGCGCAATCGTCAGCGAAAACGGCGTCACCCGTTTCCAGGAAACCCCGGACGGGAAACACCGCTACCTGATAGTCGACGAGATGCAGGCCGTGCGCATCCGCGAAGCGCTGTCCCTGCTCTCGAGTCAGCCGCCCCACAAGCGGTAGCCAAACCGTTTCACGCGACGGCGAGGAGCATCTCCCACGGCGCGATGGCTGGCAGCACGAATTCTTTGTAGGGGCCGTCGGCTCCTGCCGCTTCGACTTCAGATTGCGCGCCGCGCATGTCGGTGATTCGCATCACGTCGCCCGCCGTGTGAACCAGCAGGGTCATCCCTTCAGCGGGGTCCATATAGGCGTTCAACAGGGCGACCGCCATCGTATTCTCATGGGGACGGCGAACCCAGAGGTTCACCCGGTGGAACGACGCGACATAGGCCGGAAGGGTGTCCCGCGAAAGCCAACGCATGATAGCCTTTACCTGCGCCGATTTGGACAGGGTCTGAACCTGCTGCCAGGGGTAGTACCCCTCGACGCAAACGCGGCCGCCGCTGCCGTTCTCGAACACTCCCAGACAACAGGGCCCCGTTTCCGTGTACGTGTAGTCCACGCAACGCGACAACGCCTGCGCCCCGTCAGAGGTCGGGCGGAAGAAGTATGCCGGGCACTTCCAGAATGATTGCCGGCCGTTGCGGCGGCGTCCCGCGTAGGGGCCGTTGAGCGGATGATTCGTCATTTCCTCGATGCAGTCCTCGTGGCGCACTTCGACGGTCTCGAATCCGGTCAAGGCGCCGTAACCCAGCGCATTCAGGCGGTCGAGGGCCGGCCCATCGAGATACACGGCGCCCGACAGGAGCTTCTGGAGTTCTTCCTTTGTAAAAGCCATCACCTGTTCGCCGGACAGCGCGGTTACCGTCGCGTGCGCGGCGGTATACGCCGCGGGAAGGCCCGTCGACCAGAGCTCGTTGCAATGCCCCGGGGCCCCGGGGCCTCCGAACCATGCGCCGTCGACGTTCTGCGCCGCATAGGTGTCTTTCACCCAGCCGCTGTGGAGGCCGATCGAGGGGGCGCGTCCTAGCGTCCGGGCGAGCACATCGAGGAAAGGGCGTCCCGCGCGCAGGCGTTTCACAAGCGGCTCGTATTCGTCCAGCGGTTCGTCGTACATGGACAGCACGTTGAACGCGGTGCCGGTGCACCCGCCCGCGATATAGGCCGCGGCTTCGAGAAACGTCGAGTGCGCGCTCTTTTTGAGACGCTGGTACGGAAAACTCTCGAGTTCCGATTCGATGCACTTCACGTATCCGGGCAAAAGCGCGGTCTGGCGTCCGACGTCATGCGCCTTGTCGGTGATCCCGGCCATGCGCTCGTCCGTGTACGTCCCGCCACCGGGCCGCCACATCACCTCCGCCCGCCCGGGCCCGGAAAGGATGTCCGCCCACGTGTCGAAATCGTAGCCCTCGAAGAACCGGTCGCCCGTCATGAATCCCAGAGGCAAACCGGGTTGGACGTCATGTACGGTCGTCTCGATCATGCGGAACAGATTGCCAATGGTCTCGCGATTGTGTTGCAGGTACCGGCGGCGGAGGTCGAGTTTCTCCGCGACAGGCCCCGACGACAGCGCGGCACTCAAAGACTCGCGCGTGAACGTCTTGCCCGCGCGCTGGCCGAACAGAGCGATGCACGTGTCGCAGAAACACGCGGCCCCGATGGGCATGTGTCCGAAGAGGCGCACGTCATCGTCGATCCAGATGTAGTCGGGTTTTGCCTTCGCCAAGGCCTCGTACACCCGCCGGATATATTCGCGCATGGGCTCGCAGTTGGGGCAGAACGAGCCCCGGCATACCCCGCCGTTGACGTCCGTCATAGGCACGAACTCGCCCGACAGCGAGTTGGGCAGATTCTCTTCGTGGTGGCCGACGGTGGAAAGGATGTTGATGCCCGTGCGGTAACCGCGTGCGCGGGCCATGGCCATGCGTGACTCGAGCAGGGCGATGCGTTCGAACATGACGTCCAGGGGCAGGGGAGGGTGCGTCTCCGATGTGAACAGCGTGATCTCGTCCGTCACCCCGCGATAGCGCTCGAAAAGATCCAGGAGTTCCTGGAACCGCGCCTCGTTCCGGTACGTTGGCACGCCGATACGGAAGCAGATATACGCCTTTTCGATGCCCGGTGTGGAGGCGCCAGCGGCATTTTCGGGCGTCTGCGCCGCCGAAGGCAATCCGGCCAGGATTGACGCCAAGGGACCGCTTACCATACCCATCTTGAGAATTCCTCTCCGTGTGAAGCGCATATGAACTGTCCTTTCCCCGCGCTGAGTCCCCTGCCGAAGGCGCGTTAACCATAACGCCGAGCCGGCATCATCATGGGCAATGTGGCCGCGGCAGTCAAACCTTCTTCCTGCATTCGTCTCCCCTGCGGCGCGTTTCCCAATCCCTTTACACCCTTCCTGCCCCCGCTGTGGCATGGTTTCCTGACCATGCCACTGTCACGACCGAAGGTCTCCAACACCCGAAAGAACCAACGGCGCGAGCATATGTGCACGCCCGTGTGCCCATCTAACCGGTGCGCAGCCCCGGCGGGCCGCGGCGATTCAGGGGCCGGTTGGAAAACCGGCCCTCCGTTGCGCGGACCCCGGGATGGACCCCGGAAGGGGTGACTACAGGCGACAGGCCGAGCGCCGGGTTTACCACGTCTACCGAGTCCATCTTTATGGACTCCGTCCAGTCTCCGGGCGGCTTGCCGCTTGCGTAGAACGGCCAATTGGCCTACCTTTCCAGGAAAGACCCCCTCTCGCTGTCACATTCCCGGCGCGGCGAGAGACTATAAGGCAGACGAAGGAGTTTGGCCGTGCTGTTTGCCCTGAAACACGACGATGCGCGTTTGGTTAAGCGGGTCCTGGCTGGCGAGCGGGAAGCCTATGGTGCGCTGGTACGGCATTATCTGCCGGCGGTTCACGCCGTAGGGCGGGCGCAAACGGGGAGTTTCGCCGAGGCCGAGGATATCGCTCAGGAGGCCTTCCTGGCGGCCTATACCGCTCTCGACACGCTCCGCGAACCCGGCAAGTTCGGTCCGTGGCTGCTGCGCATCGCCCGCAACAAGGCCAACGACTGGCTTACGAAGCGCGCGCGCGAAAAACGCCTGAACGCGGGCCTCGAGGATGCCGCCGAACCCTTCGAGGATGCCGCTCGCGAACTGGAGGTCCGGGAAATGCGCGCGATGCTGCGCCGCCGCGTCGAGGAATTGGACGAAGACTTCCGCGAGGTCCTGTTCATGCACTATTTCGCGGGGGTGAAAACGCGGGAGATGGCCCAATTGCTCGAGATATCCCACGAGGCGGTTCGGAAACGCCTGCAACGGGCGCGCGAAGCCCTCGGCAAACAGCTGCTCGACGAACTGGGCCGCGACCGAGACTCCGAGAAGGCGCTCGAGAAACGGGCGCTGACGATCATCGGGGCCGTTGCGGGGGCGTCCGCGGGCTGGCAACGCGCGAGCGCGGAGACCGGAAGCGCGGCATCGGCGGGCGCGGGGTCCGCCGGCACGGCCGCCGCAACGTCAGGAATGACTATAGGGGGTCTGCAGATGCTCATGGGATTCTTATCGTCAAAAGCGGGGATAGTCCTCGTGGCTGCGGTGGCGGTGGCCGGCGGCCTGGTCGGTGTCGTGAGTCTCCAAAACGGCGAGGACGCGATACCTCCAACAAATCGCCCGGCGCTGGCCGCGCAACCGGCTGAACAGGAGGGGATTACGGATAGCGCCGCGCCGCTTCCGCAACGGCAGCGCATGGCTTCCACGGTTGAGGCGGGTGAGCCGAAGGCGGCAGCCCAGAGCGCGGCCGTTAAGCAGCCCACCGGCCCCTACGGCATTGCGGGTAAGGTGGACAAGCCCGGTGCAACGGTCCGGCTCGAGCGGGTGGACATCTACGGCTACGAGTGTGAGCCCGAGGATGCCGTTGTGATGTCCACGACGGCAGACAAAGACGGGGCGTTTCTCTTCGAAGATATTCCAAGCGGATGGTATGTTGTGGAGGCATATACGGTGGATGCCTTCATCGCGGCAAGGGCGCGCCCCGATACGTACAGTCCCGAACCCTATCTGGATGTGGTGTTGCTGCCCGGAGCGCCTGTGCGGGGCCGGGTAGCGGACGAGTCGGGGCGTCCGGTTTCGGGCGCCGCGTTATACGTCCAGGCGTACGACAAGGAACCTGGTGATCTACCCCTTCCCGAAACCACGGCTGCCCGAATGGTCACGGATGGCGAGGGGCGGTTTGCATCGATCCCCCTCTGGCCGGGGCAGTGGAAATTCCTCGTACGCGCGGAGGGGTATGAATCGCTGCTCAGCGAGTTCATTGGAGCAGGCAGCGAGGACGTTGAACTCACGCTCGCAAAGGGCCGCGCGATTGCGGGTCAGGTGGTGGACCATGCGTCCCGCACGCCTCTGGCGAAGATACGGGTGCGCGTGGAGTCGAAGATACTGAAGCGTGACCAGTTCTACGCGACGAGCGATGACGGTGGCGCATTCAGCGTCGCAGGCCTTCGCGCGGGCGAGTATACGGCGGTGGCCGACGACCCCGAATGGATCTCATCGGGCGGGCCGGTAGCGTTTAATATGAAGGATGGTGAGGAGGCCCCGGCTCTCGAAGTCCCGGTCATGCCAGGCGCCCTCGTGATGGGACGCATCACGGATGCCGACTCGGGCGAAGGCCTTGCAGGCGTGAAGATCTACACCTACCCGGAACCGCAGGAGATCGTGCGGCATCGCGAAGCGTTCACCGACGCTACGGGGGGCTACGTCCTGACAGGCCTTCCCTCGGGAAGTTACGCGGTCCGCTGGAGTCCCGTCGAGGGCTATTCCCGTCCCTACAACGAGAAAAACGCCAAGGAACTCCAGGTCGTGGCTGGCCAGACGGTTTCCGGCGTCGATTTCTCCCTCTCCCATGGCATCCGGTTAACGGGCAAGGTCGTAGATGCCGAGGGGCAGCCGGTGCCGCGGGCCAAGATCAACTGCGTAATCGGTCAAGACTACCGCGACTATGTCGGCGCCGACAAAACGGGCCATTTCCTGCTGGCGGGATTGCCTCCTACCGACAGGCTGGAAGTCATTGCCCGCAAACATGACCGAATCAGCGCCCCTGTCGGTCCGCTCACGGTGAGCCTGGAAGGCAACGAGCCGCTCACCATTCCGTTGGGACCCGCAGGGGCGATCAAGGGCACGGCACGAGACGCCGCCGGGCGGCCCCTGCCGAAGGCGGAAGTCTATGTGGAGCACCAGGAAGCCCGGCAGTTGGGATGGGATTCGGAACGCACCAACAACGCCGGGGAGTTCTCGTTCTCGGGGCTGCTCCCCGGCCCGACGACCGTTTCTGTTATTCCGAGGAATACTGATCTCAACGCGCGCACCGAATACAAAGATATCGTGGTGCCTGCTGGCGGGACCGTGGAGAACCTCGAGCTGATTTATCAGCCTCCGGGCGACCCCAGCCAGACCGGCGTGATTGCGGGACGCGTGGCGGACAAGACCGGCAAGCCCATCGAGCGCGCGGAAGTCCACATCTTCCGGCAGACCAGAGAGGTGGCGACAGGGGCCGATGGGACGTTTGAAATTACGGGGCTCCCCGACGGCACGCACGAACTGCAGGTCTGGCATCCCCAATACAGCGTCGCATACGTCAAGGACGTGGCGGCGGGCACGCGAAACGTCTTCGTTACACTGCTCGGCCTCACGGAAGTCCATGGCACGGTCATCGATGCAGTCACGAAGCAACCCATAACGACGTTCTACGCGTACGAGCGGGACGATGAGCTCTCCCGCATCACGGGCCAGATGAAAGAAGACGCTCAGCGGTTCCAGGATGAAGAGGGCCGGTTCAAGCTCGAGTGCATCCACGTGCGCGATTCATTCATTTACACCTGGGCTGACGGCTACACGTGGCAGAAGACCAGGATCAGCGTTACGTCGGACCAAGAGCCGTTGACCGGCGTCGTGATCGCAATGAAACGGGGAGCCATCATTGAGGGTGAAGTAGTGGATCCCGGCGGCGCTCCTGCTCCTGGGGCGATGCTGTTCACGGGCGCGCTGCCTCACACGGTGCAGCGCGGCGAGCGCAACGTCGGCTATGCCGATGCACAGGGCCGGTTCCGCCTCGACACCGTCGAGCAGAGCGTCCGCTGCATCTCCGCCGCGAAGCCGGGATACGGACCGGGCTTCACGCTGGTGTCGCCCGTAGGCGGCCAAACGCAACGGGTCACCATCGCCCTGACCGGCGGCGGTGTCTTGAAGGGTATGGTTAACACAGACAATATTCCCGGCGAGCCATACCACATTGGCGTGGACGTCCGTCATCCTTTCGAGCCCGCGTTAGGTGAATCCGGGGTGAAAGTCAACCCGGACGGGACCTATGCAATCGCCGACTTGGCTCCGGGCGAGATTCTGGTCCGCGGGATGGCATGGTTCAGCACGGCGGACGGGCAGAATGCGCATTATGCCGCATACAAACGCGCCCTGATAGAAGCAGGCAACGAAACCGTTGTGGACTTCGATTTCTCGCAAGGAACCGCATCAGTGGAAGGTCTGGTCACGATTGACGGCGAGAAACCGGCGCGCGGATGGGTTACCTTGGGCAAGCAGTGGCATGCCGGCGGCCGCTTGGACGAGTCCGGCCGCTATCGCCTCGATGGGCTCCAGGCGGGCGAAGTGGTTCTCCTGATCGAGGCGAATGCCGGGGAAGCTCCATCCAGGCGCCGCCTCGAGACCATCCAGGTAAAGGCGGGCGAAAACAGGCGGTATGACGTGGACCTGACGGGCGCCGCCTCGGTCAAGGGAACGGTCACTGGCGCCGCGCCCGAGATGCGCGTCAGCGTATATCTCCTGCAGGGACGCCATACCTGGCCCTCGGTGCCCTGGAACGTATCCGATTATGCCATGGAATTCCTCATCAAAGGCGTTGACGTGAACGAGGATGGGACGTTTTCCATGTCATCCTTCGATGCGGGCGAATACACCCTCTGCGCAACCGCCCTGATCCCATCGGGAGGCGGAATCGGCTCTGAAGCGGACTGCGTCGCCATGCCCTGCGCGATGGCCTATATCACGCTGGAAGAAGGCGGCGAGACGGTGGTCAATCTCCAGTTGCGGTGAAATAAGAGCAGCATCACGTCGCGTCATCGTGGTGCAGCGCGGGTTTGCCCTCCGCGCCGTGGCGTGTTAGCCTGACGGCGTCCCATTGGCGATGAATCGCGAACCTGGCGCAATTCGGAAGGCAATCAAGGAGGAATCGATCCCATGAAACGCTCGTTTTGCCGCAATCTGTTGCTTGTTACGGCAGTAATCATGCTGGCGGCCGGCACGGCTTTCGCTCAGCGCACGGAACTGAGTTTCCCCGACATCGAGGGCTATGTGACACTGGCATGCGACCTCCACTCGCACACCGTGTTCTCGGACGGCTCGGTATGGCCATCGATGAGGGTGGACGAAGCGTGGCGCGACGGCCTCGACGTGCTGGCGATCACCGATCACATCGAGTATCTGCCCCACAAGGATGACATAATCATCAACTTCAACCGGCCGTATGAGATCGCGAAACCGGAGGCCGACGAACAGCATATTGTCCTGATTCGAGGCGCCGAGATCACGCGCGACGAACCCCACGGCCATTTCAACGCCATCTTCCTCGACGACCCCAAAGCGCTCGATGTCGAGAACGAAAAAGACGCCGTCCGCATCGCCAACGAGCAGGGCGCGTTCGTGTGGTGGAACCACCCCGAATGGAAGCGCAAAGGAGACACGGCGTGGAGCGACATCCAGGCCGAGTACATCAAGCTCGGATGGATGCAGGGCATGGAGGTGTTCAACGGCGGCGACTATTATCCGTCCGCGCACAAGTGGTGCCTCGAACACAAGCTGACCATGCTGGCCAACACGGACATTCACGGCCCTGTCTCCGATTACTACAATGCGGCAGCGGGCAATCATCGGGCTATGACGCTCGTGTTCGCGCAAAACAACTCGCCCGAAGCCATCGAGGAAGCGTTGCGCGCCCGGCGCACCGCCGCTTTCAGCCGCAACGTGCTGGTGGGCGAAACCCAATGGGTCGCGCCCTTGTTCAAACAGTCGATCGCCGTGCAGCACCCGGACGTCGCGCTGAAAAACAAGACGGTGTTTTACGTGGGCATCCACAACTCCTCGCCCGTCACCTTCAACCTGAAGGCCAAAGGCGGGGCGCCGGGCGTGGCGTTCCCGGGCAGGGTGAGCCTGCCCGCCGGCAAAACGGCTCTGTTGCGGCTTGAGGGCAGCGGCATCACGGAAAGCGGAACTCGCGCCGTGCAACTGCCCTACGAGGTCGAGAACATCTGGATCGCACCGGACCAGTTCCTGCCCGTCACGATCGACCTGAACGTCACGTTCCAGGCGGAAGGATGAGGTCTCCCGGCTAACCCTGGCACAACGCAATCCGTCCGCTCGGGCCAGACGGTCCGCTCGGACGGATTTCTCCTTTTGTGGCGGAGAAACGCCGCTGGCCCATTGACACGTTTTCCTCGCGGATCTAGGCTGGAGTCAGGCCATATCGGGCGCAAGCCGCGGAGGTGGACGCCATGAAACCCAGCATTGACGGCACGTCGTTCGGCAGCATCACCGTCGACGGAGAGACCTACGACCACGACATCGTGATTCGACTCTCGGGCAAGGTCAAGAAACGGAAAAAGAGCCTGTCCAAAGAAGAAACCGGCTCTTCTCACATGGTATCGCGCGGCGAGGCCGAACACATCTACGACACCGGCGCCGACCTGGTCATCATCGGTTGCGGCCAGAACGGCGCGCTCGACCTCTCGCCCGAAGCCTTGACCTATTTCCACAAACACGACTGCATAGTGGATATGCGGCCCACCCCGAGGCCCGCCGCCGCGTGGAATTCGGCCGAGGGCAAGGTTGTCGCCATGTTTCACGTGACCTGCTGACGGCCCGCGCCGATTGACTCCGCCGGCCGCGATTCCTATCCTATCGGTGTAGAAGTCAGGAGGAACGACGGATGAGATGCTTAAAAATCGCGGCTCTTATGCTTGCGTTTATGTCTGCGTTTGCCAGCGTATCCGGATGCAACACGATTCGGGGTATGGGCAAGGATATCGAAAAGGGCGGCCAAGCGATTCAGGACGCCGCGAAGTAACCTCAACAATTCCCGCCCTTCGGCTTTCGCCTTTTGACGCGCGTGGATGCACGAGAAATGGGGGCCTGCGATGATACGGCTGAGAACGATTGCGCTGGCGATGACCGTCGCCGCCGTGGCAGTGACCGGGTGCAACGCAATGGGGGGTACGCGGGTCAAGTCCGTTACGCCGTCCTGGGGTGCGTACGGAAACCTGCTCCTGAGGGTATACCACGGCGGCGGAAACCCAAGAAGCGTCGAAATGCGGTTCTATCTCGACGGGACCGCGCTCGGACAGCCTCAGAGAATCCGCCGGGGATGTCCGTCTCTCAGAAATGTCATCTACGCCATTCGAATCCAGGTCCCTCCCGGAGAACATGTTCTGCGGGCGGAAGTTGCAGGACAGGATATCGCCGCCGAAAAGAAATTCACCGTGGACGACGCCGCAACCGATTTTTACGGTCTCGTCACCTACGAGCAGCAGGGCAAAGACGTACCAAAACTCGAACTCCAATTCGCAGCCACCCCCCTGATCGGCTTTGTGTGACCAGACGAGGGTTTGCCCCCCGGCCGTAGAGGGACAGCGGTCAGATTGGGACTTCCCGCTCAGATATTCCATGGGCCCCTACGAGCCAAATTCTTTCCCCTGTCGCTAGAAGCACGGTTTACTATTTAATGATTATTTGCTATTATTGGGTCCAGTCGCTAATTTCCTGGTGGGTGTGTAGTGCCTCTTCGATGGGCTCGTAAATCTCCGTTGAAAATGTATTCCTGTTCAGTTTTTCGTGAAAGCGTGGTAAACTCCCCACTATGAAGTCCATGCCTTGCAGGAACCGCAAATACTCATCCCAGCCGGTAGCTGGGATCGGCCGTTGGACCTTTGCCGAGTTTTTTGCTGGCATTGGGCTCATGAGAATGGGACTGGAAGCCGCCGGATGGACTATCGCATTCGCGAATGACATTGATGAAGACAAGCAAGCAATGTACGATGCGCATTTTCGCGACGCGTCCGACCACTTCATTCTTGAAGATATCCACAAACTCGATGCGCGCCGGGTCCCTACAGTTACTCTGGCTACGGCGTCTTTTCCTTGCACAGATCTCTCCTTGGCCGGAATGCGTCGAGGATTAGGAGGCCGTCACTCATCGGCATATTGGGGTTTCATTCGCATCTTGGCGGAACTAGAGGCCAGACGGCCGCCAATTGTCCTGCTCGAGAACGTCACGGGTTTCCTCACGTCGCATCACGGGAGAGATTTTCACGATGCCCTGTTGGCCCTGAATCGGCTGGGGTACGCAGTCGATGCGGTCGTTCTCGATGCGGAGAGATTTGTCCCTCAAAGTCGCGCGCGACTCTTCGTGATAGGGTCTCAGATTAACACGGGCGAGTTGCAATGCCCGCGAGAGTCTCCAGGTTTCTATCAATCGACTCTCAGGCCCAGGGCATTGGCTGATTTCATCTTTGCACATCCGGATATTGCCTGGGAGTTGCGAGCTCTGCCCGAACCTCCGCGTCGAGAAATGCAACTCACAGACATTCTTGAAGATCTGCCTGAGACATCCCCGTTTTGGTGGAGCAAGTCTCGAACAGAGTACCTTTTGAGCCAAATGAGTCCTAAACATCATGCAGAACTGCAGAGAATGAAATCAGGCTCTTCGTGTACTTACGGCACGGTATTCCGACGTGTCCGAAACGGTCGCTCCATGGCCGAACTTCGGACGGACGGTATCGCGGGGTGTTTAAGGACGCCGCGAGGCGGAAGTGGACGGCAAATTGTGGTGAAGGCGGGGCACGGAAACGTGAGAGCACGTTTGCTAACCCCCAAGGAGTGCGCTAGGCTCATGGGCGCGGATGGCTTTTGCATTGAGGCGTCTCTTAACAAGGCTCTTTTTGGGTTCGGAGACGCCGTGTGCGTTTCCGCGGTGACGTGGCTCGCCGAGAATCACCTGAACCCCCTTGCAGCAGAGTTGCTCGGCTCGAAGCAGCATGCTGCGATAGGCGGAGCAGTTTGATGACCGGAGCACGAGAGAAAGACGCGACGCTCAATCAGGCCCTATATGACTTTGCGGCGCAAAACGGAGTGGCCAGTAAGGGCCCCCTTTCCACTGTTCTCATATTAACGCGCACTGTGCGCAAGATGACTCCTCCGTTTCAAGAGAATGACTTCCTTTCGCCAAAGAAGGGTCAGGTAAAGGGGCTTGGGGGTTCCGCAATCAAGGCGATTCTCAAGGATTACGGAATAACTCAGACTCTTTCTAGTGAAGGAGGAAGAACCAGCCGAGGCAGCATTGGTTTGATGGCCGCCTATGTGAAATTCTTGAACAACCTGTATGCCAGGAGTCTGCTAGATCTTGACAAGATCGAGCCTTGGTGGATAGACAGGGTTCGGGATTTCTTCGCGTCGAAACCTCTTAAGGTCAAGATAGATGCTTCAACATCACATCGCCAGCTCGTCAGCGAACTTATGGCAGCTGCTCTTGCACGCCAGGAGCAGTGTCCCGGAACAATGATTGCCGGAGCCGTAATGCAGCACTTGGTGGGAGCCAAGCTATCAATTGCGCTCCCATCTCTAACCATCGAACATCACGGATCTTCGGTTGCCGACGAATCCTCTGGCCGTAATAGCGACTTCTGCGTCGGAGATACCGCAATCCATGTAACCACCGCGCCAACCGAGCATCTCATCCAAAAGTGCTGTCAGAATCTGGCGGCAAATCTCAGACCACTCATTATCACTGTCAAGGGTGGTGTCGAAGGCACGTACTTATTGGCCAAGAATGCAAGAGTCGCCCATCGCATAGATGTTTTGGATATCGAACAGTTTTTGACAACGAATATCTATGAATGGACCCGTTTTCAAGGTCAACAGCGTCCCATATCGGTGCGCGACCTCCTCAAGACTTACAATGAGATCGTGCAGGAATTTGAGAGTGACCCGCGGCTATTGATCGCATTGGGCTAGAATGGATGGACCAATTCTCCCAAGCCACACGCAGCTGGATAATGAGCCGGGTGGCCTCGTCTGATACATCTGCCGAAGTTGCGGTGCGTTCGATATTGCACAGAATGGGGTACCGATTCCGCCTTCACTGCAGAAACTTGCCAGGCAAACCGGACATTGTGCTGCCGAAGCATCGCGCCGTCGTCTTTGTCCACGGTTGTTTCTGGCATAGGCACGCAAGGTGCAAACGCGCGACTGTTCCAGCCAGCAATCGCACGTATTGGCTTCCCAAGTTTCGGCGAACGGTCGCGAGAGATAGAACCAATCGTCGACTCTTGAGAAGACTGGGATGGAATGTCGTCATCGTATGGGAGTGTGAATTGACCAAACCCGACAGCTTGGCCACGCGCTTAGCTAAAAGAATTGGGACAAAACGAGACTATCCAGCACAGGGCCGCTAGGCAGCAACCGGAGCAACACAATCAGCTCACTGTATATTGACCGCATCCCCCACGGCGAACGAATAGAGGTCGGCGTTTTGCAGGACGAAGCGCAGGCAAATGGGCTCCGGCGCGACGGGCAGCGCGTTCTTCCCGCGCCACGTCACCACCTGCTCCACGTGGTCCCCGGTCAGGGGAGCGCAATCGGATGCGGTGTAGCCGGGGAGGACGCCGCCGGAGGCATCCAGGACCTCGACGCGGAGGAAACCGTCTCCCGTGGCGGCGTAGTTCACGCGCAGGGGTCCGGAGACCTTTTCGAGGGGCGGGGTGGTAAGCGTTCCCGGTTCACCGCCCGCGTGCATCGACGCAAAACCGTCTTTGCGCAGCGTGGCGAACCCGATAGCGGCGTTGGCGGACTCCTGACCGTGGGTGGCATCGAAACCGCCGTAGAACAGCTTGATCCTGTCTCCTTCGGCCAGGGGATGGTTCGGCGTGAACAACATGCCGTCGTCCCATGAGCCTTCGGCTCCGAGGGACAGGATAGGCGGGCGAGGCTCGTCCTGCCGCCGCCAGTGCACGCCGTCCCGGCTGCTCACCAGCTCGACGAAGATCGGGCCGTCGTTCTGGCCGTCCGTGATGCGGAATATCCAGAGGAATCCCAGGTACATCGTTTGGTAAGCGAACCCGCAGAGCCCGTAGAAATCGGTATGCGCGCCCCTGACCGCCGAGTCCGCGGCCCA
>Ga0209606_1002832_pt1 | contig 18395 bp, 18 predicted proteins | sample AD_UKC057_MetaG_FD_184412 | JGI IMG/M metagenome (GOLD analysis project Ga0209606, IMG submission 184412) | Active sludge microbial communities of municipal wastewater-treating anaerobic digesters from USA - AD_UKC057_MetaG (SPAdes) (version 2) | ecosystem: Engineered > Bioreactor > Anaerobic >...
ACGACGCACCGTCCAGAAAAATAAATCTTAATTACTGCATTTACGGAAAAAAGAAACTTCTGCTGGTAAGTCATCCTCTATTTGATTTTTCCGAAACAATTTATAATATTATTCCGCTGATATCCTATCCGGAGATATCTGTCAGCAACTCAATGACATACGATGATATCATTTATGTCAGTCAGGAAGAAATAGCTAATGATTCCGGAATAGCGCATAGAGTTCTTGCCGGGAAAAATGTAAGCGCATTTCTTTTTAACGGAGCAAGAGTAAATTCTGAAATATCCTATTGTTTGCGGAAAGCTTTTGCAGGTAAAGAAAGCGAAATCATAAAAGATATGACACGAATGTTCGAAATACACGAACTCAGTCATAAAATTCTATACAACAAGTATAAAATTCAGGATCCGGTTACTCATGAAGAATTCGCACTAAGCAGTACAATTTATGATAATCCTTTTCTGGGTCTTGCGATCATGTACAGTTATCTTGATTATGATAATCTCACTCAACATAAACTTGCGGCTCTCAATTACATCCGCTATATAGCAAATCATTCCGGAAAAAGCATTTTGATGGAAAAGCCTGAGCATATTGCAAAAGAATTTTCCGCAGATGAGCTCAAAACAATCAGCAAAAATCACTTTGACTCATTGCGCCAGGTTCTTAAAATAAAATAGAATTTTTCTTATTAACCAAAATTTATTTTGACACGCACATTCAGTATGTGCGTACATGAATCAAATTTTGTCCTGGATATTCTATGAATAACTTATTTAAAGCAATTTCGGTTTCTGTCATCACTTCATGCGCGGCAATTATAATATTTTTCTTTATAAGAGCTGACTATATCCATGAATCATACATGACTCATCTATTATCGCTCAATCAGTCTCTTGTTTCGGAACTTAAACCGTTTCTTGAAGGCAAAACAAAAGATGAGGCAGAATCTGCTCTAAAGACTGCCGCCTCATCAAAAAAAGAAGTCGCATTCATAGCCCTTGCAGATATGCAGAATAATTATCTTGGAGGTTTTTCCGGTCTTACCCGGAAAGAAATCAAAAACGGTTTTTCCGATCTTATTATAAGCGATATCAAGAATGGAAAACTTTCTGCAAGCAAAGTCGAATCAAAATACTATGGTTCAGAAAAATTTTATTACATTAAGCTGAAAGGCGTAAAGTTCGCATTCTTTGTCGTGTACAGGTACAAGCTGCCGGCAAAACTGATTACAGAAATTATTATTGAAACATCCATAATATTATTAATAATTTTCATATCAGCGTTCAGTTTTTTCTATTTTTTCAAAAAATCAGCTCAGCCGGCAGCAGAGTCCGGATCTTCCGTTTTACGTGAAAATCCGAAAGAAACACAACGCCGGACAAACAGCTTTGAAAAACTTCTCGCTAAAACATTCAGCGAAGCCTGCCAAACTCATTCTTTTGAATCATTCGCATATTATCATTATGACAAAGAAAACTTAAATCTTATAAAAAAATATTTTTATGCTTCAGGTATTCTTTCTAAGCTTGATCAGAATCAGCCTGAAGCTGAAAAACGGAAAGAAATTATCTCTGAACTTAAAAAAGGTTCTCCTATAATCAAAGCCCGATCAAAAAATGCATATATAGCAGTAATCGAAAACAAAAATCTGCTCGGGGCTGTTTTAGTAACTAAAAATAAAACTATAACCGGAACAGAAATTTCTTACCTGAAGAATATATGCAGGGACATCGCCTACAACATCATCAAATGAGCTTTTCGGTAAGATAAAAGATTGTATCATTTAGATAAAAAATATTGTTAAAAGCGGAGATTATATCTCCGCTTTTAAATTCAATTCTGCCGGAGTCAGCTGCGGATTTCACCCTTTCATAAAATGAAGAAGGAATCTCCTTATCAAATATTTTTTTAATTTTTTCTATAGATATTCCTTCTGAAAGACGAAGTCCTGTCATTACATACTCAGCCAAAGCTGACGATGCTGAACGGTCATCATAGATAACATTAATCGGATTTGATGAATACGCCGTGTAATCATCTTCTTTATGCCAACGTCTTCCGTCAATAAACGAATGCGATGCCGCGCCGAGGCCTAGATAATCCTGCCATGTCCAGTATTTCATATTATGGCGTGAGACTTTTCCATTTCTTGCAAAGTTTGAAACCTCATAATGATCATACGATTTATTTTTCAGTCTATCTATAACAGCTTCAAAAATATTTTTCTGATCTAAATCATATTTATCCCAATCAGTAAAACGCGAATATAGCGGAGTCCCTTCATCAACGCTAAGCATGTAAACCGAAATATGATCAGCATTCGTTTCCGAAAGAATATTTATAGAAGATAAAACCGGTTCTTTATCAATATTTGAAATTCCGGCGATGATATCCGCAGAAATATCAAGAAAAGAACAATTAAGAAGTTTTACTGCATGTTCAGGCGGAACATATTTTCTGCCTAGAAATTTATTAATTCGTTCATCAAATGACTGAACGCCAATTGATACTCGATTGCATCCGAAGTCAGAAAGAATTTTAAAATCATCAACACTTGTAGAAGACGGATTACATTCAACAGTAAACTCATAACCGGATTCGATTCTAAAAGAAGTAAATATTTTATCTGATATTTTCCTCAATAACGGAATTCCCATTGAAAGAGGAGTTCCTCCTCCGAAATAAACCGTATCAAATGTCTTACCCGTGTATAATGAAGCGTTATATTCAATATCACGCAAAACCGCTTCACAATAACGGTTTAAAGAAGATGAATCCGCATCTGAAACAGAATAAAATGAGCAATAATCGCATTTTGAAAAACAAAACGGAAAATGAACATATATACCTGCAGGCATCAAAAACCGAAATCAATAGGGCATTCTGTTTTCACTTTAATTTGTCCCTTGATGAAATTTGCGGCAGCCGTAAAAGAAGCATTCGTATTAGAAAACATAAACAAGGTCGCGGGATGCTGTTTATATTTTGAAAACAGAAAAGGATTTCCTGAATAAACAAATGTCATTGCATTTTTTCCGCTAAGGCGGATTATTCCGTCCATGAGATTTATATTAACTGAGTGAGAATAAACATAAATCTTTCTTCCTGATGTGTTAGAAGAAAAGAATCTCGATGATGCCATTACGGTAAAATTCTCAGCAGGGAAAAGAGAATTGAAATATGCATTGTCAGAAACAATAATTGTTTTATCATCTTTAATTTCGGTAAACGAATTTTTGCCGTAAAGATACAAAGCCTTCTCCGAAATAATCCTGTTAACCTCATCGGCCTCGGAATTCGGGAAAATGTAATCGCTATTTGAATCATTATTACAGAATTTTCTTTTTGCACGTATTATCCGGATAACGGATTCGTCTATTCTTGATTCGGGAATATCCCCTTTTTTTACAGAGTTACAAAGTGCATAGAAAATCTGATCCGCTCTGGAAGACGTTGTAAGAAGAATATCCACTCCGGCTTTAACCGCCTTTACTGCACTTTGTCCGATAGTCATATGCTGTGAAAGAGCTCCCATTTCCAGATCATCCGTAAAAACGAGCCCTTTGTATTTCATTTCATCCCGCAGAATTTTTTCAAGAAAGAACTCAGAAAAAGTAGCCGGCTCGGAAGAATTCAGCACCTTGGGATATGAGATATGAGCAGTCATAAATGACGAAACGTCAGAATCAATTGCCGCACGGAAAGGCTTTAATTCAAAATTTTTGATTTCCTCAATGGATGAATTTATTTCAGGAAGAACCTTATGAGAATCCTTCGATGTGTTTCCATGACCCGGGAAATGCTTAACCACGGCGGCGCATCCAGCCGATTGCAGACCTTCTACATATGCCTTTACCTGAGCGGAAACTTTTTCCGGATCAGAACCGAATGAGCGCACATTTATTACAGGATTATCGGGATTATTGTTTATATCCGCGACAGGCGCAAGATTCATATTGAGCCCCAATGATTTCATCTGCATACCGAGATAATATGCAGCCTTTTTAGTCAGAGCCGGATCATCAGCCGATCCGGATGCAATTGTACCGGGAAACTGCGTTACTCCGTCTTTTATACGTACCACAAGTCCGCTTTCCTGGTCAGTAGAAATAAAAAGCGGAATACCAGTCAAATCAGCAGAATTTTTCTGCATCGCCGAGGTAAATCTTTTAAGCTTCTGCGCATCACCAATATTATAACCGAAAAGAATAATCCCGCCAAGACGGTATTTTTTAATCATGGAATATGAGTTGTTATTACCCGCATCATTACCCGAAATGCCCGTCATCATCATCTGACCGATTTTATCCTCAATCGTCATCTTTGACACGAACTCCTCTATCGTCTCTTCCTTCTTCTGAGAAAAAGACATCGATGAAATCATCACGGCAAATAATACCAATATTTTTAAACGCATCGCAACCTCTTTTAATATAAACCGGATAAAGAGTCAATTTCAACTGTCAAACAATTTTAAGCTCTTATTGTTCCGTATATTCCATTATTTTAACACAGTCTGAAGGCATTACAACCCTCTCTTTTCCGTGATTATTCAAACAGGCAAATTCACCCGCAAAAACGTAGTCTTTTTCAGCAGAAAAAATATTAACAGAGTCTGTTTTTAAATCAGAAAAAACAGATGCCGAATTAATACCATTTTCAAAGCAGAATGATTTTATTCTTTCAGATGAATATCCCGAATAATGTATAAGGATATGGATATCTTTTAACTGTGAAAGCGCTCTCTCAAGTTCATAAGAATCAAATCTGCCGTAATCAAATTTTAGAAAAACAATTTTTCCGCACTCTTTAAAATATCTATCTGAGATTTTTCTTAATTCATTATTTTCCGGCAGTATAAGTGCGTAATTTTTATTCAGAAATTTCTTTTTCCGAAAGTCATCAGCCTGTTTCAGCGCAAATTCAGCATCAAAGAGAAATCCGCTTTTATCATCCGGCGGATCGATAATAACAGTATTTTCTGGAGGAAGATATCCGGATATCACCAGAGCCTCGCCTCTGATAATTATTTTTGCACATCCTTCGGAAAATAAAGATGAGACTAATTCTGATAACGAAGCTTTTTCCGAGCAGGCGTATATAAAATTTCTGCTCGCAATATTTTTCTCAATAATTTTTGAATTAATAGAAGATTCTGCATCTCCGGGATAAACAGCAAATCCAATCAATGGTTCATTTTTCGCTGAACATGAAAGCAGTAAAACTGTTACAAGGAAACTAAATCGTTTTAGAAAAAATATCCCCGTCATTTTCAATCCTCCGGAATCCCATTTTTCTGAGATAACGAAGATGATTCTTCCCGTAAAGCGGAGTTCTGATTTCACGGCAACCCCTGTTTCTGAAAAAACCCAGAGAGTCACGGTATAGAAAACGTCCGATTTTCATATCGCGGTATCTTGGAACAACGTAATCAAGATGTATGAAAAATAATCCTTCCGGATTTTCTTCATAAAAAACTATACCCGCCGGTACAAGATCGCGAACCAAAAGAAGAACTTTCGTGTTCTCATCAGTTCTATACGTAAATTCCGGGTATAATTTCGCGATATCAGCTCCGAAAAATTTAATAAAATATTCAAGATACTGCGAATCGTGAGAAATTTCGACAATTGAAAAATACTCTTTCTTAAAAATGTAGTGCGAAAGGAAATAAAGATCAGCAAATACTATCAGAATATTCAGTACAGATACGGGATATGCTTCTATCATTATGCCGTATACAGAAAATGCAATTGCTCCGATCAGGTTAATGAGCCTGAGCTTGAATGCCGAATTCATAAAAAGAGAAACAGCGACAAGAATACTTGCAGAATATCCTATAATTGAATAAATTGAGTCCATCCGTCCCCCAGGGCACAATAATTCAGAGAATCAATTGATCAAGAAATATTTCTTTACAGAAAACGCTCTTTTTGTCTGATTATTCTATGAGCATCAGAGAAAACTATGATTCTGTTCATGAATCAGCCGTAAAGGCTGCCGTTTCAGCGGGAAGAAACCCTGATGATATCAGACTTCTCGCCGTAAGCAAAACTTACGGAGCTGATACGGTTCAGAATGCCATCGATTCGGGCATACTTCTTTTCGGCGAGAACAAGGTTCAGGAAGCCAGAGATAAAATACCTCTTTTGCAGGGAAATTTTGATTTTCATCTCATCGGCCATCTTCAGTCAAACAAGGCAAAGGATGCCGTAAAACTTTTTTCTACAATTCATTCTCTCGACAAAATCAGCACTGCTGAAAAACTTGATGCAGAAGCCTGCAAAATAAATAAAACAATAGAAGTTTTTGTTCAGGTCAATACCAGCGGAGAAGATTCCAAATCGGGTGTTGAAGTTGAACTTGCGGAAGAATTATGCTCTCAGATAATGCTTGCATCTAATTTAAAACTTACAGGTTTAATGACAATCGGACCTGCCGGCGGAGATATTCAGGATGCCGTAAAAAGCTTCATTACTCTCAGAAATCTTAAAGATAAAATCAACTCATCACTTTCAATAAACATGACCGAACTTTCCATGGGAATGAGCGGAGACTACATTGAAGCAATTAAAGAAGGCGCAACCATAATCAGAGTCGGAAGCGCAATATTCGGGAAAAGGGATTATACAAATGGATAAAAAAGTAGCAATAATCGGTCTCGGCAACATGGGATATGCAATCGCCGCCGGACTTGCCAAAAATTTTCACGGTGAAATAACAGGTTTCGACAGTCATCCTGCAGCAGTTGAGAACTTCAAAACAATCAGTTCATCATCCTGCACGATCACAAGCGCATCAAGCGAAAAGGAAGCGGCGGAAAAATGCGGAATAATTATTTATGCGCTGAAGCCTGATGTCATTCTTAACATTTTAAGAGAAACCGGCGACTTGCTGAAAAATAAACTGATAATTTCAATTGCCGCCGGAATAACACTGGACTCAATAACCAAAGCTCTTCCGGAAGGGACTTCCGCAATAAGAGTTATGCCGAACACCCCGGCTTTAATATCAGAGGGAATGAGCGTCCTTTGCAAGAATTCATTTGTAACAGAAAAACAGATGATAAGCGCTGAAAATATTTTTAAATCTGTAGGAAAGACGCTGATTCTACCTGAAAAACATATCGATGCGGTTACAGCAATTTCCGGATGCGGACCGGCATATGTTTTTACATTTATTCAGGCTTTAGCCGATGCCGGAGTAGCTCTCGGGCTTGCCAGAAAGGATGCCCTTCTCCTTGCCTGCCAGACACTGAAAGGAGCATCCGAAATGACAATGCAAAGCGGAGAAGAACCGATATCGCTCAGAAATAAGGTAACATCTCCGGGCGGAAGCACGATTGATGCCGTTCATGTTCTCGAAAGAGCGGCTTTTTCGGGAATAGTGATTGACGCGGCAGTCAAAGCATGCGATAAGAGTAAAAAGCTCGGGGAAAAATAGTGAACGGATTACCAATTTCATACTACAATCTCAGACGTGCGTTTTTCTTCTTTAAAATTCTTTTCGTGCTGTCATTTTTCGTCGTTGCCGGCGGAAATATCTACAATGCAGTTTTCAAGAAAACGATTGAAGTATCGGAATCTGGTCACATTCTTAAAGACGGTTTTGTTCTCTTCACTGACAGAACAGAATACATCAAAATACTCAAAAACTATAAATATGATACCGGAACTAAAATAAAATTTCATGTAATGGCAAAGGGAGAATCATACTGGGACGTCGCAGTTAGAAACGGAATCACGGTAGAAACGCTTATAGCAGCTAATCCATTCATAACATCACTTCTTGCCGAAGAAAATATAGAAATTGCTATACCTGAAAAGAACGGAGTACTTCTTCCTTGCGATGATTTTCTTGATGCTTACAGGATGAAAAAGCTTTTATCTGTAAGACCTAATGGAAATTTCAAACACAGTATTTTTGAATTATTCGCGCTTGATGATATAAGATTCGCTTTTTACGAAGGAGTAAGACCCATCATTGTAAATAATTACATCGAAGGTCTTTACGGAATAAAACAAAGCTTCAATAAACCAGTCGATAAAGGAAACTTCGGTTCTATGTTCGGTATGCGTTCCGATCCTTTCACAGGGATGATGGCATTCCACCAGGGACTTGACATTACCGGTTCAATAGGAATGGAAATTCACCCGATAAATGAAGGAATTGTTTCTTTCGCAGGATGGCGCGACGGACTCGGGCTAGCAGTAATAGTGATGCACAAAGAGGGTTATATATCAACATACGCACATTGCAGTCAGCTTATCTCAAAACCGGGCGATCACGTAACAAAAAAAGATATAATCGCACTTCTTGGAAACACTGGCAGATCAACCGGACCTCACGTTCATGTTGAAATAGAACGCCACGGTAAACTTTATAACCCGCTGTATTTCATCTGGTAGTCAGCAGTTCCCGTCCAAATCGTATTCCTGAATCCAGCCGTCTATTCCAGATTCATTCATGTATTCAACAGCTTCATCATATTCATCTTCTGACGTTTTATTTTCAAGTTCAGGGAAATTTCCGTCAATAGCCTTATAAGCAGGAAAATACTGGCACATCAAACTGAATCTGAAATCGACTCCCTTGCCTTTAAGTTCAACAAGCCTGTCAATAACGCCTTTTGTATTGTCGAGGCCGGACGGCAAAACCAGATGCCTGAAAATAAGACCCGACTCAAGCAGACCTTCATTTTCAATCCAGTTTACCGGATTATTGATAAAGAAATCAGACGCTTCAAAAGACCGTTCAACATAATCCGGAACTCTTGAATATTTCCGCGCCATGACCTTATCAGAATACTTTAAATCAAAAAGAAAAATGTCGGCGACTTTGTGTGTTATCGAAAGAGATTCATTGGAAAAATAACCGCTGCAGTTAAAAGAAAGCGGAATAGAAATTTTGTTTTTTATGATACTAAGAGCTTTCAACGTTTCCAAAAGATAATGATCAGCTGTAGTAAAATTTATATTATGAACTTTTTTCTTTTCAGCCAGATACTTGATCTTATCAGCCAAAGCTGATACAGAATAATCCTTTCCATTATTCAAAGCCGAAAACGGATAATTCTGACAGAACACACATCCCAAAGCACAACCCGAAAAGAAAACATTGCCCGCACCGCGTTCACCGCTGACAGGAGGCTCTTCGCCTTTATGCACAGCAAAAGACGCAACTCTTGAAGCATCCGAAACGGCACCGCATGGAGGAACAATTTCTGCACGGTTTATTCCGCACGAAATCGGACAGCACTTACCCATTGACGTAATTGAGCGCGCAGAATCAATAAGCGCGCTCAACTCATCATCAGGCAATAAATTTAATTTAGTCATTTAAAGTTAGGGTCAGTCTTGAGTTTTTCCTCGGCGGATAATTTCTCATCCGGTGTATCCACTTCATACCAGCCGAATCCTGACAAATCGCATATTCCGGGTTTGTTGGAACTTTCCGACAGAACATGAAGAATATTTTCGGCAACTGCCTTTTCTCCGAAACGGGAAAGAACTTCATCAATCGTCTTACGGTATAATGCATTCATGGATTTATCGACATAAGTCATTCCGATATATCCGCAGTCAAAATCCGAAAGCTGTTTGCTGATTCCGACTATTTTGTCTCCTTCAAGCTTGACCTTCATGTCATCAGCACCGAGAGTTCTGTCAAAATCACACATTGCTCTGATACCGGAAAAATGTTTTTTCATTTCCGTAAACATTTTCTTCGGATAAATATGATCAACATTAGTTATAAGAAATGAATCATCACCGACTTCTTTAAGACCCGTCATGAGAGTAAATATATTACCTTTAAGATATTCTTTATTTTCAATAACTCTGATCTTCGGATTTTTTCGCGAATCGACATGGTTTTTGAGGTCTTCATAATAAAAACCGCCGACGATGACGATTTCATCCATCATATCAATATCAAGAAAATCGAGAAGGTAATCAATCAGCTTACGCTCTCCTACCTCAACCATCCCCTTTGTCCGGGCAGTCGTTAAATCTTTGAGGCGGCTTCCTGTTCCTGCCGCAAGTACAATTGTTTTCATATTGAAAGAATCTCCTTAATGTTTTGAACTGTTTTTGCGTTTGCATGACGAGCTTCAAACTGTTCATGGGAAAACAAACCGCAAACACCTATAAAGTCAATACCGTATTCAAACGCCTTATCCGAATCTTTGAGGGAATCACCGACAAAAGTCAGATCTTTTTTATCGAGTCCGAACTTTTCAAGGAAAAAATCAAAATGAGGTTTTCCTTTTTCAAATCCTTTTTCAGCTTCAAATCCCATAACTATATCAAACTCAAGTTTTTCTTTTTCGACAAACTGATTTATCAGATCAGGAAAATTTCCGGAAGATACTCCGGCAAGATCTCCCCTCTGTCTCAGGGAATTTATTGCGAATCTCACATCATCATGAAACTTCTGCCCGAAAAAACCTTCTATTTTTGTTTTTTCAAAATACTCGACTGTACCTGCATTCGCAGGATGATTCGGAAATATTATTTCAATTTGCTGACAGAAAGGAACTCCGGAAGTCTGTATATAATTATGACGGGCTTCTTCAAAGCTCATTTCGGGATGGTCACGGTTAATTGCAAAACCTGCAATGTCGGCAAAGCCTTCCATTGTATCAACAAGGGTTCCGTCAAAATCAAAAAGATAAGCTTTCATAAAAACACCTTCCGGCAGGAAAATTCAGTTAATAATATTACAGCTGTAATATACGGATATTTCAGCCGCGCGGCCTGACCTCGTCAATCCGTTTTCTATTGATTCTTAATATATTATCAAGACTTTCGAAGTAGTTATTTTTAATATATTATAAAAATGACATTACAAATCCGGCTCCCAGAGGTATATTCATTGAAACGTTATTTTAAAAAAATTTATATTATAGTGATTAATTTCTTGAAATTAGCTTATTTGCTTATAAACGCTTTACAAAAGGCAGTATAAGTTATGAGAACCGAATTAAAAAGAAGGATTTCACTTGGCAGTGTAGTGATCTTGAACATTTCTAAAGGCCGATTTTTAGTGCCGGGAGGAATCAAGGGACTACGCGTAGGATTTAATTCCCGCAATGCTCATATCGCCACAGGATCGTATGGATCAATTGTGAGACAATCAATCAGCGATTCATCTTCTTCCAATAAGATTGCAGAAAATAAAAATAAAGAACTGCAGACTGCAAGTTTCACAGAAGAAGTCCCCGTAGATCAAATTACCGGAAAAAACATCATTACAACATTATATTTAATATCTGTTCCTGCTGTGCTCTTCATTATATTTTTTTCGGATTTAAACTCATTAGCATTTTGGGGATATTTAACTGCAGGCGGAATTGCTGCAATGATTGCCTTCGCACTTAAGGCAAAGAAAAACAAACAAATCATCCAGGCATTTTCAGCGGCTATAATGAACGAACCGCTGAATAAAGCAGAAGAACTATTATCAAAAATTAATAAAATGGGAAGCGCCGTTAAACAAAGAAATTTGATGTCGAATTACTCTATTCTTATCGACAGAGTTTTCAATGACCAGCAAATCTCAGAAGAAGAAGAACTCTTTATAAAAAAGTATTCAGAGCATCTTCCCGAAAACTTCATCTCTCATGCAAACGATATAATTATTAGCGAAATAATTAAAATAGCCATTGCCGACAACTATCTTTCTGAGGAAGAAGAAAATCTTATAAACAGATGCTTTTCAACATTCCAACTGCCGGCTTCCCGCCGCGAAGAATTCAATCAAACAATTCAGGAATATAAAAATCTCGAGGAATGCAGGAAAACTAAATTTGAACCAAAACCAATAACAGTAACTTCATTACCGAAAATCCCGTCCTGTTTATATGAAAGCCTTGCTGATTATTTCAAAGAAAGGATAAATAATGATGACACTGAGCTTGTATACGACGATCTGGGAGCTGTTGTATTAACGGAATCTTCTCTTGAAATAGTGAAAACCGGTCATAAATCAATAAAGTTTGATTCAATAATTTCAGCAAATAAGTCCTGGAATAGTGATATTATTGAAATTATTTCAACGAACAGTAAAACGCCATATTATTTTAAAATTCCAGATCCCATGATTTTTATAGCTGTTATATCAAAAATGATGGCTTTATAGCTTGAGGAAGGAACCTTGCTCAAACCTTCTTAAAAAAATCAAGAAGGATTGAATAGGTATCGAATTCGAAGATATCCTGTTATGCAGGCCTTGCAGGACTTGAACCTGCAACCAATGGTTTTGGAGACCACTACTCTACCAATTGAGCTAAAGACCTGTTTATGCAATAATTAAAAACTATAAAAATCTGTCAAGCTATTTGCCGATAATAATGCCCGCTTTAATAGTTCGGTTTCTTTTTGTAAGAATTATATATCATCCGACCGCTCAAAAATGTCTTGATTATATGCGTATGTTTCAGACATAATGGTTTCGGGTTCTGGCAATCCAATTCCATACAGAGAGAGGAATCTATGGATCTTAATGTTGAAGAAAAAAAATCGACAATAATCGTTCACATAAAAGGCGAATTCCATATCGGGAATGTCAATAAATTCGAAGAACTGTGGCACAGCTTAATCGAAAAATCTCCCGAACTTATCGCTATAGATTGCAAAGAGCTTGAATACATTGATTCTTCAGCGATAGGAACTCTGGTCAAATTCCTAAACAACACAATGAGCAAAAAAATTAAACTTGTGTTTTTTGATCTCAACAATTCAATTCAGAACATTTTCAAAACAGCCAGGCTGGATAACTTTTTCACTATAACTACACGTGAAAAGCTTGAAAACGATTTTCTTTAATAAGGCGATGCAATGAAAAAAATTACAATCACCTTAACTGTTTTGCTTACATTATTTGCATGCAACAGATGGAAAGTCAGCAAACTCAATCCGGATCTTCTTTGCCGCATTAAACCAGGATCAGCTGACGGCGGAATAAGTCTTATTTTCCGTGATAATGCAGACATTCTGGATATGACATTCAACCTCCGAATTTCAGATAAGGCGATTTACTGCGCAGACAATGAATCCAAACGTCTCTTGGTACTTTCAAAAAACGGTGATATAGTCAGAATAATCGGGCCCAAATCGGCTTCTATTGATAAAAACTATTCCGAGTTCGATTTTTCAACTATCGGTGAAATTACCGATGATAAAGACGGAAATATTTATGTTCAGAACAAACTTCCGAAACTGACAGGCAATAGCGAAATTTCGCCGTCATACATTCTTATTTTTTCAAAAGACGGAAAACTTCAGGAAACACTTGGTCAGGACGGTCTTACAAATTCGCCGTTTTACTACATAGACAATATGTTTACCGATGAAAACAACAGATTGTTTGTAGTAAGCCGCACCTTCGAAAGCTGGTCTCTTTCAGTATTCAAAAATAAAAAACGCGAATATTTTTCAATATTTGATAAAAACTCATTCAGCAATTCATCCGGATATAATGCCGTAATAGAAAAAATTATACCTTTTAGAAAAAACAATTCAGCAATAATATCCGTTTCATTTTATGACGGAACACGTTTCAAGTTCCGGAAAATATTCCGTATCGAAATTGAAAATAATTCAAAATTAAAAGAAGTTACAACTCTTCCGGATCCTAAGAACGAACTTTTCACCATTCTTGAAGACAAATATCTCGTATTCTGGGAAGTCGAAGGAAAGGATATACGTTTCGTAATCTGGAGCTTCCAGGAAAACATTCTTAACAATCTCAGCATAGATCTCGAAGAAAAAAAATCTTACTATGACGAAATTCTTTCTGATGAAAACGGAAAAATTTATTCATATTCCGTTTCAAGAGAAGGAATCAGCATCTATGCATGGGAATAGCAATACTTTCACAAAGCCAGTCGGCTGATCTTGACAGACTTTCTGAATTTGCCTCCCGCATAACAATGTCCAATGCTGCGCGTTCATTCGCAGAAGCCGTTGCAGCGAAAATAAACAAATCCGATAAAATTGCAATTGTATGCGGCGGAGGAAATAACGGCGGAGACGGATTTGCTTCTGCCTATTACCTTTTCTGCATGGGATTTGATGTTTCAGTTTTCCCTCTCCGCACAGATTCTCTAGGTGAAAATCCAGAATTTTTCTTTTCTCTTCTTCAAACTGAATCAATACCGATACGTACTGATTTTATTTTTGATGAATTCAGCCTGATTCTCGATTGTTTGACCGGCACAGGAATCAATGGAATACTCCGGGGCATTTATGCGGATACAGCCGGGAAAATGAACCTATCCGGTAAAATAATTTTTTCATGCGATATTCCTTCCGGACTTTCTTACGAAAGTCTTACTTCAAACGGAACCATCGTAAAAGCTGATGAAACTTTTGCCGTTCACTCGCTTAAAACTGAATGCGCAGTATATCCGGGAAAATATTATTGCGGCAAAATAAATATCATTAATCCTTATTTCCCCAAAAGTGCATTAAAATCTATAGAATATTCAGCAGAGACATATGACTCATCAGATGCACAATCTGATTTAAAAAAACTGAATGATTATTCCGAAACAGTTCATAAATACAACAAACCAAAAATTGCAATCATAGGCGGTTTTATCCCTTTTGAAGGCGCTGCTCTTCTTTCGGCAATGGGAGCTTTGAAATCGGGCGCATCCTTTGTAACGATATTTACCGAATCTGCTTCCCGCATTGCAATGGCCGGCAAAATTCCCGAAATAATAGTCAGGGAATTTTTCTTTGAAAACATCAAATCCGCACTATCAAAATTTGACTCAATAATAATAGGTCCTGGTTTCGGTACAGAAGAAACAAAAAAAGAACTGCTTTCAGAAATCATTAAAATTATACCGGCGGAAAAAACTATTATTATAGACGCTGATGCATTAAAACTTATTCCCGAAATAAGAAATGAATTATTAAACATAAAAACATTGATTCTGACTCCTCATGAAGGTGAAGCTTCGATTTTGTTAAACAAAAAAACTTCTGAAATAACTTTAAACAGAATCGATTCTGCAATTGAAATTTCAGAAAAATACAATGCATTCACAGTATTGAAAGGACATGACACGATTTGTTCTTCTTCTGATTTTTCTTATGTAAACACAAGCGGAAATAATCTTCTTGCAACTGCCGGAAGCGGCGATGTCCTGACAGGCATTATCGGAACTTTCTGTTCAACGCAAAAAGAAATACTGCGCCGAATCGCTTTATCCGTATATGTTCATGGTTTATGTGCTGACCTAAAGAAGCAGAATAACTCTGTTACACTTAATGCTTCCGAAATTCCGGAAACTATCGGCGCCGCCATCAATTATTTGAAAGCATAGATTACCATAGAAGAAGTAAGCGGTTTTCCTTTACGCTTAAAATGGCCCTTAAAATGATAAAGTGATATCTGTATCCATTTTCTATAATCGGCAATTTTCTTAAAACTTCCGCGGGATTTCAAAAGCTTTGCATATAACGGAAAATCAACAGGACGAAAAACCTTAACTTTCCTAAAACCCGTTCTCAGCAAAAGTTCAGTGAGATTTTTTTCTGAAAAATACGACAAGTGACCCGGCAGATAATAATGATAATTTTCTCCGGCGTTAAGAGACTGCCATGCTTCCATATCAGCAGTTTGAATTACAGCAACTCCTCCGGTTTCAAGCATATCATATATTTTCGATATTACTTCTCCCGGAGAAAAAAAATGTTCTATAACTTCAATCATGGTGACGCAGCTAAATTTTGTCTTTGGATAATATTTATCCCATGATACATTTTCTATTATTGAGTTAGAATGCTTTTTTGCATAATCAGAAGAGTATTTCGATATTTCGATTCCGTAAGTTTTAAAATATTCCGACGCATATTTAAGGAAAAGACCGAATGAACACCCGATGTCCAGGAAATTACCTTTTTTTACATACTTGCGGATATTGTTTATTCTGCTTTTCCAGACATAAGCGCAATATTTTTCAGTCTTTCTTTCATCGAAATATGAATAGTCCGCCGATTCACCATAATACTTATCCGTATAAAAAGATTCCACAAACGAATCGGTGTATCCCGGATTCATAAAAATAAATCCGCAGTCAGAACACCTATCCGTATTGAAAACATAATCTGATCTTATAATATTGTAATGATGCCCAATATTTATACTTTGACATAACGGGCAACGCTTGCTTTTTCTTTTGAATATTGATTTCATTTTTTTGCGAGAAAATACCAGTGAGAAATAATTTTTTTAGAGTCTAAGGGAGTTCTTTCCATGAGACCATACTTAAAAAATGAAAACTTATTCAAAGCAGAACAAAGCTCATTCTCATCATAAAAAGATACTACACTACCCTTTATATCATCAAGATCGGTAACCCATACATCATCAGAAATTTCTTTTCCAATACGCATAAAAGTATCACGGTTTGATCTCAAAGTCCCCAGAAGAATACCGCCGTTTTTAAGAATACGGAGTATTTCAGCTATTTTTTTCCCGAAAGAAACTTTATCTGAATAGTGCAAAGATCCCCAACACAACGCAAGATCAATTTTCATACTGCCAAAAGGTAGTTTTTCAGAATCGCAATTAATAAGCAGTGAATGAGGATGTTTTCTCGAAAGCTGAAGTGACGGCATTGAATAATCAAGACCGATTATTTTCTCGATACCGAAATCCGATAAAAGCGAAAGATGACGTCCGCTACCGCAACCTATATCAACAGCTGTAAGAAGTTTTTTATTTTCTGTTTCGGATAACGACTTGGATAAAATCCTTACAAGATTCTCATCAGGATAAGATAAACGGGACTTTGGTCTCTCGTAGTGATGGTTCCACATTTGATCACTTGTCATTTTTTTTGTCTCAAAGTCATATTGATCTGTTTAATAAATGTAGAAGCTGATTCAACAGCCTCTTCTCTTGTTCTTGCCTTGGAAATAACGACGCCGATTCTATCGTGATTTGTTTTGGGGGATCTGACTTCGCTTCCGATGGATTTAAACATATGAAATGCAACCATATTATCGTTTTTATCAGATGGAGGATTAAAAGACTCTATTGTTCCGGATTTTGAAACAATGTAATTAACACAAACTGCAGTCTTGCTTTTTTTAAAATCAGGAGGAACAAAACCCTTTCCTGAACATGAGGCAATCATATTTTTGAAAATATTATATCCGCTTCTTGCAGGTATCAGATAATCACACAGGAACTCACCACCGAATTCGGGAACAGCTTCAATAATAAATATTTCTTCTTTCGGTGTAAAAATAAACTCCATCACAAGCGGAGATTTTCTTATCGAATAATAATCAGCTATTTTTTGACCAATTGACTCAATTTCTTTCCATCTATGGGTATATTTGGAAGGAGCTATATGTTTAATATCAACAAAATACGGAGGATCGGTTTTTTCTTTATCAGTGATCTCCGCAAGAAAGAATTTTCCTTTGTGAACAAGCCCGACTGCTACTATTTCATCTCCTTCGATGAAGTTTTCTGCAATAAGTTCAGCTTCATCTCCTACTGTTTTCAGATATGCCTTTAGAGCGGCTTCATCAGTTATCAGCCGGCAATCTGATTTAGCATGGCCCGAAACCGGCTTAAGAACAAAAGGATACGGGAATGGGATTTTATTTCTTTTAAAAACAACTGTTGACGGTGAAGGGAGTCCAATTTCTTTAAAAGCCAGCTTCATTTTTCTCTTATCAAAAATTTCATCAGATCTCTCAGCCGGAAAAAGTTTAACACCTATTTTCTGGGACAGTAATGCCGCAGTTTTAACTGCATTTCCGAAACTTCGGGATAATACACCCCTGATTCTTCCTTCAAGAAAAAGTTCACTGATTTTATTTTCAATTTCATGGTAATTTTCGATGGATTCCTGTATTTTAAGATCAGCAAGACTCATTCCGGCGGCATTTGAATCCATATCAATGCAGATTACCTTGAATCCAAGCTTCTTCGCTTCCCTTATTAGCGGAAGCTGATAAAATCCTGCTCCAAGCGATACAAAAGCGTCATTATTTTTCTTCTTTTTTCTGAACCAGAACATACAGGTGCTAAACCACGCCTTAAAAAATAATTATACGATCAGCTTCTCTTTTAATGTCGGAAGTAATCACATCAATGATGAGCTTTTTATATTCCGATGTAAGTATTCTCCTTCCAGTTTATAGTCAGGTCAGAAGGAAGGTCATTACTGCAAAGAGCAGTAAGCGGCGATATTTCAATATTCTTTACAAAATCAGGTATTGAATAATTTTTTTCCAAAAGCCATGAACGGTAAAGATTGTTCATAAGCTCCCGTGATGATTCAAGAGAATCGACTCCTGAAGCATTTTTCACAGGTGCAAATTCATTTTCCCTTAGTGTTTCAAGTATTATAGTTTTTT
>Ga0209606_1002835_pt1 | contig 18388 bp, 13 predicted proteins | sample AD_UKC057_MetaG_FD_184412 | JGI IMG/M metagenome (GOLD analysis project Ga0209606, IMG submission 184412) | Active sludge microbial communities of municipal wastewater-treating anaerobic digesters from USA - AD_UKC057_MetaG (SPAdes) (version 2) | ecosystem: Engineered > Bioreactor > Anaerobic >...
CATGGTAAGTCACAAAGTCATAAAAATTCCTTCCAACAGGTATGTTTGGCAAAGTATCCCAGCTTTGGGTATTGCCTTTTAACACAATGCATAGCAGCATTAGGCTGAAGGCTGCCGCTTTCAATAGAATAATAGCTTTCTTCATATTATTGTTGTTTCACAAAACGTTTGGTTTTTACATTCCCATTTTTGTTGGCAATTCGTATCAAGTATGTTCCCGGACTTAACATAGAGGTGAACACCGGATACACATTGTTACCCGCTTTAAGCTGGTCGCTTATAAGCACACGGCCTGTTATATCACAAATTTCTACTCGGTAAGTTTCTCCTACCGGGCAAAAATACGGCACCCAAATTTTATCGTAGCACGGGTTTGGGAATAGTGTTATCTCGTCATTCCCAGTTTTACTGGCAATGCCTCCGGTGTGGTCTTCTATCACAATTAGTTTTTCTGCTGTTTTAGTGCAACCATCCTGTGTTACCTCCACCAGCACCGTATATTCACCCGGTTGATAGTAGCCATGCTCTATGTCTTTGCTACCGCTACCACTGAAACCGTCTCCAAAATCCCACTCCCAGCTCTCGGCATAGGCATTGTTGTTTACAAAGTTTACAAATATATATGGCTGGCTTTGGGTGATGTAAAATGTGTCCTGGTAACCTACCGTTTGTATACGCGGGCGGAACCAGCGGCAGTCTTCTACCTCCGGCTCGTAATACCTTGCCACTCCATAAGCCGGTAAATACCCGCCTACCTGGGTGAAGAATCCTCCCGCATACAGCTCGTCTTTATAAACATACAGGGCTTCAATAGCGTAATTTGTTCCCCCACCAGGTTCCGACCATTGCTCCCCATCCCATTTGGCCAGATGTTTGGCCGGAATACCATCTACCTGAGAAAACATGCCGCCAATGTACAAGTCTCCATGATACATCTGCATCGCATGACCATTAACCTGAGAACCTGCTGTCCCAATAAGGTGAAAAGACTCTCCGTCGAAGCGAAAAACAGAAATACCTGCAATATACAAATCGTTGTTTATGGTATCGGTAAGCAAACTACTGACTCCCGCCTGAAATTGATTTCCATTCTTATCATAAACATTTGTCCATGCCTGCCCGTCGTATTTCCCTAGACTACAAACATACTGGCTACCCCCTACCGAAAAGCATGAAAATAAACCGGCATATAAAGCATCGTTATAAACCTCTATACCCATACTAGGAGTGGAATAGGGAGAAGTGCTATAAAACGCAGTATCGTTCCATTTAACCAAAGGCCCCCACATGTTTCCGTTTACATTTATACCATAATCACCTCCAATATACAATGTATCGCGGTACACCTGAAAATAGTTTATCCTTCCGGCACCCATTACGGCAGTGCCCACCCGTTCCCATTCCGTACCGTTCCAAACGGCTAATTTTGAGATGTCATCAGGGTTGGTAATATCATCGAATGAACCCCCAATATATAAACGACCGTTGTATAGGCCTACAGAATAGACTGCCCCATAAGTTTCACCTATATAAAATGATATTGTTTCACCATCCCATCCATACGCTGCAATTCCAGTACTTATATTCGAATTGCTTGATGATAGGTTCCCAACCATTACCAAAGTATCATGGTAAGTCACAAAGTCATAAAAATTCCTTCCAACAGGTATGTTTGGCAAAGTATCCCAGCTTTGGGTATTGCCTTTTAACACAATGCATAGCAGCATTAGGCTGAAGGCTGCCGCTTTCAATAGTATAATAGTTTTCTTCATCATACGGCCTGCACTGTTTGTAACATTTCCTGAGCACTCAGGTTCATTTTCGAGAAAGCAAAGAGTTTTTTACCCAAATCTTTCAGCGAGGCGCCCATGTGATACACCGTGTTGTTGTCGATAATCAGAAAGCGGTCGTGGGCTTTGGTATAGCTGAGTATTTCGATAGGCGCATATTGCTTGTTGTGCTTTTCGAGGTCGGTTTGCAGGGCTTTGGTGATGTGGGCAGTATAAATGCGAACGCTAACACCGGCATTGCGTTTCAGGAAAAGGTTCAGCACCGACTCGTCCACATAATTGTCGATAAGCACCAGCGAATGGTTTGCCGATTTCACCAAATTCGAAACAAACACCCATGCATCAAAAATTTGCCCGTCGGAGTAAATGCCCTGGGTGGGACGAGCTTCGCCACTTTCGAGTGCACGATACACCTTGTCGAGCATGTCTTCGGTAGAGCTTACTCTTCTTTCAACCGATTCGAGCCGCTGAAACAGCCCTGCGTTGTTTTCGATAAAACGACGCATTTCGATAAACGCTGTAACAACTTTTACGCTGGCCTTGATGGCTGTTTCGCTGCGCAATACACTTGCAAGCATCACGGCACCATGCTCTGTGAAAACATAAGGCAGAAATTTTGTATGCTTACCCCGTTTATCGGTTTTATCGTTTAAGATCACAGTTTGTGATGCTAAAGATTCGTCGTTTATGCTCACAATTTGTGATTTTAACGTTTTATATTCCGCTTCACTGAGTCTAAACATGAATGATTCGGGAAATCTGTCGATGTTTCTTTTCACGGCCTGATTTAAAACCCTGGTTTCTACACCATATATTTCAGCCAAATCGCTGTCGATCATTACTTTTACACCCCTGCACAAGTAAATTTTATTCTCGATTGACCGACTCATGTTTAATGATATTGATTCTTCTGACAAATATAGCGAATTGATTGATGAAAATGCTTTTTTTTATTGGGAAGTCAGAATACAGGAGGCAGAATACAGAAGGGGCAGGGAGGAGCGTCTTCGGCAGTCACCCTTCGATTAACGCTGCGCTACTCAGGGTGAAAAATGCCCCTGTCATGCTGAGTAGTGGAGCTCAGCGGAACGGTAATCGAAGCATAGACAGGGGTTACGAGAAAGTGGCTTCGGATGCACCCTTCGATTAGCGCTTCACTTCGTTTCGCTACTCAGGGTGACAAATGTAAAATGCCGCCCCTTCTGTCTTCTGTATTCTGACTCCTGTATTCTTGACAAGCAATCATCTTCCTTCGCCAAAGCGTTGTCCGATGTATTGCAGCAGTGCAAAAATTTCGTCGGGGTTGGTTGCGGTTACCAGCTTCATGCGGGTTTCTTTAAAATCGGGAATTCCCTTGAAGTAAGTGCAAAAGTGCCGGCGCATTTCGAAAATGGCACGTGGCAGTTTTTTATATTCCAGCGATTTGGTAAAATGCAAGGTGGCCAGTTCAACCGTCTCGAGGAGGCTTAGTGGTGGCAGTTCTGTTCCATGTTCCAGATAGTGTTTTATTTCGGCAAAAATGCGCGGGTGTCCCACGCTTGCCCTTCCAATCATTATTCCATCAACACCGTAGGTGTCGAAAGCCGCTTTAGCCGATGGTCCGTCGTGGATGTCGCCATTCCCGATAATGGGAATGTGAATGGCCGGGTGGTTTTTCACCTCACCGATCAGCGTCCAGTCGGCTTCGCCCTTGTACATCTGCGAACGTGTGCGACCATGAATGGTCAAAGCCTGAATTCCTGCATCCTGAAGCCTTAGAGCAATCTCAACAATGTTTTTGCTGTTTTCGTCCCAGCCGAGGCGTGTTTTCACGGTAACCGGTTTTTTAACGGCTTTTACAACTCGGGCGGTAATATCGGCCATCAGTTCGGGGTAGCGCATCATACCACTGCCGGCTCCGCGGTTGGCAATTTTTTTAACGGGACAGCCGAAATTAATATCAATGGTATCGGGATTGGCTGCCTCAGCAATCAGCGCGGCTTCCACCATCGATTCGGGAATATGCCCGTAAATCTGAATACCAATGGGTCGTTCGTTTTCGCTGATGTTCAGTTTTTCAACACTTTTACGGCCTTCGTGGAGCAATCCGTCCGACGAAATAAATTCGGTAAAAACCATATCAGCCCCAAAATGTTTGCACAGAAAGCGGAACGAAGGATCGGTAACATCCTCCATAGGCGCCAGCAGCAGTGGCCTGTTGCCCAGATTTATGGAACCTATCTGCACCGGATTATTGATTATTGCCGGAAAACAGTACTAAAGCTTTTTCTTGATTTCGTATTCTTCGAAAGCTTCAATCACATCATCCACTTTAATGTCGTTGTATTTTTCGATGTTCAGGCCGCACTCAAGACCCGATACAACTTCTTTTGCATCGTCTTTAAAGCGTTTGAGCGATTCGAGTTCACCGGTATATACCACAATTCCGTCGCGGATGAGGCGCACTTTGGCAGACCTGAGAATTTTACCTTCGGTAACGATACACCCTGCCACCGTTCCCACTTTGGTAATTTTAAACACATCTTTAACCACAGCCGATCCCAGTACTTTCTCCTTGATTTCGGGCGAAAGCATACCTTCCATAGCGTCCTTGATTTCGTTGATGGCATCGTAGATGATGGAATACAGCCTGATGTCGATTTGTTCTTTTTCGGCCAGTTTACGAGCACTCACGGCAGGGCGCACCTGGAACCCGATGATAATGGCGTCGGAAGCCGCTGCCAACATAACATCCGATTCCGAAATCTGACCCACGGCTTTGTGGATAACGCTCACCTGAACCTCTTCGTTCGACAGCTTGATGAGCGAATCGCTCAGGGCTTCAATCGAGCCGTCAACGTCACCCTTCACAATGAGTTTAATTTCGTGGAAATTACCCAGGGCCAGACGACGTCCGATTTCGTCGAGTGTAATGTATTTCTGAGTGCGCAATCCTTGTTCACGCTGTAACTGTAAGCGTTTGTTGGCAATGGTTTTGGCTTCATGCTCTGTTTCCATCACATTGAATTTATCACCGGCCTGTGGTGCCCCGCTGATACCCAGCACAACTACCGGAGTCGAGGGACCTGCTTTCACAATTTTTACACCGCGTTCGTTGTGCATGGCTTTTACCCTGCCGGTATAGCTTCCGGCAAGAATAATGTCGCCTACTTTTAAGGTACCCGATTGCACCAGTATAGTCGATGTGTAACCCTTGCCTTTGTCGAGCGCTGATTCCACCACGGTTCCAATGGCTCTTTTGTCGGGGTTGGCTTTCAGATCGAGAAGTTCTGCTTCGAGCAGCACTTTTTCGAGCAACAGATCAACATTAAGGCCTTGCTTGGCACTGATATCCTGCGATTGGTATTTTCCACCCCATTCTTCTACAAGATAGTTCATAGCGGCCAGTTGTTCCTTTATTTTTTCGGGATTGGCATTGGGCTTGTCTATTTTGTTAATGGCGAACACAATGGGAACACCGGCAGCCGAAGCATGGTTAATGGCTTCGATGGTTTGTGGCATCACTTCGTCGTCGGCAGCTACCACAATAATGGCAATGTCGGTGATTTGTGCACCACGGGCACGCATGGCAGTGAAAGCTTCGTGTCCCGGAGTATCGAGGAAGGTGATTTGTTTCCCGCTGTCGAGCACCACACTGTATGCTCCGATGTGCTGGGTTATTCCCCCGGCTTCACCGGCCACCACATTGGTATGCCTGATATAGTCTAGCAATTTGGTTTTACCGTGGTCAACGTGCCCCATCACGGTAACAATAGGCGGGCGATGCACGAGGTCGTCCTCGTGATCTTCTTCTTCTTCTTCGATGTCGCTCAATACCTCAGCGCTTACGAATTCTACCTTATATCCGAATTCATCAGCCACCAAAGCCATGGTTTCGGCATCAAGACGCTGGTTGATCGAAACAAATAAACCCAGATTCATGCAGGTAGCAATAATTTCGTTCACCGGCAACTGAATCATGGTGGCCAGCTCGTTTACCGAAACAAATTCGGTTACTTTCAGTATGTTTTTCTGGGCCTCGTTTTCTTCGAATTCGGCCTGCATACGCTGACTGACAATGTCGCGCTTTTCGCGACGGTATTTCGATGTTTTCGATTTTTGTTTGGTGGAAGTCAGCCGGGCCAGTGTTTCCTTAATCTGTTTCTGAACCTGTTCGTCCGATACTTCGGGTTTGATGTCGCGTTTTGGTTTTTTCTTGCTACCGGCAACCGATTCCTTGGGTTTCAGTTTCGACTGATCCTTGTTTTTCGAGACATCAATTTTAACGGTTTCCTTGCGGATACGTTTGCGTTTTTTCTTTTGCTCGCGTTCTTTTTCGCGTTCCTGTTTGCGCTCAACTTTTTCCTGTTCGCGTTTTTTCCGGATGTCTTCTTCTTTCTTTACAAAATCATCGATATTGATTTTCCCGATAACGCTGGGTCCGGTAAGTTTATCATATTTTGTTTTGATAAAATTATCGGATTCTTCAACCGGTTTTGTTTCTTCAACCGGAGCGGTAACTTCGGGTTCAACAATAACCGGCTCATCAACCGGCAATACTTCGGCAACCGGTTCAGGTTCGGTAGGTGTCACGGTTTTATCAGAGCCTGACTTTTTCTTTTTATCGGGACGTGTTTTCTGGTTCAGTGCATCGATATCGATTTTGCCGAGTACTACCGGCGATTTAACCGTTTTGGTTTCGGTTACGGGTTCCTCTTTTACCTCAACAGGGGCAGCTTTAGGTTCGGGTTCAGGCTTGGGTTCTTCCTGCGCAACGGGCGGTTCAGCCTTTTTTACCTCAGGCTTGGGTTCCGCGGTTTTCTTTTTATTTACCTCGTCAAGGTTGATTTTGCCGACAATTTTTGGGCCTTCGAGACCTGAAGAGTCTTTGATGAGCAGTTCTTTTTCCTCTGACTTTTCCTCCTCGAAACGTTGCGGTTCGGCAGCAGTTTCAACAGTACCCACTTTTTTCTCTTTGCTGCGGGCCGAAATATCGAGCGATTGTTCCTTCAGACTGATTGAATCGCTGAATTCTTTGCGCAACAGGGGCAATAATTCCACCGGAATTCTTACGTTCGGGTTGGAATCGATTTTATGTCCCTTTTTAGCCAAAAAATCAACAATGGAATTTGTACCGACATTGAGTTCGGCAGCTAAGGTTGCTAATTTTTGAGGCTTGTTGTCTGTATCCATAATGTAAAATTAATCTGTAAAAATCCTGTACGTGTTTTATTCAAACTCCGATTTCAAAACTGCAATAATCTCTTTAACGGTTTCTTCTTCCAGGTCAGCGCTCTTTTCGATAAAGGCCGGGTCAAGTTCCAGTACACTTTTGGCAGTGTCGCAACCAATGGCTTTCAGTTTATCAATAATCCAGCCATCAATTTCATCGGCGAATTCATCCAGGTCAACATCTTCCTCGTCGTCGTTCATTTCGCGGTACACATCAATGGTGTAGCCAACCAGCTGACTGGCCAGTTTAATATTCAGTCCACCCTTCCCAATTGCCAGCGAAACCTGATCGGGTTTCAGATATACCTCTGCTTTTTTGGTTTCGGGAACCAGCTTGATACTGGTAATTTTTGCAGGGCTCAGGGCACGCTGAATGTACAGTTGTGTATTGTTGGTGAAGTTAATCACGTCGATATTTTCGTTGCGCAACTCCCTTACGATACCATGAATACGGCTTCCTTTCATTCCCACACAGGCTCCTACAGGGTCAACCCGTTCGTCATACGATTCCACGGCAATCTTAGCCCTTTCGCCCGGTATGCGTACAATTTTTTTAATCGTGATGAGTCCGTCAAAAATTTCGGGAACTTCCTGCTCAAATAATCTTTCGAGAAATAATTCAGAGGTACGCGACAGGGTAATTTTCGGTGAATTGTTTTTGAATTCCACATTTCCGATAACCGCACGTACTGTATCTCCCTTCCGGAAAAAGTCGGTGGGAATCTGCTCGGTTTTAGGGAGTATCAGTTCGTTGCCTTCGTCGTCGAGTATGAGAATTTCTTTTTTCCAGATCTGATATACTTCGCCCGAAACAATGTCGCCAATGCGGTCTTTATATTTATTAAATATATTGTCTTTTTCGAGTTCGGCAATTTTTGCCTGAAGGTTTTGCCTCAGGGCAAGAATGGCGCGGCGTCCGAAGTCAATCAGCTTCACTTCATCGATAAAACTTTCGCCCACTTCGGAATATTCGTCAATTTTTTGAGCATCGCTGAGTTTTATTTCTTTGTAAGGATCCTGAATCTCGAGATCTTCAACCACAATGCGGGTTCTCCATATTTCGAAGTCGCCTTTATCGACGTTGATGATGATGTTGAAATTTTCGTCGCTGCCAAACAGTTTAATCAGGGTGGCCCTGAAAACACTTTCGAGTACGCTGATCATCGTGGGGCGATCAATGTTTTTCAGTTCTTTAAACTCCGAAAAGGTTTCGATCAGATTGTTGTGTTCCATTGTTAGATGAATATTATGTTTTTAAAAAATAATTCTTTCGGTACATGCTTTAATATTGTTGAACTCTATTGATTGTGGCTGAGGTTCTTCTGCGTTTTTAGCGGCTTTTTTTGCCTTATCGGGCAATACCACAATCTCGGCTTCGCTTACTTCGCTGAGTATTCCTGCAATTTTAATTCCGTCTTTACAAACCACTTCAACCGGCCGGCCAATGCTTTTATGGTATTGCTGAATCACTTTGAAGGGTTTCCCGACTCCGGGCGATGACACTTCGAGTTCGAATTCGACATTTTCGGCGTCGAGAATGCTTTCGATACGACGGCTGAGTTTTTTGCATTCATCGATGGTAAGCCCTTTGTAATTGTCGATATACACACGTACTGCGTTGCCGCTTTTCACCTGAACATCAACCAGAAACTGGCTTTCGGTCAGCAGCTCCGACACCATACCCGTTATGTATTCTTTCTCTATCATTTTTAATTCTAATAAAACAGGGGACAATGTCCCCTGACCACAATCATATCTTCTTCGCGCTGCAAATGTACAACAGTTTTGTTACAATGCAATACTATTCTTCAGTTTTCTTTGTGTTCTTGTCATCATCAGCCGTCATATCGCTTAATTGCGGTATGAACGGACATATTGCCGGTACAAGTTTTTCGACGTGACCATACAGCAACGACCCGTTCAGATAATCGGTTTTTACCCATTGCTTGTCGTGGTTAAACCGGTTGAACATGAATATAATTCCACTCAGTATAAAGGCAATTTTTAACGCACCGAAAACGACACCCCCCAACTTATTCAGCCAGTCGAGCTTGATGGTATTCACAAAACGGTCGAGAAGTCCCGAGATAAGAAATACACCGATGATGATAGCCAGAAAAGTTACAGCAAAGGCAATAACCGGGATGTACTGGGCCGATGCCGACGTGTAAGAGTCAACATATTGTTCGGTATACACCGAGAGCTTCATCGCACCCCAGATTCCCAGTATGAGGGCTGCCAGGCTGCCGGCTTCTTTTATCAGTCCGTTGCGAAATCCCTTGAACCCAAACCAGATGAGCGGAATGATAATAATTATGTCGATTGCGTTCATACCATTCAGTTTTGTGTGCAAGTATATGAAAAAAAATGGAGATTGCATGCGGCTTATTGCGCTGCGGCTTTCTGCTTATCTGTCGTGTCTCCTGATTTGCATTTCGAAAAAACCGGTATTTTTGCACCCAAGTAATATGACTGGTATGGACATCCCCGATAATGTTTTCAGCAGCAGCTACGAGGTATATTCTACTGATGTCGATCGGTTCAGGCGCATAAAACCATCGACGCTGTTTTCGTTCATGGTCGAAACGGCATGGAAGCAGGTGAAAACTTATGGTATTGGCCACGAAACCGAAGCCTCTGCGCATATTTGGGTGCTCAGCAGCCTCGACCTCGAAATACATCATAACATCGCATGGCAGGATGTTATTACTATAAAAACTTGGCCGAGGCCCCCTGTCGGTCTTTTTTTTCTGCGCGATTTTGCCATTTTTTTACCTGACGGCACCCTGGCTGCCGCCGCTACCAGTTCATGGCTGTTTATTAACCGCGCTACACGATTGCCCGACCGCAATGCCGTGAAGCAACTCAGCCTGCCATACTGCCACCAACGTATTCTTGGGCGCGATCCGAAACGACTTTCCGAAAAATCCGGTTACGAAGCGATGGCAAGGTATTATCCCCGTTTCAGCGATTTCGATTTCAATAAACATGTAAACAATTCGGTATATGTCGGCTGGTTTTTTGATTCATACAGTGCCTGTTTTCATGAACAGCATAGTCCACTCAGGATTCAGCTTGATTTTATACACGAGCTTACCTCCGGTGACGAAATTTCGATTGGTATGTACCGGCAGGGACTAACCCATTACTTCGACGGTAGGATAAGCGAAACAGAGATATTGTGTTTCAGGGGATTGGTCGAATGGACGCCTATTTAATAGTCTAGATTATTTGAACTTTTTAAATACAAATAGGCATTGTTAATTCCAAATATTATTATTTGTAAATACTCTTTAAAATATTATTGTAAAGTTTTAGCTTAATATGTAATAAAAATTTGATTTTACTGTTTTTGATATAATGTTTAGCAATAATAACTAATTCTGTGTGAAATGAAAAAACTGTTGGTTTTATCTATGGGCGTATTATGGGCGGGTATTCTTTTTCAGATCATCCCAGTTTTTTTTGTGAATAATTTGTTTGCCCAGGTTTCCTTTGTTAAAAGGAATGATTTGCTTGCAAAAGACTTATTAGGACCTGGGATAACTAGCTACGCAGATTATCAGTTAATTATGTCTGCCAATAGCAAAGATACTAAGGCAGAGAAACATGTTCTTGACTCTGTAATTGAGGAGAATTTTTTAAATGGTCTATTAAGTGAAAGTTCTAAAAAGAGATGTTTTTATTATAATCAAAATGGTGCAGTTGATTCAATAATTGAATTTGCATATTTTACGTCTGAAGCAATGTATCGTCCTTCAAGTAAAACAGTATTTATTTACAGTTTGAACTCGACTAAACTGACTGAGGAATTGTTATATTATGCCAATGAAAATCAAGATTGGATACCCGGTAGAAAAAAACAATTTTTATATTCTGTCGATAATATGACTTTCACGATAGTGATGTCAATGTATTTACAAGAAACGGGAGAATGGACATTGTTCAGGAAGTTGACTGAGGAATATAATAACGACAATAATCTTGTGCAAAGTGTTTTGTCGTGGTATGATAGTAATCTCATGATTTGGGAAAGCCAATTGAAAGACGAATACATGTATCATAATTCTGAATTGGTTTCATACTATCTTCATAGTGTGTGGAATTCTGAGACTGAACAGTGGCAGGGTGTTTTACGTGAAGATTATGACTTCGATGATGAGGATCGTTTGTTAACCCATATATCTTATAATCAAGGAGATCAGGGAATTCTTAAGTTTAGTTCTAAAGAGGAGTACACTTATTGGAACGAGGGTCAAATATGCAATATGATTCAATACTCGTTTTTAGTTGACAATTGGATTCAGCAAGAAAAAGATAGTGTTTTTATTAATTCAGAAAGAGATTCAACTATTATTTATAAACAATTATGGAACTCGAATTTGCAAGTTTGGAAAAACTCAAATAAATCGATTAAAACATGGATTGGGAATGATTATTTGATTGGCGATGAATTCTATGTATGGAACGAGAATCAATCTGGGTGGAGTAGAAATACGAAAATATCATATTTATATGATTCGCAGTGGAATATTGTGGTTGAGAATAAAGCCACCTGGAATAGTGAATCTCAACAATGGAACATGTTATCTGCTGACTCAAGCTTTTACGATATTTCGTGCTCACTTGAAAATTTGCTTTTACCCTTTGATTATTTTGATTTTACAGGTAAACTAATGCAAATAAAAAACACAGTTTATTTGAATAATATACCAGAGGTTAGTAGTCTGTCACAATTTTATTACTCCATAAGAAATATTAATTATTATGAGCACCCTAAAGATTTTCCCTGTATTACTGTTTTTCCCAACCCCTCATCAGGAATTTTTAATATAGAATGTAAGACAACTCAAGCAAGGTTTGAATTGTTTGATGACCTTGGTCGCAAAGTATTTACATCTGAGTTGAATCAAGGTTTGACGGAAACAGTGAAACTATTGCCGGGCTTCTATTTGTATAGGGTTCAAAGCAACGATTGTGTTTGTTTTGGCAAACTTGTGGTAAACTAGTTAATTTTAGTTTTCAGCTGCGTCCAGTCAACATAGTAAATCAGTTTGACCGACAGCGAATTCCACTGGGGTTGCTGCATGGTACTGATAAAGTTTTCGCCAAAACCGGGAAAAATATTGTTTTCACCCAGCAATTCCATGTGTTGAATATTGTTTTTGTAGGCAATATTCAAAAAACTGCCCGGTGCAAAGTTCCAGCTGAAAACTAAATCTACCGAGAAAGCATTGAAACTGATGTTTTTATCGGTAAACGCGATTTCAACAGGAGCCAGTGTCCCGTTTTCGTTGAGCAGGTAATACCTGGAGTAATCAACCCGGCTCCAGTAGTGACGTCCATTCAATTGCAGGTTCATGGTATTGGTAAATACCCAGCTGAGGCTAACGGTATTGGTTAGAACCGATACGTCGCGCAGACCGAAATAAATATTTTCGCCCTGACTTGTCAGATAACCATATTGACCTACTGTTTCGTCGATTTGTGACCCCAATACCAGAATAACCTGATTGCTGATGCGCACACGGGGCTCGAGTGAAACCACCAGTCGTCTCATAATGGTGGTATTTATGTTTCCCTGAAGTATAACGTCTATTGCCAGACGTTTCCGATAGTCGGTCGATAAATACAAGCGGTCGTAAAATTGTGGGGCGCGCCTATAAAAACGTCCCGGCACGCGGGGCTCGTAATAATCGTAAGTGGGACTCAGGGGTATATGAAGGTCGTTCCAGATGCTGAGGTGTTTGCGGGTTTGGGCATAATTCCAGAAATGAATGTGGGCACTGGTAAAATTAAAGGGTTCAACCAGGGTCGAGTAGTTCAGATAAACCTCGTTATAAAGGGCGTTCAAACGACCGACGGGTTCATAGAAATTACAGGCCAACGACAGGTCCTGGCTGAATTTATTGTTTTCCTGCAAATATCCCATCACATTGGGGTTGTATTCGTCCGATAAAAAGTCAGCCATATAGGAATACTGCCATTTGCCTGTCAGTTTTCCAAACTGCAGTGAGGCACGTTCCCCTGTTGATTTATTGCCGGATAAACCCGTGTTCACATGGCTGATGGCAGCATTGCCAATTACACCGAAGCGATTGAACTTATCCATAACTTTGAATGCTGTTCCGGTAACGTTCGATATAAAATGCTTGTCGGGTCGGATAGCCAGCGCATTGGTAATATTCAGATACGACTTTTTGTTGAACGCCTTGTCGATAACCAGTAAATTGTAGTTTGCCCAGGGTTCGGTGCGAAATTTTTCGCGGACTCCTTCTGTGTTTTCTGCAATGGCATAGGTGTTCCCTGTAAATGCATTGAAAACCCCGATGGCCAGATTGTTTTTGTCGCGGCCTGTAATTTTAAACGCATTGAGCAGGCGCGATTGAGCCGGGTTTTTAATAATGGTATAACCATCTTCTGTAAGAGTGTCGATTGAATAATACCCATCGGGTTGTTTCCCGATACGCCTCGAATAGAACAAGTCACACTTTTCGAACAGTTCGGTTCCTTCGGTAAAAAACGGACGGTGTTCTTCGTAATAGGTTTCGAATGGGGAGAGATTCAGAATGATGTCGTCGGATTTTTCCTGACCGAAATCGGGAATCAGCGTCATATCAAGGGTATAGCTTTCGCTCAGTCCCAGTTTCATGTCAAGTCCGCCGTTGAATGCCCAGGCCGGCTTGCTGAATTCGGAGTAATGGTTCATATATCCCGAAATATACGGATTAAACGATAGTCTTAAAGGTGAATCAATATTTGAAATGCCTGTTAACCCTGCCATTTGCTCAGTTTTTGAACCGTAGTTCCGGTCGACCGGATTATAGCACGAAGTTTGGCGCACCCTGCGCACCGACCTGAAAAAGTTGACGTCCCATTCCTGTATTTGTGCTATCGGAAAGCGAATGGCAGACCAGGGAATTTCGAATTCGGCATACCATCCTTTTTCGTCGGTGCTTACACCGCTTCGCCAAACCGCATCCCACGAATAGTCATTGTTGAATGTCGAAACACGGGCATCGCTTTGCACATTGGCAGCTGTAACATAAAACTCATAGGCATTCTGCCCGTCGCAATTCGGATTCAACTGCAGGGCAAACAAATCGGTGTTACCGTTGATATCATCGCGTACTGTCAGTTCCCGATAGATGCTGTCGGGGCGTGTATCTTGCATAAAAGCAGCCACATACAAGGCATAATCGTTGTAGGTAACCTGCACAAAAGTGTTGAATTCAGATTTATCGCCATTCGTGGGTTGATACGTATAAAAAACCGAAAACACCGGAGCCGTTTGCCATATAGCCTCAGAAAGTAACCCGTCGGTAATAATTTTTTCGCTGCTTCTTACCGCTTCAACGGTCCGCTTTTGCGAAAATATTACGCCTGCTGTTAATATCAGCAGGACAATTGTCCAAAATATGCGTCTTATAAACATCGGAAAACCTGAATTTTTTTGCAATGATGCTACAATTTTTACAAATCTGCAACCTGCATGTTTTTCTCAGTACACAGTTTCTGTTTGCTGGTTTGTTTAATCAATCTTGAACTATAAACAGATAGGCGCTTTAATATTTTTTTTAAAATTTAATCCGTAATTATTGACAAACTCTAATCAATATGTTAACTTGCACATTGAAATCAAAAGGCAGGTTATGGTAACAGATTTACATAGAATCCGGTTGTTTTTATTCGTGATTCCTGTACTTATTGTGCTGTCGGCCGGCAGGGTGGTGGCACGTGAGTTGCCAAAATATCTGATGGCAACACCGGGGGTTGTTGATATAGATACCCTCGAAACGACCAACTTCTTTAAAGAAAAATATCTGGTGATTTTTAAGCAGATGATTGACTATAAAGATCCCGATGCGGGTTTTTTTGAGCAGCGGGTGTTTATTTCCCATTACAGCTTCAAAAGTCCGGTGGTTTTTGTCACCGAAGGTTATTCTGCCGCATATGCTGCAGAATCATACTATGTAAACGAACTTTCATCACTCTATAATGCAAATCAGATTGTGGTGGAACACCGGTATTTCGATAAGTCGGTTCCCGATCCGTTAAACTATAAATATCTGACTACCGAAAATGCCGCCGGCGACCACCATGCCATTTATATGATGCTTAAAAATATTTATAAAGGTAAATGGATTGCCACGGGTATCAGTAAAGGCGGCGAAACGGCACTGCTGTATAATATGTACTATCCTAACGATATGGCTGCCACTGTAGCTTATGTTGCTCCGGTGGCATTAGCGGTGGATGACGGACGGCATGCAGCTTTTCTTACACAGGTGGGAACCCCGGCTGACCGTAAGGCAGTTCTGACTTTCCAGAAGGAATTGCTTAAACGCAAAGATACCATGATTCCATTGCTCGAAAATTTCTCGAAAAAGAACAAACTTACCTATCGTCTGCCCATTGCCGAGATTTTCGATTATTGCGTCCTCGAATTTTCGTTTGCCTTCTGGCAATGGGGGGTTAATCCTGAAACCATTCCTGATAAAGGTGCCAACGACGCCACACTGTTTCGCTTTCTTACCACGGTTTGTCCACCCGATTATTTTGCCATCGAAGGAATCGAACCTACTTTTCCTTTTTTCTATCAGGCAGCCCGTGAACTGGGTTATTACAGCTACGACATAACACCTTTCGAAAAAATGCTGACCATCAAATCGTCGAAAGACTATTTTTATAAGATATTTTTGCCACCCGATATGACAGTCGAATTTATTCCTGAAACCGCAAAAAAGCTGACACGTTTTATGCAGGAGAAGGCGCGCAATGTGGTTCTTGTGTACGGGGAGTACGACCCTTGGTCGGCAGCTGCCGCTGATATTGGAGTAAATCAGGGCGTAGTAAAGGTAATTTATCCGGGTGGGTCACACATGTCGCAAATCAAGTCATTACCGCAACTTCAGCACGAGAGAATAATTACGACCATTGCCGGGTGGATTAAATAGGCAAAGGCTTTTGGCGGCATTTTTGTCCCAAAAATGATGACAAAAGACATCCCTGCTTGCCCCATTTTTAAAGCGTGACCGAAGAATTTTAAGCTTCGGTGAACAACCAATGTTAAATATTGTTTAAATCTATTGTGAAAACTTTGTAAACGAAAATAGTTTTCTAATTTTGCGCACTGATTTATTACAATGGATACACGACTACGGATATTGCAGGAAGCTGGCATTCTCTTTTCGCGACTCGGAATCAGGGCCGTTGCCATGGATTATATTGCCGGGCATCTCGGTGTATCGAAACGAACTATTTATGAGCTTTTCTCCGACAAGGACGATTTATTGCAACAGGCTATTGAGGAAGGAGTGAAATACCACCGCGAAAAAATGGTGGGTATGATAAATCAGTCGGAAAATGTAATTGAAGCCATCGTAGGCTTTTCGAAGTATCACCACGATGTTCTTGGGAAGATCCATCCCATGTTTATGGAAGATCTTGAAAAATATCATAATAAGGTATATCGCCACCTCATGGAATCCGGTGTGCTGAAAGATGGCACCGTTTCGATGCTGATTCTTAAAAAAGGAGTGGACGATGGTACCTTCCGTAACGATATCGATATAAATCTGGCCAATACTTTTCTGTTGCAAACGCTTCAGTTTTGTGCTGAAAACGAAAAAAACGGAAATAAGGAATTCTCGAAAGAGAATGTAGGTAATACAATATTTTTACCCTATTTAAGGGGGATTTGCACCGAAGAAGGATTAATAAAATTGAACCATGCGAGCTTTATGCAATAAATATAACAGGTCTGCTGAGCATGTTAATATGAAGTATTCGTATTTTACCGATACGCATAGCCTGTTTACCGATTGCATTATCGCATTAACTACAGTTAAAATAATTTTGTGACCAATTAATTTTTTTTGAAAGTATATGAACAAGTTAAAAACAATGATTTTTGTGATGCTGATTTCTGCTGTGGTTTATCCACTGGCAGCACAACAGCAGGCGACGATGAGCCTGAGCCTGAAACAGGCTAAGGAATTTGCTCTCGAAAATAACCGTGTACTTAAAAATGCACAATACGATGTCGCCATATCGAAGAAGCAGATTTGGGCAAATATTGCGCAGGGCTTGCCTCAGGCCGAAGGGAGCATTGATTATACCGATTTTTTCAATTACGAAGTGGAACTCAATTTTGGTGGCGGAGGCGGAACTCCCGATATCGACTTTACAAAGCTCGACGCCGGCGACCTCGAAATACTGAGTTTGTTGAATCAAATGATGGGAAGCGGTACGAGTACAATCAAAATGGACAACTCGTCTTCGGCCAAATTTCAGGTTTCTCAGCTCGTTTTTTCGGGGCAGTATCTGGTGGGACTTAAGATTGCCAAAATAGCACATCACCTGACAGAACTTGCCCTCGAAAGTACCGAGGCTGATATTATCGAAGCGGTTACATCATCATACTATATTGCGCTGGTTACCATCGAATCGTCGAAAACACTCGATGCCAGCATCGAAAACCTGAATAAAACATTGGCCCAAACCAAGGTAATGCTGGCCGCAGGAATGGCCGAACAGGTAGATGTGGATCAGTTGGAATTGGCGGTAATGATGCTCCAGAATACCAAAAGTCAGATGCAGCGTGCTGTTCAGATGAGCTATAACCTGATTCGTTTTCAACTCGGTGTTGATGCAAATACCGAAATAGTTCTTACCGAAACCCTCGACGACATCATTGGACAAATCAACTTTCAGGCATTGGCCGGCGATTCCTTTGTACTCGAAAATAATCCTACCTACAAAATGCTGCTGACTCAGGAAGAAATGACCGGGAAAATGATGCAGCTCGAAAAATGGAACTATGCACCAACCATTGTAGGTTTCTACAGCTACAACGAAAAATTGATTACTACCGATTTCGATATGAACCCCAAACATATTGCCGGTGTTACCATGACCATCCCGATTTTCTCGAGCGGTATGAGAAATGCCAAAGTGCAGCAAAAGAAAATTGAATTCGAAAAATCAAAAAACACACGCCTCATGGTGCAGGATCAATTGCTGATGCAGGAAAAGCAATACCGTTTCGATTTGATTAATGCCATAGAACAATATGAATTACAAAAGCGTGGTATCGATGTGGCAAAGCGTATTTACGACAATACCGAAGTAAAATATACCCATGGTGTTGCCAGTAGTTTGCAGCTTACTCAGGCCAGCGACAACTACCTTAAAGCACAGAATAATTACATCTCGGCGCTGATGAACCTGCTTCAGGCCAAAAACAATTTCGATAAACTGTTAAACAATTTGTAAATTTTTTAAATAGCGAACAAGCAATGAATACAACTAAATCATTTTTATTGGCAGGAGCAGCGGTAGTATTGCTGTTGATGTCGTCGTGCGGATCTAAAAAGGGTTCTGAT
>Ga0209606_1002839_pt1 | contig 18349 bp, 9 predicted proteins | sample AD_UKC057_MetaG_FD_184412 | JGI IMG/M metagenome (GOLD analysis project Ga0209606, IMG submission 184412) | Active sludge microbial communities of municipal wastewater-treating anaerobic digesters from USA - AD_UKC057_MetaG (SPAdes) (version 2) | ecosystem: Engineered > Bioreactor > Anaerobic >...
GGGAGATATTAACATAATAGTTGCCAAAAAGGTTGTAGACATCGAGAAAGACTCCCAGGCTGCCGAGTTTTCCAAAGCGGAACTTCTTCTCCAGCCGGAAATCGCAGTTTTGATAAGTGTAATTTCTTCTAGAAGCCAGAGGTTCAGTGTTTACACCATAGGAAGAGCTGCGATTGAGGTCTACACCGTTAGCCACAGCCCAGGCCTGAGGGACATAGACGCTGACGCTTCTCTGCCAGGGAAGTCCACTGTATAAGTTGAAATTGAAAGAGGCAAAAATACCAAGGGGAAGATTGAAGGTTCCATAGAGTTTGGCAACCAGTGGTCGATCAGCGTCAGTCATCCGACCTTCACTATTAACAAACCAGTTGGCATTGTTTCCAGCTGCGCTATAACCCCAGATGTTATCATAGTTTCCGAGCATGTTGCCCCAGGTTTTAGATATTGTTACCGACCCACCCAGCTGCCAGCCTTTTGAATAGCGCTTCTGAAAAGCGATATCCACACCTGAATACTTACGATAAGCTTCAGGTATGTTGGTCAGGACTCTGAGCATTTCAGGTGCATCTGATTTCATAAAGTACATATTGACTGTCTGGGCAGGAAAATGATCGATGGCCGGGACGGTGGTAGTGAAAGGAACCCAGTAACCATCATCGGGATGATACCAGTATTCTCCCGTCTCAAAATCATATAGAGCATCGTCGACCATGTTCTTCTTTTCTTTATAAAGGTAGGACACACTCACCTTTAACTCGGGCAGCAGTTGATGATCAATCCCAAGAGAAACCTGCAGGTCATAACTACCCTTTAAATCCTTATCAACCAGCCGACTCCAGTATTCCTGAAGCATGTTGAGGGGGCTGCGGGTGGTGACGATCTGGTACCTATCAATGCCTGCTTCATCCGGCTTTTGATTACTGTTGTCATCCCACCAGTTAAAAGTATAGGAGCTAAGTCGCAGGGGGTTGAAACTGGAAATAAGACCGGCATATAACCAGTCAGAAAATTTACCAATATGAAACTTCAGGGCGGTTTTGCCGTTACCAAAAACGTCAAAGGTCAAGCCCAGACGAGGTGAAATCATATTCCATTTAACAAAAGGATTGACTCCGGGCTGACTGAATTCACCATAAGGATTAAGGCCCCAGGTTGGTTCAAAATAAGCTTCACCCAGAGAATAGCCAATTCCCGCGGTTGTTCCTTTATAGACATCGGGTATCCAGCCTTTGAAATAATCATAACGAAGGCCGAGGTTGATGGTCAGCCGGTTTTTGATGATCCAGGAATCCTGGGCAAAACCGGAATAGCGTACGGTCGAGGACTTCGCCATTGATTCTTCTTTATTTTGCCCGACGACATAAATAAGAATCCGGCCATCGCCATAGTTGGGATGAGGTGCATCGAGGCCATAAAGACCACGCCAGTAATAAGGATTGCCGTTATACCAGTACTGGAGAAGAGGGTTACCCTGCCAGCTGGCCCAGTTGCAGGCGCCGGTGGCCAGCTCAAAGCCTGCTTTGAACTCATGGTCTCCACCCAGAAAATTGTCTTTAAAATGAGTAAACTGCAAAGAAGACTGAGTTGACGGCCGGCCAATCCACTCATTAACCCTGTCGCCTGTCCCAAAATAATAGCCAGTATAGGAATCATAATTGTGCTGAACAAAATTCAAGTCTTCTCCTGATTGGGAGGGGTTGGGGAGTGTCAGATTAGCTGAAACTTTTAAGAAACCGACCCGGGCTTCTAAATAAGTGGTTGGGCTCACAATGTAGGTAATAGTTCCAAAAGCATTGTAGTTTTCCCAGGGGTCATCGGTGTATGTACAATCGTAGGGCATGAATAAACCACTGGCCCTGGTATTCAGGTAATTAGCTCGGTAATTGCTGTTAACCGCTATCCTGAGTCTTTTGATTGGCTGGTAGGTTAATTTTATAAAGCCTCCCCAGTTCCAGTTCTCTCGATTGTATTCGTCATAAAACACGCCAAGAGGAGAAGTCCAGGGGACAAATCCGCTTCTTCTCTTTGATGCTCCATAACGGCCATTAGTAAAAAACCACAGCTTGTCTTTGATGATAGGGCCTCCCAGGCTGCCTGATATTTCATAGTTGTAAATATCAGCCGTAGGCTTGCCCAGTCCCATAGCCTTAAGTTGATCTGTCGGGACAACGACGGTCGTCCATGGCTCCCGGTTATAAAAGCCCTGTAACAGACCCGAAAAATTATTTCCGCCGGATTTGGTCACCACATTGACGTATCCACCAGAAGCGATTCCAACTTCTGCCGGGGCACCTCCGGTTACCACTTCCACTTCCTCAAAGATATTGACATCCAGATTTACGCCCATGCCAGCATTGTCCGGGTCATTGGCAAAAAGGCCATCAACATTGTAAACCGTGTTAGCGGCCGTGCCTCCTTTAATCATTTCTGAGCTGACCACGCCCGGGGCCAGGGTGGCAATAGATCCCAGGCTCCTGCTGATTGGCAGATTCTGAATTAAATCAGAATTAACGCTGGTAGCTGCCGTCGATGATTTGACATCAACGGTGGGGGCCGCCGCCGTCACTGTCACTTCCTCGGCAATGGTGCTTTGCTCCAGAGTAATATTAAGAGTGACTGTGGCGTTAAGGCCAAGATAGATATTTTCTTGTTTATAGATTTTAAACCCTGGAAGCTCGGCTGTTAGGGTGTATGTGCCAACACGGAGAAGTGGAATTCGAAATTCGCCGTTTTGATTGGTCACAGCTGTCTCACTTTTCATGATAGCCGGACTGGAGACGGTAATGTTCACCCCGGGAAGAGGAGTTCCCTCAGCGTCCCGAACTATACCTCTGATAGTGCCTGTGTCGAGGCTGGTTCCCTGAGCGTTAGCCAGAGAGACAAGAAACAAGCACAACATGAAACCAACGAGAATCCCTGATGAAAGTCTTTGAGCCATTCTACCTCCTACTCCTTTACCTAAAACCTTAAAAAATAAAATTTTAGAATTTATTTGAAGCCGAACACTCGGGCTTACTTTATGGAGGGAACTGTTCTGCTGATTTGCCTTTCCTTTCCTCTGGCTCGACGGCATTTCTTTCTTTCATATCATATACTATATATTTAGCCTGATATATCAACAGACATATAAAAAACTTTTAACATCTTGTCAAGCAATTTTTTCTTTCAGGTTAAGACATGGTATCCAGTCTAAGGGGAGTATCTGGAAGCGGCGGGGTGGCTGGAGTTGGGTTAGAAGAGGCGGGGAGATTTATTAGGTTAGTGCTTGAAAAAGCAGGGCTTCCTCCATTAAAAATTTTGTTGAAACTCTTAACAAAAAGGAGGAAACCCAGATGACAGAAAATATATACCCCTTACTTACCATGAACTTTGCAAGAGTGCACCGCTGCTGGCCAGGAAGGCCATCATCAAGGCTTACGAGGAGACTGGGAATATCTCTGAGGTGGCCAGGTTATTCCGGACCACTCGCAAGACAGTGCGGAAGGTGTTGCGGAGGTGGAGGGAAGGAAAAGACCTGTTAAAATGGGGACACAATCTATATTTCCTGTTTTTGCCTTTTTATTTCTTCTTTATCTCCTTGATTGAAGGAATAATTTTTGGAGAAGATTCATAGCTCCTGAGATAGACCTTACCATCCATGACATCCATTTCTATCTGTGCATCTTCATAAAACCGGCCTTCGCCTTTCCCCTCTTTATTAAGGTTGAGCTCAATGACCATGAAATAGTTGCGGCCTCCACTCAGCTGGCTTCCCTGGGACCAGGGCTCGCGCCGGAGGACAAGAAGGACCCTTTTCCCATTATCGTCTTCAAGAGCCTGAGCCATATGGATGGTCAAATTAAAACCACGGGCATAAAGAAATCTAACTACACCCTTTTTGGTGGAATTGAAGATAGACAGAAAGACATCAGTTCCCGAGCTGGCCAGGACACGGTTAAATTCAATAATTTCCTCTGGAGACGTCCAGCTTTCGACCTCTATCTGGATATCTATAGCCGGGGGTTCGATAGGAGCCCTTTCGGTAAGCATCCGACCGCGGAATACGTCTTTGGCTGTCAGGGGGATGCACGAGAGCACCAGGATAATTGTTAAGCAGCTGAGTCTCTTAGTACTTCTAAGTGTTTTGGTTTTCATTTTATCTACCCTCCTTTTAAATCAGGACACCCTAGATTTTCACTATTTTTTTGTTTACCTGCCTCTGAGAATTCTGTTCTCCCCTTTTTTAATCAGAGGTCCTGTATCCAATTAATTTTACCTGTCCGCCTTCATTGACTCAAGTAAATAGGGACGCATTCTATATTTCCTAATTTTTATTTTTTTGTGGTGGGAAGGAATCGGATACCAATTTAAGTCATCAGAAGGTAGTTCCTAAGCGGTGCCTGATCTGACGATAAATTTAATCATCTGATTATACTTGACAATATAACCGAAAATACAACCCTCCCTTTTCAATGCGCCCAGGACTCAGGCTGCAGCTCACCCGGTATCAGGAAGCACTCAAAGATTATCTTCCGGCAGCCAGCAAGGCTATCAATCAGCCAGAGAAAAAATAGGTAATATCTAAGGTGTCCCGATTATTCTTCCCGCACGATTTTTCTTGAAGACTCTGGCCGGTTTTGCTATAAATATTTAAAATGATTAGCAACCGAAAAAGACAGGGCATCTCACTTCTGGGGGTTTTCCTGTTCCTTTTTATTTCGTCTGCCAATTTTTTCCATACAGAAAAAACTCTCTTCGAAGATGGAAAATGTCCGGCCTGTAATCTGCAGAAATCTGCCAGTTGTCTTGAGTACATAATTGTTTTTCAGCCCGACATCCCAGACTGTAGCTATCAACTCCAGACCGAAAATAATCATAAATATATATTTATCTTTAGTACCCTCACCTCTTCTCGCGACCCTCCTTGTTTTTAGTCATCCTGCCTGGATGAGCTTTTCAGGCTCAAGGCATCATTAAGAGCATTTTTTTCTAACAATAATTACTTTATTTTTTCTAATTTTATTTTGTAAGCCAAGGAGCCTTATTCGTAGAGGAATATAATGAAACTAAAAATACATACCATGATTCCGGTGATTATCTTCATCATTTTCTCCAGCCTGGCCATGGCGGCTAGTCCCCAGCAAGAACGAAATCGCCAGCGACATGGGCTATCTTCCCAGTTATACATAAAAGGTAGTGTTGAAAATATTGATGGGCAACCAGTAAAAAAGGCCACAATAATTCTTCCCGAGTTAAGTCTTTCAGCAGAAAGCGATGAACAAGGCCGGTTCACACTCGGACCACTCCCGCCGGGGAAATATCATCTGGAGGTCTATGCTGATGGTTATATGACCTATATTTCTGAGCCTTTAGAATTGCGGTCAGACCTGGAAAATTATCAGATTATGCTTTCTCCCAGGATCGAGGAGCAAATCGTGGTTACCGCCACCAGAACGCCGAAACGTTATGCAGAAACGCCAGTGAAAACTGAAGTCATAAGTAAGACCAGGATTGAACAGAAAGTGGCCGCCAACTTAGCCGAATCTTTAAGTCTGACCCCTGGCGTCCGAGTAGAAAATGATTGCCAGAACTGCAATTTCACCCAGGTTAGAATTAACGGAATGGAAGGGAAATATACTCAGGTTCTGATCAATGGGCTGCCAGTGGTCAGTGCCATGACTGGAGTCTATGGGCTCGAACAGATTCCAGCCGATATGATTGAACAAATCGAAATCGTCAAGGGCGGAGGCTCTGCTCTTTATGGTGGAAATGCCGTGGCCGGAGTTATTAACATTATTACCAGAGAGCCCCAGGAAACCAGGAGCAATCTGAAGTTTTTTGGAGAATCCTTATCGGGGAAGCCTTATCTGAACCTGAACTTCAATACCAGCCATGTTTCCAAAGACCTGAACACCAAAACCTATCTTTTCGCCAATTATCAAAAAAGAGACCCGGTCGATCTCAACGACGACAGCTTTTCTGAACTGGGTTTAATCAACAATACCTCTTTCGGATTAAATTTATTCCACGACTTTCAGACACTAAAAGCTAAAGCCAAGCTCGAAGTTTTCAGGATATTCGAAGACCGGCGAGGCGGCAATCTTTTTGACCACCCCTGCCATGATGCTGATGTCTGTGAGTGGGCCAAATCTGATCAGCTTGGGCTCTCAGCCGAATGGAATCAGGCACTTAAGCCTAATCTCTTTTACAACCTATCGTTTTCTTATCTAGACGCTAAACGTGATACTTATTACGGAAGCCATCAAGATCCAAATGCTTATGGTTCAACTAAAAATCCGTTATTAATTGGTAACGGCCAGATGAACTGGCAAGCCGGAGCGCATCTTCTCTCTTTTGGCTTTCAGCTCAGGCGAGACAAAATCCATGACCAGGCTTTAGGTTACGGCAGGATAATAGACCAGACCTATGACGAAACCGGAATTTATGCCCAGGATGATTGGAAAATAAGCAAGAAATTTAGTCTGCTGAGCGGTTTAAGATTAAACACGCATACGGCTTTAAATCATCTCATTCTTACTCCCAGGCTCAGCCTACTGGTTAATCTGACCAAGAAGATAACCTGGCGAACAACTTTTTCTACCGGTTTTAGAGCTCCTCAGGTTTTCGATGAAGACCTTCACATTACTCAGGTCGGAGGAGAAGGAATGATGATTATTAATTCTCCGAACCTAAAGGAAGAAAGCTCCTACAGCTTGACCACTGGTTTTGATTATGGCCACCAATATGAACGATACAACTTACAGCTCAGCCTGGAAGGTTTCTACACCAGGTTAGCTGATACTTTTATTCTCCATGAAATTAGCAGCCCCGAGAATACCCGACTCATGGAGAGAATCAATGGCCCCGGGGCGAAAGTCTACGGGATATCAGCCGTGGCTGGACTGGGCATCGGCCGCCGACTGGCTTTAAATTCCGGCTTGACCATCCAGAATAATTTACTCGACGAACCGGAACCTGAATTTAACTCGAAGGAATTCTTCCGGACACCTAAGGTTTACGGCTATGCCAGCTTAGAGTATAGGAATGAGCGGTGGTTAAATGCCGAATTTTCTGTCGAATACACCGGCTCAATGAAAGTCCCTCATTATGCAGGCTATATATTGTCTGACCGCCTGGAAACGACTGATCCTTTCTGGGTAGTAAACCTGAAACTCAACCGGAAAGTCGAATTGAATAGCAGCGCCTCGTTTAACTTCCTGGCTGGTATCTTTAACCTCTTTGATTCCTATCAGAAGGACCTTGACCTGGGAGCAGACAGAGACTCAGGCTACGTTTATGGACCTTCTAAACCCAGGAGTTTTTATGCCGGACTGGAATTCTCCTTTTAATAATTACCGCTTCCATTGGCTACGGCTTGTTTGTTTTCCTGACAGGCGTCGTCTACAAGTTAAATTTCGTTAAGCGGTGCGGCGATAGATGGTGGGCGAGGGCTCTCGCTATGATTCCAGTGCCGGCAGGTTACAGAAGTCCGGCCTTTATCCCGCTCATTATGCTTGGTTATTTAGTGCCCGGTTATATCTTCAAGGACAAAAAGTCTCTAACCACCTGCTTAATTACGGAAAGGGGGTAAAGAGCTTTCGCCCGGCATCAGGAACCACTCAAAGATTATCTTCCGGCAGCCAGCAAGGCTATCAATCAGCCAGAGAAAAAATAGGTAATATCTAGGGTGTCCCGATTTTTAAGGGTGTCCCGATTTTTAGAGGTTCCAGGCGTAGCCGAGCTTGAGGAAGAAGGTGCGGTCGGCCTGAGTTAGCGAGACTCCGTTGTAGCCGAAATAATTGTCGCTATAACCTAAGAATAAAACTGTCCGGGGATTAAGTTTGTAAGAAAAAAGCAGTTGGGTGAAAAGCTTTTTGGAGTTCTCATCAACGGGGAAATTATAAAGTGCGGGGTTTTTATTAACATGCCGGTATTGAAGGATAGCTCTGAAAAATGTGCGGCTGTTAAAATGATACAAAAGCTTCGACTGAGTTAGATTAGCCAGGAAAAGCCGTCCACCCTCGACGCTCAAGCGGCTCAGCATATGACCCAGGCCAAGCTCAAGGCGCTTGCCCAGCCTCAGGTTCATTTCAGGTTCAACCTCAAAAGCTTTCCCCGGCCGGATATTTTCATAATCAATTTCATCTCTAAAGCTTAGCCAGGTATTAAAGCTGAAATTGCCAGCTGGCCTTATACTGAAGAAAAATTGATTGAAAACCTGATTAAAAGAATTGCCCAGATAAACTTTTTTCCTCGTCCCTATGTCCCAGTTAAAATAGGACCAGAGCGGGCCTTCGAGGTCCACCCCTCCTTCCAGCTCTCTTTCGAGCAGATTCCCATCGTAGTCATTAGTTTGATCATAGTTGCTGAAAACTGACACCCGGTTGAAGAAATCGCCCTTCTTCCCCCAGCGGTTAAGTCCTCCCCCAACCTCAAATCTTCTGTATCCTACCTGGGGAACAAAGCCCAGATCAGCCCTGGCATCGGGATCGGCAAAATCATATTCGGCATTTAAATAATAGGATCTTTTATTGTGGCTGAATCCAATCGAACCGCCATAGCCGGTGAAATCACCCTTCTTCTGATTGAAACTTTCGGCGATTTCTTCTGGATAGGCAGTATTAGAGCCGAGAAACTGAAAGGTCAAGGTATCTGATTTAGTAAATCGGATTAAACCGTCGAGCCCGGCCACCCGGTTATGATAGCCTTCCCCTTCTCTGTCTGTAACTATCAGACCGACCGTTGATCCCTTAGCGATATCTCTTCTAAAGCGAAAAACATTGGCGTAGGACCTCTGCCCGAGAGTGGTTGAGTCAGAGCCCTCCGCCCCGGGGAAAATCAGGTTGGTCATCGTATCCTGAGCTGAGACAATCCCGATGACGTTTTTCCCCGCTTTACCCGAAACTTTTACCCCCCAATCGGGGTCAGCAATAGACCGGCTATAAAAAGCTTCCACCGGTGTTTCAAAGAAATCCCGGCCTTCAAGGAAAAAGGGCCTTTTTTCTGGATAGTAAAGGGCAAATTGCTTGTTGATATCAAGCTGGGCCACATCTGCTTCAACCTGCGAAAAATCAGGATTGACGGCGGCGCTCAAATTCATATTGTTATTGAAATACCATCTACCCGAAATTCCGAAATCTGCTCTGGAATCGAGCTTTTTCATGCCGCCTGTCGGGAAAGTCTCTCTGGCATCCGTCCGGGCCGCAGTCAGAGTTGGGTCAAGCTCGAGGTTTCGCCCCGGTGAAATTCCTTTAAAGCCGGTAATTTTTGGAGCCTGACAGAGCGTGCAGGGATTATTGCGATTGAATGGCATTACAGTTATTTGATAGCGGCGGCTGCGAGGCATGATCCTGACGGGGACAAAACCCCAGGTCTGTTCATCTTCTGACGGCTGAAACTGGAGAGAGCTAAAGGGGATGGCCGCTTCGACCTCATAACCGGAACTGGTAATTCTGGCAGCCGAATTCCAAATGGCATCCCAGGTCATGTCTTCCTGCTGCCCACCGAGGCTCATGATTTCATCGCCCTGAATGCCGAGCGGATTGATAAAAAAAGCAAAGGCCCGGTTTTCATCGTTAAAAGTATCCAGGATAATACCCACCAGGTCATCCTGCCAGCAGTTATCCCGGTCATTATAAAAAGCCCGGATCTTATCAGGTTCCGGGTCGTGGGCTATAAAGCCAATATAAAGATTATGACGGTCGTAAAAGAGAAAACATTCTGTTTTGGCCGGAGCTTCGATGTTTTCACCAGGCATGATTTCTATATTGGCAACAACCTTGAGAGCTTTCGCCCAGGCTTCTTCGCTGAGCGCGCCATCTATCTTGATTTTGTCTTCAATCTCCGGAATGCGGTAAGTCTTTTTTGCCTCCTCTGCTTTTCCGGAGGCAAAAAGTGGACTGGCGAAAAGGAGCGATATGACTACGGTTAAGATGAGCAAATTTAAATTAGATAAGCCCGGTGCCAGAAAAAATTTGCGATTCATCTCTCTATCTCCTCAAAACTAATGTCATGGATTGCTTTTGGACTGAGCTTTTTATTCGTTTGCCACGAACCGCTCATCATCTAAGACGAAAACCTGACCTGAAAGGTTCATTATTGAGGCAAATTTCATTTTCTTCTATATATACCCCTATCCCTGTCTCAATTGAATATTTCATGTGAATTATTAGCTCATAGGTTTCCATTCGATTTTTTTTTGGCAGTGATAGAGGCATTTAAAATTCCAGGCCAAAGAGATTACTCAGGCCGACTGGTGGGATCATATCAGCCAATTTGCTTCCGGCTTGAGCTCCAATGATCGAACCAAGGGCGATCATAGAGCTGGTTTGCTATAAAGGTGACGGTGGCGATAGTAGATAATTGAGGTCACCACAGCTGCCAGTATATTTATAAGTAAGCTTGTCCCGATAGCTTTATGAACAGGAAAAGAAAGGACCAGGGTCAACATCGGCACCACTACCATCACCCCACTGGCGCCCATTATGCCAGTTAATATGCCGGCACCCGCTCCGATAAAGAGAATAAATAACTATCCTGATAAAAGGAGACATTTAATCACTTCCTTCGTGTTACTTTATGAAGAAGCTATCTTGAGAAACCAAAGATCTAATTTTGTTCATAATACCAGGCTTCCTGATTGTCCTGGCCATTTGGGTTTTAAGATTCTCTAAATGCACGATGCATAATGTTTCCTTTTTTTGATGATATATTTTAGCAGACATCCCGTCAATCGGTTGTATCGGTCGGATTGGCTAACTGACTTTCCAGCCTGATCAGCTATTCAGTTCAGAGCCTTATTTTCTCTATTTTTTCCAGAAGTTCCAGCGGATCTCTGGCAAAACAGCGAATGATCGGCTCTTTGCCCACGTCACCCCGGTCATAGATAAAATCAGGTGGCTGGTCCATCTTTTTTAAAATACTTTCCATCAGAAAATCGAGACTTTTCCCTTCCGCCTGCTTTAATCTGGGCGGCTCTTTTCTCCTGTCAAAAAAGACAACTTTAAAATTATTTTTCCTGGCCATTTCTACATAAGCCTGCGCATACCGTAGATTGGCACAGGCCCGAAGCTGGGGAAAATGTTTCATCATAGCCAGAATCAATCTGGCCACATGCGAGGAGGCGCCAAACTGCGGCTCTCCTTTAAAAAGAATTTTTCCCCGGCTCTGGCTGATTCTGCCCGGAAAAGCAGCTACCTCTTCCACCCTTTCTGCCTGAGGAAGAGCATAGCCTATGTTCATCTGAACTTCAGGAATGAGTTCGACCGGATTAAGTTCAAGAACTTTTTCTGCCGCCTGGCGAAGCGAGGCCACCACTTGCCATCTTTCGGCCAGACTGACTTTAATGAGTGTTGGCGACGAATAGGAATAGTCACCACCGCCTCTCGAAATAAAATAATTTTTCTCGAGAGCTACTTCCATTTCTTTTTCAGCAGCAAAAAAGGCCTCTTCGAACGGATAACCATTAGCAAGAAAGACTGTCAGTAAAGAAGAAAAAATACAGCCGGTTCCATGAACCTGCTTCTTGATTCTCGGCTTTTCCCAGACAAATATGTCCTGGCCGTCGAAGAAAACATCAACCGGCGCTCCCTTGAGGTGGCCGCCCTTAACAACGACTGCCCTGGGACCTAACCGGATCAATTCTTTAGCGCAGCTTTTAGCTTCATCCAGAGTCTTTATTTTTTTGCCGGTTAATAAAGATGCTTCTTCGAGGTTGGGTGTAAGAAGAGTGGTCAGAGGAAAAATCTTTTTTACCAGGCAGTTTAGTCCTTCCTCAGTTATGAGCTTTCGGCCATTTTTGGCGGCATATATGGGGTCAACTACAACCGGTCTCCCTTTGAGCTTTTTTAAGAATTTCGAAATCACTTCGATATAAGGCGAATCCCACACCACCCCGATTTTAACTCCATCGACAGAGACTTCCCCTTCTATGACTTTGAGCATGGAGGCGAATTGATCGAGCGGAATCGGCTGTATATCTCTGACTCCCTGAGGTCCCTGGACGACAAGACAGGTTGGAAGCGAAAGCCCATGGCAGCCCAGCGAAAAAAAGGTATCGAGGTCCTTGCTCACCCCGGCCCCAGAGGAGGGATCATAACCGGCAATGGTTAAAATATTTTTCATTTGCTTTTTTCTATCTGACTTTTTTCTATGATCAATTCGGCCACTTTGCGCCCCGAAAGCAACATGCCACCAAAAATTGGGCCCATGCGGTAGGAGCCAAAAGTGGCATTGGCACTCATGCCGGTGACATAAAGGCCCGGATAGACTTCCCTGGTATTTTCCAGAGTTTGTGCCTCGCCCAGCTCTGCCCACATAGATTTTTCTCCCTCAGCTTTTCCGCTGGGCGTAAAAAGTCTGACATTCATTTTTCTTTCCAGAGCTTTTACTACCTCAATCGGATGACCGGTGGCATCAATGACAAATCGGGCAAAAACAGTTAAGGGGTCAACATGAAGGCCTGCCATTTCTACCGATGTCCAGTTAATGACAATCCCTGCCACTTTCTCCTGTCTGACAACAAGGTCCTCAACGCTCACTAGATTAAATATTTTTGCGCCGGTTTTTATAGCCTGTAAACCGAGCCCACAGACAGCTTCGATCGCCTCGGCCAGATAATAATCCTCATTGTATTTTTTTGTTTTTATTTGAAGCTCATCCAGAATAGCCTTGCCTTCTTCCTGAACAACGATCTGATTAAACATCATTCCACCGCCCCACATGCCCCCGCCGATGGACAGCTTCCTCTCAAAAACGGCCGTTTTTAATCCGGCCCTGGCCAGGTAGTAGGAAGCAACCAGACCGGAAGGCCCGGCTCCGCAGACCGCCACATCAATTTCGAGGCAGTTGAGGAGCTTTTCCATATAGCTTTCGATAATCGCTTTAGAAACAATTCTTTCATCTATCACGGTGCTTAAACCTCCAGAGAGAATAGCGAGTGTACTGAGCTAATTCCCAATGTTCAGGCAGAAAGAGTGCCCACATAAAGTGGGGCTCTGCGTCTATCTACCCTTAATAATGTTAGCTGTTTCCGACCGTGGCTTCAAGTTTGATGGTCGTTGACTTGTGCCTGAGCCAGCTAATAATCATCAGGTCGAACCACCTGCCTGACGCAGTTTTGCGTGATGCAACCAATAGAGGAGTAATCTTGTTTTTTAAATCAAGTTAGCTAAAGTCGATAGTTATACTCACGAGAAGTTAAAAAGGTTTCATAAGTACTCCGGGCAACAAAATGATAAACTTGGCCTGAAAAGAAAAAAACCCGGGGCCGGACAATTTTTATTAATTTTATATGACGGCAACTTGAGGAGGTGCGGAATGGAAATAAAAGTAAGCACTGAAAAGTTAAGATCGAAAATAATGCCAGTGCTGGTGGTAGCTCAGCTTCTTATCCTGGCTGTAATTAACGGGCAAAGCACTATTCTCTCGATTCTCCCACCCCCAGCTCAAACAGAAAAAGCGGCCTTACCGGCGGCAAAAATTGATTTCCCGAAAACTCCGGCCGGCGAGAAAGCCCGGCTTTTCTGGGAGGCTTTTCTTCGGTCCGATACCCAGGGAGTCAAGAAGTTTTTCGAATCGAGCCTCCCACCCGAAAAACTCAAAGAAAATCCTGCAGAAAAAAGAGCCGAACAGCTTCTAAATATCAGGCGTCAGCTGGGAGAAATAAGTTTACAGAAACTTCTAAGCTCCGGTCCTTTGGATGTGACCTTGATCGTCACTAACCTCAGCCAAGAATATTTCAAGCTGGAGCTGGACTTCAAGAAGAGCGGGAATGACTTGTTTCTAGAAAAATTCACCATAGATGAAGCCGGCCCGGAAGACCTGGCTCCTCCGCTGTCTGCACTCACTCTGCCAGAGGCTATCCAGGGGTTTGAGCAGGAGATTGAAAAGGCGGCGCAGGATGACAGATTTTCAGGTGTAGTTCTGGTGGCTAAGGATTTCCAACCAATCTTTTTTAAGCCCTATGGACTGGCCAGTAAGGAATTTGAAGTTCCAAACCAGCTAGACACCCGATTTAATCTTGGTTCAATTAACAAAATATTTACTAAAGTTGCCATCGCCCAGCTGGTGGCTAAGGGCCAGCTCACTCTTGATGACAAGCTGGGGAAGCTCCTACCTGATTATCCAAACCCGGAGGCTAAAGAAAAAGTCACTGTTCGGCAACTGGTCAACATGACTTCTGGAATCGGCGATTTCTTTGGGCCTGAATTTAGAGATACACCAAAGGATATGATCAGGCATAACCGTGATTACCTTATATTTTTTGCCAGTAAGCCTCTGGCCTTTGAGCCGGGAAGCAGAGAGATGTATTCGAACGGAGGATATGTCGTTCTGGGAGAAATCATCAGTGCTGTCTCTAAGATGGATTATTATGACTATATAAAGCGAAACATCTTTGAGCCTGCCGGAATGAAAGATTCGGGTTGGTTTCAGGCTGATGTGCCGGTTAAAAATGTAGCTGAAGGATATACCAGACAACTGGAAGAAGAGGGCCAGGGCGAGCCAGAAAAACACGGCGATAAACAGGAGCAGAAAGGGGATAAGGCACAGATTGGAGATAAAGAAAAAGAGGGACAACCTCAAGCCGGGACAGCAAAAGGAAGGCCAGCTTTCGACAGGCAAAAACAGGGCTGGCGAAAAAATATTTATACGAGGCCAGCCAGAGGCAGTGCAGCTGGCGGTGGTTATGCTACGGCTGAAGATCTGCTGAAGTTTGCCCATGCTCTCTACGGTTGTAAGCTTTTAAGTGAAGCCTGGACCAACTGGATTTTTACAGGTATAGAGCCACCGCTAAAAGATGAAAACGGAAAAAATCCAGAGAGACTGAAAGAACAAAATCAGGCTATAAGCGCGGATAGTAATGAATTCTATCGAAAATCTCTGGAGAGCAGCCAGAAGCAAGAAGCCTTTTCTGACAGCAAAAATGACAAGGAATTGATAACAGAGCCGGCTGGAAGAGAAAAGTCGGCGGCGAAATCTGCGCCAGTCGAGACCGGCCGGAACACGATAGACAGAAGCCACTGGGGGATTGGTATTGCCGGCGGAGCACCCGGGATAAATGCAATGCTTGAGATGGATGGGCAGACAGGATACACAGTTATTGTCCTGGCCAATTATGATCCGCCAGCTGCCCGTGATATCGCTCAGATGATCAGAAGATATCTAAAAGCAGTTAAAAATGGGGACACCCTATAATTACCCCATTTTTTTTACGTATATTAGATTCAGATTTTCATTCTTGACCTGATAAATTATTTTAAGGAAAATCATAGGACATGCTTGATATTAATTCGATTCTTCCAGCTGAAGCCATGGGAATTGGCCGGCAATCAGATAAGCCGGGACATTTGTTGCTGCCCCTGGCACCCAACATCAATGATAAAGGAACCGCTTTCGCCGGTTCTATTTTCTCGCTGGCCGTGCTGTCAGGCTATGAGACAGCTCTGGAGAGATCAAACCAGTTGAACCTGTCAGGTAATTTGTTTCTCCTGTCTTCACACATCACCTATCACCAGCCAGGCCTTTCGGACCTCATTGCTCAGGGCCGGATTATTGATGACCTTAAACCCACCAGAAAGTCTAACTGGAAAATGCGGATTGAAGTTGAAGTGGTTGAGGCTCAAAGCCAGAGTTTGTGCGCCACCTTCGATGGGCTTTACGTCCTTCAGGTTGAAAATGAGTTCAATAATCAGCCTGAACCGGATAAGTCAGAGGTGGTATAATCAAACTGATTTTCTAACGCCAGAGATAAAAGCACGAGAATATAAAGAAGATATAAAAGGGCAGGCCCCGGCAGATGACTGACAGCAAAGATTCAATAATTGAGGTTACAGATTTAACCAAATATTATGGAGATTTTCTGGCGGTTGATCATATTAGCTTTGAGGTTGAAAAAGGGGAGGTTTTTGGCTTTCTTGGTCCAAATGGAGCAGGGAAAACGACGACGATCAGAATGCTTACCGGCCTGTCCAGGCCAACCAGCGGAAGAGCCTCCATCCTGGGTTTTGACATCAACCAACACCTGGTGGAAATCAAGCATCACATCGGGGTCGTGCCCGAAATTTCTAACCTCTATGATGAGCTGTCTGCTCTTGATAACCTGTTATTTATGGCCAGGCTTTATGGCGTTCCAGGGCCTCAACGCAGAAAGAGAGCGGAAGAACTGCTAAAACTTTTTGGCCTTGATGAGCGTCAAGACAGCCTTTTCCGAACTTTATCACGTGGAATGAAGCGTGCCCTGACCATAGCGGCGGCTTTGATTCATAAGCCTGAGATATTATTCCTGGATGAACCGACAGTTGGTCTCGATGTTGTGGCGGCGAGGTCTCTGCGCAATTTGATTTCCAATCTTCATCAGCAAGGAATAACCATCTTTCTGACCACCCATTATTTAGAAGAAGCGGATCTCCTCTGCGATCGGATGGCTATTCTGGTTAAAGGGCAGATCATAAAAGTTGATTCTCCTCAGGCGCTAAAAGCCCTGGCTCAGGAAGAATCAGTTATTGAATTTTCCTTCAGAAAAGAGGCCTCGGCTTTTCTGGATAACCTGGCCGCTAAACTGCTGGAAGCCAGGGTTGTCGCTGTAAATCATAGTACGGTGCGGATCTATGGCGGTGAACCTGCCTTAATCTACATTCAGGTGTGCAAATTGGCTGAGGAGTCTCATCTTGAGATCCTGGCGGTAAATACCATCAGGCCAAGTCTCGAAGATGCTTTTATCAAAATCACCGGTTTGAGCCCGACGGTTATGGCCATGGAAAAGGGAGCGAAATAAGATGCGGCGGGATAACTGGAGAGGCATCTACTGGATCGCCTGGAAGGATATGAAGACCTACTATTTGAAGCCTCCCGCCATCAGCTGGGGAATTATTTTCCCGGGGACCTGGATTCTGGCTTTTTATTTAAGAAATCCTCAGAGCTTTCAAGAATTAATTCCCGGGCTTATAGCCATGACCATCTTGTTCAGCACAACGGCAGCCGAAGCGGTAGTAATTAATTTTGAGCTCCGGCTGGGTTCACTGGAAAGGCTGCTTTTAGCGCCGGTTAGCCTGCCCTCAGTCTTATTTGGAAAGGTAGTAGGAGGCGCTATTTTTGGACTCCTGATGGCCATGGTTGTGACTGCGGGTTGCGTTCTCTTTTTAGGCGTCCGCCCAGACTTTCTCTACCTTATTTTAATTGGTCTCCCTTCCCTGCTGGCTTTTTCCTCGCTGGGGGCACTGTTATGCGTTATGGTCAGAGAGGTGTTTGAAGCACAAACTCTGCTTAACATTCCGCGCTTTATCATGATTTTTCTCTGCGGAGTTGTTTATCCTGTATCAGCCATGCCGAGGGGCTTACAATATGTGGCCCACCTGATGCCGTTGACCTATACGGTTGACGGGTTACAGCATTCCTTTTCGGCTGGCGCGGGCACAATTATTTTTTTAGACGCTCTTGTCCTTCTAGGATTTTTCATTATTTTTATTTTTCCGGCAGTCCACATCCTATCCCGAAAGTTTCAATAAACCGCTAAACCCAGTTATTATGTCGGCCAGTCATGATTAGGTATCAACAGGGCGGATTGAAACTTACCCTAAATCTCTTGACCATCGGTACCCCTTCCTGGCTCGTTTCCACCGTGTAAAGCTTACCGTTTTCCCAAACAGAATCTCGATCTAAATTAATGGCTATTGGCATTTTAGCCAGGTGCTTCCCTTCTTCAAAAGAAATTATGTCTTTTTTATATATTGGCTACGCAGGATTTCTAACAACTGTTCTTCCTTTCTCATCTTTTATGCTGCCTCTCCAGGCTGATTCCTGCTGCCTGCAGCCCGTAGCATTAAACAAGATAAACGATAAGATTAAGGATGGAGTGACAAAGGCAGGGGCGTAAAATCTAGCTTCCATTTTACTGCCTATAATTTAGCTGGCTTGATATAACCTCAGGCCAGCTTTATCGTTTGCTCCTTGCCTTGTTATCAAGGCCCAAAGTCCTCTGGCTCAGTTAAGATCCTTCTCCTTAGCAGATAACTTAACCAGATATTTGGCCACATAAGGTGCCTCGGACCTGACAATCGAGTATAAATAACCATCGTTATCCATCGCCACCGGGAAATGGTCCAATTTTAGCTTAGTCACAGGTTTGTTGCCTTTGACCAGTATCAATTCTGTCTTTACCAATGGTCAGAACAGGCAAGAGCTTAATTTCTTGAGCAAAAGAGGCGCTCAGGAAAATAAATAATAGCGTGAGGCCAGTCCTAAATTTGAAGAACCTCTTATCAGCCATGAGACCTTCTTTTAGTCATTTTAGCTTCATCGCCTTAAATCATTCCAGCCATTATGGTTTTTATAACTTATTCTCCACAAAATCAAACAGACCCAGCGTCAGGAA
>Ga0209606_1002840_pt1 | contig 18345 bp, 13 predicted proteins | sample AD_UKC057_MetaG_FD_184412 | JGI IMG/M metagenome (GOLD analysis project Ga0209606, IMG submission 184412) | Active sludge microbial communities of municipal wastewater-treating anaerobic digesters from USA - AD_UKC057_MetaG (SPAdes) (version 2) | ecosystem: Engineered > Bioreactor > Anaerobic >...
ATGACGGCGACTATTTCCTGCGTTCCCGCTCGATCACGGTCACCCCGAGCCTGGCGCTGCTCGACCGCCTGCGCGCGCAGGTCGGCCGGGAAAATGTCTGGGTGGGAGGCTGAGATGAGCCCTGTCAAAAAGACCAGCGATACGGAGATCTGCCGGCGCATGGCCCAGCTCGTGCGCGGCGAGACGGTGGGCCTCGGAGAGGCGGAATGGCGGGCTTTTTGCGTGCGCATGGAGCGCGCCGCGGCCGCTCCAGGTGTGCCTGCGGAGGGAGCAGGGCTGCTCATCCACATCGACGGCGCCGCCCGTGGCAACCCCGGCCCGTCTGCCATCGGTGTGGTCATCGCTGGACCCGATGGTAAAACCATGCGCGAACACGGTGCCCGCATCGGCGAAACCACCAATAACGTGGCCGAATATCGCGCCCTGCTCTGCAGCCTCGAGCTGGCACTGGAGATGGGCGCTGAACATCTCTCCGTGCACAGCGACAGCGAACTGCTGGTCAAACAGATGAACGGCCTTTATCGCGTCAAGAACGAGCAGCTCCTGCCGCTCTATCTGCAGGCCCGTGATCTCTGCCAGAGCTTTTCCTCCGTGGCGATCACCCATGTTCCGCGCAGCCGGAACCGGCGCGCCGACCAGCTCGCCAATCTGGCACTCGATACCCCTGTCCCGAAAGCATGAGCGGCACTGCCGCCGCACCTGCCCCCGGCAGCCCATTCACTTGGGCATTTCCCTCATCCCTATCCATGACTGTTCAACTGGCTGGACCTGAAGAATGGAATTCAAAAAACTGAAAGCAAGACTGGAACTGGAGGATGGCTCGGTTTATCACGGCTTCTCCTTCGGCGCGCAGCACCCGACAGCCGGCGAAGTGGTCTTTAACACCAGCATGGTCGGCTATCCGGAGACCCTCACCGATCCCTCCTATCACGGCCAGATCCTGGTCCTGACCTATCCCCTCATCGGCAACTATGGCGTGCCTGGAAACGAGCTGGTCGATGGCATCGAACATAATTTCGAATCGGACCGGATCCATGTACAGGGCCTGATCGTCTCGGAACATTCCGCCGAGTACAGCCACTGGAACGCCCGGCGGAGCCTGGCGGAGTGGCTGACGCAGAACGGCATTCCCGCCCTGTACGGCATCGATACCCGCGCCCTGACCAAACGGCTGCGCGACGAGGGCACCATGCTCGGCCGCATCGTCCTGTTCGCCGGCGAGCAGACTTTTTACGATCCCAACAAGATCAATCTGGTCGCCGAGGTGAGCCGGCGCGAGCCGGTCGAGTACGGCCAGGGTGACAGGAAAGTCATTCTGGTGGACTGCGGCGCCAAGAACAATATTCTGCGCGGCCTGCTCCATCTCGGTCTGCGCGTGCGCTGCGTGCCCTGGAACTATGATTTCAGCGGCGAAGAGTATGACGGCGTGATGATCTCCAACGGCCCGGGCGATCCCAAGATGTGCATCGAGACCATCCAGATCATCCGCAAGGTGATGGAACGCGGCCGTCCGATCTTCGGGATCTGCATGGGCAACCAGATCCTCGCCCTGGCCGCGGGCGCCGATACCTACAAACTCAAGTTCGGCCACCGCAGCCAGAACCAGCCCTGCGTCGAGGTGGGGACCAGGCGGTGCTACATCACCTCGCAGAACCACGGTTTCGCCGTCGACGGGCGCACCCTGCCCGCCGGCTGGGAGCCCTGGTTTGTCAATGCCAATGACGGTACCAACGAGGGGATCCGGCATGTCTCCCGGCCCTTCATGAGCGTGCAGTTCCACCCCGAGGCGGCACCCGGTCCGGTAGATACGATGCTGCTGTTCGATGAATTTAGCAGGATGCTCTAATGGCTGAAAAAGTGATAATTCTGGGGAGCTCCGCCCTCAAGATCGGCGAAGCGGGCGAATTCGATTATTCGGGGAGCCAGGCGATCAAGGCCCTCAAGGAAGAGGGCATCAGGACGATCCTGGTCAATCCCAACATCGCCACTATCCAGACCTCCGAACACCTGGCCGATGAGGTCTACTTTCTGCCGGTGACCCCCTACTTCGTCGAGCAGGTGATCAAAAAGGAAAAGCCGGACGGCATCCTGCTCGGCTTCGGCGGTCAGACCGCGCTCAACTGCGGTGTCGAGCTCGAGCGCGAAGGGATCCTGCGCCGCTATGGCGTGGCTGTGCTCGGCACCTCGGTCGAGGCGATCATGAACACCGAGGACCGCGATCTCTTCACCGCCAAGCTGCGCCAGATCGATGTCAAGGTGCCGCGCAGCCATGCGGTCACTTCGGTCGCGGAGGCGGAGCGCGTGGCCGGGGAGATTGGCTATCCGGTGATGATCCGCATCGCCTACGCCCTCGGCGGCCTCGGCTCCGGCATCTGCCGCAGCGTCGAGGAGGTGCGCGAGCGGGCGCAAAAGGCTTTCAGCTACACCCGCCAGATCCTGGTCGAGGAGTACCTGCTCGGCTGGAAAGAGATCGAATTCGAGATCGTCCGCGACCAGTACGACAACTGCCTCTCGGTCTGCAACATGGAAAATTTTGATCCCATGGGCATCCACACCGGCGAGAGCATCGTTGTCGCCCCGAGCCAGACCCTCACCAGCAGCGAATACCACAAGCTGCGCGCGATTGCCATCCGCACCGTGCGCCATCTCGGCATCGTCGGCGAATGCAATATCCAGTATGCCCTCGACCCCTTTTCCGAGGATTACCGGGTCATCGAAATCAACGCACGGCTTTCGCGCAGTTCGGCTCTCGCCTCCAAGGCGACCGGCTATCCCCTGGCCGCGGTGGCGGCCAAGCTGGCTCTCGGCCACAGCCTCATCGATCTGCCAAACTCGGTCACGCGCGTCACCAAAGCGAGCTTTGAGCCCGCGATCGACTATGTGGTGGTCAAGATCCCGCGCTGGGATCTGAAAAAATTCCACCAGGTCTCGAAAAAGATCGGCTCCTCGATGAAATCGGTGGGCGAGATCATGGCCATCGGCCGCAAGTTCGAGGAGGCCCTGCAGAAGGGGCTGCGCATGCTCGAGATCGGTTTCGACGGCGTGGTGCTCAACCGGCCCTTCGAGATCGGCGATCTGCGCGAGGAACTCGCCGAGCCGACCGACCTGCGCATCTTCGCCATCCCCGAGGCCATGGAACAGGGGATGAGCATCGACGAGATCCACGATCTCACCCACATCGACCGCTGGTTCCTCTACAAGATCGCCAACATCGTCGCCATGAAAAAACGGCTCAGCGAGGTGGGCGAACAGCGCTGTCCGGGCGACATCATGCTCGAGGCCAAGCAGCTCGGGCTCTCGGACACCCAGATCGGCCGCGCTCTCGGCCAGAGCGAGGAGGAGGTGCGGGCGCTGCGCAAGGCCTACGGCCTGGCCCCCGTCGTCAAGCAGATCGACACCCTCGCCGCTGAATACCCGGCCCAGACCAACTATCTCTATCTGACCTACAACGGCCAGGAAGATGATGTCACCTTTAACGCCCGCAACGCCGTGATGGTGCTGGGCAGCGGGGCTTACCGCATCGGCAGCTCGGTCGAATTCGACTGGTGCTGTGTCAACTCGGTGATGACCCTCAAACAGCTCAACTACCAGACCATCATGGTCAACTACAATCCCGAGACCGTCAGCACCGACTATGACGTCTGCGACAAACTCTACTTCGACGAACTCAGCTTCGAGGCGGTCAGCGATATCTATGAGAAAGAGAAGCCGCTCGGGATCATCCTTTCGATGGGCGGGCAGATCCCGAACAATCTCGCCCTGCGCCTGCACAACGCCGGAATAAGGGTGCTCGGCACTTCGGCCCTGAGCATCGACAGCGCCGAGGACCGGCACAAATTCTCCCGGCTGCTCGACCAGCTCAACATCGATCAACCCGCCTGGGCCGAGCTCACCTCCTACGAGCGGGCGATCGCCTTTGCCGCCGAGGTGGGCTATCCGGTGCTGGTGCGCCCCTCCTACGTGCTGAGCGGAGCGGCGATGAGCGTCGCCTCCACCGACGCTGAACTGGAAAAATTTCTCACCAAGGCGACCGACATCTCCTCCGACCATCCGGTGGTGATCTCGAAATTTATCGAGAATGCCAAGGAGATCGAGATCGACGCCGTCGGCAACGAGGGTGAGCTGCTGGTCTACGCCATCAGCGAGCACGTCGAAAACGCCGGCGTCCATTCCGGCGATGCCACCATCGTGCTGCCGCCGCAGCGGACCTTTCTCGAGACCACGCGCCGGGTCAAAAAGATCGCGCGCCGCATCGCCGCGGCCCTCAAGATCAACGGCCCCTTCAACATCCAGTTCGTCGCCAAGGACAACGAGGTCAAGGTGATCGAGTGCAACCTGCGCGCCTCGCGCAGCTTTCCCTTCGTCTCCAAGATCTTTGATATCAATTTCATCGATATGGCGACGCGGGTGATCATGGGGCACCATCCTCCGAAAATCGACCGCTCCGCTTTCGACCTCGAATATGTCGGAGTCAAGGCCCCGCAGTTCTCCTATACCCGGCTCAGCGGCGCCGATCCGACCGTGGGGGTGGAGATGGCCTCCACCGGTGAGGTCGCCTGCCTGGGCGATGATTTCGACGAGGCCTTTCTGCTTGCGCTCCTTTCGGTCGGCTACCGGCTGCCGATCCGCAATGTGCTGCTTTCGACCGGACCGATCGAGACCAAAGTGGAGTTCCTCGCCGCCACCCGCAAACTGCAGGAGATGGGTATCCAGTTCTACGCCACCGGCGGCACCGCCCGCTTCATGGCGGAGAACGGCATCCCCGCCAAAAAGCTCCACTGGCCCCTCTCGGAGAAGAAGCCCAGCGTGATCGACTATATCAGCGAGCGCAAGATCGACCTGGTGATCAACATCCCCAAGAACTACCAGGAGGAGGAGCTGACCAACGACTATATGATCCGCCGGGCGGCGGTCGATTACGCCATTCCGCTCTTCACCAACATGCAGCTGGCGCGGCGCTTCGTCGAAGCCCTGAGCCGCAAGTCCCTCAAGGAGCTGCAGATCAAGAGCTGGCGTGAGTATCTGCAGTAGCTGTGACGGCCGGCCCGATCGGCCAAAAAATCGCTTGTGCTTGTGCTTATTTTTCGATAAAATCCTGTAGTAAGGATGTCGTAACAGGAGTACGCCATGAATGGGATGAAGTTTTGGATGGTGATCCTGCTCACCGGCCTCGCCGTGTGCAGCCTGTGGGCGGCTGATGAGCCGCAGGGACAGCGTACCCTCGCCGTGCTCGATTTTGAGAACAACAGCCTCAAGGACAAGGCGGAGATGGAGCCCCTCTGCAAGGGACTCTCCGACATGTTCGTCACCGAGTTGAGCAAGGTGCGGCAGTTTCAGCTCGTCGAGCGTGCCAATCTGCAAAAGATTCTCGAGGAGATGAGCCTGGGGCAGTCCGGCGTGCTCGAGGAATCGGCCGCCCAGGAGGTGGGCAAAATGCTCGGGGCGCAGAATCTGGTCCTCGGCTCTTTCATGCTGATGTTCGACGGCAAACTGCGCATTGATGCACGCCTGGTCGAGGTCGAGACCGGCAAGACCCTGATGGCCGAGGAGGCGACCGGTTCTCCCAACGATCTCGGCAAGCTGGTCACCCGGCTGGTCACCCGGAACATCGAGAGCATGAATGTCGAGCTGACGGGCGAGGAGAAAAAGGCCCTCCGTCAGACCGACAACCGTTCCTTTGACGCCGCGCTCCTCTTCGCCCGCGGCCTGGATTTTGAGGAGAAGGGCGATCTGGCGAATGCGCGCAAGTGCTACATCCAGGCGCTCAAGCACAATCCCAAGTTCCGCCGCGCCCGCTTCCGGCTCGAGGCCATCAAGGGCGCCAACTAGTTCTCCAGCCCGATTTGAACGCAGTGAGAGGCAACCATGGTCAAACATCCTGTTCGTTTCGGCGGTTCTCTTTTTATCCTCTTTTTCGCCCTTTTTTACGGCTGCGCCCCGGCCCAGCAGAACCTCGGCCATGAACTGATCGAACGCGGGGAATATGCCAAGGCGGTGCGCCCCCTCAAAATGGCGATCGCGCAGGATTACACCGATGTCCAGTCCATTCGCGACATGGGCATCGCCATGTATCACGCCGGCAAGATCAAACTCGCCCGTGGTTTTCTCCGCCTCGCCCTCAGCCGCGCCCCCAAGGACATGCCGGCCCTCTACTACCTCGGCATGGTTTATGAGACCGAGGGGCAGATCGATCAGGCCCTTCAGCACTACCTCCGCTACAACCAGCTCAACCCCTCCCGCAAAATGCGCCGCACCGTCGAAGGCCGCATGCAGGTCCTGGTCCGCCAGCAGATGGCGGCTCAGATCAAGGAGCTGCTGGCGCAGGAGGAGGCGCTCGAGGCCGCGCCGGCGCCGGAAAATTCAATCGCTGTGCTCTATTTCGCCAATCTCTCCGGCAACCCCGACTATATCCCGCTGCAAAAGGGGCTGGCGGAGATGCTGATCACCGATCTCGCCCAGGTCAGGAGCCTGCAGGTGGTGGAGCGCGCGCGCATGCAGATGCTGCTGGATGAAATGGGTCTGGGTATGACCGGTCTGATCAAGGAGGAGACCGCGCCGCGGATGGGCAAGTTGCTCAAGGCCGGCCGCCTGGTGCAGGGCGCTTTCTCGGGAACAGAAGCCAGTACGCTCAGGATCGATGCCCTGCTGGCCACGGTGGGTGTGGAAACTCCCGCCGAGGCGGGAAAAATATCGGGCTCGCTCGCGGAATTTTATCAGCTGCAGAAAGATCTGGTCTTCAACCTCATCGACGTCATGGGGCTGCGCCTCTCGCGCGGCGAGCGGGAAGCGATCCAGCGCATCCCGACCAAAAATCTGACCGCCTTTATGGCCTGGTGCCGTGGACTTGATGAAGAAGACCGCGGAAACTGGCAGGGTGCGCAGGAGCAGTTCCGGGCTGCGGTCAGCGCCGATGCCGCTTTCCAGCCCGCCATCGATGCGCTCGAGCGCAGCGCGGCTTTCGCCTCCTTTTCGCCCAGGCCGCCGATGGCCCCGCCCTCGCTTCTGGCCGAGGTGGGCGGAAGGAGCGAGACGACGGCCGGCGCGCCTCCGTCCACCGGCGTCAGCATTCCGGCCCCAACGGCGAGCGCCGGCGAGTTGATCACCGTCGACCTGCTCAGCCGCACCGCTGCGCAGATCACTCCGGGCTTCGTCCCCGGCGTGGAATCGCGCAAACCCACGACCGAATCGTCCACCATCAATATCGGCACCGGCATCCCGATGGAAGTGCGCATTCAGTTGCCTGTCAAACCATAACCAGCAGCCACGATCAGCAGCAAGGAAAGCCCTATGAGCCCGCATCGCAAAGCAACAGCTTACCTCCTCCTCTTCGCCCTGATCGGCGCGGCCTGCCCGGCCCTGTTCGCCCAGCCGTCCATGCTGCAGCGCGCCCGGGAGGGGACCGCATCGGCTTCCGCTGTCCTGAATCTCTGGAAAGTAGAGGATGAACAGGTCCGGCAGATCGCCATTCCGCTCACCTTTCTCTATCCGGTCAACGAGCAGCTGCAGCTGACCATCGGGGCCGGACCCGCCTTCAGCGCCTTCGAGGGATCAGGGGAGGCGGCCCTGAACGGATTTTCCGATACCCGCTTCGGCGGCAGCTATCTTTTTAAAAATGAGCGGCTGCTCGCCACCTTCGGGATCAACCTGCCCAGCGGCAAGCACGCCCTCAACAGCGAAGAGCTGAGTGTGGCCAATATCCTTGCCCTCCACGCTTTCGATTTCACCATGCCCATCCTCGGTCAGGGGCTCGATCTTAGCGCGGGGATGGTCTCCGCCTTTCCGCTCGGCAGCGTGGTGGCCGGCCTGGGGGCGGGATTCCTCATGCGTGGGGCTTTTGAGCCTTTCGAAAACGGCGGCGTCAAATATGACCCGGGCGAGGAGATCACCCTGTCGGCGGCGGTGGATCTGCCGCTGGCGCGCCGCAAAAAGGTGATGATCGACGCCAATTATACCCTCTACACCGCGGATAAAGTGGAGGGCACCAAACTCTTCCAGGCCGGAAACCGCATCACCCTGCAGGCGATGGCCTGGTTCCCCGGAGAGAGCGCCGGACTGCTCCTGATGGCCCGTGACCGCATCCGCGCCGCCAACAAGATCGTCAGCGATGAGGATCTCATCCCGGAGCGGCAGAACAGCAACGGCAATGAGCTCGAATTGCTCGCCATGGTGACACTGCCCCGCAGCGCCTATACCACTCTGCGCGGCGTGGTCGAGGGCAAGATCTACAGCAACAATGCCTACGATATCGGCGGAGCCACGATCGGCGGCATCGGCGCCGGCCTGAGCAAAACCTTCACCCCCCATCTCTCCTTCGAGCTGGATGGGCGTTTCTACTTCGGTTCGATGGAAACCGGCGTCGATGCGGTCGGCCTCACCGGCCTGCGCGCGACGGGCGGCTTTAAATTCCGTCTATGACAAGGTTCAGGAGTCCTTTTATGTTCAGGAGATTCAGAGCAAATAGCGGCGCCGCTGCCCTCACTCTCTGCCTGGCCCTGGCGCTGGCCGGGTGCGGAGAGCAGCCCGGCCAGCCCGGACTGGAAAACGCCATCCGCCTCAACCTCCGGTTTCTGCCGCCCGGGGAGCGCTCCCCCTTTCCCGGGACGGGAGAGCAGACCGGAGTGCTGGCCAAATCAGCGCGTCTGGTCGAGGATCAGGTGCTGCTGCTCCACTGCGACGACGAGAGCCTCACGGTCGCGACCGACGCCAGCTCCTACCACAACGATTTCTCGCTCTACAGCGTCGAGTACAACGATTCGGAGAACGCCGCTCTTAAAAAAGCCCTCTATTTCAACGGCGACAACTCGTACGCCCTCAGCATGGCCTATGAAAGCAAGGCGGCTGTGCTCAACGGCACGCACGGTTTTTCGCTCTCCTTCCGCATGCAGATGAACAGCGCCGGCATAATGGGGGAGAAGCGAATCTTCGACCGGCACGACCCCGCCGGCGGATACACCATTGGAGTCATCACTTCACCCCTCTCCTACACACCCAGGCTCTTTTTCAGGATCAAGCAGGACAGCGTCGAGACCACCCTGACGAGCAAGTCGGTTCTGACGCCGGGCACCTGGTTCAAGGTCACGGCCAACTATGACCAGAACCGGCTCGCGATCTTTTTCAACGACAAGGTCGACACGACTCTGGCTCACAGAGGCCTGGTTTCGCCTTCCACCCGTCCTACAGTCCTCGGCGCCGGCTGGAACGGCGACATCATCAGTTACGCCTTTGAGGGCCTTTTGGACGAAATCTCGCTGACCACCACGGTGGACTATTATGATTTTGACCAGATCCGGGTGGCCGTCGTCGACATCTCCGACTATGACAACGTGAGCGACTTTTACCGCAATAAAGGGATGGAGATGGCCGACTCGCTCTACCATATGGAGATGCACAGCTCGGGCGCACCCACCTGGGAAGACTATGGCCAGGTTTTCAGAAGTATCGGGCTGGAGGTGGTCTACAACCAGAATCTGGGGCTGGACAAGGGCTTCGCCACGGGTACGATCCGCGGCGTCGATGGCGGGAACCTGATCTTTGTCGGCGCGATCCAGGAGGGCCAGGTGCAATACAGCGGCGGCGGTTTTGTCTGGACCACCGGAGAGGCCATGACCGATGTCGTGATCGAGCTCGAAAAGTATGAGGGGGAATATGCTGCGAGGGCAACAACAGCGGCCGAGTGAGGCGGCAGCCTCTGAAAGCAGCAGACTTCTTCGGGCCGGCGGTGACGCCGGCCTTTTTTTATGGTTCAGACGGGTATGCGCAGCCGCTGCCGTACTATCTCCGCGACGTCCAGCGCCGCATCACCCCGCAGCAGCACCCCGGTCTGCCCGTCCGCCTCTCCCTTTTTGATGTTTTCATCCTCCCGTACCTCGCCCCACCCGGTCAGGGTGATGCCCATCACCTGCAGGAGGAGTTCCTGCATCGCCTGGATGCGCCGGCGCTCCATGTTCGCAGCCGCGCGGTTGATGACCAGCCGGGGCTGATAGGCGTCCAACCCCTCCCGGATCACTGCGCAGAGGTGGGGCTGCGCCTCGCTGTACCCCGAGATGAACGCGGGCAGGGTGCGGATCTCATCCGGCTGCGTGATATCGCCGCACCTGCTGAGACGGCTGAAGAGCTCAGGCCAGTGACGGGAGGGGTACTGGATTTTGCGGAAAAAACCGGTGCGGATGAACTGGTAGCATTCCAGGAGCGACGCGTTGGGGAGGCGGGCGACCACGATGGGCAAGTCCGCCGCGAGAAAAAGGTCGAGGTGCGGATAACTGGGCCCCTGGCCGCAGTCAATCACAATATACTCCGCGTTCAGTCTGTGCAGATGGAGGAGGATTTTTTGCTTGGCGGCCAGGGAGAGCCGGGCGTGGCTGCGCACCGAGGGTGAGCCGGTGATGAGAAAGAGATGCCTGTTGTCGACGGGGCGCGGCAGGATATTGATATCGGCGTTGCGCTTTTGCAGAAAATGGTGCAGGAGCTGGTCGCTGACCGGGAGGCGGACGCGGCCGTAGAACCCCTCAGCGGCGAGATCGCTGTCCAAAAGAATGGTCCTGTGGCCCGAACGGGAGAGCGTCAGCGCGAGGAGCCAGCTGAGTGCGGTTTTGCCGCAGCCCCGGCAGCCCGAACCGACGGAAATCACGCGGGCGGCTGGCTGTGCGCCGGCGGCAGGTTGGGCGAGGAGCAGATCGAGGTCCAGTGCTGCGAGATCGGCAAACATGGTGTATCCTTCGTTTGGTCTTGGCAGAGAACTATTGCAAGACCCGCGCCAGGAATGGGCTGTTTGCCGGCCCAAATAGAAGAGAAAAAACAATATGTTAAATTACTTCCTCACCGCCAGCCCCGTGCGGCCGGGAATTCAAGCTTCAAGCAGATGACACCTGTCCCTTTTCCATGACAACCGCGTTCCCCTCAATTTAACACTGTTTTTCCGGCCGGGCCGGTCTGGCTGGCGGTCTCCGCCGCTTTGAGGTGGTCCACCTCGGTGCCCATCATGCTGTGGGGGATGGCGAAAGCGATCAGGGTGACGACGGCGGCTGTGATCACCCATTTGCGCGCCTGCGGATTCTTGCGCACGGCCAGGGCCGCTGCAAGCCAGGCCACCATGGCGATCAGGGTTTTATTATCGGTGAGATCCGTGCCGAAGGGGATTCCGGTCCAGTATTCGCCAAAGGCATATTTTTGAACCAGCGGGCCAAAGATCATCCCGCCGACAAAGATGACCGCCAGGGTCCACCAGGTCCAGGCCTTCAGGTTAACCCCCTTTTTGAGGGCTTCCAGACCGGTGCGGGTGGAGAGGAGCATGCCGAAGAACATGATAAAAATATGCGGGATGAGCACGGAGGCGGGAACGGAATGGCGGAAGCGGGTGACGACCAGTCCCGTCTCCGGTATGCGCACGGTCCGGCCCTCCTGCTTGATTTCGAGATAGTACTGCATCTTGCCGCCGGTCGGCTGTTCCGGCAGATCGGCACTGAAGCGGCCATCTGCGGCGGGCATGGGCACGGCGCTCCATTCGTCGTTGGAGTTGAGACGGCGGTAGTGGAGGGTGGCCTGGCCCTGTCCGCTGCCGGCGGGCAGGCTGACGTTGTGGTTTTCACCGATGATGTGGGCACAGGGCAGTTTGTAGGCGGCGCTTTGGCCGTCCAGAACAAATTGTCCGCGCACGGGGTGAGTCGGACCGGTCAAGCGCTGGTAGACCGCCGAGCCCAGGGTGATAACCAGGGCAAGAAGCCAGAGTAGGATGGAGCGTTTCACAAGTCCTCGATAATTGGGGTGAAATTCGGATATGCATTAGCAAAAACAGAGCTTGCAGCCGGCTTATTCCGGCCAATGCAAAAGGGTTGATAATGACAGCGGAAAATTGTACATTGGAGAAAACAGCGCTCATCTCCATTTACCCCGTCAACTCTTTAGCAAGAGGGATCCTATGCAAAGCACTATACGGCGCCTGCTCTTTCTGCTGCTGATCGCCGGCCTCTTCCTGACCTGCAGGGAGAAGAAGGTCGTCGAGACCGGGATCGAGTTTGTCAAGGTGTCCGGAGGCCAGTTCCAGATGGGTGACACCTTTGGTGACGGCGACAGCGACGAGCAGCCGGTCACCGAGACCAGGGTCGGCGAGTTCTATCTCGGCAAGACCGAGGTTACTGTGGCGCAGTACCGTCATTTTGTACAAGCCACCGGTTATGTCACTGAAGCGGAGAAGGAGGGGAGCGGCTGGGCCTGGACGGGCACAAAGATCGACCGCATTCCGGGCGCGAGCTGGCGCAATCCAGGTTTTGAACAGGGCGATTCCCATCCGGTGGTCAACGTCAGCTGGAACGATGCCATGGCCTTTTGCGAATGGGCGGGCTGCCGGCTGCCCGCCGAGAAGGAGTGGGAATATGCCTGCCGCAGCCGGGGTGAAAAGATCAAATACAGCTGGGGCAGCGACTGGCCACGCGCTGACCAAGGCGGCAACCTCGCCGATGAGAGCGGCGCCGCCGGCTATCCCTTTAAAAACTGGTTCAAAGGCTATACGGACGGCTTTGTCTTCACCGCGCCAGCCGGAAGCTTTGCGGCCAACGGCCTTGGGCTTTTTGACATGACCGGCAACGTGCTGGAGTGGTGCTCAGATCTCTATGAGGAGTATCTCGGCTATCTGCCCCCGAACAGGGAGTTCAGTTCCCTGCCCATGGAGCGCTCGCGGGTGCTGCGCGGCGGCTCATGGGCGGATGATCCGGCCTACAGCCGCTGCTCGGAGCGGGCCGGCCAGGATCCCTCCTTCGCCTATCCTTTCATCGGTTTTCGCGTCGCTCTGTCCGGCAAACCCTGACCCCACACTAAAGAAAGGGAGACTCATGAAACGTTCCGCTCAGCTGCTCCATCTCCGTACCCTCGCACTTTTTGTGTTGATGCTGCTCCTCTCCGGCGCGGTGACCCTGCTCTTCGGCGAAGAGGGTGAAGGGCGCCGGCAGATGACCTTTTTCTCGGTCTGGGCCCTGCCGCGCGTCTGGGTGGGGGCCATCCTCGGTTTCCTCGGTCTTGTCCTGCTCATGACCCGCAAGGTGACGACCTGGGTGCGTTTCGCCGCAATGGGCGTCGTTTTCCTGGCTTTCAGCGTCGTGCCCTTTCTGCCCTGGGGCCAGTTCGCGGCGGGGATGGGACTTCATCCGAGCCCGATGTGTTCAGTCGAAAAGCCGCTCATGTTCATCCAGATGGGCCGCAGCGTTCCGATCATATTTATCTCCATTCTCGGTTTCATCCTGCTGATGACCGTCATCGCCAACAAGCTTTTTTGCGGCTGGAATTGTCCGATCGGCGCCCTGCAGGAGCTCCTCCACAGGATCCCCCTGCCGCGCGGCTGGAAGGGCAAGCTCCCATTCCGGATCACCAATGCCATCCGCATCGGGCTCTTCCTCCTGTTTGTCGCTTTTCTCTTCGGGCTGGGATTCAGCCTCTACGCCTGGATCAATCCCTTTGAATTCCTGCACTGGCAGATGGAGTGGGCGATCATCCCCGCCTTCGTCATCACTTTCATCTTCGCGCTCTTTTTCTACCGGCCTTTTTGCTACCTGGTCTGCCCGATCGGGCTGCTGACCTGGCTCGCCGAGCATATCTCCATACTGCGCGTGCGCCTTGACAAGGAGGCTTGCACCAACTGTATGATCTGCGTGAAAAAGAGCCCCTGCCCGACGGTTCCCTCCATTCTCGAGGGCAAAAAGTCGCGTCCCGACTGCCACGCCTGCGGCGCCTGCATCGAGGCCTGCCCCGAAAACGCGCTCAAGTTCAAATAAAATTCCGGTTTGAAAGCCGGGAACCGGCATAAAAAAAGGGTGCGCATCTGCGCACCCTTTTTTTGTGGGACTTGAGGCCGGATCACGGCAGCTGGCATCTCGGATCGATCTGTGAATTGGTGTTCCAGAGTGTATAGTCGCTGGCCGCCGGCGAGCCGTTGAGATCGATATCGCTGACGCAGTAGCCGGATTCGCCGGCAAAATTGGCGTCGTACCAGACGACATAGTCGCGGGTGGTGATGACACCGTCCTGATTGATATCGCCCGCCCACAAGCCCCAGACGCCCGGTTCCAGCTCGACGCAGGTCCGGCCGGCGCTGTCGAATTCCCAGCTCTGGCTGAGGCTGGTGGTGAAATCGTAGAGGACCGCCCCGCCGCTGGTGAGGGCGACCGGATTCGCGCTCATCACGGCGATGTGGTTGCGGTGGTAGATGATCACAAAATAGTCGCCGTCCGTCACCCCCTCAAAGATCACCTGCGCGGTCAGTCCGTCGTCATCGGCCAGATAGCCGTTTTTGTGCAGGAAGAAACTCTTCTGACCGGCGACTGTGCCGCCGGTTGTGCGCAGTTCGACCATCACCCAATCGGTGACGTTGGCGGGGATGGTGCTGACGGTGCGGTGATCCGAGTAGGGCGAGACCAGAGGAATATGGCCGCTGGTATTGAGGTGCGTCGTCATGGCGTGGGCCCCGGCATCGTAAGCCCCCTGGAGGAAGAGCTTGACCTGCATAAAGACAAAGCTGTTCTCGAGCCACTGGGCGAAGTGGAAGGAGGGTTTGGCGCCCGCGGCGGTAAAGGCGCCGCCGAGGTAGAGGTCGCCCATGCCGAGGGCGTAGACCGTGCTGTCGAGGCCGTTGCCCGGTGCGCTCCAGGTGTCGGAGCTGAGGTCGAGGATGGCGAAGCGGTTGGCCGGCATGCCACCGGCCTCGGAGAAATCGCCGCCGATGAAGATTTTGGTGCCGACCACGTCGATGGCCCGGATGCGGCCGTTGGCGCCGGTGCTGATCGCCCCGTCCCAGAGGGAACCTTCCCAGCGCGCGAGCCGTCTGGCCGGGAGGCCGTCGGCTGTAGTGAAATTGCCGCCGACGTAGAGGACGCCGGCGCCGCCGGGTTTCATGACGTAAACGGTGCTGTCGACGCCGGTGCCCATGGCGTACCAGGCCTGGCGGTCGCCGGACCAGAGCGCGGCATAGTTGAGGAAATAGCCGCCGCCCTGGGTATTCTTGAATTTGCCGCCGGCGTAGAACATAAAGCTCTCGTAGGCGAGGGTGTAGACGGTGTTATCCATCCCCAGACCGATGGTTTTCCATGCGCCTCCGTTCCAGAGCGCGACGCGCGGAGTGGTGATCCCGCCGGCGGTATTGAACTCGCCGCCGGCCACCAGCGAGTCGATGCCGTTGCTGGCCAGAGCGTAGACGGTGCCTGTGCCCGGTGCGCCGTTGGTGATGCCGCTGCCGAGAGCGGACCAGGAGGCGCCGTTCCAGCGCGCAATATTGCTGGCGCTGATGCCGCTGGCACTGTTGAAGCGCCCGCCGGCAAAGATATCGGAGCCCTGCTTGGTGATGGCATAGACGGGACCGCTGATGCCGCTGCCAAGGGCGCTCCAGATGCCGGTGGAGCCGTCATATTTGATGATATTGCTGGCGGCGATGCCTCCGCCCTGGGTGAAGGAGCCGCCGATGTAGGCGATGGTGCCGTCCATGTAGATGGCATGGACGTTGCCGTTAAAGCCCTTGCCGGTGTGCAGGGAGCTGTAGTTGTGGCCGTTCCAGCCGACGAGGTGGTTGGCGGTGACGGCGCCGGCGGCCGAGAAATCCCCGCCGACGAAAAGATGGCCGGCGTTGAAGGTGAGGGCGTAGACAAAGCTGTTGACGCCGCTGCCGAGGGCGCTCCAGGCCGAGCCGTCCCAACTGGCAAGACGCAGTGCGCTTACCCCGCCGATATTGTAAAAGTGGCCGCCGGCGTAGATGGTGCCCTCATCGGCGGCGATGGCGGTGACACGCTGGTCAGCGCCGCTGCCGAGGGCGCTCCAGGCCGCACCGTTCCAGCGTGCGATGTAATTGACGGTAGTGGTGCCGGCAGTGGTGAAATCTCCGCCGGCGTAGAGCGAGCCGTCACTGTAGGCGAGGGCGCGGACGACACTGTTGGTCCCCGAAGCGAGCGTGAACCAGGAGGTGCCGGTCCAGCGGCCGACGCGGTTGACGGGGGTGGTGCCGATGAAGGTGAATTCACCGCCGACGTAGAGGTCGCTGCCGTTGACGGCGAAGGCCAGCACCGGGGCGTTGCAGCCGGCGCCGACGGGGTTCCAGGCGCTGCCGTCCCATCTGGCGATGCGGTTGAGGGTGGTCGAGCCGCTCGAAGTGAATTCGCCGCCGGCATAGAGGGTGCCGTTGGCCATGGCCAGGGCGCGCACCTTGCCGTTAAAGCCCTCGCCGAGGGGGCTGAAACGCGCGCCATCCCATTTGGCGATGCGCTGGCAGAAGAGGTCACCGGCGTAGATGAAATCGCCACCGATGTAGATGCCGGTATCCGTCACAAGGATCGCGTGAACATTGCCGTCCACACCGGCACCGAGGGGGGTCCAGGTGTATCCATCCCACTTGACAATGCGGTTGGCGAACACCGGGCCGATGGCGCTGAAATAGCCGCCGATATAGAGCTCGTTGTTATGCACAGCCAGGGCGGTGACGATATTGTCGGCGCCGGAAAAGGTATATTCCGGGCTCCACTTTTCAATGGCCTGGGGGGCCGACGGCTTGACCGCCCGCGCGGGGGTGAATCGCGGCCGGCCCTGATCATCGATGGTCATCTCGAAGCCGGAGGGATCGAGGGTGACGTTGCGGCCGAGGCCGAGATCAAGGGTGCCGTCAGAACGCAAAACCTGTGCGAGGGGCTGGAGAGAGGCGGGCTGAGCCAGTGCAGGAGCCCCCATGGTTCCCAGAACTAAAAGTGCGCAGAGCACAACGGCTGCATAGTCTAAGGCCGGAATTCTCATGTCCTAAATGCCTCCTATACTGATGGTTAGCGGCCTCTCTTGGATGTCGATACAGGTGCTGGAGAGATGAGTTGGACACTGTCTTGCATGCTGTAATATACGTGCAATCGATAAATAATGCGCAAAAATTTGCTCTGCAGCGCTATTTTACACAATAAATCCATTCCCTGCAAGGGCTATTATGCTGTCAGACCCGCCTTTCATCGCCGGCCGATTGGGCAGGCTGATAGGCGTATGGTCGTTATTGGTGACGCAGTTTTCCCTCGCCCGGCTGCCGGCCGGATGCGCAGGCGCGGCCGGGTGATCCGTTTTCCCATGCCGGAGGAGGGGAGGTGCACTGCGCAATTTGCTTGCTTTTACCTCTGAAATGATGTACTTTATTTAAAATGCACTGAATCCGGAATCAGCGAACATGCGTAAATTTGTCACCCTGGCCCTTTTGCTTCTCCTTTGTCTGCCGCTGCGTGCGGAGAATACTCTGCCGCAGCGCCGCGGTGCCGTGAATGATTTCGCCGAGGTCATTCCCGCCGCCGAGGAGGCCGAGATCGAGGCGCTGGCCATCGAGGTATGGGAAAAGGCCGGCGTCGCTCTGGTAATCTGCACCGTGCCCACCATCGGCGATGCCGATTACCAGGGATATGCCAACGAGCTCTACTCAGCCTGGGGCATCGGCAAGAAGGGGGAGGACAAGGGGCTCCTCATCTTTAATGTCACCGACATCCGCAAGATCTGGATCGAGACCGGCTACGGCGTCGAGGGCTTTATCAATGATGCGCGCGCCGGGGATGTCTACCGCAGCTACCTGATCCCCAACTTTCAAAAGGGGGATTTCGGCAGGGGATTTCTCGAAGCGATGCAGGCCTTTGCCGGCATGATCAGCGAAGAGTACGGCATCACCTTTGACGGCACGACCATCGCACCGCGCCGGCAGAGCTCATCCGACGATTCCATGGAGGATCTGATCGTCTTTCTGGTCGTCGGCATGATTTTTCTCTTTTTCATCATCGGCAATTATAACCGGTCCAACTGGGGTTCCGGCGGCGACTGGGGATCGGGCACCGGCGGGGGGAGATCGGACGGCCGGAGCTGGAGCGGCAGCGGTTGGGGGAGCAGCGGCTGGGGCGGCGGAGGCTGGGGTGGCGGTTTCAGCGGCGGTGGCGGCGGTGGCGGCGGTTTTGGCGGATTCGGCGGCGGCTCCAGCGGCGGCGGCGGCGCCGGCGGCGGTTATTAGCTCCGGCCGCTGCAAGGCGCAATATCACGCCCGGCCGCACCCGGGTGAGCCGCTGAAGAAAAGCGACCCGCGACATGGACTGGATGGATATAAGGAGAACAACATGGCGAAAAAGCTGGACTCGCCGCAAAACATCGCCAATGAATTTACCGAAGATGTGAAGGAGATTTACGGCGAGGAGCTCGTTGCCGTCATTCTTTACGGCAGCGCCCTCAGCAGCAGCTGGGATCCCAGGAAATCGAATATCAATTTTCTCGTCGTCCTTTCCGAGATCGCGATCACCCGCCTCAACGCCGCCTTTCCCCTGGTGGAAAAATGGCGCAAGCGGCTGCGCACACTGCCGATTTTTATGACCAAAA
>Ga0209606_1002847_pt1 | contig 18311 bp, 13 predicted proteins | sample AD_UKC057_MetaG_FD_184412 | JGI IMG/M metagenome (GOLD analysis project Ga0209606, IMG submission 184412) | Active sludge microbial communities of municipal wastewater-treating anaerobic digesters from USA - AD_UKC057_MetaG (SPAdes) (version 2) | ecosystem: Engineered > Bioreactor > Anaerobic >...
CCAACGCCATCGACCTTTCTCTCGATTCGCTGCTGGAAGAAGCGATCGGCTTCAGGGACGTGATCAACAAGGTCAACCCGGGCGACCCGACCACCTGGACCCTGACCACGCCCGGCAAGGGCCTGTGCGGGCTCGTTGACCGCCGCAACGCTTCGAGCGACGCGCACGCGTATTACGTTAATAATGTTCCCGACGACATGTGCCCGGGTCTCAACTGCCCGGCTTCAAACCCGGCATGGGACTGGGAGTCCTTTGACGGGCTGATGGACGGCGCGCGCAGCCTCATGGCGGACGACGGACCCAACGGCGACACCTACTACATCATGAACGACGTGGTCGCGCTGGTGAACAAGTTCCTGTCCCGGGTGAGCGTGAGCCGGGAACAGGTCGCCGGCCTGTTGCACACGGTGGGCATTCTCATGGCGAGTTATGAGGACACCAACGCAGACACCGTGCCGGACGCCTGGGTGTACAGCGACGACCTTGCCAACATCATGTCCGTGTACCTGCCGGACATCATGGACACGTTCACCGGAAATTACGACAATCTCATGATCATAGCCTATAACCTGTTCAAGCCCAACGGCTTCATGGAGAGCCTGCTCACCGGCCTCGAGACCAGTTATCCCTGGAGCCAGGTTTTCACCGATCTGAACGACCTGCTGAACGATCCGTTCTTCATAGACCCGTCTGCGGACCCGAACCTCTGGATCGGGGACACGAGCCTGGTACAGCTCCTGGTGGACATGGCCGACCTGCTGGGCCAGGACTGGTACACGCGCATGGTCTACTTCGGCCCCGGTTACAGCGTCACGGATGATGACGGTGCAATCCAGGAGTTCGATCCCTACACCTCGCTGGGCACGATCCTGTCCGGAGGAGGCGAATAATGAAAACACTGAATCTGAAAACCATGGTCCTTTCCTTTATTTCCATCCTGGTGGAGGAGTCTATGAGAGCGCTGAAACTGATGCTCGTCCTGTCCTGCGCGGCCCTCGTCCTGTTCGCGACGGCCTGCTCGGAGAGCGGCGATTCGACGCCATATTTCCAGAATAACGTGGGGAACCTGGATCCCACGGATGGTGATGGCGGCAACCCGTTCGACGGCCTTCCCGATATCGGCGACCCGGCCGTTTTTGAAAACCCGGTCGCGCTTATCGCAGAGGCGTTCAATCCCGGGTCTTTTAACCTGACCGTTACAGGGACGGAGTATCAGGGATTTGCGGACCGGATGGAGGACCTCCGGGTCGACATGCAGACCGCGGTGGACGAGGTCCTCTACAAGATGGACGATATCGCGAACGACGGGACCTATGCGGCTTCGAATCGCGGTATATACGGTCTTGTCGGGGCCCTGAGGAACATCATGGGCTATATGATGACGCAGGACGGATACGACGACGGCGGCTACAGCGCGGGGGCGGGGGATATGACCGACGACCTGTACGCATATCTGCTGGATATCGATGAAGCGGACCTCGACATCAAGAACGATGCGCTGGATATAGGGTTCAAGACACTGAACTATCTCAACAATACCTATGACGATCCCACCACGAACGCCATTATGACCGACCTGATTTCGTTTCTGTCCGACAGCACGGACCAGAACTTTTCCGGCCTGCTCATCAATCTTCAGGAGGCCCTGGGCAAGCTGCTGATGAGGGCAGACAGCAACATCAGCTACGACGATTCCCTCGACTGGTATGTAGGCAGCAGCGGGGCGCTGGACATAGGACTGGGCAACTCCGTATACGGAATCGATCTTCTCCTGCAGGCAATCAACAATATGGTGTCTGAGAACAACACACTCGACGCCGCGGAAGCGCGTGCGGACCTGTACGGGATACTCCGCGAAACCGGCAAGCTCATGAATGCCGGGGGGAGCAGCACCGCTTTCAAAAACAGGACCAAGCAGCTCCTGTGCAATATAGAGGACTACTACACGACCGGCGGAGCAAACTTCACATCTGATTATTATCAGGCGCTGTCCGGGAGTCCTCAGCGGTATGTAAACGCCGAACTCCGCAACGCAGTTAAGGAGATGTGGCCCGGCCTGGTCAAGCTTTTCATACGTGAAAAGGACCCGGCACTTGCGCCTGACTATTCGATCATTCACCAGACTAACGGCGCGCGAACTCGGTCCCCCATTGAATGGCTCACCCGTGCGCTCTACCAGCTCAAATCATCTGGAATCGATTATTCCGACAGCGATTACTACCTGGAGCCGTCGCTCAAACGAATGGTGGAATACAATGGTTTCGGCACGACGAGAGCGGGTATGACTGATTACCGTAAAGTCTCGTTCCTCGACCACCTGACCTACACGATTGCGGGAGCATATAATTTCGGATTCCTGACGCGGGGCTCCTGCTCCGGCGAGCCGTACGATAATACCCTCGAGTCCGGCTCATACGGCCATGGAACCGCGACCCGCGGCATCCTGACCTTGAACGACAGCCTCTATGGAATGACATCTCGCAATAAAGATGTAAAAGTGCTGGGTATAACCATGGCCACGCTGGATTCCTACGGTTTGTCCGTGAAACCCAGGGTAGCGCAGGGCAGTCACGTGTGGAGAAGGAGCTCGAGTACCACAGGCTTCACCTACAACGATGCGAACAAAAATAATTACCGATTCTACATGGGATATGACTATCCACCGCTCCTTTTGCTCCCCGAATCGTGCGCCGGCGATGCCGGTATTCCCAACGGGGGGCAGCTGGCCCAGCCGTCCACTCCGCCGAACAGCGACTCGACAACCCCGAGCACGGTCGGCTCTGCCAACAGGAACGATTACCGCTCGTATTATCCCAAGACGGCTGACGGAAAGGGGATTCTGAACACCTCCTCATGGGTAATGTCATGGATATCCCGGGCCTGCTGGGATGGTGCCGGGCCTTATTATTCAACGTCCGGCTCGACTACGAACAGCTTCGCGTGGCCGGGCAAGGGCACCCGGACGGTCAACGTCTATTACAAGCCGAACGGCGAAGTGTACGCATACGTGTACAAGACGACCAACCCGTGGGAATATTATTATCCCACATCGGCGACATCGGGCATTGGCAACGACGTTGCCGATCCTGACGCTAACGCCAACGGCCAGCGCTTCAACCGTTACCGCGACATCTGCAAGTCCGATTTTTTCATGGTTGAGGCCGGGGACGAGGGTGATTTCTGCTCGCCCCCGATGAACCCCAACAGCACGAGCTACGCAGACGCGACTTCAGGTGCGAATAAATTCAGGCTAAATTCGGGTAATAACGCGGCACAGTGCTTCTGGCTTTATGAGAAGGTGCAGGAGCTGACGAACTCAAACATTGACGTTGGTGATGGCGTTTATGACGTTATCGGGAATACCAACCGCGAATGCGCCACCCAGGAGGAAGCGATCTACCGTAACTTCCAGTGGCTCATGCTGGAAAAGAAATTCATGTTCCCGCTTCCGATGAATATCACCACTACGGTCGCTGGCTGCGTGCAGATTGACGTGTGCGCGTTTGTCCTGATCGAAGGGAACGGCATAGTTGGCCTGTCTTCCGGGAAAAAGAATACCAACGGACTCGCGTACTGGAATATTCGCAACAGCGAAGGTCTCGGGACTCACACCAATTACCCGGCGGGCCGCAAGAACCTTATCGATTACGGCGATTCACTCCGTCCCGGTGACTCCCGCATCATACCGTTTGCGAAATATTTCAGTTCTTTCGGGAATGACATGTCACCGGAAGTCATATACAACGACATACTGGGCAACGGGCACGTTATGCCTGACGCGGTCGGGGCGAACATCGGGCCTCTCGCCCGGCTGGGGTTCCTCGAGTCGTCGCTCCTGACTTCGGATTTTTCAACCGGCAGCGCATCATGGACCAACCGGAACAAGATCCTGCCTATATTTGTCGCTCTTGCCGGCGTGCTCATGGACGGCAGCTACTATGATACCACCGGGGTCACAAATTATGATTATAACTGGAGCGCAACCGCAAAACATAAATATCCTCTTAACGATCTGCTGGAAGGCGTCATGATCCCCCTGGCCAAACCTATGATGCGGTATTTCAACGACCAGGGCGGCAGGTGGGTCCCACGGATGGAGGACGAGGATATCAATAATTCGAGCGGTGGTGCATATACTGACGAATATTCATTCTTCATGCCGGATATCTACGGCGATGCCCGCGACCCGAACTATTACCCGCGGAGCTCGCTGCGCACGTTGACGAGCTTCCTCGCAGGCAACTCGGACAACACGGTCGACGGCCTGCTGCCGCTCATTACCGATAATACGAACCTGGTCAGCAAGTTGCTCTCGCTGATACAGCGACTGGGCAACAATGAGGCGGGCAGCCCCTACCGGGACGACGAACTGAACATACTGGCCGATTTCTCTAAAGGACTCGAGCAGATCGTGACAAGCATCCAGGTTGATAAGGGTGCGGCGATCTCGGCCGGGTATACCTACTCGGATGCCGGAAGGCAGGACCCGATCCTTGCTACCTCGCGCTACGGGTGGATGTTCCACACCGGAACGGGCGCGGTTGATCGCCGCTCCGGAACGCCTGTCAGTGTTGACTTAACAGCAGGTCTTAATGAGCTGATCGGCGATGACACCAGGGGTATTTCAGAGTTCGTCGATGACCGCGGAGGTACTTATAACAATGCCCTCTGGGCGAACTACGACCGGATGTTCGACGCGATGGCAGCCATGATGGGGAATACTTCAAGCGGCTACTATATACTGGATAATGACGGCGTGGCCGGCGGTACAGTTAATGACGGCAGCAAGGGTGTGATCGGGATAATGAACAAGTTCCTGACCGGCACCACGGCCAGCTCGGACGACCTGAAGTCGTTGCGGCATACCCTGGGCACACTGATGACCCGGTATAGCGGCGGTACATGGGGACCCACAACGGCCACTCCCACTAACTCCGAGCTGTACCAGATCGTTCGCCAGTACCTGCCGGATATCCTGAACGCGTACAACCGGCCTCCTACGAACGAGTTCCATTACCTGTTGCCGGTACTCATCGCTTTTATGGATGTTGACCGAGACGGTACTCTGGAACCTGAAGAAATCGAGGGTACCGATACCAGCAACCTGGATTACCTGACCAGCCTGCTGATACAAGGTGACACGCCGCAGGAGATCATCGAGAGCACGTATGAGTTGATGAACCGTGACGCGATGTGGGACCCGGCATATTACACTGCGGGCGGGTATCCGAACCACGCAACGATCAAGGAACTGGCGGATATTTGTGAGTCGCTGGCTGACAGGTTGTAACTGGCCGTAAGGCCATTATATGCAATAACACGGTGTCAGAGTAAAATTGTTAAAAAAGATGGCGGCATATGGTGCCGCCATCTTTTATTAAATTTTTCAATCAATTCATTAGGTGCTAGTAACAAGTAAATGGGGGGTCAGAGCAAAATAATATAAATTAATAGATTTCTTAATAACATTGGTTTATAGATAACCCTGCCAGACTAGAAATTTGAAATGTATGCGTGGTGGTTAAATTCAGATATTGATCATCGAGGAATAATGAAAAACAAAGCCGACGGATTTAAAGAATAATAATGATTGTACATGCGGCATCGAACATGATGATTACAAATAATCATGTCGGTAATTGATGCTGGCAGATTATAAGAGAATTAATCGAGCTTGTTTATCATGAACATCAAGAAAATAATACATCAGGAAACAACCGTTTTCTGTACATCTCTTCCATCTCAAGAAATTTACCCACCCGTTCTTTGAATGTTTTTCCCAAAGAGATAAAATAGGGATGTAGAGTTATTTTAACCGGAGATTTGTAGTTTTCATCAAGATAAGCATTAATGCTGCCAAAAGCATACAACCGCGGGTCTTTGACCACTTTACTGCGAACGGGATTATATAAGATGTAAAACAAGATGAAAAAAAATAATTTTACCGGATCACTGCTGAATTCAATCATGGTATCTTTGAATCGTTCGTTCCAGAAAGGACCTGTGCGACCTGTGATTTGATTAAAACGGCGTGCGAACTGCGATTTTATAAATTGCATTATCCGGGATATCGTCTCGCCACCCTGTACGGTTCTTATAAAAAAGTGAAAATGATTATCCATAATCGTATAAGCAATAAGTTGAAAGGTATATTTTTCCATTGCTTGTTGTATTATATTAATCATTAAATATTTCATAGTTTTTTGTCTCATGAGAGGTTTCGTTTCTATACATCTTGACATTGTATGATAGGTAATGCCAGGCAAGCAGGTGCGGCAATTTCTTGACATTTGTTCCTCTTATTTTTTGTAATTTTACTGATATATACGATTAACGATTGCGAAAATAAAAAAAATATGGTGTCAGAGTAAAAAAAAGGAGACTTTAGGTCTATAGGCATTACATGAGACCCATATAAATTATTCTTGACTCTGACCCCTGAAAAGAATACTGATTAATAAAAAGAGCAACATCATTAACCATAATAATTCCTGGAGTAATATAATGAGAAGATATATAAAAAAAGTGCTTGCCCCGGTTGATGGATCTGAATGCTCGAAAAAATCACTGGACATGGCTATTGCGATAGCAAAGGAAGCGCATGCGAAACTGACTATCCTTGAGGTGATAGAAGAATTTGGTCCCCTGCCGGGATTTTATGATGCAGCACCTCCCGGGGTGGATCGTGTCAAATGGATATCGGAACAACGCTTCGAAGAAGTGCATCCCCTCCTTGAAGAGGAAAACATAGATTGGGATCGGCTCGTCATTGAAGGGTACCCGGCCGATAAGATATGCGAAACTGCTGAAAAAGGTAATTTTGACCTCATCGTTCTGGGGAGCAAGGGCCGCTCCGCTTTCAGCAGATTTTTGCTGGGTTCCATATCTGACAGGGTGGTTCATCACGCGCATTGCAGTGTATGCGTTGTTAAATAAATCAGCTATTCAAACATCTGCATGACATTTTACGGAAAAGTTTTTGTCATAATCCTGAAAATTTAGTATTATTATAATAAGCACCAGCGTGCGGGATGCTTTTCGGTAATAGATGGTATGGCCATATCTCTTCAGACAGGCTTAAAGCAAACACAGAAACTGGGGATGACCCAGTCCCTCAAGCAGGCCATAGAACTGCTGCAGCTATCCACGATTGAACTGTATGAGAAGATAACGACAGAACTGGTTGACAATCCCGTACTCGAAGAGGAATCGGGAGCTGATTTGTCACCCCTGCCAGGTGACTCCGGGCAGACCGACGGCGCAGTGCGTGATCTTGCCGCAGATGAAACCAGGCTGGCCAGGGCGGATGAACGGAGCATCCAGTATGATGACGGCAGCGATCAGGGCTATGCAACAGGCGATGATGATGAAAAAAAGAGGTATTCTCTAGAAAATTACTATGCCCACGAGGAGTCGCTCACCGAGCACCTGTTATGGCAGGCGCGATTGACTGTGCGACATGAAAAGGAATTTGACATTTATGAATCCATTATTACGGCGCTCGATGAAAACGGATTCCTTCCGGAAGACACATCAGGGCTTTTCACGGAGAGTGCGCTGGAGGCCGGTGATGTGGAGAATGCGCTTGCGGTGATACGGCTGTTCGATCCCGTGGGATGCGCGGTCAGAAATGTACGCGAGAGCCTGTGTGTCCAATGCTCGCATTTTTATCCTTACGATGAGGTGCTGCTGAAAATCGTAGGTGATTGCTTCGAGATGCTGGAAAAGCTCGATTATCAGAAGATATCCAGGGTGCTCGCCGTCCCACTGCCGGTCATTGTGGAGAAAAGCAAAATCATACAGAAGCTCGATCCCTATCCCGGGATGCAGTACTCAAACAGGACTATCCGCTATATTATTCCCGATATTGACGTGAAGCTGGTGGATGGCGAGATAATTGTAGGGCTCAATGACGACTGGGTGCCCGGGTTACGGATCAATTCCTACTATATTTCTCTAATGAAGAAAAAAAACATTGAAAAAAAACTGCAGGAATATATTCAGGATAAAATGCAGTCGGCCCGCTACCTGATGAAAAATATCGCCACGAGGCGAAATACGATCTTGAGGGTGGCCGGCTCTATCATGGCGCACCAGAAAGAATTCCTGGAGCGGGGCCCGGGTCATCTGAAACCCCTTACTCACGGCGACGTGGCGAAGGATCTTGGCATCCACGAGTCCACGGTGAGCCGCGTAACGAGCAATAAGTACGTTCAAACGAGCTGGGGGGTATTTGACCTGAAATATTTTTTTGTGTCCCGGCTGAAATCAGCCGATGGTTCTGAAGACTCTTCTTCGGACGAGGTGATGAACCTTATCAAGGACATAGTCGAGCGGGAGGACGCCTCCGAGCCGCTCAGCGATGAAGCGATCGTCAGGATCCTGGGGAAGGCGGGTGTTACGGTCGCGCGCAGGACAATTGCAAAATATCGCGGGATACTCATGATCCCGCCGTCAAATATGAGAAAAAAAATTAACAAAATGAAACCAGAGGAGCATACATGAACATCACAGTAACCGGCAGGCATTTGAATGTATCCGACAATCTGCGTGATTACGCGGAAAAAAAGATTACAAAGCTTGAGAAATACTTCAATCAGCTTATCGATGCCCACGTCATCCTGACGGTTGAAAAGCTTGATCATATTTCCGAAGTCGTTATGAACGGCGACGGTGTACAGTTTCATGGCAGGGAGAAGGCGGCCGATCTGTATTCGGCGATAGATCTCCTGATCGAGAAAATGGAAAAACAGATCCGGCGTTTCAAGGAAAAACACCAGATGCATAAGGGCCCGGTTAAGGCCGAAAACGTCTCTTTCGATTATACCAGCAGCGGCGGGAAGCAGGTTCTCCTCAGGCAGGTCAGCAATAAACCGGTGGACAATGTCGAGGCCTTTCTTCAGATGCGACTCCAGAAAAAGGAATTCATCCTTTTCAAGAAGGGTGACGCCAAGATCGAGGCGGACGGCGGGTATGCACACAAAAATTATGCGGTAATATACCGTCACCAGAACGGCCTGCGCATGGTCGAATTGCCGATAGATAGAAGCGACGACATCCACCGGGGCGATCATTTTATTGGATACACAATTGACATTTTCAATGATACGCCGGCAAAAGCCGACGTTAAATTCAACAAGATAGATTCCTGCGATTTGATGAGGCTCACGCTTCACGAGGCGATTCTCGAGATTGAAAAATCCAGTCTCAAGTTTCTCCCCTTCTATAATACAGAATCGCAGTATATAAACGTGATAACCAGAAACGGGAACGATTACGAAGTAATGGTTCCGGCTTTCTAGGTCCTGTCATACCATACAGAATACTGCGACGATGGAAAAGAGAATACGGGTAAAAAACTTTCTGGACGATACCGGTATAATCGACCTGCAGATACGGCTGGTCGCCGGCAGCTCCGGGATAGACAGGGAGATCCGGGTCGGCGATATCAACAGGCCGGGCCTGACGCTGGCCGGTTTTTATGATTTTTTCGCCTATGACCGGATCCAGATATTCGGGCTTGGTGAAAGCGCATTTCTCCGTCAGCTCTCGGAGACCCAGAAGAGAAGCGTGCTTGAAAAGTTTTTTTCCTACGAGGTCCTCTGTTGCATCTTCACTCATGACGAGGAGCCGGACCGGATCTTCCTCGAATTCGCCGATATGCACGGCGTTCCCGTGTTCGTGACCAAAAAGGACACCACCAAGTTCACCAGTTCGCTCGTGTACCTGCTGAACGAGGCATTCGCCCCGACGGTAACGCTCCACGGAACGTTCGTTGACGTGTACGGCATCGGCGTCCTCCTGATAGGAAAAAGCGGGGTAGGGAAGAGCGAGTGCGCCCTGGAGCTGGTAGAGCGGGGCCACCGGTTCATATCTGACGATGTCGTGCAGATCAAGCGTGTGGACGAGCAGATCCTGATGGGAAGCGGTTCTCCGCTGCTCAAGCACCACATGGAGATCAGGGGGCTCGGTATCATCAACGTGAAGGACATTTTCGGAATCAGGTCGGTCAGGGACCGCAAGCGCGTCGAGCTGGTGGTCATGATGGAAGAGTGGGACAATAACAAGCAGTATGACCGGCTCGGGCTTGAAGAGACCACCCATGGAATCCTCGATATCCAGGTCCCCAGCATCATGGTGCCGGTCAGGCCGGGGCGGAACATACCGATCATCGTGGAAACAGCGGCGCTGAACCAGCGGTTGAAAAAACTCGGCATATTCACCGCGCGTGAACTGGATCGGAACCTGCAGGAGAGCCTCAAACGGGAGGGGATCGGAGAATGACGGAACGTGAGGTCGTGGTGACGAGTGACGCCGGGGTGCATGCCCGCCCGGCGATGATGATCGTGAAAGAGGCGATGAAATATTCCTGCGAAGTGAAACTCATAAAAGATGACGTTGAAGCGGACTGCAAATCGATTATGTCCGTACTGGGCCTGGCGATAATTTCCGGATCGCGACTCATCGTTCGTGCGAGCGGTAACGACGAGGCCGCGGCCGTTGCATCTATTGTTACGATGATAGAAAATAATTTCAGGCCGAATGAAAGCTCTGCTCAAAAAAATTAATCTCTTCCCCGATGAAACGAGAGTGCAGGACGTCCTGTTCCTGGTGGGCATTTTCGTGTTCGTGTCGCTGCTGATTATCGGCCTGTTCCCGGGCAAGAACGTCCTGATCGTGCAAAGCCAGCAGTTTTTCATATATGCAGTGATGACGGTGCCGGTCGTTGCCGCCCTCTACTTTATCATCATGTCCCTCAGACGGAACCTTTACACCAATGCGGCGAGAATCGGGTCGAGCATCCAGTACAAGATGGCCATCGCGTTCGTATTTGTGGCGGTCCTGCCTTCGCTGCCGGTTGTCCTCATGTCGAACTTTATCCTGAACCAGACTCTCTCCGGCCTTATCCTCGACAATACCTCGAAGGCCCTGAACGACGCCATCACCATTTCAAATGAGCCGGTCGCGAACATGGAGTATAATATGCGCGGCGAGCTCCAGGCGATGAAATACCAGATGGACAACGGCACTCTTACCGCCGCCTCGCCCGAGGGGCGGGACTATCTCAGAAACATCTACGCAATCAAGGGAATGACCGCGATGGTCTACACCTTCTATTCGGGCGACGGCGCCAATGCCCTCTGGCTCGTCGACAATGCGCCCGATGACATCCGCACTGAGATCACCGAGTTTTACAGCATTGCCCGCTACAAGGACAATTCCAGGATAGACAGGCTTTCCATTAAGGGGAGGGATTTCATCGCCGGCTCCCTCATCTACAACAACAACCTGGTGGTGATTGCCCGGCTCATCCCGGAAGCCATCGCCAAGAGCTCGGAAAATTTCACCCTGGCCCTGGCGGACCACAAGAGGCTCGCAACCACGATCAGCGGATTGAAAAGCGACGGGGGCCTTTATCTTTTCGTACTCATGCTTTTTATCATACTGGTATCGGTGCTGCTCAGCCTCTACCTGTCCAAGAGCATCACCAGGCCGGTCATCGAGCTCTCTGACGCCACCAAGGAGCTCGCGAAGGGCAACTTCAACGTCTCTCTCTACCGCGAATCAGAGGACGAGCTGACCGTGCTCTTCAAGTCGTTCAACCGGATGGTGTACGAGCTGAACCGGAACCGCAAGGTCGTATACCAGAAGCAGCGTCTGGAGGCATGGCGGGAGATGGCGCGGCAGGTGGTGCACGAGATCAAAAATCCCCTGACCCCGATCCAGCTTTCGGCCGAGCGCATTCACAAGCGCTACCTCGAGAACCATCCCGACATTCGGAACATTATCCTGTCGGGAACGGAGACCATAGTCGAGGAAGTCAACGTCTTGAAGAACATATTGAGCGAGTTCACCGAGTTCGCGCGCCTTCCCGAGATGAAGCCGGTCAGGACCGATATCAATACCGTCCTCGAAAACTGCGTAAATTTCTTTTCCGGCCATGAAAACGTCACGTTCCATACGGAAATTGACAGAAAAATTCCAGAAATCTATATTGACAAGATGCTGATGAAACAGACACTGAACAATCTGATCCAGAACGCCATCGATGCGATCGGGGAATCCGGCAACATTTACGTCAGCTCCCGCCTGTTGACGGCGAGCGGCGTAAGCAGCGTCAGGATAACGATCCGGGACGACGGCACGGGGATCAGGGAGTTCGATAAGGACAAAATATTCAATCCCGGTTTTTCGACCAAGTCATCGGGAACCGGCCTCGGTCTTGCCATCGTTGAAAAGATCATCATGGAGCACCGGGGGGATATATCATGCATGTCGGAGTACGGCAAGGGGACCGAGTTCATCATCGATCTGCCGGTCGACGCCCCGGAAGGAATGTGACCTATGGCCAAGTTACTGATCGTAGACGACGAAATCAACATCATCAAGACCCTGAGCTCGATACTCCAGGACGAGGACCACATTGTCTATTCATGCCGCACGGGCGAGGAGGCCCTGGAATTTTTAAGGATGAACGACGTGGACCTGGCCATCCTTGACGTGTGGCTACCGGACGTGGACGGTATCGATCTCCTGGAGCGGATCAAGGGCATGTACCCCGGCGTGGCGATCGTCATGATATCGGGCCACGGCTCGATCGATATCGCGGTGAAGTCGACCAAGCTGGGGGCGTACGATTTCATCCAGAAGCCGCTGGCCATGGAGCGGATCATTACCTCGGTGAACAACGCCCTGGAGCACATGCGGTTGCTCCGGGAAAACATCAAGCTCAAGAAGGAGTTCCATGTCGATGACGAGATGATCGGCAACAGTCCGAAGATCATAGAGATACGCGAAATCATCGAGACCGCGGCGAAGACCAACGCGCGCGTCTTCATCACGGGTGACAGCGGGACCGGCAAGGAGCTGGTGGCCCGTGCCATCTATTACCGCTCGAAGCGGAGCGACAAGCCGTTCGTCAAGGTGAATTGCGCCGCTATCCCCAACGAGCTGATCGAGAGCGAGCTGTTCGGCCATGAAAAGGGCGCGTTCACGGGCGCCATCAACCGCCGCATGGGCAAGTTCGAGATGGCCAACAAGGGAACCATGTTCCTTGACGAGGTGTGCGACATGAGCGCGTCGGCGCAGGCGAAGGTGCTCCGCGTGCTCCAGGAGAACCAGTTCGAACGGGTCGGCGGCAACGAGACGATCACCGTCGACGTGCGCGTCATCGCGGCTACCAACGTGGACGTGAAGAAGGCCGTGGAAGAGAGCACGTTCCGGGAGGACCTCTATTACCGCCTGAACGTAATTCCCATACACATGCCGACCCTCACCGAGCGCATGGAGGACTTTCCCGTGCTGGTGAACTACTTCCTCGAGCGATTCTCGGAGGAACACGGGATCGGCCTCAAGCAGATAGACGATACCGGTATGAAGGAGCTGATGAAGCATTCCTGGCCGGGAAACGTGCGCGAGCTGAAAAACGTGATCGAGCGTCTCTCCATCATGGTGCCGGGCGAGGAGATCGGCAAGGATGATATTCTCAAACACATGGAAGCGTACGATTACGACGACATGATCACCAAGGACATATCGTCCCTCAAGAAGGCCCGCGAGGAGTTCGAGAAGGACCTGATCGTCAAGGTTCTGAAAAAGAACGACCGGAACGTAACCCTCGCTGCCAAGGAGCTCGGCATCGAGCGGACGAACCTCCACCGGAAGATCAAGCAATACAACATCAACATCGACAGGCTGTAGGCCCGGCGTGGACAGGGAAGCCCTCTATCGCGACATCTCGGCCCTTTTAAAGAACGGATGGCTCCGTTCCCGGCTGCTCATGTTCAGGGGGGATGAGGAGCGGGACCGCATCGCCGGGTGGCTCTGCCGCGAGGAGCAGGCGGGGACCCGGGCGCGGGAAGATGACATCAGGAGCATTATCGATTCATGCAGCCAGTGCGCCGGCATAGAGGAAAAGAAGTTCGGTATCGGGACCGGGACCAACCGCATCATGGTGATACTCAACGCGCCCCAGCTTGTGAACATGCTGGAAAGAAAGGTGTTGAAGAAGGAATCGGTCGACATGCTGAAGAAGATGCTCCAGGCGGCGGGGATATCCTTCCAGGACTGCTATGTGACCAACCTGGTAAAATGCGATATCAAGGACCCGCTCGTCAAGCCGAGCCAGGTAGTGAAAAACTGCGAACGGATCATTGATAGGGAGGTCGAGTTCATCCGGCCGCGTATCGTGATCGTTTTCGGGGACATTATTCCGCTCCAGAGGATAGTCAAGGGGAGCGGCGACATCTTCTGGTACAACATCGAGCACCCCATCACTCTCATTAGAAACCCGGACCTGAAGCGGCCGGCCTGGAGCACGCTTAAGCTCGTCATGGCAAAAGTCAAGGAGCTCAGCCTCGCCTGACGGATCCGCAAATCCCGCCCCCTAAAATTCGAAGGAACAGCCCGCGCCGAGGCCCACTGAGAGCTGTTCGCTTTTCAGTCTTGTTTCCGTTCGCGCGTACCATCCGGGGATACCGTTCGCTTCCGGGACCGGCAGGTAGTAGGACTGCGTCTGGGTCCCCTTTGTGTTGAGCATGAGATAGTCAAGCTGTGCAGCAAGGAAGACCCTGCAGGGGAACAGGTAGCGTATCCGGAGGAAGGGCATGAACGCGGAACCCGTGCTGTTACCTGCGGACTTTTTGCCCCGTAAAATGTGGTCGTCAATGTCGCGCGTCCTGAGGTAAGGGGAAAAGCGTATAGCCAGCGCGATCTCGAACCCTTCCTTGAAGGTGAACACCGGCGTGACCTGGATCGTGGCCATGTAGTAGCGGAGATCGTAGGTGATTACCTTGCATGGTATCCTTATATACGACGGGGGGCCGATGTAAGGGGGCGCGCTGCTGTAGATGCTTGTCTGCGTCGTGTCGCTGCACCAGTAATAGAAATACTGGTGCGAGAACCCGGCGCCCAGAACGAACGAAAAAAAGGAGACCGTGAACAGTCTCACCGACAGGTCCGCCTCGGTGAAGATCGCATTGAGCCGGGCCGTGCTTTCAGAGTAAATGGTTTTCACGCCGGGAAAGGGGACCCAGTCGGTGTCCTTCATAATGCCGGCCCTGTTATGGATGTTCTTGCGCACGTTGAAATGGATCGTGATCCGGTCGATGAAGGTGAGGTTCAGGTTCGCGTAGAACATGAACACCTCGATGGGGAACCTGAGCTCGCTGATCGGGAGGTGGTAGGGGAGCGCGCCGTTCCTCGAATAGGTCATTCCGCCGATCTGGTAACGGGTATAGAAGAAATAACGCTGGAACCCGTTTTCCAGGTCCAGCCGGCCGGTCTTCTTGCCGGTATTCTCCCCGACCTGCCGCCCGGCATCCGCCTGTCCATAGGCCATGGCGGGTGCCGCCAGCAGGGCCAGGAGCAGGAGGATGCTAGTTGCCGCCGATTTTTTTGGATAATATGGCTTTGACCGCACTGCCGTCCGCCTTTCCCTTCAGCTCCTTCATGATTTCGCCCATGACGCGGCCGATCTCCTTCTGGGTTATGGTCCCCAGGGCGGCCAGCTTGTTCGTAATATGGGCGTCGATCTCTTCCTCGGTCATCTGCTTCGGGAGGAACTCCTCGACAACGGCAAGCTGTTTCGTTTCAATGTCTACGAGGTCCTGGCGGCCGCCCTTCTGGAATTCCTTTATCGATTCGCGGCGCCGTTTCGCCGAGCGGCCGACGATCTCGAGCACCAGCTCGTCGGTAATTTCCTTGCCGGTCTTTCCCTTTTCGTAGGAAATGTCGGACTTGATCATCTTCAGCGTTTCAGACCTGACGGAGTCGCCGGACTTGAGGGCGGTTTTCATTTCCTGTTCGATTTTTTCAAGAAGATTCATGGGCGGGCCTCACTTCGCTTTTCTCCACTCATTTCGCGGAAACCGGCAGTCTGTCAATTACAATTTGATGCACCCCTCCCGCCGGTGCGGAGCGTTTTTTACATTGACTAATTATGTCTCTCCATGCTATGGTCAGGCTCGCCCGTTACGGACCGGAATAATGCCCATGTTCGCAGACGTTTATCTCGGCTATCCCCTGGAGGATAGCTTTACCTACCGCGTGCCGGACGGCATGACGGTCTTCCCCTGCTCGCGCGTGAAGGTCAATTTCGCGGGCAGGAACATGATCGCGTACGTTCACCGCGTCCACGATGAGGAACCGCAGGGGTTCGAGGTGAAAGAGATCGCGGGCATCGTTGACGGGGAGCCGGTCTTCGACGGCCGGCTCGTGGACCTGGCCCGCTACACGGCCTCGAGCTACGCATCGTCGGTGGGAGAGGCGCTGGCAATGGCGCTCCCCTCCGGCCTCTCGCCGTCAAAGCGCATGAAAGAGCCGCCGCCGGTCGCTGCTGCCGGTCCTGTCTCGCTCAACGACGAGCAGCAGGCCGTGTACGAAAGCATCATGGCGTCGCGCGAAAAGGGGGGGCTCGCGCATCTGATATTCGGGGTCACCGGGAGCGGCAAGACGGAGATTTATATCGAGGCAGCCCGTCGCCTCATCGCCGAAGGCCTCTCGGTCATATACCTGGTGCCGGAGATATCCCTCTCCTCAATGCTCTTCGAGCGGCTTTCCGGGGTCTTCGGCGAGGACATGATCGTGTACCACAGCCACCTGACCCCGAACCAGCGGCTCCGCAACTGGCTCCGCTTCTACCGCGGCGAGGCGCGCGTGGCCGTGGGAACCCGCTCGGCCGTGTTTCTCCAGTGCCCCGCACTGGGCATGATCGTCATAGACGAGGAGCATGACGGCTCGTACAAGGAGCACAGCACCCCGCGCTACAACGCGCGCCGCCTGGCGCTCTACCGGAGCAGGACGGAGAAGGCCCTCCTGGTCATGGGCTCGGCGACACCGGCGGTGGAGACGCTCTACGCGTGTGAGCGGGGGCTCATGAGGCTCCACACCCTCACCAGGCGCTATGGCGGCGCCGCGATGCCCGAGATCGAGATCGTGAAGATCGGTTCCACCCGGCCGCGCCATCTCATCTCGACGGCGCTGAAGCTCAACACGAAGCGGGCCGTGGATGCGGGGCGCCAGGTCATCTACCTGCTGAACCGGCGGGGGTTCGCACCCATCGTCATATGCGGACACTGCGGGTGGACCGTTGAGTGCCCGCACTGCAGCATCGGCATGAACTACCACCGCGAGGGCGGGATGCTCTGTCATTACTGCGGGTACCGGCGGGGCGTTCCCGCAGCGTGCGAGAAGTGCGGTGCGGAGCCCATGGACAAGGTCGGCTCCGGCACCCAGCGTCTCGAGGAGATCATCGAGTCCGAGTTCAGGGATTACCGCATCTTCCGGCTCGACCAGGACAGCTCGCGCAAAAAGGACACGGTGCCCGAGCTCCTTGACAGGATGGGCGGCGGCGACATTGATATACTGGTCGGCACGCAGCTCGTGGCAAAGGGCTTTGACTTTCATAATATAACCCTGGTGGGCGTCCTGCTCGCGGACATCGGCATGAACCTTCCGGACTTCCGCGCGTCCGAGCGCATTTTTGCGCTGCTGATGCAGGTCGCGGGACGCTCCGGCAGGGGAGACGTTCCGGGAAAGGTGATAATCCAGACCCTGGATGACGAGAACCCTCTCTTCCGGTTTATCAAAGATCACGACTATTACGGGTTTTACCGTTCCGAGCTGGCGGTCAGGAAGACGCTGATGTATCCTCCCTTCGCGAGGATGGCCCGCCTGCTGGTGCGGGGGAAGGCGGAAGACCGGGTGATTTTGTCAATCAACGCGCTTAAAACGGCGCTTGATGAGGCGATACGCGGGAAGGGGGCGACCGTGCGCGTGATGGGCCCGTCGTCCGCGCCCTTCGGCAAGATCGGGGGGAATTTCCGCCACCATATCATACTCAAGTCGGATGACGCGGAGTCGCTGCGCAGGGTCATAGCGGCCGCGCGGGGTGCGGTAACCGGCCGCGACGTATACCTGGAAATCGATATCGATCCCTACGATCTGCTCTGACCCCTATTTCCGCTCAAGCTCGTTCCTGATCATCTGGTCCATGACCTGCAGCGGCGGGAAGCCTACCAGCTTCCTCCCGCCGATGAAAATCGTGGGGGTCGAGTCGACGCCCATCTCCTTGCCCAGCCTGATGTGCTCCCCGATTCTGCGGGTGGTCTCATCTGAATACATCATCTGGCGGAAACGGGCTTCGTCCACGCCCCTGCGGTCGGCAGCGCCCATCTGGCGGAACGCGGCGAGGGCAAGGTTCTGGTCATAGCGCGTGTGCGTGTTCTCGTAATCGGCGAAATGCTTTATCGTATACTCATCGGTGAACCCCGCGTCGGATGCGGCGGAGAACGCCCGGGCCGCAATGCAGG
>Ga0209606_1002850_pt1 | contig 18308 bp, 16 predicted proteins | sample AD_UKC057_MetaG_FD_184412 | JGI IMG/M metagenome (GOLD analysis project Ga0209606, IMG submission 184412) | Active sludge microbial communities of municipal wastewater-treating anaerobic digesters from USA - AD_UKC057_MetaG (SPAdes) (version 2) | ecosystem: Engineered > Bioreactor > Anaerobic >...
CACCGAAAGGTCGCGTTGTGTCTGCACCCGTCCGGACCCCCGGCACTTGGTGCACGGATCATCAATGCTCCATCCCCTGCCCCCGCATCTCCGGCAGGTTTGCGTAATGCTGAAGAAGCCCTGAGAACGCCGCACTTGCCCACTGCCATTGCAGTCCGGGCAGGTTCTTTGCTTTGTTCCCGGCGCGGCCCCCGTGCCATGGCATTCCCCGCAATTCTCCATGCGCGAGAACCGGACGGCACGTTTGACGCCCGAAGCCGCTTCCTTCAGGGTGATGGTGACGCGCCGCTCGAGATCACTCCCGGGCCGGGCAGCGGGCCGCCGCCGGCCGCGTGTGCCAGAACGCCCAAACAAGACGTCGAAAAAATCCTCGAAGGGCGTATCGAATCCGCCCGTGCCTTCCGTACCAAACCCAAAACCGCCGAAACCGCCGCCAAAACCCTGGCCAAAGCCCGCGCCAAGATTTCCGAAACGATCGTATTGTGAACGTTTGTCAGGATTCTTGAGCGTATCGTAGGCTTCGTTGATCTCCTTGAGTTTGTCCTCGGCAGCCTTATCCCCGCCGGTCTTGTCGGGATGGTATTTATGCGCAAGCTTCAAGTATGCCTTGCGGATCTCGTCCTGCGAGGCTTGCCGGGAAACCCCGAGTATTTCATAGAAATCTCTAGTCGCCATCGGCAGGTATCCCCGATGATTGCCCCGTCCGGACATCCGGCGGGACGGGCCACCAACAAGCCCGCGGCTCTAACACGTCCCCATCCCCCAGAAGAACGCATCCCGCCCGGGCTTGGGTACTACTCTCTATTTTCCTTCTTATCGTCCTCATCGACAACGGTAAAATCCGCGTCCACGGTATCTCCGCCCGGTGCGGCTTCTTTGGCGTCATCAGCACCTCGCTGGGGCCCCTGCTGTTTCGAAGCATCGGAAGCGGATTGAGCCGGCCCCGCCGCGCTCTTGTAAAGGGCTTCCGAAAGCCTGTACTGAGCCTGGGTGAGGGCCTCCATGGCCGATTCAATGGCTGCGGTATCGTCTTTCTCGAGCGCCTTCTTCACCCCGTCGACAGCCGCCTCGACGGCATTTTTATCCGCGGCGTCAACCTTGTCACCGCTTTCTTTGAGCAGTTTTTCGCATTGATACACCATGGCATCCGCGTTGTTCCGGGTTTCAATGCGGCGCTTCTTCTGCTGGTCTTCCTGCTGATGCGCTTCGGCATCCTTCACCATCCGCTCGATATCCTGATCGGAAAGGCCGCTGGACGATTCAATCCGTATTCTCTGCTCTTTGCCGGTAGCGAGGTCTTTGGCCGACACATGCACGATCCCGTTCGCATCGATGTCAAAGGTTACCTCGATTTGAGGAATACCCCGGGGCGCGGGGGGGATGCCCACAAGGTCAAACCGTCCGAGGGTACGGTTGTCGCCCGCCATCTCGCGCTCGCCCTGCAGGACGTGGATCGTCACGGCCATCTGGCTGTCCGACGCCGTTGAGAAGATCTGCCGCTTTGTAACGGGCACGGTCGTATTGCGTTCAATGAGCTTTGTGCACACGCCGCCCAGCGTCTCTATCCCCAGCGAAAGCGGCGTTACGTCAAGGAGCAGAACGTCCTTTACGTCACCCGACAACACGCCGCCCTGTATCGCCGCGCCGATCGCGACCACTTCGTCCGGATTGACGCCCCGGTGGGGCTCCTTGGCGAAAATGCTCTTCACGATCTCGCCGACGGCGGGCATCCGCGTCATCCCGCCCACAAGGATTACTTCATTAATCTCCTTCGCCGAAAGGCCCGCATCTTCGAGCGCGCGGAAGCACGGGCCTTTGGAGCGCTGGAGCAGGTCATCGCACAATTGCTCGAGCCTGGCCCGGGTCAACGTATAGTTGAGGTGCTTGGGGCCCGACGCATCCGCCGTGATAAACGGCAGGTTGATGTCGGTCTGCATGGTCGTCGAGAGCTCGCATTTGCCTTTTTCTGCGGCTTCCTTGAGGCGCTGCAACGCCATGGGATCTTTGCGGAGGTCGATGCCTTGATCTTTCAGGAATTCCTCGGCGAGCCAGTCAATGACCCGCTGGTCGAAATCATCGCCGCCGAGATGGGTGTCTCCACTGGTGCTCAGCACCTCGAAACTGTCGTCGCCAATCGCCAGAATCGAGATGTCAAACGTTCCGCCGCCCAAGTCGTATACCGCCACTTTCTCGTCCTTCTTGCGGTCAAGACCGTAGGCGAGCGCGGCCGCCGTGGGTTCGTTGATGATACGCAGCACCTCGAGACCGGCGATGCGCCCCGCGTCCTTCGTTGCCTGCCGCTGCGAGTCATTGAAATACGCGGGCACGGTCACCACGGCTTGAGTTACCGGCTCTCCGAGATAACTCTCGGCGGTTTCTCTCATCTTCTGCAGAATCATCGCTGAGATTTCAGGAGGCCGGTAAGTCTTGCCCATAACCTCGACCTGGCAGTCCCCCGACGAAGTCTCCCCGACTTTGTATGGCACTATCTTCTCTTCCGAAGCGACTTCGTTGTGACGGCGTCCCATGAACCGCTTGATCGAGAAGATCGTGTTCACCGGATTCGTAATCGCCTGGCGCTTGGCGACGGCGCCTACAAGGCGCTCGCCGTCTCTTGTAAACGCCACCACCGACGGCGTCGTCCGGTTTCCTTCCGCGTTGGCAATGACCGTTGGCTCGCCGCCCTCCATCACTGCGACGCAAGAATTTGTCGTTCCCAGATCGATGCCGATTACCTTACCCATCTTCTGACAACCTCCCTGTACTGGATTGTAATGATACGCAACGCCCGGCGGCACGCGGGCTCGTTAGCTGCCCGCCGCCGCCAAACGCGTCTAGGCTTCCTCGGAAACTTCATCAAGCGGCTCCGCGGCTGGTTCCGCGGGAGCTGAGCAGACCACTACTTTCGAGGGCCTCAGGATCAAATCGCCCATTCGGTATCCCCGCTGAAACTCCTCCAGCACCGTATTCGGCACGCCGGCTTCATCGGCGCGCTGCATTATCGCTTCGTGGACATTCGGGTCAAACACTTCACCTAACGCCGGGATGGGCTCGACCCCGTGGCTGCTGAGCACTTCGGCAAACTGCTGGGCAACCATCTGCACACCATCCACTACGGCCTGCGAGGCCTGATCGGCGTGTTTCAGCGCCAATTCAAGATGGTCTATCACAGGCAGGAGATCCCGAACAAGCGACTCTTCAGCGGTTCTCCGGAAACGGTCGATTTCCCGAGTGGTACGTTTGCGAAAATTCTCGAATTCAGCACGGGCCCGCAGGAGTTGATCCTTCAGCTGGTCGCGCTCGGCAATCAGGGTGACCAGCGCCTCCCTTTCCACGGACGCCGCCTCGGCTCCCGCTGGTTCTTCCACACTCGCGGACTCCGCCGCACGGGGCGCTTCCTGCGTCCGCTCTTGTGTTTGGAAAGCCTCCGCCTGCCCGGACTCACCCTCCTGTCGGGTTTGTGCTTCGAGTTGTTCTTCCAAAAACGTCTTCTTCGTGCTTTTCTTCTTCATTCCTTCCACAGTCTCTATTCACTGGCCTCATTCCCGGGGCCTTTCCAACAACGGCGTGACGCCGCTGCCATCATCAACGGTAAGGCCCGCTATTGCGCTCAAATAGCTGCCCAAAAGGGCGGCCGTATACTCGACCAGACCTGCCAGACGCGAGTATTCCATCCGGCGAGGACCGATCACCCCTACCATTCCGGCGGGATTGTCGCCAACGTGGTACGGGGACACCACGATGCTGATTTCATGCAATTCCTCGTCCGGCACTTCCGAGCCAATGACGATTGACGTGCGCAACGGCTCCCCGTCGCGAACGGCCGACCGCAACAACTCCACCAGGCGGTCGTGTTCCTCGAAGAAGCCAAAAACCTGCCGGGCGCGCTCGACGTCACGAAACTCCGGCTGCTCGAACAGTTGCGACGTGCCTTCAAGAACGACCTCGCCCTGGCGGCTCGGAGGCATCAACGCGAGCACGTCCAGCGCCTGCTCGGCCAAACGCCGCTGTTCATCAAGAAACGCCGACGTCCGAGCCGACACCGCCGCCCGCAACCCTTCAACTGACACGCCTCGGAAGTTCGTGTCCAAAAAGCGCCCGATCCGCTGTATCCTCTCGGCCGACAAGTCTTCGCCGAGCTTTGTCACGAGAGTCCGAACGCGGCCATAGTTATCAACCAGCACCACGCCCACGCGACGGGCGCCGACCGGGACCATCTCTACGCGGCACACCTCAGCGTTCCGCTCGTCCGGCGCTTCAACAAGTCCCATATGATGTGACGTAAGGGCCAGCAAGCGGCTCGTATTACGAATGACCTCGTCGGCATCATCGAGCTTCTGCGAGAGCTCTTGGTGAATGCGGGCGCGCTCCGAAAGCGTCAATTCCTGCACGTTCATCAGGAAATCGACGTAGTAACGGTACCCTTTGTCCGTGGGAACCCGTCCGGAACTCGTGTGCAACTGGCGCAGATAGCCGGCCTCCTCCAAGTCCGCCATCACATTGCGCACGGTTGCCGCGCTGAGGTCCAAACCAAACCGTTTCACGATGGCACGCGAGCCCACCGGCTCCGCCGTGGTGATGTACAGGTGAACCACGGCCTGGAGAATGAGCCGTTCCCGGGGACCAAGCTGTTCCGCGCCCTGCTCCAAGACTCTCCATCCTCGCGCTTAGCACTCATTATATCCGAGTGCTAATAGCGAGCGGAGTCTAGCATACCCTATCGCGCGTGTCAAGAAATCCGGCGAATCACACGGTTCCCTGTTCAAACATAACTCATTTTAATACATTATCTTAAGCTGGAGGCTCTTCGGAGATGGCAGCACTTGCGTCAGTTGACTTTGCTCCTGACCGAACGTACTATGAGCGCGTCTAACACGAGGCACATGGGCGAAGCCATGGACGTTGGGATAGATATCGGCCCCTTGACCCAGACCCGGACCGGCGTAGGCAACTACTGTTACTATCTTGTCAAGCATTTGCTGCGTGCTGGGGGCGGCATGACCTTCAAAGCCTTCTCGACAGGTTTGCGGCGCGTGGACGCCACACAATTCGCCGGCCCGCTCCGCCACCGGCACGTGCCCGTGCCGACCCGCCTGGCCTACCGCATGTGGGAGACGGTTCACTGGCCGCCCATCGACACCCTGCTCCATGGGGTGGATGTCTATCACGCCACGAATTTCTTCCTGCCGCCCACCGCGTCGGCAAAACGGGTACTGACCATTCATGACTTGACGTTCCTGGCGGCCCCGCACCTCTGCAGCCCGAAGATCGTCGGTCCGTTCTCGCGAAGCATCGGCCGCTTCGCGCAGGAGGCCGACGCCATACTGGCCTATTCGGAATCAACGGCCCGTGACATTGTCGCCCATCTGGGCGTTTCACCCGAGAAGGTGACCGTGGCGCCACTCGCCGTGGATGAAGATTTCCAGCCGCTGCGGCGGCCGGACGCAGAAGAATATGTGCGCAGGCACTACGAGGTGCGCAGCCCGTATGTTTTGTTCGTAGGGACCATCGAACCGCGCAAGAACGTCCCGCTCTTGCTGCGGGCATTCTCGAAGATACGCCATGAGGTCCCCCATCAGCTGGTCCTGGCCGGCGCTACGGGATGGAACCCCCAACAGTTCCACCGGGCCCTGCTCGAGGTAAACCTGCAAGACAGGGTCGTGCAGACCGGTTACGTAAAGAACCATGCCGAACTGGCCGCATTCTATTCTGCCGCAGACCTGTTCGCTTTTCCCTCGTTTTACGAAGGCTTTGGACTCCCTGTACTCGAGGCAATGACCTGCGGATGCCCGGTAATCGCGGCGGACAATTCCGCCATTCCCGAAGTTACCGGCGCCGACGCCGTGCTCCTGCCCGCCGGCGACACCGATGCCTGGGCAGAAGCCATGAATGCGCTCCTTCACGACCCCGCCAGGCGAGGCGCCTTGTCCGAAGCGGGACGGCGCCGGGCCGCGCTATTCTCATGGCACGACTGCGCCGCGCGCACTGCCGGTGTCTACCGGAGTGTCACGACATGCGCGTGATCGTCGATGGGACCCAGGCAGGAAACAGAAGCGGAACGGGCGAATATACCCTTCAGTTGGCTGCGTGGCTTCCCCGCGTCGCCCCTGATATCGAGGTGGCTTTCGCCTGGCCCGGCGACGTGGCGCCGCCCGGGGATGTGGCCGTTGTCCCTCTTCGCCGCCGCGGTCCGCGAGGTTTGCAGTACCTGGCCGGCCGGCCCGAATGGCTGGAGCAGGCGGATCTCGTTCATTACCCCGCGAGTATCGGCCATGCGCGGAGCCCGGGCCGAGCCATACTGACCGTGCATGACGTGAGCTGTCTCGTGAACCCCGCCTGGTTCCGCTGGGGCCATGCATTGTATTACCGCGCCATGATCTCTCGCAGCGCGCGAAGAGCCGAGGCAATCATTGCCGACTCCAAAGCCACCGCGTCGGACTTGGAGCAGCGCCTTGGGCTCGAACGCGCTCGTATTCGGGTAGTCCCCCTTGGGGTGGATGCCATATTTCGGCCCGCCCCCGGAGAAGCCGTCGATCGCGTACGCAGCCGATACGCTCTGCCCGACAGGTTCCTGCTATTCCTGGGAACCCTTGAACCGCGAAAGAACCTCGCGCGCCTTGTGGAGGCCTTCACCCTCGCCGCGCGCCAAATCCCCCACTACCTCGTGCTCGCCGGGCGCCCGGGATGGAAATGTGCGGCGCTGCGCCGTGCGATCGCAATGTCGGATGCCGCCAGCCGCATCGTCATGCCCGGTTTCATTCCCCGCAATGATCTACCCGCGCTGTTGACCGCAGCGGAGGGATTCGTGTGGCCAAGTCTATACGAAGGGTTTGGACTTCCCCCCCTCGAGGCCATGGCCTGCGGCACCCCGGTGCTTACGTCGAATGCCGCCAGCATGCCGGAAGCCGCCGGAGATGCAGCTATCATGGTCAATCCCCAGAATATCCCCGAAATAGCGGAAAGCATCAAGGCCCTTGTCACCGACGCATCCCTGCGCACTGCCTTGCGCGAGAAGGGTTTAAAACGCGCCGGCATGTTCACGTGGCAACGCACGGCCGAGTTGACCGCCGAGGTCTACCGTTCGGTTTGGGCCGGGTGTGCCAGCACATGAAGGTCCTCCATGTATATAAAGACTTCGACCCTCCCATCCGGGGCGGCATGGAGCGGCACATCGCCTTAAGCTGCCGCTACCAGCGCGAATGGGCTGAGGTCGAGGCGCTGACGTGCAGCCGCTCAATCCACACCCGAGTCGCGGACCGCGACGGCACCCGCGTCACTGAGGTGGGAGAGTGGGGCCGGTTTCAGAGCGCCCCCGTATCACCCCTCTTCCCATATTACCTGCGCAAGATACGAGCCGACGTACTGGTCGTCCACGTGCCGAACCCGACCGCCGAGCTCGGATACCTCCTCGCGCGCCCCCCTGGCACCCTCGTTGTGCGGTACCATAGCGACGTGGTCCGCCAAGCTTCCGCGATGCGGTTCTACCGGCCAATCCAAATGCATTTTCTGCGAAAAGCTGCTATTATTATGCCGACATCGGCGCAGTATGTTGCCTCGTCGACCGTGTTGAGCGAATTGGCTGGCCGGTGCGTGGTTGTGCCTCTCGGAGTCGTCCCGGAAGCGTTCGAAGACCCCGATGCGGCCAATGTCAATCGTCTGCGGAAGCGTATGGGGGGCAATTCGTATTGTTCGCGGGCAAGCACCGGTACTATAAAGGGCTTGAGTATCTTGTGCGGGCAGCGCCCGATATCCGCGGTCCCGTAGTCATCGCGGGAGACGGGCCGGAGCGAGAACGCTGCCAGCGGCTGGCTGCTGAACTCGGGGCGGCGATCCATTTTCCGGGGGAATTGTCTCAATCGGATTTGGTAGACCATCTGCATGCATGTGCTGTAGTTGCGTTTCCGTCGGTGGCGCGCAGCGAGGCGTTTGGGATCGCCATACTCGAGGCCCATGTCTGCGGCAAGCCGGTAGTCGCAACACGACTGGGCACGGGCGTCGAATTGGCCAATCTGGACGGCGAAACGGGGTTCAATGTGCCGCCGCGCGACGCCGGGGCACTGGCAGAGGCCATCAACCGCCTGCTGGCCCGCCCCGAAGAACGCCGCCGGCTCGGCGATTTCGCCCGCGAACGCGTGCTGAAGGAGTTCCGAAGCGAACTCGTGGCCCGGCGAGAGTTCGAACTGTATACGGCCGCGCATGAAGGGGCATTGCGATAGGAAAAGCACGCGAATATGCGAACATGGACGAACTGGTATCTGATTTATGCCGTCACCCTCGGGCTGTCCTTCGGGATTTCCATGGGTCTCACGTCCGTTGTGCGGTATCTTGCCTTGCGCTGGCAGATTCTGGACCATCCGGGCGAGCGGAAAATGCAACGAGAGGCCGTCCCCCTGCTCGGCGGTGTCTCGATTATCGTCACCTTCTACGTCATGGTCATCGGGAGCCTGGTACTGGTTCAGCCCGTACGCGAGTTCGGCATCCAGTGGCTCGAAACCCACGTGTTTCAGTTCCTCGGAAAAGACCACGAGATCAAGCTGCTCGGCATTTTCGCGGGCGGGATCCTGATTGCTCTGCTGGGGCTCACTGACGACCTGAAGGCCTTGCGGCCCTGGCTCAAACTGCTCGGCCAATGCGTGGCCGCAACAGTTCTCGTCCTTAGCGACATGAAACTCGATCTCTTCTCCGAAGCCTGGCTGGGGGCATGGCCGGTCACCTCTTACGTCGTCTCCTCCCTGCTCACTATCCTATGGGTGGTCTTCATGACCAACTCGATGAATCTGCTCGACAACATGGACGGCCTCAGCGCTGGCGTGGCAGCCATTGCCGCATTTTCGTTCTTCATCTGTGCTCTCCGCACGGATGAAGCCTTCATCTGCGTATTACTAATGGTCTTTGCCGGGTCAGTCCTCGGTTTCCTCATTCATAACCTCTATCCCGCCCGCATCTACATGGGCGATACGGGGGCCATGTTCTGCGGATACATTCTGGCTACTCTGTCCATACTCATCACCTTCTATAACGAGAGCACGCCGTCTCGGATAGCAATCGCGGCGCCGTTACTCGCGTTGAGCGTCCCTATTTTTGACACGGTGAGCGTGGTATTCATCCGCTGGCGGGCCAAGGTGCCCGTTTTTGAGGGCGACCGGCGGCACTTCTCGCACCGGCTTGTCAACATCGGCATGACCCAGCAACAGGCGGTCGAGTTCATCTACCTCGTGGCGGCCGTCACGGGCTTGGGCGCCGGTCTCCTCCGCCAAGTCAATACGATCGGCACGATCATCATCCTGGCGCAAACCTGTGGATTGTTCCTCCTCCTCGTACTCATAATGAGCGCGGGCAGCAAACAATCGCGAGTACCATCAAGTGAATCAACGAAGACGCAAAACGCGCCGAACGGCAACCACTTCTGAAGCCGTTGCCGCGAAGGTTGGCGCGTCGCCGCCCCCGTCTCGAACGGAACAACAGGACGCCGTGGCCGAATTGCTGACCGCCCTCGTGTTGGGCTGCATTGCCATGCTGCGCCCCTGGCGTGACGGGATGGCATTCCCCGCCATTAACGACTATTACCTTTGGGTGCAGGCTGCTCTGTTTGCCCTTGTGGCCGCGCGCATGCTGGTCCGGCGCGAAGCGTTACGGTTTCCACTGCTTGTCATCCTGTTCGCCGCGTTCCTGGGGGTTGCATTTCTAACAACTCTGGATACCGTACAGTACAACAACAGCTACAGAACCCTGATTGTGTGGGCGGGGCATTTCTTCCTCTTTGCCGTCGCGGCCCAGACCCTTCGCCAGCCCCGCAGTTTCGCCATCGTCTTGGCGGGATTCGTGGCGGGCGCGTTCGCGGAAGCCGCGTTCAGCGTCATGCACCTCAAATACTACATCCCCCTGGTGCGGGACCGCGTTAAGATGGACCCAACCCTGGTGCAACGGTATTTCAGCGCCGCGGAGCTGAACCCCGAGATCGCCCGGCGCCTCAACACCAATCGCGCGTTTGGCACATTTCTGTTTCCCAACGCCCTGGCAGGGTACATGGTCCTGTGTGTGCCGTTCGCGTTGGGCGCGTCGGCTTACAGCATTCGAACCCTTCGCGCCTTATTGAAGCGGCCCGATGCGCCCTCATCGCCACCAAGCGAGGGGGCCGCTCTGGCTGCAACAGCGGCAATCGGGTCGTGGGCCGCAACCGCCGTCATCGCTTATACCGCGCTTTCCCTTTTCCAGGCAGTAGCTTACCGGGACGACCCCGTGTCAGCCCATTGGCTCCAATGGACCCTGTGGGTCGGCCTCCTTCCTGTGGGTGTGGGGACAATTCTCTACCTGGTGACGAAAGAGTACGGGCTATTGGCAGGATGGTGGACCGTTGCTTCATGTGTCCTTCCGTGTTTCGCCGCGGCGGCGTTCCTGGCGCTCGTGTACAGCTTCTCGCGCGGAGGAATGCTCGCGTTCCTGGCGGGAACAGCCTTCACCGGATGCCTGCTCTATGTCCTATTGCGGAAGCCCCGGCTCCTGCCGCGGCGGTGGGCCGCCGCGACCTTCCTCCTGCTGGCAGGCGCGGCGCTTGTGTCCTCAACAGAGACGCCGGCAACCGCCGCCCCTTCGCCCGAGTTGGTCACGGAAGGCGTCGATATGACTGCCAGCGAATTGGCCAACCCCGCGACGATGTTCCTGCGCGCCACATACTGGCGCACCGCGCTATCCATGATCGCCGACAACTTCTGGGCAGGCGTCGGCCCCGGCAATTTCGGAGCGATGTATCCGCGCTACAAATACGTTACCGCGGGCGAAACACAGCACGCCCACAACGATTATCTGCAGATCTTCGCGGAAACCGGCGTTTTCGGGGTGCTCACGTTTTGCGCGTTCTGGGGCGTATTCATGCTGCACGCGCTCCGGCGTCTCATCCAAATGCGGAACGCGCCGCGTCTGTGGCTGGCGGCAGGCCTGTTTGCCGGGGTGTTCGCGTTTCTTCTTCATGCCGTGGTGGACTTCGATTTCGTCAATCCCAGCCTGGCCGGCACCGCCTTCTTGCTCGCAGCCATCTTCTGTGCCGTTTCCGACGGTGCCCCGGAGCGGAGTTCCGTATCGCCATACACGCGCCCCATGGCCGCCGTCTTCCTGGCCGGTGTGGCTGTCGTGCTCGCGGCGAGTATCCGGGTCCACCGGGCGGATGCCCTCGCAGGAACTGAAACGGACTTCCGGAGCAGGTTGTTGACGGCGCAGTTCTTCGTTTCGCAGCCCTCCCAGCGCACCGGTGACCGCCAAGGGGCGCGCATCCCGGTCCGGGATGCCGTTGCGTTTGTCCCCGACCTAGAAGCGCTGCGTCGGTGCGGGGCCTTTTGGAGCGGCGAGCCCGGCAAGACGCCGCGACAACTCGGCCCGCATGAGCCCCTGCGTCCCGACGTTGATTTCGGCGTGACCGACCCGGAAGCCGCGCGTAAGCTGGGCGTGTCTGAGGCGGAGAATGCCCTTGCCCGGTTGAAAGAGGCCGACGCCATCTTCCCCCATGACCCCATACGGGCGGTCCATATATCCGAGTGGTGCGCTCTGCTCTCAGAAACAGCTGCATCGGACGAGGCCCGGCTCGAATGGAGCAATCAATCCGTGGAATGGGCGCGCAAGGCACTGGAGCGAAGCCCCCATGAAGCGTGGTTCCATGAGCAGTATGCGGCAGCGCTGTGGTCCCAGGCTCAAATCAAACAGCCCCCGCAAAAACAACTCGAAACCCTCTTCAAGAGCCTTGAGCATTACGAACAAAGCACGGTACTCTTTCCTTCGAGTCCGGTTGTATGGGATAACTATGCCCGGGTACTTCGCGAACTGGGAAATATCGTGACGCAATCGGGTGAAACCCAACAAGGAGAGACGCTGCAGAAAAAGGCCGGAGAAATGGCCGCACGCGCACAGGAAATTCGCGTCGCGGACTACCATGCCAACCGGCGCCGGGCAGGTCTCGAGTAAGGAAACGCCTCATGAAAGTACTCGTAATCCACGGCCCAAACTTGAACTTGTTGGGAAGCCGCGAACCGGAAACGTACGGTTCCGCAACCCTGGACGACATCAACAGGATGCTCCGCGAGGAAGCAAGCCGCCTCGGGATCGAGCTCAGCACGGTTCAGTCGAATTCCGAGGGCGCGCTGGTGGAGGCAATACAAGCGGCGAGCGGATGGGCCGACGTGATCATCATCAATCCCGCCGCTTACACGCACACCAGCGTTGCCTTGCGCGACGCCATCTCCGCCGTGGGCATACCCACCATCGAGGTTCACTTGTCTAACATCCACGCCCGGGAGGAGTTTCGCCACAAGTCTCATATCGCGCCCGTCGCAATAGGGCAAATTGCAGGTTTTGGCGCGGACAGTTACAGGCTGGCCCTTATCGCGGCCAAGAATGTCACTCGCGCATGAGACAGCGAATTCCAAAACTCCGCGAACGGCTTGCAGCGGCTGGGGGCGACGCTTTCTTCAGCCTGTCCCCCCCGGCCAACCAGTATCTTTCAGGATTCAGGGGCTCGACGTCGGCCATCGCCGTCACCCATGCCGAGGCGGTGTTCTTGTGTGATTTCCGCTACACCGAACAAGCCCAGATTCAGGTGGAGGGCTGGGCCGTCGAAGAGGTCTCCGGCAGTCTGCCCACTCGTCTGGCAGAGCGGCTGGCCGGTCTGGGAGCAAGAACCGCCGTCTACGACCCCCAGGGGCTGACCGTTGCCCAACTGTCTGAAATCCAGCAGGCGCATGACGCAACATTGAAGCCTGACGCCGACATCGTGGCCGCGCTCCGTCAAATCAAAGAACCGGGAGAAATAGAGGCCATTCGACAGGCATCGGCTCTGGCCGAGGGCGTGCTTGCCGACCTGATGTGCGAATTGCGCGCCGGCACGACCGAGCGCGAGTTCGCGGCACGTTTCGAGTACGAATTCAAACGGCGCGGCGCATCGGGGCCAGCATTCGACACCATTGTCCTGTTTGGACCGCGCACATCGTTACCCCACGGCGCGCCGGACGATACGCCGTTGAAGACGGGCGACGCCGTCCTTCTCGACTTCGGCTGCAGACTCAATGGTTATTGCTCCGACTTGACTCGAACCTACGCTTTCGGTACGATCCCGCAACCGTGGTTCGAGGGGGCTTACGAGCTGGTCTTGACTGCTCAGCGCATCGCCCTCGAGGCGGCACGCCCGGGCATCTCGGCCCGTGAGTTGGATGCGACGGCACGCGATTTGATCGAAGAAGCGGGCCAGGGAAAGCACTTCGGGCATGGCTTGGGGCACGGCGTGGGCATCGAGGTCCACGAAGCTCCCCGCATGAATCGTGAATCCGAGACTATACTGGAACCGGGCATGGTAATTACTATCGAGCCCGGCGTTTACTTGCCCGGTCAGGGAGGCATACGCATCGAGGATCTGGTCGCCGTGACCCAAGGCGGCTGCGACGTGCTCTCAGAAACGTCCAAGGAGTTGAGGGTAATTCAAACATGATATCGACGGCGGATTTCAGGAACGGCATTGTCATTATTGAAAACGGCGAACTCATGGAGTTGGTGGACTTCCAGCATGTGAAACCGGGCAAAGGCGGCGCCTTCGTTCGCACGAAACAGAAAAACGTCGTTACCGGGCGCGTGATCGAAAAGACCTATCGCGCGGGAGAAAAATTCGAAGAGGCCCGCCTTCTCGAAACGCCCTTCCAGTACCTTTACAATGATGGCGACCTCTATTTTTTTATGGACCACGAGACCTTCGAGCAGATACCCGTGGGGCCCAAGATCGTCGGAGATAAGAGCGACTGGCTTAAAGAAAACGAGGAAGTCAGCCTGCTCATGTACGAAGGAAAGGTTATTGCTCTGAATTTGCCCATCACCGTAACCCTCAAGATCACCCGGTGCGATCCGGGCGTGCAGGGCGATCGCGCTTCCGGGGGGACGAAACCGGCCACCGTCGAAACCGGCGCGGCCATACAGGTGCCCCTGTTCGTCAACGAGGGCGATACGGTCAAAATCGATACGCGCACGGGCCAATACATCGAGCGGGTAAGCACGCAATAAGCATGTAAATCAGCGTGCGAAACGCGCCCTGGCGGCGGAGGGTGGTAAGGTGGACATCGAAAAGCTTCAAGAGCTGCTGAACGTCTTTGAGGCTTCGGGGTTGAGCGAAATCGAGATTGAGGAAGCCGGAACACGCATCCGTCTCAAGAAAAGCCAGCCCCCTCTTCCCTCAGTTTCCCCCTATCCGGCGATGCACCACTCTCAAATTGAGGAGCCCGGTCCAGGCGTCGCGTCCCACCCCGTGTCGCGTGGCGCGAACTTCTCAGAAGACAGCGGCGTGGTTACCATAAACTCGCCCATGGTGGGCGTATTCTACGTGGCTCCTGCGCCGGACCAGCCTCCTTTCGTGCGGCCGGGCGATGTGGTTCAGGAACATCAGACCGTCTGTATCGTCGAAGCCATGAAGCTCATGAATGAAGTGTCCACACACTTTCCGGCGAGAATCCTGAAGGTCCTCGCCGAGAACGGCGAGCCGGTGGAGTTCGGGCAGCCGTTGTTCGCGGTCGAACCGCTCGATTGACACCTACGGAGCACAATACCCGCAGAGAAGATGGATGTTTCGACGTATTTTGATAGCAAATCGCGGTGAAATCGCGGTACGCATTATTCGCGCGTGCCGGGAGCTGGGCGTCACGAGCATCGCTGTATACTCCTCGGCGGACAAGGATTGTCTTCACACCTCGCTTGCCGACGAGAGCATCTGCATCGGGCCCCCCAGCGCGACGGAAAGCTATTTGCACATCCCCAGCATCATCGCCGCGGCCGAAATCTGCGACGCGCACGCCATCCACCCCGGCTACGGGTTCCTGGCCGAAAATCCCAAGTTTGCGCGCATCTGCCAGGACTGCGACATCGGGTTTATCGGCCCCGCCCCCGAGGCCATCGCCTTGAGCGGAGACAAAGCGGCGTGCCGCGCAACCGTGAAAGCCGTTGGCGTGCCTGTGGTGCCGGGAAGCGAAGGCCGTATTGAAGAGCCTGAAAAGGTGCTCGGCCTGGCGCGCGAAATCGGATTCCCGGTGCTCATCAAGGCAGCCGCCGGCGGAGGCGGAAAGGGCATGCGGATCGCTCATAATGACGTCGCGCTCAAGAACGCCGTCGCATTGGCCGCGATCGAGGCCGAAACCGCCTTTGGAGATGGAGGGCTGTACCTCGAAAAGTTCATGGAAAATGCGCGCCACATCGAATTCCAGATTCTGGGCGACAACAGCGGCAGACTTGTCACGCTCGGTGAGCGCGAATGCAGCATCCAGCGGCGCCACCAGAAACTGATCGAGGAAACACCTTCGCCCGGCCTCAGCAGTTCTCTGCGTTCGCGAATGACCAAGGCCGCGCTTCGAGCAGCCAAAGCCATCGGTTACACCAATGCCGGCACCGCGGAATTCCTCCTGACGCCGGACAATCAGTTCTATTTCATCGAGTTCAACGCGCGAATCCAGGTCGAGCACCCCGTTACCGAGGAGGTGACGGGCGTGGACCTCGTAAAAGAACAGATTCGCGTCGCTTCCGGTCTTCCCCTCAGCAACGCGCATGTCCGGCCCTCGGGATACGCGATCGAGGCACGCGTTTACGCCGAAGACCCCGAAAACGGTTTTTCGGCATCGCCCGGACTGGTCGCGCGCTGCCACCTGCCGGGGGGGCCCGGCATACGGGTCGACAGCCATCTTTTCGCGGGCTATGAAGTGCCCCGCTTTTACGATGCCCTATTGGCCAAGATCATCGCCCGGGGCAAAGAGCGCCAGGAGGCCATCGAGCGCCTCAGCGCCGCCCTCCAGGAATTTGCCGCGGACGGCATCAAGACAACGGCGCGCCTGTGTGCCCGCATTGTCTCGGGAGACCGTTTTCGCCGCGGGGACATCGGCCCTGATATAATTGATCAATACGTGAACGGTTCGGCATGATAGCGCTAGCGGGCTCGAACGCTCGAGCAACGGCGAAAGCAAAAAGGAAAATCGGCCATGCGTTTGATTCAAGCTATCCTGTGGCGCGCCATGTGTGCAGCCCTTCTGGTTCTTGGCGTTCTTGCTTTTTACGTCGACCTCACGACAATCCATGAAATGCTCGTGGCAAGAATTCCGGATAGTTCTCCCCTTCGCTGGGGTCTGGGCTGTTTACTGATCGTGGTCGCGATTGTCGGTCTTGTGCCCTGGCCGCAGCGGGCCCGGGAACGCCGTAAGATTGCCTTCAAAGGAGCCCACGGCAACGTGAGTATCCAGCTGGATTCCGTCGAACAAACGTTGAACCGCGCCACCCGCAAGATTACCGAGGCAAAACGCATCAACGCCCGGATTACGCCGTCCGATAACGCCCGCAACGTCCACATTCAGGCCGATGTCACGCTCCGTAAGCCCGCCAACGTCAGCGCCCGCGAGGTAGAGGCCAAGGTGAGCGAGTTCATCGTCGACCAGACAAAGCGAATCCTCGGAGACGAAACCGCCGTCACGGCCGATCTGAACATCGTCGACATCATCATCGAAGACAGTGACAGGCCCACCTCCGAGGCTGCCCCCAAACAGCCCATACCCGAAACGCCTCCCCCGAAAGACGCCGCGGAAGAACGCGGGGCTGCCTCAATCCATCACCTCGAGGAGGAAGAGGAAGCCGGCCTCGCCGAACCGTCCATTCCTGGCACTCCACTTCCCGAACCCGGCGACGAAGAAGAGCTGTACGAGAGCGAGGAACCCGACAGCGAAGAAAACGAAGAAGCCGGGACGGACGAAGAGAAGAACTCTCTCTGGTAGCACGGCTTCGCCAATACAAAGTGCCCCGTGCCTTGGCGCCCGCGGGCGGATCACGTTCGGCACTCGCGGCAGCACAAGCATTCTCGGGGCAACGCGGTGCGGTTACGCATAGATTGATGCGCTACGAGCTTCCTGTATTACAGCGGTAACCCCCTCTTCGCCCCCTCTCCCGGCGCAAAAGGCTTGCAAAGGTGCCGGAGGTGTGTCATACTGAGTCTGGTTGAGTTCGTGCATGGGGAGCGTCCCCCATGAACCCTGGGAGAAGGCACAATGTCATCGCACCCTACCTTCCTTTGGCGATGGCGTTGGTGTGCCCATTTCTAGTCTCCCTGGGCATCCTGTCGTTTCCGTTCACACTTTCCACGATTCCATTGGTTTCTCAATTGGGGAGCAAACACCATGACCACAAGTGCATCCGGCAAGAGAATCGGCGCCATCCAAGACATCGTCAAGCTGGACGAGAACGGTCTGATCTGCGCGGTGATTCAGCACTATAAGACGGGGCAGGTATTGATGGTCGGCTACATGAACCGCCAATCCCTCGAATACACCCTGCGCGAACGCAAGGCCTGTTTCTGGTCACGCTCACGCCAGAAACTGTGGGTGAAGGGAGAGACCTCGGGGAATGTGCTGCGCGTGAAAGAAGTGCGCACCGACTGCGACGCCGACGCGCTGCTCCTGCAGTGCGACCCCGCGGGTCCGACGTGTCACACCAAGGAAACCAGTTGCTTTTATCGAAACGTCGAGTCCGACGGTTCCGTCTGTCTGGCGGGAGACGGCGTCGCCGAGAACTAACGTAACGCGAGGATATAGTCATGCATCATCCATCACTTGACGAGTTTCGGGGGATTGCGCGCCAAGGCGCGATCGTCCCCGTTTACAAAGAGATTCTGGCGGACGTGGAAACGCCGGTTACGGCCTACATAAAACTTGCCAAGAACCAGCAGTATTCGTTCCTCCTTGAAAGCGTCGAGCAAGCGGACCGGCTGGGGCGCTATTCGTTTCTGGGCGCCAATCCTTCGACGATCTTCCGGTCGAAGGGTGAGAAGGTGACGATTGTCCGGGAGGGCCGCCCTTCGTCGTTCGAGTCGAGAGACCCCCTGACCGATCTGCGAAAACTCATGGAAGAATATACGCCTGTGCCGGTGCCCGGCATGCCCAAGTTCCATGGGGGGGCCGTGGGATACATATCCTATGACGAGGTCAGGCATTTCGAAAAGCTTCCGGATGCCAACCCCGACACGCTCAACGTCCCGGACCTCTACTTTATCATCACCGATACGATCCTCATCTTCGATCACGTCAACAACCGCCTGAAGATTGTCTCGAATGCCTATGTTCAGGGCGATCCGCAGACCGCATACAACGAGGCGATCCGCAAAATCGATGCGATCGAGCAAACGCTGCGGAGGCCTCTCGTACTTACGAGCGAGCGGATTCATGCGGGCGAAGTGGATAAAGAACCGAGGTCCAGCTTTACCCGGGAAGGATTCTGCGATGCGGTTCGGCGCGCAAAGGAATACATCAAAGCGGGCGATG
>Ga0209606_1002856_pt1 | contig 18271 bp, 18 predicted proteins | sample AD_UKC057_MetaG_FD_184412 | JGI IMG/M metagenome (GOLD analysis project Ga0209606, IMG submission 184412) | Active sludge microbial communities of municipal wastewater-treating anaerobic digesters from USA - AD_UKC057_MetaG (SPAdes) (version 2) | ecosystem: Engineered > Bioreactor > Anaerobic >...
TATAACCAATATACATGATAATATAATAAGACAATGTTAATATTCCTACAATGGATAACAAATAAGGATTGATGGTAATTATTCCTCCAATACCATCCGGATCATTTATTGAAATATTATCTAAAATAATAAAATACAATTTTGGAAACATATAATAACAACCGATTATTATCAGATATGATAAGATAAATATTGCTGATCGTATTACTATACTTGCCATAACAAATGATATTTTTAAATTAAGCAACCTGAAAGAAACTTGAACAAATATTTCCAGTAAAGTAATCGGAATCAGGAAAACCAAGTAAATTACAAATGAAAATATTATTGCACCCATTAATTATCTATTTCTCATCATATATTATTGCAACTTCGTGAAATGCATCAAGCAAAACCGTAACTGTACACTTTTTCTATTCACAATCAGCTTCATTACAGGTTGGCTCGACATCATACCCTAAATATAGATATGCTTTCCATACTTTTTTACTTTTATACGGCTCATTCTCCCAAATATTAAAATGAACTCCTTCATTGCTCAAGCACCATTTGTAGTTAGAATATTTTTTATTTTTCATATTCTTTATTATTTCATAATCATTATTGGTACTGGAATCAACTTCCAAAAATCCCATTCCCTCCCGTATTTTATTATCTTTGAATTTAATTTTATAATAAGATATCGCATCTTCAGAAAATTTAAAATTTACACTATTAACTAAATCAATATCAGAAGATACCTTTGACTCGACTCTCGCAATACAGATTTCATTTTCAAAAAAGACATTTACTTTTGATTTATTTTCAATCGAATCATTTTGAACTGCGAAATAGTGATTATTGTTTTTGATGAATACTACACCTATCAGCTTTCCATTATCGACAGATTTTGCGCTTACACATGACGCGATCAACAAAGTAATCAATATTATTTTAATGTTTTTCATTATTCCCCTTTTTATTAAAAATGAGATCCAGAAAACAGAATGTCAATAGAAAATCAGTTTAAAAAAATAAAGCATATCAAAAGCTAAATTGTAATAATTCAAAACGTCGTGCACCGCTCGATGACATTCGAGCAAAATCAGCTTCAGGAGATTCCTTTAAAGAATTACTCATTTAACGAAGCTAGTTCCCCGTAAATATTCCGCCATTATTTATCCCTCATCGCCGATTCATTTATTCACATTATAAAGTTTCAAATCGCAGTTTTTTGCAATATGGGAAAAATCATTATCAGCGGTTACCAATGTCAGATCGTTTTGTATTGCGATGCTTGCGATAAGAAAATCAAAAGAACCTGCAGATATTCCTTTCGCTTTTGAAATATTCCTGAGTTCAGCGGCATAAATATAATCATCTTTCGTTGCTTCGATGTAAGGAAACTCATTTAAAATGAACTTTATTTCATTAAAGAGTTTATGGTTCGATATTCCGCTAAGGATTTCCTGGATGATGATACCTGTCAGAAATATTTCATTTTCATCATTTATCAGGCGTGATAATAATATCTGTGAAGAACTAAAATTATTGCTTTTTCTGCGCAAAGCTTCAGACCAGACAGAAGTATCAACAAGAAACTTCATTTTCGGGATGCTTTATAATCAAATGCAGAATCAAAATCGATCGAGTTAAAATATTTGAGAATATTCTTCTGCTTTTTTCTTTGAATATATTCTTTCAATGCAATATTTACGGTTTCTTTCTTTGATCTAAACTTACCGATTTTAAAAGCTTCTTCGAGAAGGGTGTTATCAATATTGAGATTAGTAGCCATAATTGCACCTCAAACTAACAACAACTTACACATATTAATGTGTAAAGTCAATTAAATTTACAAAGAATTCAAAAACAAATCTCCTTGTCGCTTCACAAATTACACATATATTAAGTCCAAGAAAACAAAATACATGATTTATTTTAATATTAGTGAAACGGGAAAACCCAAAAGTCGCGCATAGCTCGACACTAAGGCGGTACGAGAACCGCCATCGAGGCGCTTCAATATTTGACAGGAAGTCGGAATAAAAGCGCCTCGTAACGGACGACCGCAGCTTCCGGCATAGCCGGTGCGAGGAATCCGCTCGGTTCGATAGCATTTTTTTATTTGAAATCCATCTCATAATATGAGATATTAAGGCATGATTGCCAGTGATGATTTGATCAGCTTTGCCGATGAAAAAGAAACCGCTGTTCTTCCTAAACAGGCTGAATGGAAACTTCTTATCGTCGACGATGAAAAAGATGTTCACAAAGTAACCAAGCTTGTTCTTTCGGGATTCGAATTTGCCGGAAGAAAGCTCTCTCTTTTCAGCGCATACAGCGCCGCTGAAGCAATGGATTTTATGAATATAAATCCGGACACAGCAGTTGCGCTGATCGATGTCGTGATGGAAGAAGAAGATTCCGGCCTGAATCTCGTTCAGTTCATCAGAGAAAATCTCGGAAACCACTCGGTACGAATAATTCTGAGAACAGGTCAGCCGGGTCAGGCTCCCGAACACGAAGTTGTTTTGAACTACGATATAAACGACTACAAGGCAAAGACCGAGCTTACCAGCGAAAAGCTTTTCACCACAGTAATTTCAGCTATCCGTTCATACCGCGATATAATGACTATCGAAAAAAGTAAAATCGGACTCGAAAAAATAGTCGCGGCAACTGCAGATATTTTTGAAATACAATCGCTAAAATCTTTCCTGAACGGCATACTGCTTCAGTTCGTTTCTATTCTTCAGTTTGAAGATGACGCAATATACGGCAAGACTTCAGGGATTTCTGCAGAAAGCACCGGAAACGGAAAAATACACGTAGTTGCGGCAACAGGCAAATACGGCAGGGACTCTGTTGACAAGTCCATCGACGATATTCTTCCTCCTGAAACGCTAAGACTGATTGATGAAGCTAAAAAAAACAAAACGCATATTTATCAGGGAACCAAGTATGTAAATTATTTTTCAACGAAAACAGGTTTTGACAGCATTCTATATCTCGAAAGAAACACTCCCCTCGACAAATGGGAAAAATACATGGTCGACATTCTCTGTTCAAATGCAGCAACAGCTCTTGAGAATGTCTGCCTGAACGAACAGCTTGAAAATCTTGTCGAACTTAGAACCGTTCAGCTGCAGGCAGTTAACGAAGAACTCTCAATAAAAAACAAAAGCATCAAACACGAACTTGAAATGGCAAGGAAAGTTCAAATGGCTCTTTTTCCGAGAGTATTTCCGAATAATGAACGGTGCTCTTTCTTTGGTCTTTATATTCCCATGCAGGATCTCGGCGGAGATTTTTACGACGTATTCTCGATTGACGAAGACAATACCGCATTTGCAATCGTAGATGTAAGCGGACACGGACCTTCCGCGTCACTTGTGACAGCAATGATAAAAATTTTCTTCAATGCGAAAAGCGCTTATGGAAAAACACCTGCAGAAATAATAGAAGAGATTCACCAGTGCATTCTAAACACTGTCGGGGTTTCAGGAATATTCGCAACAATTTTCTTCGGAATTATAAATCACAAATTAATGACTCTTGATTACGCAAACGCCGGCCATACTCCCGGAATTCTTCTCCGGGATAATGAAACGGTTTTTTTAAATTCAAATGCAACTGTCGCAGGAGTTTTTAAAGGAGCAGAATACGTTACAGACAGAATCAAACTTGATGGCGGAGAAAGAATTATTCTTTTTACCGACGGTCTTGTTGAAGCAAGAAATACTTCAGATCAAATGATAGGCAATGAAAATTTCTACAAAATACTTTCAGAAAGAAATTCACTTTCAATAGAAGAAATGTGCCTTAAAGTTTTTGAAGATGTTTCTAATTATTCAAGGGGCATCGATCCTGATGATGACAAAACAATACTGATAACTGAAATAAAAAAATGCTGAATATCCGTAAAAAACACAAGAGCATCAACAATGAAATTATAGTTTCCATCTTAACAATTGTAGCTTCTTCAATGATATTCGTTTCAATTTTTCTTTTCTTCTATCATTCAAGCAATGCACACAAGAGACTCAAAAGATCTGCAACATCAATCAACAATATGATGTCCGAAGCACTACTTCCGCATATTAATTCAGGAGATTACGAAAGAGCAAAAGGAATTATTGATTCGGCAATTCTTTCATCCGATCTAATCGGAGTAATCATATCTGACCGTTCCGGAGGAATTATAATCGGAAGATATACACGCAACTACAATAATATTCACGACTGCAGCAAAGACGATCTGTCTTATCTCGAAAAAAATAAATACCTTTCCTTGTCATTCACGATGAGAAATTTCAATCTTCAGCCGTTCGGCACTATAGATTATTATTTTTCCAATAAATTTCTTCAACGCGAAATGCTTTTTGATACGGCAATATCTCTAATCAAAATTATTTTAATCTGCATTATTCTCTCCATTTTTCTTTCAGCAGCCTTACGTAAAATACTTACTTCTCAGCTCATGAGCCTGAAAAACACACTGATATTTTTTGCAAAAGGAAACTTCTCCGCAAGATCAAGAATCGAATCAAATGATGAAATAGGCGAATTATCAGACACTTTCAACATGCTGGCGGAAAACACTCAGATCAGAATATCTGAACTCGAATCCGTTTTATCTAAACGAACAAATCAGCTTATGCTCTCACAGAAGATGGCCTCTCTCGGGGAACTTGCTGCAGGAACAGCCCATGAAATCAGCACTCCTATCGGAACTGCTTTCACTGCTGTAACTCACCTCAAAGATAAAACATTGTCTTTTGCCGAATCATACCAAAAGAATAATCTGACACGTTCCGAGTTTGAAGCATATCTCGCAGAAGTTGAAGAATCCATGTCTCTCATTATCAGCAACATTACAAAATCATCATCAATATCTCAAAATTTCAAAAAGATAGCATCTGATAGAACAAATGAAAACACAAAGTCTTTCAATCTAAAACACTATCTTGAAGAAATCATTCTCAGCCTCAAACCTCAAATCAGAAAAACAAAACATATAATTCAGATCAACATTCCGGAACATATAGAAATCAGCACCTATCCGGGAGTTCTGTCGCAGGTCATGTCAAATCTGATAATAAACTCTTTGATTCACGGATTCGACGGAATAGAAGAAGGAATCATATCCATAGACGCCGGAATGGATAATGATTCAATTATTATGGTATATTCCGACAATGGAAACGGAATATCCGAAGAAAATTTATCAAAAATATTCACTCCGTTTTTTACAACAAGAAAGGATAAGGGAGGAACAGGAATCGGCCTCAGCATTGTTCAAAATCTGATAGAAGGAACACTCAAAGGGAAAATTTCATGTGAAAGCGTCAGTGGCAAAGGTACTATGTTTAAGATAAGTTTTCCTGCAAAACTATAGATCAATTAAAGAAATATCTTTTTCAGTTTTATTGCGGCTGCACGCGGATCGGCTTCACGCGAAATTGCAGTGATGACGGCAATTCCCGCAGCTCCGGCTTCTTTAACAAGAGACGCATTTTCATGATTAATTCCGCCAATACCCACAATAGGAATTTTGACGCTTTTTACCATTTCTCTAACATACTCTATTCCGTGCGCAGACCCGATATCGCGCTTACTCTCAGTCGGGAAAACTGCACCGGCTCCAAGATAATCTGCACCTGAAAGTTCAGCAGAAACCGCATCCTCGATGCTGACCGGAGAATAACCGATTAGCTTATCTCCGATTTTCTTGCGAATTGCTTCTATCGGTTCATCATCCTTGCCGACATGAATTCCATCTGCGGAAAGTTCAAGCGTAAGCTCAAGCGAATCGTTCACGATAAAAACCGCATCATATTGCCTGCATAACTTCATTATTTCCCGGCCGATTGCAAGCTTCTCACCATAAGAAGCATCCTTATCGCGCAGCTGAATAATTCCGGCTCCCCCTGCAAGTGCTTCATTCACCGTAAAAAGCGGATCGTGATTACACAAAGGGGATTCAAGAACAAAGTAAAGTGAATAGTCGATGTTACGCGAAATGGTCATAGCCGAACCTCGAAATTTTTTTTCCGTCAAGATAAACACCCTCGCCTTCCTTCAATTCTCCTACGATATAACCTTTTATATCAGAAGCTTTTTCAGGAGAAACAGTATAAACAAGTGCAAAATCCTCACCGCCGAAAAGCGCATAATCATAAGGATCATCACCAAGAAGCGCGGCAGTTTCAACAATACCATCAGAAAGCCTGATAGCGGCCTTGTCTATATGAGCAGAAAGAGAACTTCTTCGTGCAATATTGCGGGCTTCAGAAGCAAGCCCGTCGCTTACATCAGTCATAGCATGCGACACGGGAAGTATTTGAGGCAGCAAATCCATTCCGCATTCAGGATGAATATGGTATTTCTTTACGTTTTCATGGCCTGCAATATTTTTCAGAAACAGTTTTAAACCGGCAGTAGAACCGCCGAGAGGTGCTGATACCGCAATAAGATCCCCGGCTTTTGCGTCTGAACGTAAACGGAGATTTTCCTTTGTTGTTTCGCCTGTAAGAGTAATGCTGATGCTCATCAAGTCGCCGTGTGTTGTATCTCCGCCGATTATATCAAATTGATATTTTTCAGCTGCATCATATACACCTCTGTAAAATTCGTCCATAAACTCTACGCTTATATCAGATGTCAGAGCAATTGAAATAAGAGCGTACTTAACCGTTCCGCCGCATGAAGCAATGTCGGACACATTGGAAATCATGGCTTTCCAGCCGATATCATACGGAGAAAAATATCTGCGTGAAAAATGATCATTCTCGACAAGCATATCAACCGTCTGAAGCATAAGTTTTCCGTTCATCAGATCAACAACTGCGCAGTCATCCCCGATAGAAATTATCACATTCTTATCACGCGGATTTTTCGCAATCCGGTCAATCAGCGCAAATTCGCCGCCAAGCTCCTTAATCAGCACCGAATTCCTCCTTCATCGCGCAGAATTCTCCGCACATGGAGCATTCCTTTTCATTTGAATGCGTGCTTCCCTCTCTGTATTTTCTCGCCTTTACAGGATCAATTGCAAGTTCAAACATTTTTCCCCAGTCGAAATCACGGCGCGCTTTTGAGAACACCTCATCTTTAACGCGCGCAGACGGAATTCCTTTAGCTATATTTGCTGCGTGTGCGGCGATTTTTGAAGCTATCACTCCCTCAACTACATCATCAACCGACGGAAGACGAAGATGTTCTGCCGGTGTCAGGTAACACAAAAATGCGGCACCGTGCATTCCCGCAAGCGCTCCGCCGATCGCACCTGTTATGTGATCATAACCGGGAGCGGAATCGGTAACAAGAGGACCGAGAACAAAAAACGGAGCACCATGACAGACTCTGTCTGCTTCTTTTATCTGATTTTCTATTAAATGAAGAGGAACATGGCCGGGTCCTTCCACCATTACCTGAACGCCCTTTTCACGTGCTATTAATGTAAGCTCACCAAGGTTTGAAAGTTCGCTCATCTGAGCGGAATCTCCGGCATCGGCACCTCCGCCCGGGCGCAGCGCATCTCCAAGACTTAATGTCAGATCAAATTCTTTCGCGATTGCGCATATTTCATCGAAATGAGTAAAAAACGGATTTTCTTTCTTATGGTACTTCATCCATTTTGAGATAATTGATCCGCCGCGCGAAGTAATTCCCATGATTCTTGACGAAGCCTTCTCCGCAGCAGACATGGTTATTCCGCAATGTACGGTTGCAAAATCGATACCCCATTCAGCATCAGCATATACCGCGTCTATAAAATCCTTTTCCTTCATTTCTGAAAGATTTCCCTTGCATTTTGTAATTACAGAATACGCAGGAACACATCCCGTAGCTACTGTGCATTCTTCCATAAAGCGGCGGCGCATTTCCTTAACGTCTCCGCCGATACTCAAATCCATTACAGCTTCTGCTCCGGCAGAAATCGCCGCATGAAGCTTTTTCATTTCGTAATCAATATCGCAGTTCTTCGGGGACGTTCCTATATTTGCATTAATTTTAACAAGAAGATCCTTCCCTACTGCAACAGCATGTTTTGCTTTTCTATTTTTATTAAACGGAATAACGGCCTTTCCGGATGCGATCAGCTTCAAGAGAGCGGATGCTTCAATTCCTTCATGAGCAGCAGCCTCTTTCATTTGATCTGTAATGATTCCTTTTAGTGCGGATTCGATTTGTGTCATTATTCCTCCGGTTATTTCAGAGGGGTGTTAAGAAATGCGGATGAACAGATCCCTGCGTCAGCATTAACCGCTTCAGGTTCATCGGGTATCATCTCAGGTAAATCACCACCCCGTCTGCATTTCAAGCGAAATCCCGGCGCCGGATTTGTCAATAGAATAAAACCCCATCGGGCTTGCACAAATTAATAATTTGTTTTTATTATACTTTGTGATAAAATATCACAAAGTCGGAAATATCGGAGGAATATTATGAACTATTTTATTTGCGGAATATGCGGATACATCGCAATGGATTCTGCTCCTGAAAAATGTCCTGTATGCACAGCACCTAAGGAAAAATTCAGTCAAAATGATGCAATTTTTGAAGAATCAAAAGCAAAAGCCGCTGAAGGTGCGGCAAAACACGTTCCGTCAATTTGGGTAGATAAAGAAACCAAATTATATCCGGGAACTGAATTCGTTACAGTACACGCTAAAATAGGCGAAGTTCCGCATCCTATGGAAGAAAAACATTTTATTCAATTTGTTGATATCTACGCTGACAAGAAATGGATAAAAAGAGCCCATTTCACTCCTGCAGTAGTTCCGGCAATTACAGCACACCTCAAAATTCAGGCGTCAAAAATTACAGTAATAGAAAACTGCAATCTTCATGGTTACTGGATAAACGAAACCAGCTTATAAATTTACAATTTTGCCGGAAAGACTTTTTCCGGCAAATAAAAATGCAACCACCAGAACAATATTATGAATTTTTTCACAACGACGCATCGAATGCTCATTATGCGTTTAACAATTAAGAAAATATAAATTTGCATTAATATTAACTTAAAATTTCTATCAAAATTAAAATTAATTAAAAAAATTGAAAAAATGTGATTGATTAATCGGATAGCGCATGCTAATTATTATAAGTCAAAACTATTTTTAAATTTTAACGGAGGCTTTATGAGGAAAAGTGTCCTAAAACTTTTATCATATGGTTGGCCTGACAAGATCATAGCCAACTATCTGATGATTAGACCGACCATCGTCAAATACTACCGTAAAAAGCATAGAATCTCAAGAAACGAATATCAGGGTTTTTACTGATACATTTTCTTGAGGTCACGGTTTTGCGCCAACAAGACCGTGACCAATCTATTTTCAACAACCGCCGGAGTCAAGAAAAACATTTCCCCACACCCCCTGAGCAATAGAAAAAACGAAAAATTCAAAAGAGAACGAACTCAGACTATGAGTTAAGCGATGGATGAATAAGGTAGGCACTCAAAAAACGATAATTAAAAATCTCTATTTATGTCTCATAAATTCCAGCCTTAAAAATGTCAAGCAATTATGAATTTTTACCGACAATTAAACATAAAATTATGCAAAGTGATACTATTTCTCCCGACACACTGAATGATGTTTATTCCTTCGAAAACATAATTTCTTTGGAACAGACTCTTTATGCTTCAGGGAATGCTAAAATCGATTTATCAAAAATCAAATTTATAAATCCATATTGCGCAGTCAATCTTCTTCTTCTCGGTAAAAATTATCTGAAAAAGACCGGCAGTAAAATCTCCTTAATAAATCTGACTCCCGACATCTCCTCATATCTTGAACGGATGGATTTCATCAAAAAAAATATTTTCAGCATCGAAAGCTCCGAAAGTAAAAAGCTTTCACGCAGCGGAATGAGCAAAAGCATAATTGAGATTACCGATATTCCCGGAAAAGAACGGGAAAGCGTTAAAGCCATAACAAACGTAGTTGCTCTTTTCCGAAAAAGAGCGGAATTCATCTTTAAGTCTTCTTTTTCAGAAAACAACACGGACAATTTCATCACCGTGATTTCCGAAATGTGCCAGAATATATTCGAACATTCACTGGATTCGGGCTACGTTGCCCTTCAGACATATAAAACAGCAAAAGGTCCGGTAGTTCACCTTGTCGTAGCCGATTCCGGCATCGGAATCGAAGGCAGCTTTGTCCGGATGAATAAAGACTGCGGAAGAGGATCAGAACTGCTGGTAAAAGCTCTTACAACGCCTATTTCTAGCAAACGCGAATTCGGATACGGACTATGCAGAGTAAACAAGATAGTAGAAAACATGAACGGCAATCTTTATCTCCGTTCAAACTCAGATTCCGTGGCGGCAATGAATTCTCAGAAAAACGGAAGAGTTTTTTTTTCTAAAAGCAATCTCCCCTTTTTTCAGGGCACTCAGATTTCATTTTTTATAATGGGGACAAATTCATAAATGAGGCATACGGCATGACAATACTGGTCAAAGATCTTATTTCAAAAAAAGGCGGAAAGACAACTTCCGATCTGCTAACCAGACCTGTCGGAAAAAAATATTATCAGTCTGCCGAGAAAAAACTTTCTTCTGCGATGAAAGGAGAAGTTGTAATTCTTGATTTCCAGGATATCAAAGTGATTGATCCTTCATTTGCCGACGAGTTTGTAATCAATATAGTCAAGATGTCTCACTCAAAAGATTTCTATATCAGACTTCGCAACCTGACGAAATCCGCTCAAAACAATATTTCTTCAATAATTGATTCATATACCGCTTTCGCGAATAAAGACTACGCCGTTGCAGTTGAAGAACTTCTCGATAACGGATCTCATTTTCTCGGAAATATCGGACTGCACGAAAAAGAAATAGCAGAATTTCTTCGAATAAACAAAACAGCCTCAACCAAGGCGATATCTGATAATTTTTCATTTTCTGAATCAAAAACAGAAAATTTCCTCAAAACGCTTGAAAGCTTGAGGATTATCAGAACAGATGATACCGGTAAATATTTTTCTGTACTGTAATGATGTCATGAATTATGATTGTTCAGGATGTTTTCAGATTATTAATAAAAAAAGCGGCTATCAAAACCAGGGAAACGCAAAGATATGAAGGTTATAATAAAATCTAAAGAACTTGTTGAAAAAGATGATTCTCTTTTCGGTCTGCTTTCCCAGCACAAAAAAAACATATCATATCTGAGAATAATGATTAACGAAACTGATAAACTCATTTCTCTTCAGATAACAGATAACCCCAAAAACTGGCGGAATCTTCCACCAGAAAAATATACAGGATTCAGAATGCTGAAAAGAAATGAAATCGGGGTAACAAAATTCAGCATCAAATACATTTCTCCCGGAAACATAATCGCGCATTTCGGATCAACTATCGGGGTAAAATTCCCGAATGGAAAAGCGGAAATCGACAATCAGCTTGCCGGTAAAAGCTATTTTACACTGGACTGCTCATCAAAATATCTTGAATCAATTGTTCTCAATATGCGCAAAATGATAAACATGACTCCGCAGAAAAAGTATGAAATAATAGAAACATATCTTTCTGCGAATCCGACGGCGGTGCAATAATGGCAATTCCCGAAAGTAATGAAATTTCGAGATTCAATGCAGCAATGCAGTTTACAAACGGCGACGAAGATAAAGCACGCCGGATGATTTCCGGTGACTATACAGATCTTAAAGCAGTGAAATGCCGCTTTCAGATGGAAAATTCCGATATCTTTGGAGCATTTTTTATCGCTGTCAAACCAGAAGAAAATCTGACTCTTTCTGCCTACGCTATCACTTTTGAAGACCATTTGACCTATGATAAAATTTACCAGCGCGACTCATGGAAAACTTTTTACTTTAATATTTCTAAAATTGCGGAAAGCTCCGTTGTAACCGAAGATGCTGAACTGAGAAACCACATTCTGACAAGCTGCGAAGGCTTTGACATTTTTCCGGACATTCAGGCTTCCGACATTCCGGCTGTAAGCGATAAACTCGAAGAGATTATCAATAAATTTTTCAATTTGCAAAACGCACTTTGCGAAACTGAAATAGAAATGCTTTCGTCTCTTGCTCTTATGGAATCTAAAATTCCAATGCTCAAAAAAAATGAAACGAAAGCATCTACTCAGGAAGACGCAAGACCTGATATTGAAAAAGAAGCTGATTTCGTAATGAATGCCAAAATAATAGTATCTCCGGTAAAAGGGAAATACATCAACGATATCCGTCCAGGCGAGATAATAAAACTGATTCCGCTCAAGGATGATCCCCTTTCACGAAAAATTGCCCAGGCGCAGAAAGCAATAGGAGAAAACGGAGAAATAATGCCAATTCGCGGAAGGTTAAAGGCTAAATATCCGAACGAAAAAGGTTACATCATTTACTGTATTGTCGGCAAGAAAATACTCGCAAAAATTATTGAAGAAGAAAATGTTAAAATTGACGTCGACTCTACAACATCAGATAAACAAAACAGCGAAAAATCCTCTCTCTCACTCTACATCATTCTGCTTGTCGCACTTATATTTATCTCATTTTTCGTAATATATGCGCTCATATAAATTTTATCTTTCAAAGGCGGCAGTGTTATTTTTAATATTTTCGGTTCCGGTATTTGCTCAAATGCTCGGCTGGATAAAATACAATGACATGGATGGAAATATTTTTCTTCTGGATCAAAATGGAAAATTCTACCTTGAAGAAAAACCTGATTTTGATTATAAGGCCGTTTCAGCAGAGGGATTTCCATATTACATCAAACAGGCAAAAGATCTTATAGAAAATCACTATAAAAAAGAAGGGGTAACTCTTCTCAAATCAATAATCTATTTGTCAGATCTCGACAATTCATTATACGAACGCGGATCCGAGGCATCAAAAGAATTAAACAGAATAATCGCAAGAGAAGGCGACAGATGGAAGATGCTCGACCTGGATACATCTCTCTATTTCGCAAGAACAGGAGATATCAACCATATCTTTATTCAAAGCGGAATCGAATTTCATATTCCATATAAAACCGTAATCCTTAAGAAAAAAACACATGCCGCTCACTCATACACAAGAGATTCTTTCAGTTTCGGTGTAAATTTTACAAATCAGGACACCAAAACTTACAGCTCTGTCTTTTCAGTTGTCAGCGAAAAGGTTCCATATAATTTTGATTCCGCCGAAACATACAGGAATTTTGCTGAAAAAAAGACCATTCCCGATAATTATAAAAGAGAAATAATTTCAAAATCCAGAAACCGTATAATGAATTATTTTTTCAGAGAAGGAGACAGCACCTTTGCCGGTTATGAAATCTTTGAAATAAATGGTAATTCCGGATTTTTTATTCAGGCATACTTCAGCACTAAAGGGGACAATAAGGAAAAAGTAAAACAATTACTGGACAATATTGAGGTCAAAGGAAGAAGCTTTTGACCTCTTCCTTTAATCAATTAGTTATTTCTTTTTGAGCTTTCCGTTTTCCATTACAACATCACCGTCAAAATCTACTTTGAAAGTTGTACCATTTTCCATTTTAATCACAGTACCTTTCTTTACTCCGGAATTTCCGGTAGAAGAGTGACGGGATACTCTTAGTTCGCTGGTTGAATTTCCATTAACTATTTTAAATTTATAATCAACATTATCCTTGTTGATTATTTCTCCAGCATAAACGGATGATGCCAGAATAACGGCTGCGGCCGCAAAAAATACTTTTTTCATACAATTCTCCTTTTTGAATATATGCACTAATACTGAAGCCATATAAATCCTCAATCAAAACGAGTCAAGTATTATACATATTTACTTATATTCTTTACATCAATATGAATTATATTAATTTATTTGTTGACATTATTTTATTTAATCATATTTGTTTTAATTTTATAAAAAGGGATGATAAAGTCTGTGGACAAAGAAAATTCAACAAGTATTTTTAACAAAAACTTAGAGCTATTCGTAGGCAAAAACTACGATTATTATAGATTTATTTGGAACAGACTGGAGAAAAGAAAAGGGACATTTTCGCTCAACATTCCCGCATTCTTTTTTTTAACAATCTGGCTTGCATACCGAAAAATGTACCGAACTCTAGGGATATATCTTGCAGTTAATTTTGGATTTATGTTTTTAACGCTTATTTTAGCCGGAACCCCATTCTGCATAGTATCATTAACAGTGGGTTTTTTACTAACGGCATATATGAGCTTTATTTTTGTATTTCGAGCCAATCATATGTACCGCACATTCGCTATTGAGAAAACAACTCAAATCATGAACGAATATAAAAAAAAAGATATTGAACGTGTTCTCACGGAAGAAGGGGGCACAAGCATGAATTCCGCAATCTTCATGGGTTTCATAGTAGTTACATCAATTATTGCGAATCTGCTCATCATGCTTTAGACTGTTATTTTTATAAAACTAAGCAGGGATACATATCAATAAAAATCAAACTTCCTTGTTCATATTAACTGGCTTCTCATTCAATTTCACGCCAAGAAGCAAGAATTCTAAACAATTATCACTTATATTCCGATAATTTAATGATCTTTTTTTTTGGAGTTATTAATGAAAACTTTTATTTTTTGCACTCTTCTGCTTTTATCTGCAAATTTTATTTTTCCCCAGGATTCATCCAAAAGAGCTATTACAGTTGAAGAAGCTGCAGGCGGAAGAAATAATTCTTACGATACTTCCGATCCGCAATTTAAAAATACAGGCAGTTTATTTATGATAAACTGGGGCATGATTTACAGAGTCGACCGGCTCCCGGCGTATTCAATAGGCGCGGCAATACACTTTCCTCTGTCCGAAAGACTCGCTATTGAAAGCGGCATATCCCTCTTGAATGCAAAAATCAGCACCGATGAAGAGTTTGAAGGATCAACAGATGTAACGAGCGGCAGTGTGACCTATACCAATGTCGACATTACATTTAAATATTTCCTTAAGCCTAATTTCTGGATGGGTTTCGGTTTCGCATATGAAACGATGATTGACGGATATTACGTCGATGAAGTCGGAGGCGTTCCTATTCATACTGAACTATCAAGAGACGAAGAACAAAGCCTTCTTGCAATTAAACTTGCTTTTGGACTTTTATCTCCCATTGGAAGAGAAACATACGCCGCACCGTCATTTTTTTTCAGATATAACATCCCCGTAGATCCGAAAATGGAAAAGAAAAACATTTATGTCGGAGTAAATTTCGGACTAGCGATTAAACTCGGCAATGAGAAATAACAGCATTTAAAATACCCGCCCTTTTCCTAAATACGGACAAGAGGCGTGTATTTTTCAATAAAAACCTTCATTCCCGATCCCGGAAAACTTACAGTTAAAGTAGTGTCGTCTCCGCTGTTTTCGATGTTAACAATTTTTCCGTTTCCGTATTTCGGATGTTTTACAAGATCTCCCCGCGAGTATTGAGAACTGAATTTAGCACCTCCGGAAACTCTTTTCGCTGATCCTGAAACCGGAGAATACGATTCAGAATAATCCGAGTAACTGGAACTTCCTGCTGATGTATATCTTGTTCTTTCAAGAAGCTCATTATCTATTTCACTGATAAAACGGGAAGCCTGTCGGTAGACAGTCTGATGGAACTGCCTTCTTACATCTGCGCTTATAATATAAAGTCTGTCCATTGCCCTGGTTATTCCGACATATGCAAGACGTCTTTCTTCTTCTATCTGCGCATCACTGTTCAGCGAATTCGCGTGAGGAAATGTTCCTTCTTCAAGACCTGTTAAAAATACAGTATTAAACTCTAATCCTTTTGCATTATGAATGGTCATCAAAGTTACAGCTTCAGCCTGTTTGTTTTCAGGATTCTCCTCACTTGTGAGAAGAGATATTTCCTGAAGAAATTCCTCCAGGGAAGGATTATCAGTTCTTTCTTCGTATTCAATTGCGCTGTTTATGAATTCGTCAATATTCTCCAATCTGTCATGCTCTTTGCCTGTTGAATCGGTTTTGGATGACTCTTCCAAATGCTTACGGTAAGTAGAAACAGTAATTACCTTTTCAACGAAATCAGCCAGAGAAATTTTATCAGGAACCCCGACGTATAGATTGATAAGCGAATTAATTATTTCCTTAAATTGCTTCAAGCCCTTGTTGACTTTTCCGTCTATGTTGATATCTTTATCAATAATCTCCCATTCGCTCATTTGCTCGGCATAGGCTGTTTCTTTCAGCTTTTCAACAGTACGCGCACCTATTCCCCGGGGCGGATTATTTATTATTCTGTCAAGCGACGCGGTATCGCAGGGATTTACAACAAAACGAAGATATGAAACAATATCTTTAATTTCTTTTCGCTCATAAAATTTTACAGATCCGATAATTCGATAAGGAACAGCTTCATGGCGGAGAGTATCTTCCAGCAATCGCGATTGCGCGTTTGTCCTGTAAAAAACTGCAAAATTTCCGTATTGAAGATTCTCTTCGCGTTTCAAACGTCTTATGGTATTAACTACAAATTCTGCTTCACCGTACTCATTATTCGTTTCGCAATAAACAGGCATAAAACCTTCACCGCGAAACGAGTTTAGACGCTTGTCTTTTCTTGTTCTATTGTTTTTAACTACAGAATATGCAGCATCAAGAATATATGAAGTAGAACGGTAGTTCGTTTCAAGTTTAACAACTTTTGCTTCAGGATAATCTTTTTCAAAGTTGAGAATATTAGAAATATCAGCACCGCGCCATGAATATATTGACTGATCATCATCACCGACAACACAGATATTGCGGCTCTTTGCAGCCAGATACTTGGCCATCATATACTGAGCACGGTTAGTGTCCTGATACTCATCAATCATAAAATATGACCACTTGTTCTGAAGTGCTTCTATTACTTCGGGAGAGTCACGCAAGAGCTTAACTGCGTATATAAGTAAATCATTGAAATCCAGCGCATTAGCTGCGCGCAGTCTTTTATTGTATTCGTCATAGATTTCGGCATAATTAACGGCATATTCTTTCGGCAGAAACGCATAGGGATCAGCGCCCTCAATAAGCTCTGCCTTATCCTTCACTTCTGAAATTTTAGAAATGACTCTTTTAGCATATTTCTGAACATCTATATTCATCTCTCCAAGAATAGCCTTAACGATAGACTCCTGATCTGATGTGTCATAGATTGAGTAATTCGGATGAATACCTATTTGTTCACCGAATCGGCGCAGAATATAAACGCTTGCCGAGTGAAAAGTCTTAACAAAGACATCATCGCCGCTTCCGCCGATAATGGAGGATATACGCTTTTTCATTTCACCGGCGGCTTTATTCGTGAACGTTACCGCGAATATCTTATACGGAGGAACACGCTTTTCCCTTATCAAATGAGCAATTCTATGCGTAATAACTTTAGTCTTTCCGCTGCCGGCACCCGCAAAAATTAAAAGCGGTCCTTCAGTTGCAAGAACAGCTTCCTTCTGACTTTCGTTTAAAGATTCAAGAATGTCCATATTTTCCCCGTAAATCATTTTTTTTGAGCTTCAGTTCAAGTGCAAGAAAAATTCTCGTACATTCATCCGAAATTTTCTTGCACTTGGCTCCGGAAAATGAATTATTAGTTATGAAAAAATTACTTCTTTGCTTACTATTGCCTGTTTTCATTTATTCAGGCATCAAATCCCCGTCTGACTACGATCATAGTTCAGTTGAAAAAATAACAGTTGATGACGGAATTATCAGCGCAAATCTTTTTGCCAGAAAATTTTCACAGGGAGAACTTGCTTATCTTGAATTAATGGCATTCTCGAAAATTTCTAATGTTAAAGCTCAATTCGGTAATTTTGAAACAAATTTGACTCAGACAAAATGGGGATATCGATGCTTCATTCCGATTTCACCCGATGAAAAAACCGGCAAAAGAGAAATCACAGTCAGTTATAATTTCAAAGACCGCTTTTCTATTACGCATATTTTTTTTGATGTCGAAGCCAAAAAATATCAAATATTAAAAAGATCACTAGATGTCGGAAATTTTTCTAAAATTGGAGGAAAACCGGATCCTGAGCGCGACCAATTCATAAAAGACTGTCTTGCCAAAAAAACAAAGGCCTTCGCCTCAAGAGAAAATGATTTAATCGATTCTAACCTCTCGCATCCGCGAGACTCACATTATCTCACTTCAGATTTCTGGGAAAAACGCAGATATCAACGGTATAAAATCGTTAAGAGAAAACGCATCTACGAAAACAGCAAGGAAAGTATTCACCGGGGTGTTGATCTTCGCGGACCGCAGGGAACTCCTGTTTTCGCGATTGCGAGAGGCAAA
>Ga0209606_1002860_pt1 | contig 18244 bp, 15 predicted proteins | sample AD_UKC057_MetaG_FD_184412 | JGI IMG/M metagenome (GOLD analysis project Ga0209606, IMG submission 184412) | Active sludge microbial communities of municipal wastewater-treating anaerobic digesters from USA - AD_UKC057_MetaG (SPAdes) (version 2) | ecosystem: Engineered > Bioreactor > Anaerobic >...
AGCTCATTAAGGTTCTGAATATTTGCAACGATAATCATTTTAAATTGGTATTGGCCACCAGGCCTGCAAAAAAATGACATCCAAAAAAAATGACATAATCGCCATCACCGGTACTATCCTGGTTCACATCCTGTTGATAGTGTTCCTGATCTTTTTTGGCTATACGGCTCATATTCCCGACAGCGAAGAAGGCGTGACGGTGAATTTCGGAAACATCGACCTGGCAGCCGGCACTTTTGAGCCCCGGGGTGAGCCCCTGAGCCATCAACAATCTCAACCGCAATCTCCGGCCGAAAGAACACCGCTGCAATCGAACGACGAAGATCTTATCACTCAGGAGGACGAATCCATAGCCCTGGAGGCTGCCCGCAAACGCCAGGAAGAAGAAGCAGCCCGTAAACGCGAAGAAGAGCGGATACGTCAGGAACAGGAACGTAAAGCTGCCGAAATCAGAGAACAGGCTGCCCAGGCCTTCGGATCCAGTCAGAGACAACAAAACGAAAACCAGGGTTACGGACAGGAAGGCAGCGGCAACCAGGGCGATGTACAAGGCAGCACCGAATCAGCCAATATTACCGGCAGCGATTCGGGCGACGGCAACTTTTCACTCGACGGCCGCTCCGTTACGGGTGGTTTGCCCCGCCCCAGCTATTCGATTGAAGCCGAGGGGGTGGTTGTGATACGCATTACGGTGAACAGCGCCGGAACTGTCATCTCAGCCGTTATAGACCTCCAGGGCACCGACACCGACAACACTGAATTGCGCAACGCTGCTTTAACGGCAGCGAAAAAGGCAAAGTTTAATGCCATTGACGGTACACGTAACCAAACGGGTACTATCACCTATCGTTTCCAGTTAAGATAATGTCGTACTGAAATAGCGATTTCAATACCTATTTGTACCTACCTAAATTGAACCTATATGAAACTTTTATTGTTCTTGGCGCCGGGCTTCGAAGAAATAGAAGCTATTACTGTACTGGATATAGCACGCAGGGCCGGGCTTTCCATTCGTTCTGTTTCCATAAGCAACGAAAAAGCAGTAAGCGGAGCTCACCAAATCAGCCTGAATGCCGATTTGACCTTTGACGAAGTTAACTTTGATGAAGCCGAAGCCCTTATTCTGCCGGGTGGAATGCCGGGAACCAACAACCTCAACGCCCACGCAGGGCTAAAGAAGCAGTTGGTCAACTTTGCCCGGAATCCCGACAAAACCATAGCGGCCATTTGCGCAGCTCCTTTAATACTGGGAGACCTGGGCCTGCTGGACGGTAAAAAAGCCACCTGCTACCCCGGCTATGAGAGCCACCTGAGCAGGGCCAAATTGTCCAGAAAACCCGTTGTCAGAGACGGCAACATAATTACCGCCGACGGACCGGCTCACGCCATGCTGTTTGCGATCAAACTTGTTGATTATTTAGGGAATACCTTCCTGGCAGATGATATTACCAAGGGTTTGAACTACTAATTACAGCCAACGCTTCTTTTTGAAATACAACAAGATAGCTCCGGAGAACAGGACCATCATGCCCATGGAAATCCAAAAGCCTGCTGCATTGTTCAAAAATGGCATTTTTACGAAGTTCTGGCCATAAATACTTGCCACCAGTGTGGGAGGCATGAAAATCACCGATACAATGGTAAATATCTTAATGATCTTGTTCTGATCAATGTTTACCAAACCCAAAAAGGTATCCTGCAAGTAATCCAGACGCTCAAAACTAAACTTTGTGTGGTCTATCAGAGAATTGATATCCTTTACTATGATTGTAAGTTTGGCCGACAATTCCTGCGGCATGAGCTCACTCTTGAGCAGATTGGAGATAGAACGTTGTTTCTCGATGATGTTCTGACGTATGGCCAGAATTTGTTCCTGTAACTGAGTTATATCCATCAGCACATCTTCGTCGGCATCCCTGACGGTATCGCTCAACACGGTAATCTTGTCAATAATATCCTCAATAAGGTCGGCATCCCTTTCCACCCTGGTTTCGAGCAAGGCAACCATTACGTGGTAACCGCTGGGGTAGTTGCGCGGACTGGTAGTTATTTTTTTGGCAGCCTCCTGCAGCGAAGGCAATTCTTCGTCGTGTACCGTTACCAAAATATTATCTTTAAGAATGAATGAAACTGTATCGGTTTCATAATCACTCAACAAAAAGTTTGAGTTTACTACCAGCGTGTCGGAAGTTTCTATGTAACGGGAGCTCATTTCGATTTCTTCCATTTCTTCCTCTTCCTGGATGTAAATTTTCAGGAAATTTTCCAATTGACTTTCGACTTCTTCGTCCACATTGTTTAAGTCTATCCAGAGAAACTTTTCAATGGGAGTCTGCTTGAGAAAATCGAGGCTGCGGCTTACTTTGATTCTTCCGTTTTCGTGGTAAAAAAGTTTTATTTCGGCCATATCTCTTAATTTTATCCGATGCCCGCACCGGAAGGTGAATTACTGTAATAAAAATCGCTTACCAGCCCGGTCAGGTATTCAAATTGCTTGACACTGAGCTGCTCGGGCCGTTTGTCGAAAATTGCTTCAGCATAAAAAGGGGCTTCTTTTCCCAGCAAAGGTTTCAACGAATTGCGCAAGGTTTTTCTGCGCTGATTGAAAGCCGTTTTAACCACTTTTCTAAATAAATTTTCGTCACAAGCCAGGCTCTGGTTGCTGTTACGTTTCAAACGGATAACAGCCGATTGCACCTTTGGCGGAGGTTCAAAAACCTTTTCGCTTACAGTAAATAAATAGTCTATATCGTAATACGCCTGAAGAAAGACACTCAGAATACCGTAGCTTTTCCTGCCGGCCGGAGAACAAATGCGCTCGGCCACTTCTTTTTGAAACATGCCCACGCAGTACAGCACCTGATCCCTGTTTTCGAGTACCTTGAATAAAATTTGCGAAGATATGTTGTAAGGATAATTGCCAATAAGACAAAAAGCTATGCCCTGGTAAAGCCTCTTTAGGTCCGTTTTAAGGAAATCTTCAGCCAAAATACGGCCATCAGCCAATTCGGGGAAATGCTCATAGAGATAGGCAATAGAATCCCTGTCGATTTCCACCACCTTGAGGTCATGGCCTTTTTCCAGTAAAAATTTAGTTAATACACCAGTACCCGGACCTACTTCGAGTACGGGCATGCCCTTGCAATCATCCAACGTAGCTGCGATACGAAGGGCAACAGACAGGTCCCTGAGGAAATGCTGTCCCAGTGCTTTCTTTGGTCTTACAATCGTCATCCACAGCTTTAAGGAAAAAATGAAACATAAACCGGAGCAACAGCAAACCGATCCTTTATTTTACGGTTGATGTAATTTTGTCACCAGAGAATGAAATCAGGCAACAAAATATACGTATTTTTGCCGCGGTCACAAAAATAAGCATTTTTATTGAATTGTAGTACGATGGATAGAATAAAAAAGCTCCTGAAATGGATAGTCCCTTTATTACTGGGAGTTTTGCTTTTTGCCTGGATATATAAACGCATGGACTGGATCTCCATTAAAGAGATTTTTCAACTTGGCCTGCGTTACGAATGGATGTTGGCCTTTTTGCTCATTTTTGTGAGCGGCATGGTGGCGAGGGGATTGCGCTGGCAACAATTACTGGAGCCGGTTTGCCCCCAAGCAGATACTACATCGACTACACTGGCCGTTTTTGTTGCTTATGCTGCCAACCTGATCTTTCCGAGAATCGGCGAAGTAGCCCGTTGCGGCCTGCTGAAACAATACAAACAGCTTTCTTTTACCAAAGCTTTGGGCACAGTACTGGCCGAACGCATTATCGACCTGATCTGCCTGCTGATTATGGTTGTCGTGGTAGTGGTATTTCAACTGGATGTGTTCAGGCAATTTTTTACCGAATATCCCGACAAAGCCAGTGGTCTGATGAAAGTCCTGTTTTCCTGGCAATTATGGGCATTGCTGTTGGGCTTGTTGCTGGCTCTTATCTTGCTTTGGAGGCGTTTACGCCATTTCCCCGTATTTAATAAACTGAACGAGGGATTCAAAAAAATTTGGCAGGGAATGAAAAGCATAAAAGCTCTCAAGCGTCCCTGGTTGTTCGTTTTTTGGAGTTTTTTTATTTGGCTCTCGTATTTTGCCACCTTCTACATAGGTCAATATTTCTTTAACATTCCTTTCGGCCTGAGTGTAATTGCCATGTTTACGGCACATATTATGGGCAGTTTAGGTATGGTGGCTCCTGTGCAGGGAGGGCTAGGTGCCTGGCATTTTATGGTGATATACACCATGGTGTTGTACGGAATCAATGAAACAGCCGCCGGCGCCTTTGCGCTGACCGTGCATGGCCTCAACACCGCGCTCACTTTGTTCTTCGGTTTCGTAGCTTATCTCTGGTTATGGCTGGAAAACAAAAAGAGCAAAGTGGAAAAATAACGACTAGCGGCAGTAATTGTACTGTCCCGAAAACGACGCTTTAAAACAGAGCGGCTACAAACTGATAAATCAAATAAAGGGAAACCACCAACTTGGACACGGTTCCTAATAAAAAACCAAGGAACGAACCCAAGCCGGCTTTGAGAGCAGCCCCCGACTGCTTACCTGCCAATAATTCTCCTACAACGGCACCAACGACAGGGCCAAGTATCAAGCCGTAAGGCGGGAAGAAAAACATGCCGGCTACTACTCCGATACTACAACCCCAGATTCCTTGTTTGCTGCCTCCAAAACGTTTAGCTCCCAGTATGGGGGTCAAATAATCGAATACTTGTACCAAAACCACCAACGCAGCCCAGAAAACAAGTTGCTTTCCACTGAACTGCACCCGGCTGGTAAGGTGTAACAATATGATTCCCAAATAACTCAGTGGCGATGCCGGAAGTATGGGCAATATAACACCGGCCAGGCCGGCCAGCATACAAATACTTCCCAACACAATAAGCAATATATCCATACTTTTTAACCTGAGAGATTGTAAACGAAGCCCAAAAATAAAACAGCCTATTTGATATTCCCAAATAATTTACGTTTATTTGCGATTGCTTTCAATGAGTCCTTTGAAAGCAGTAAGATTTACAACTATGGACATATCCGACACCGACAAGCTGCAGGAGAGTGCAGGCTTGGAACCGACACCTGAAAAAGTTGACCAAAGCAAACAAGCAACTACAAACGACACTCAAGACCTGCCCGCAGAAGAAAAGACAAGCCCGGAAGAGGCTGCTACGGCCCAACCCGTGGAAGTTGATAACGCCGCTCAGGAAGTAAAAACGCCAAAGGCTAAAACTCCCAAAGCCAAGTCCAAGACTGAGGCAGAAGCCGAAGTTGTGGCCGAAACCGAAGTTGAAGCAAAAGCCGAGGCAAAGGTTGAGGCTGAGGCAGCCAGCATCGAGGCGGAAGCAGAAACCAAGGTCGAAGCCGAAGTTGAAGCTGAAGCTAAGGTCGAAACTGAAGCCGAGGCAAAGGTTGAGGCTGAGGCAGCCAGCATTGAGGCGGAAGCAGAAACCAAGGTCGAAGCTGAAGTTGTGGCCGAAACCGAACTTGAAGCAAAAGCCGAGACAAAGGTTGAAGCTGAGGTAGCCAGCATCGAAGCGGAAACAAAAATAGAAACTAAAACTGAAACCAAAGTCGAAGCAAAAGCTCCGAAAGAAGAAGAAGAAGAAGCTCCGAAAGAAGAAGCTCCGGCCAAAACCGAAACTGCCCCCGGAGCCGCTTCCCTTATCGACCATTCCGTCATCAGAAATTTAATAGACCAGCTCAGAGAACTCATACAAAAAGAAAGTATCGACGTAAAGAGCAGGATAGAGAACATAAAACAATCCTTTTACAAACAACATAAGCTGGATATTGAGGCCTCCAGGAATGCCTTTATCAAGGCCGGCGGCGATCCTGCCGATTTCGTTCCGAGCGAAGTCAATGCCATCGAGGCCGAGTTCAAAGAACTGATGAATCAGTGGCGCGAAAAACGTATCAAATTAACGGCCGACCTTGAAAAACAGAAAAAAGACAACCTGATCAAGAAAAATCAGCTCATCGAAGTGATCAAGGCCCTTACCGACAGCTCCGACGATATTCGCCAGAAAATCCCCGAATTCCGGAAACTCCAGCAAGAATGGAAGAATATCGGGCAAGTTCCCGCCGAAGACGTAAACGAACTCTGGAAAAATTATCAATTCGAAGTTGAACGTTTTTACGACCAAATCAAGATCACCAACGAATTCCGCGATTACGATTTCAAAAAGAACCTCGAAATTAAAACCGAACTCTGCGAGATAGCCGAACGGTTAAAAGAAGACAGCGACGTAGTCAAAGCATTCAAACGCCTGCAGAAACTGCACGAAGAATGGCGCGAAACCGGCCCTGTCGCAAAAGAATTGCGCGAAGAACTCTGGCAACGCTTCAAGGACGCTTCTACCGAGATCAACAAAAAATACCAGGCCTTTTTCGAAAGGCTCAAAGAGATAGAAAACGAAAACCTGGCTCAGAAAACTGCCATTTGCGAAAGCTTGGAAGCCATCGATTACAGCAAATTGAAAAGCTTCCGCGACTGGGACCGCAAAACCACCGAAGTCATTGAATGGCAGGAACGCTGGAAAACCATAGGTTTTGCTCCCAAAAAAGCCAACGCCAAGGTCTTCGAACGTTTCCGCACTGCCTGCGACCTGTTTTTCCAGACCAAAAGCAACTACTACAAATCGGTTAAAGAATCACTCAGCCAAAACCTGGAACTGAAGAGAGAACTCTGCGAAAAAGCCGAAAGCCTCAAAGACAGCACCGACTGGAATGCCACCTCGAACCAACTGATTCAGATTCAGAAAGAATGGAAGACCATAGGTCCGGTACCCAGAAAACATTCCGATGCTTTGTGGAAACGCTTCATCTCGGCTTGCGATTATTTCTTTGAACAAAAAGAAAAAAACACCTCCAGTCAGCGCAGCGTGGAATACCAAAATCTGGCAGCTAAAAAGGAACTGATTGCCCAGGTAAAAGCTTTGGCCGAATCGGAAGAAAGCACCGACAAGGAAAACGAAGAAACCTTGCGCACGATCAGGGAATTAAACGCCAAGTGGAATGCCATCGGTTTTGTGCCTTTCAGGGAAAAAGACAAAATCTACAAACAATGGCGCAACGCCATGGACAGCCTGATGAGCCATTTCAACATAGACAAGGCCAGCCGGCGCCTGAGCAGCTTCCAAAGCAATTTGGAAGACATCAAAGGCAAAGGGCCATCCAAGGTGCTGCACGAACGCGAACGCCTGATGCGTCAGTTCGAATCGATCACCAACGAAATCAAGACTTGCGAAAACAACATCGGGTTTTTCAACACCACCAAAGCTTCCACGGGTTCTGCCCTGCTCAAGGAAATGAACCGTAATATTGAAAAACTCAGGGAAGAGCGCGACCTTATCTACAAAAAGATACAGATCATCGACGGCGAACTGCAGGCCTAAAACTTCTCAATAGTTCAAACATTTATAGCCCGGCGACGAAAGTCACCGGGCTATAAATTTAAAACAGACACCAAGGACTTACTGTAAGAATCGGCCCTATCAATAGATTTTCAGCACTAAAGGTGCCGGCAGATCCTGAATATCGGGCAGTCTGATCTCCAAACCTGTTTTACCGAAATTGTAAGTAACAGACTCGGCGCCCAGCAGATCGACCTTATCAAATTTCGTCTCAAAATAGGGGCTGTCGGCAGCCAGCGACTTGATCAGAATACGCTGCTTGGGAGCGGGTTTCTCCATTATTACAGCATAAAGCGACTCCCCTTTGCGGGTAAAACGAATATCGTCTGCGGTGTAAGGCCCGCCCCTACCCTCGTTAAAGCCTTGAGCATTAATAGGATTGGCCTGTTCAGCTTTGGGGCCTTCGCCGTATATATGCCAAGGACGGGTTTCGTAAATGCACTCGCTGTTGATATCCATCCATTGAGCGATGTCTTCTACAATTTTCAAGGCTTTATCGTCTATGGAGCCGTCTCCGCGAAGAGGAATACTAAGCAACATATTTCCGTTTTTACTCACTATGTCCACCAAAAGCTGCACCACAGTTTTGGCCGATTTATAGCCGTTTCTGTTGTAGATGCCCCGTTCGTAATGCCAGCCTCCGATGCAAGTACAAGATTGCCAGGGCAGTTCCTGAATTTGATCGGGAGCTCCCCGCTCGACGTCCCATACCATGCAGGCTTTTTGTTCCTCGGTGAGCACTTTACCAAACAAAACGGCCTCAAGCTTGCCCTCGTTTAGCCGCATATTTGAATTATAGTAATGCGCGGCCACCTCCAATCCCACATTGCTGACCGGCCACAAGGGCAAACCGGTGTCGTCGAAATAAATTAAGTCGGGCCGGATCTGATTGATCATGTCCACCGTGCGATTGTAGAAATTCAGGCAATACTCCTCCGAAGGCGCCAAAGCGCCGTTGCCCCAATGCCATTGATTGTGGATGCTGCCTATGTTTTCCGACTCTTCGCTCAGTTCGTGGTTTTGCGCATATAAGTCCTGAGGATCCAGGCCTTGCCACCATTTTCCCTTGCCGTCTTTTTTGGTCAGCTTGCCGTCGTAAGGAACACCGGCCATCGGCCCTTCCTTGTCGGACAACTGAGCTCCTTCATACCATCGCCAGGCGTGGGCCGAATGAATGCTCACGCCGAAAGGCAGACCATTGTTTCTGGCCGCTTGGGCCCAACCCGCCAAAATGTCTTTTTGAGGACCTACAGCCACAGAATTCCAGGGCTGGTATTTACTGTTCCACAAATCGAGATTGTCGTGGTGATTGCCCAAGGCAAAAAAGTACTTAGCCCCGGCGCGCTTGTATAAAGCAAGCAATTCCTCGGGGTTCCAGTTTTCGGCCTTCCACTGGTTGATCACATCTTTGAATCCCACTTCGGAGGGATGTCCGTAGTGTTCCACATGATACCTGTATTGCCAGTGACCCTGGTAATACATGTTCCTGGCGTACCAGTCGCCGGCTTCCGGCTGACACTGAGGTCCCCAATGCGCCCAGATACCGAATTTGGCATCTCTGAACCATTGCGGCACTTCGTACTGGCTCAACGATTCCCAAGTGGGCTCAAACCGGCCTGTCTCCATTTTTTCTTTGGGTGTGCAAGAAAAAAGAAACAAAAAAGGCGTTAGCAACAGACTGATTTTTAAGTAGTTTTTCATTTTGGTCATAGTTTAACTGGTTATTACGAATTAGTTCATGTAAGAGTTCTATGATACTCTCCGGTTTTTCAATCCGCTAATTTACATAAATAATTCGACTGTACCAGGACGGACGACACAGGTGCCGGTAGCTGAATCTGAACTTTGTGCTTCGACGCCGGCCAACAATTTGCGAATACAACGCACGCACCGGTAGCTGTTGATCCGACTGTCGCCTTTAACAACAGGAAGATACGCAATCATCCTTGTGCGCAACAGTCGGCTGCACGAAGTATGCAAGATTTGGCGAGGTTTTTTAATTATTCCAATCGGTCACCAATTCTATGAATTCTTTTCTGTAGCCGTTTGGATCGAAAGATTTGGCATCTTTTCCTAAATCCAATACCATTTGTTTGGTGAGCGTTCCTTTATATTCGGACTGTTTCATCAACAAGCCTAAGCCGGCCACCGATGCGGCAAATCTCATATTTTCGGACGAAAATCTTATCTCCTTTGGAGTCGTATTGATCTCGTGAGCGATAAGTCTGCTTTGAGTTTCGTTCGGTTTTTTATACCTGAAATCGAATTGAGCGTATTTTTCCGTATCGGGTACATCGAGCAATACAAGCTCATACAATGCCGTTATTGTCTGCGACGAACCGATCTCACCGGCATCGGTCGTATCGTTTTCAAAGTCTTCATCGTTTAATTTCCGGTTTTCGTATCCAATCAACCTGTAGGAGTCGACCATGGTTGGATTGAAGGTGATCTGTATCTTAGAATCTTTGGCTACGGTGTAAAATTTTAAAATTTCATGAGTGAACACTTTCTCGATTTGTTTGGCATTATCAATGTATTCGTAATTGCCGTTGCCTTTGTTGGCGATTTGCTCCATCATATGGTCGTTGAGGTTGCCTCCTCCTACCCCAAGAACGGTCAGGTATATCCCACTTTCGCGTTTTTCTTCGATTAATTCAATCAATTCTTCCGTCGACGAAGGCCCGACATTAAAGTCGCCGTCGCTACCCAAAATCACCCTGTTGTTGCCGTTCTGAATAAAATTCTTTTCGGCTATTTCGTAAGCGGTTATGATGCCGGCCGCTCCCGCGGTAGAACCTCCCGCACCCAATTTATCGATGGCCGATTTAATCTTCCGTTTTTCGTGTCCATAGGTTGATTTCAGTAAAACAGCCGCTTGACCGGCGTAGGTAACAATGGCAATTTTGTCCTGGTCTCTTAAATTATCAACCAGGGTTTTAAAACCGGTTTTTAATATTCCCAATTTGTCGGGAGAATCCATCGATCCCGAAACGTCAATTAAAAACACGTAATTGGAATTGGGCAACTTATCGGCCGGTATAGTCATTCCTTTCATACCCAGCCTCAGCAAGTGATGCTCCGTATTCCAGGGACAAGTGGAAATTTCGGATTCCAAAGAAACATTTTCGCCCGAGGCCGGCTCCTTATAATCGAAAGTGAAATAATTGATAAACTCCTCTATCCTCACCGATTCCTTGGGCGGAGTCTGCCCCAAATGAAGAAACCTTCTCATATTGGCATAAGAACCGCCATCGGCATCCACCGAAAAAGTTGAAACCGGATACTCCGACACTTTAATAAAGGGATTCTCCTCATAGTCTTTGTACTTTTCGTTGTAAGTATCCGACGACGGAATATCCGTCAAAGACTCAAAGTAGTATCCATTAAAGTCTGTATTACAAGCATTTAAAAATGCTATAACTAAGAAATAAAATGAGGTTTTTAGTAGAGTTTTCATTGTATTATCCGTTTTAGTTTTTATTCTCGCTTAGTATAGATGAAAAAAGTGGCGATTTGTTACTTGAGCTTGGGCGTAAAAACGGAAAATGAATGAAAGTTTTTTTATTTTTGTAAAGCCTCAACGTAAATACAAATAATAAACAGACGCTTTATGAGAAAAATACTATTGATTGCGGCAATTGCCGTTATGACGGGCAGTTCTGCCATGTCGCAGGAGTTGACCAATTTCAATTTCAGGGGTCGCCAGCGGGTGGTTTCACCCCAAGTGGATGGCGATAAGGTGACATTCAGGCTGAGTGCCAACCATGCAAATGCGGTGAATCTTACGGGTAATTGGCTGCGTGGCGGTGTTCCATTGCAGAAGGGAACAGACGGCATCTGGTCGGTTACCGTCGATGCCCCTTCGCCTGAAATCTATACTTATAACTTCGTGGTGGACGGCGTATCGATCAATGATCCGCATAACTTCATGGTGCAGCGTGACGGTACCCGTTATCTGAACATGCTGTTTGTGTCGGGCGAACGGAGTGAAAACTATTTCGAAGCCAATCGGCGCGGAACCGTAGCGTACAAATGGTATGACAGCGAGATTCTTAAAATGAACCGCCGTCTTACCGTTTACACCCCTTACGGTTACGAAAAGAACAGCAGAACGAAATATCCGGTTCTCTATCTGCTGCACGGCGCCGGCGGTGACGAAGAGGCATGGACATCCATGGGACGCGCCGCACAAATTCTTGACAATCTTATCGAGAAAGGACTTGCCGAGCCGATGATTGTGGTAATGCCCAACGGTAACCCCAACCAGCAGGCAGCCCAGACATTGGGACTTCCCACAAGCAACCTGAATTTCCGCGATCCTGCGCTCCAGAACGCATACGTAAAAAGCCTTTGCGAGGAGATTGTACCTTTCATCGAGAAAGAATATCGCGTATTGGCAAAGCCCGAATCACGCGCCATTGCAGGCCTTTCAATGGGCGGCGGCCACACCATCACAGCAACCAACCTCTATCCCGACATGTTCGACTGGATATGCCCGCTCTCCGCAGCCGGCAACTCCACCGCCGAGCAGATCAACGCTCTCAAAAAAACCGGAGTCAGGCTCTATTTCCTGGCCTGCGGTACCGACGACTTCCTATGGGAAGGCTCGGTCACCCTCGACAAAACACTGACCGAATGCGGTCTTGACCACGTCTTCTTCAAGTCTGACGGCGGCCACGTCTGGGCCAACTGGAGATACTACCTGAACAGTTTTGCACCTCTGCTTTTCAAGCAAGAGTAAAAGTATTCTGCGATTTTTAGGATACTAGCTACATGAGGATAGGTTTCAAGTGTTCCATTAGCTGTATGGTTAATTTTCAGGTTCTGCACGATCAAAAACATCTAAGTAGTTAATAAGAAAAACATCTTTTAACTGTTCGGGGTTTTTAAACATTTCAATATTTATCTTTTTATCTCCAAATGGATTTTGACAGCCTTCTGGTTTTCCGGGGAATTTGTTTCTTAATGTTGCGATAAATGGATTTTTTAAAATTTCAAGTTCACTTGGATTACAACTGATTTTTCCTTCTTTCTTCAGTCTCTTAAGCAAGCGTAATAAATCAAATTCAATATTGTGACGATAACAAAAATATAAATACCAAGAAAGTTCAAATGAAGAGTTCTTAAGAATTGACTTTTCAATCTCAATAAGAAAAACATCTAACAAATAGCTTTCATCTAAAAGCCACTTATTATCTTCATCGAGAATAAGACATTCAATAATAGCTAATACTTTACCCAAGCTCTTCGATGATTCGTTTTTAAGAAGCATCAAAAGGCTTATTGTCTTCATTATATTTTTCTTCTTGACTTTTGAATAATTGTGAGCATCATCAGGTATGTTTGGGTTAGCGAACTCAACTAAAAGTCGTTCTTTAATTGCCTTTTTTTTATTGTTATCAATTAATTCACCAAGAAATTTCTCTAAAAGACTTGTCCCTGAGTGTTCTCTGTGAATTTCCAATGCTTTAAGAAGTGTATATTCAAACTTTTTGAAAGGAATTTTTTCTGCAGGAATTTTTCTTAACGAAAAAATGTCGTATTTAATGGAATGTGGTCGATAAAGACCTTCTGGCAACGAAACTGTTTTTGTTTTTGCTTCATTAACCTGTAAATTATATTCATTCAAAGCATCAATAATTATTCTGATAATTATATCGCTTTCTTCTTGTGAATTACATAATATACGGTAATCGTCTTTAAAGCGTGTTGCTAAAAAATCAATACCTTTTCCTTTTATCTTTTGTGTTATGAATGTGTCTCTTTCAGACAGTATTATTTCAACAATTAAGTCACTTAGGAGAGGACCAACAGGTATTCCATTAGTTCGCTTATCATTTGAATACTGAATTAATTTGTCTATTCTTGAACCTGTGTAGCTGAAATTTGAATCTGCTAATGCTTTATATCTGTCACCACACCAGGCCCATGCAATTGTATGCGTGTATACTGAATTGTAGAAATTAGTTATATCAATCTTTGTGAGCTGTTTGTATTTGTAAGCTTCGGCAACTAAATCTTTTTCTGCCATTTCAAGGAATTCATAAATCATTCGACCTGAACGGAGTTTTCCCTGCTTGTTTATAGTCAAGGCTATCGGAAAACTGTATGAATAAATTTCGTTATCGGGATTAAAAAGAATTGATAAAAGTTTATCCCAATCATTTATTAATTCCCAAACAATATCGTGGTATCTGTGTGGGTGAATTATCCCAAATACTCTTTGAATTAATCCTGTTTTCGGGAATGATATTGTTGCCAATTTTTCAGATTGCCAATTTTTGTCTGTATAGTCTTTCTTCTCAAATTTTTCTTGTTGCAATTCAAAATCACTTATTTTAAAGCACGGTGGTAATACATAAGGTTCTGGATAATAGCCTTCTTCAAGAATCCAATCTTCAACTTTCTTTTTCCCTTCTGTAGTTGAAGTGAGTTCTTTAATTAGTCTTTCAGTTTCCTGTCTATGTCTTTGAGGTAAATTCATTGTCAATATGTTGTTTCTGTCTTCTTGTTATAGCCCATAACGTTGACGTATCTGCAAAGTAGGCTATTGATAGCTTCAACCAGTGGTATAATTTTTGGCAGAGTATTACAGTTCCAAATAATCGCCATAGCTAACCCATCGTCACGCAGTACGTTGGCAAAGTTCCATATTTTTAACATGATTGCTGAGTCTGTCATGTTTACTTATTCCTGTTTAAAATACTTATTGTCAGTTGCTTCACTATTCCAGCTTCTTCGGGCTTACTGGTGGCAATAAACAACGTAAGAGCTGCGAGTGCTGCATTGTCAATGATGGATGTGCCATCCGGTTTTAGCAATGCCTTGTTTTGTTCCATAAAATAGAGGAAACATGCGGCGGCAATACGTTTGTTACCATCTACAAACGAATGGTTTTTGGTGATAAAATACAACAGGTTGGCAGCTTTCTCCTCGATGGAGGGATAAAGTTCAGTATCTCCAAAGCATTGTTTTATCTGGTTTACCGAACTATGAAAGCTTTCATCCTTGGGCTTTGCAAACAGCTCTGAATCAATTTCGGAATACATGACTTGAATCATGTTCAGGTATTCTTCTACCGACGGATAAATGGTTTGTTGTTGCGTTATCCCTTTCTTGTCGAGCAACTCGTGGTCGTAATCGTCGAGGAGTGAAAGACCTTTGGCAAACACTTTAAGCATTTCAAATTCTTCGGCGGTTGTCTGCTCATCCATGGCACGATTGAGAATTCGGATACCTGTTTTGAGGTATTCTACTTCCTGCTGCTTTTGTTCCAAACGTTTTTCGTTAACGGCATAACCCTCCACCAGATAATCTTTAAGCCGTTGGGTTGCCCATTGGCGAAACTGAGTACCTCGTTGCGATTTAACGCGATAACCTACGGAGATGATGACATCGAGGTTGTAGAATTCAGTTTCAGAAACCTGTTTTTTGCCTTTTATGGCTCCATGTTGAGTGGTATGTGCAATTTTTGCACATACCACACTTTTGTCTAATTCGTTCTCTTTAAATATATTGCTTAAATGGCGTGAAATAACTGTTCTGTCACGACCAAACAATTCTGACATTTGAGACCGGCTAAGCCAAACGGTATCAGCGTCCATTTGAACCTGCAGTTCAATTTGGTTGTCGGCAGTTTTGAATATCTCTATTTTATTTTTCATACGTGAATTTTTAATGACAACACTTCTCCCCGGCAATGACCGCTAACGATCCGCGGTATGCACCTTAGGGGATTTCGGAGCAGTTTCCTGTCCTTCGACACGAAAGTTTGAGTGGCTAAAATGCCTAAATACCCACTGAAACCCTTATGGCATATACACTTTATTGGCGTTTCGTTGTTTATTTTTCTCGCCATTACTCTTTCATTTTTGCTGCATCATTTCTGTCTGCCGTACATTGGGGTAGGCAAGCTCTTTTGCAGGTTTTGGTCTTAGCGTTGGCTGGTGCGACCTGCAAATGTGTTTGACTACGAAGCGTGGGCTATGTTGTTTTATAGTTTTCTACAAATGTTTCAAATAAGCTTTCCATGGCTTCATAGTTTTTTCTTTTCGATAGAGTTGTAACGTCAAAAGTCAGCAAATGTTCAATGTCTTTTTGAGAGAGATAATTTCCATGTATCAGGATTTCTCTAATCTGGTCTAAGTCACCGTAATATTGTCGTTTGTCGGGGTCATGGTTTTCTATTAAAAATTTTGCAAGGCATTCTTCAATGATTGGTTTTGAGTGATTTTGAATATCATCAACTGCTCTTAAAACATCATCAATCTTTCTGTCGATAATGCTTTTGTCATTGAACAATATTTTACCGTTGCTATGTGAGGAATTATTACGGTCGTCAACACTTTTTTTGTAAGTGCCAATTTTTGAATTGTCGCAACCAAGTAGTTTGAAGAATTTGAAAAAAGGTGCTTCGTTTGATTTTACAAAAGCAAATGGCGTTACAGCGTTCATAAAATCACTCTCCATGTCGTTGCTTAATCCAACCATTGCTTTCTCAAAGTCTGATTTTCTGTTTTCTTTAATTTGCCAGACCTCGAAATAAACAAAGCTCATGTAAAGCATGTGGTAAGCAATAAAGGCAAAGGGATATTTCGCATTATTGTAATTACTCTCAAAACTTTCCCAAAGGAAATTTATATAATCTTGCTCGTCTCTGGTTTTATAAGAGTTCGGCAGATATTCCAGTATGTCAATTGCATTTGCCATTATGCTTCCCATAGTTTGTTGATTTCGTCTTTTATTTTTTGCTCGTATATATTTATTAGCTCTTTAGTAGCATTGACCATTTGCTGCTCTTTTTCAATTTGGGATACAATGGCTTTCTGCTCGAATACAGGTGGAAGAGGAATTCTTAATGCATTAACGTCCGATTGATTAATACTTGGATAAGAGCCTTTACCCATTCTGTTATACATTTGTCCTAAAACGAATTCATTAAAAAAGCAATAATATAGAAACCTCGGGTTAATAACCGATTTAGCAGTAATAACAGCAAAACCAGTAGAAGCAAGACATTTATCCGGAAGAGCATCTATAAAGCCAAATGCTTTCAAATTAGGTCTAACGGTTGATAACAATATATCTCCAATTGCAATTACTCTGCGTGCTCTACTTGGAGCATCTTTAGTCGAAATTATATTATCAAATGAAATAATTCCAGTTTCATTTTCGACACTTGAAATATCAACATAACAAAATTCCGTGTCTCCAAAAGCTTCAACTGGATCAACAGATTTATCATTTACATCTGCAATCTTCACCAACTCCACCATTTCCCAATCGGGTTTTATATCAATTTGGGGTTTATAGTTTTCGACTACCTGCTTAGCCCCGGCTATGATTTTTTCGTATTGCTCTATTTTGGATACAATTTCTTGCTGAATTGATAGAGGAGGAAGTGGAATTTTAATGTTGAAAATATCAGTTAATCTAAGTGAAGGATAATTTTGGTTTTCAGTAAGTGTTTTAGCATCAATTAAACAGAGCATATAGAATAAATACTTTGGAACAGCAACTGCTTCATTTGCATAAATTGTAGCTAAATGACTTGAAACATACCCATCCACTGCCATCATTACTCTATGGTTCAAAAAAACTGACGCACCACTTTTGGGAAAAAGAATGGTTCCTTTTTTAAAAATTCTGAGATTTAGTTCTTTAATGGCTTTTTCATTAACGTAATCATTTGAAATTGCTAAATCATGACTAATATGCACTTTCCCGACATCAGAGGTTCTAAAAAATGGCATAGTTCCGTTATCAAAATACTCATCTCCTTGAGGTGCTGAATTACCTGCACTAATATTTGCAATATCGCCTAAACAAACCCATTCAAACCTTTTATTTCGTAATACCAAATTTACCCGGTATCTCTCTCCGCTTAAATTATAGTCTCCGTTTTCAGTTATTCTGTTTTTTTCAACTGCTATCGAGTTTAAAGGCAAGTGTTCAAAATCAAATTGCGAAAAATCATCATTACGTATGGCTGTAATGTATTGCTTAATAAAATTCGTAGCATCGGGCAAATCGCTTGTGGAAAGTTCTTTCCGCTGTGCTCCCAAACTGTAGCCATCGTTCTCGATTTTTACGAAAAGAATTTTGTCGGTTTTCTTAGCAAGGGTTTTGTCTAATAAAAGAATGGAGGTTTTTACTCCGCTATAAGGTTGGAAAATACCGGCAGGCAAACTTACCACTCCGTAAAGAAAGTTATTTTCAATCAGCAATTTCCGCAATGCTTTGTAAGCCGTGGCACTCTGGAAAATAATGCCTTCGGGAACAATCACGGCTGCACGTCCGGTGGTGGGGTTAATATGTTCCATAATGTAATCCACAAACAGCACCTCGCTACGGTTTGCCTGCATGGCAAATTTCTTATGCGGACGAATACCTCCTTTGGGTGTCATAAACGGCGGATTCGCCATGATAATGTCGAAGGTGTCGCCCCAACGGTCGGTATAGGTCAGGGTATCATATTCATATATTTTTGGGGTAGTAAAGCCATGCAAATACATATTTACCAAACTCAAACGCACCATTTCGGAAGAAATATCGTAACCAACAAAGTTGTTGATTAGCTTTTTCCGTTCATCTGGCGTGAGCAAATCGCCTTTATTCTTTTTGGTGTTTTGGTTGAGAATGTGTTTGTATGAAGAAATTAAAAAGCCGGCAGTACCGCAGGCAGGGTCGCAAATGCTTTCATCTTTTTTAGGCTGCATAATGGCAACCATAAAATCAATAATATGTCGTGGTGTACGAAATTGCCCTGCATCACCCTGACTACCGAGAACGGATAAAAGATATTCAAAAGCATCACCCAA
>Ga0209606_1002864_pt1 | contig 18230 bp, 13 predicted proteins | sample AD_UKC057_MetaG_FD_184412 | JGI IMG/M metagenome (GOLD analysis project Ga0209606, IMG submission 184412) | Active sludge microbial communities of municipal wastewater-treating anaerobic digesters from USA - AD_UKC057_MetaG (SPAdes) (version 2) | ecosystem: Engineered > Bioreactor > Anaerobic >...
ATAAAAAATACCGTCTTGCTGTTCTGAAATTATTACAACTTGCTGTTGACAACTAGTTTTGCTTTTAGTATACTTCAAAATGCTGTTACACCGGTACGACTCTTGGGAGCATAGCTCAGCTGGGGGAGCACCTGCCTTACAAGCAGGGGGTCATAGGTTCGAGCCCTATTGTTCCCACCAAGAACGCTGGTGTAGCTCAGCTGGTAGAGCAGCTGATTTGTAATCAGCAGGTCGGGGGTTCGATTCCGTCCACCAGCTCCAAAAAACCACAGTAATGTGGTTTTTTATTACTTTTAAAATGTTAAATTTAATTTCTCACTGACTTAGATTACAAAAAGATATCACATTAATATTACTTCATATCCCTCATCAACATACCTATTTATTGAAGGATGCCCTTTCAATTCTAAAAGCAATGTTAGTCCTAGAGCTTTGTTGTCCTCATATGCTCCCAGTGTTTTAGAACAGGCTTCGCATACTCCATCAATAATGCCTTCCTCCAGGCACTTCTTATACAATGGATTAGATTTGTCAGATAATATTTTTGGCAATCTGACTGCTTCTCCCTCAAATACTATTTTTACTTCCTTACCTTTTTGTTTCATTTCCAGCGCATTAAGAAGGATATGTATAAAACACATCTCATTTCCTCTAAATGCGAAAAAAACTGTTTTTTTCATACTTACCTCCAAAATTTATATACTAACATTATACAACAGAATTAGTCATTACCCATCATAAGATTTGCATCATTATAAATTTCCTTAAGCCTGCCATAACTTATTGAGTTGGCAGTATCTCTCACCGTATAGTCTGCATCATTAACCCTTATGCATCCGTTCTTATCCATAAAAAATGATATATCCCCCACAACCACGTAGAATGCAGAACCAAAATCCAGTTCCTCGTCTGTTAATTCAGTTTTCATATTGTAATAACCGTCATAAAGCTCCTTTACAATTACATCATCCTCCGTAAAGAGGGCATAACTGGAGAAACCATAATATATGGCTGCCTGCATATTTTCATAATCTATCTTCTTTGGCAAATATACCGTACCCTTCTCCATATATGAGTGTTTAGCTGTTGTAGATAAAAAAATGATCTTGTCATTTTTAACTGTGAACACATACTCTATGCCATCATATTCAGTAAGAGTAAGTTTGTTATCGACATTAGTATATGTCCCGGTTATTATCCTACTGGATAATAAATGGAAAAAGGTAAATGTCCCATCATTGTAAAACCTTATTCTGGACATATCATTTTCGTTTTCATATTCGCCTATGCATATATCATATGACTCTATATCACATGAACATAATGTAAACATCATTGTCAATACCAGTAAGATGCATAACAACTTCTTCATGAAACACCTCTATAATTACAGTATATCTACCACAGACACGTTTATACTATAATTTGAAGCCAGTCTTGTCAACAAACCTGTTTGCTAACATTCTGACAAAATGATAAAATCAAAAACCAAAGGTAGGATAAATGAGAACAAATTTCCAAGTCCTTATAAAGCCGGCATCTTCACTATGCAATATGCGTTGCAGCTACTGCTTTTATGAGGATGTAAGCAATAATAGGGGTATAAAATCATATGGTATTATGCATTCGGATACCTCTCATGCTATTATCGACCGGGCGATCCAGGCATGCCCGTCTGGCGAGATAGGTTTTTCTTTTCAAGGCGGAGAGCCCACTTTAGCAAAAATAGACTTCTTTGAAGATTTCACCGATTATGCAAAAAAAATAAAACCTGTTAACCTTAAATATACATATTCAATACAGACCAACGGTCTGAATATAGATGACTCATGGTGTAACTTCTTTAAAAAGCATGATTTCCTTGTTGGAATTTCACTTGATGGTTTGAAAGAAACTCATGATGAGTTAAGAAAAGACAATAGTAAAAAGGATACATTCAATAGGATTATGAACAACATAATGCTTCTGAAAAAATACAACATTCCGTTCAATATCCTGACTGTAGTAACTAAATACAATGCTAAGCATCCTCAGGCTTTATGGAATCTGTATGAAAAAAACGGATTTGATTTTGTACAGCTTATACCTTGCTTGACTCCTCTTGATAATCCATATCAGAAGGAGTCATACACTCTCGAACCACAGGCATATGGCGATTTTCTTAAGGCTTTCTTTGATATATGGTTGAATAAGTATACCAAGGGGAAGTATATAAGCGTAAGGATATTTGATAACCTTGTAAAAATGTATCAAGGGCATATAGCTGAGCAGTGCGGCATGATGGGATTCTGTCAGGCTCAGTTCGTAATAGAAGCAGATGGTTCCGTGTATCCATGTGATTTTTATGTACTTGATAAGTATTGCGGAGGCACAGTTCAAGCGAACAGCTTTGAAACCATATTCAAATCAGACGGATTTAAGACCTTCATTACAGATAATTCAGATAAAAATCTCATGTGTGAAACATGTGAAGTAAAGAGCTTCTGTAACGGCGGATGTAAAAGATACAGGTACTTCTATTTCCAAAAAGAAGGATACTGTCCGCAGAAGGATTTTCTCATGCATGCAATACCCAGCATGAAACAGATAGCGGCTTCACTCAGATAGTATAAGCTTCTAGCTTTTATTTATTAGTTAATTATTAAGTATCAGCACACAATTAGGTATTTATTGTTCGATTATTTTTACATTCATTAAGAAATTGTATAAACCGATAATCAAAATTCCATCATCATTATACTGTGGGTTCTTAAATCCTTTTACGATGATAATCTTTCTAAAATTATCACCTATTTTCATTAATGACTTTTGCTCTTGCTTAACCTTTTCAATTGAGGATAATTCAAAAGCTGATTGAATATAGTACTTTTTATTTCCATCATTTACGATAAAATCAACTTCATAATTAACTCTACGACTTTTTTTAGTTTCATGATCTTGTATCCATGATTCAACCTGTCCTACATCAACAGAATACCCATTTCTTATAAGTTCAATATATATTATGCTTTCCATTATATGAGATTCTTCTATTTGCCTAAAATTCAATCTTGCATTTCTAAGACCAATATCTATGAAATAGTATTTACTTAAAGTACCTATATATTTTCTTCCTTTCACATCATATCTTTTAGCTTCTTTAATTAAAAATGAATTTTCTAAGTATTTAAGATAATTGGAAATTGTATTATCTGTAATATTACTTATTTTTTTTGACTTAAATGTTTTTTCTATTTTCCCCGGATTCAAGGGTGAACTAATGCATGATGCAATGATATCAGTAACAGTATCAATACTTGCTTCATCCCTCAAACCATATCTTTCTTTAATATCTTTAAAATAAGTGCCATCAAATAAGTCTATAAAATAATTTTGTTTTGATTGAACATTTCTATCCAATACCGCAAGAGGCATTCCACCATAAGATATATACTCATCCCACAACTCATCATACTGCTTATCTGGAAAAGCTTGTTTTAATTCTTTATAAGACAAAGGAAAAACTTCAATATTATAATTTCTATTTCTGAATTCAGTTGGCAAATCACTTGAAAGTAAGCGGGAGTTACTTCCTGTTATATAACAATCAACATACTCAATGTTTAGCAATTCGTTTAAAACATCATGATATATTAAATATGATTCATCTTCACTTATTCCTTCAATCAAATTTCCTTCGTTGTCTAGAATATCAGGATTTGTAATTTTTACACATTCTTGAATCTCATCAAGAAGAATATAATACTTCTCTCCATCATTTATGATTCTTTCATTGATATAGGAAGATAGTAATATTGGATTTCTTAATGTAGCATTTTTCAACTCATCAAGTCTGACTTTTATAATATGATCTTCTCTCACATTTATGCTTTTAAGATAGTCAGAGAATATATTATATAGTAAATATGATTTGCCACATCTCCTAACACCGATAATTACTTTATTAATGGTGACTTCATTCCTATTTTTAATTTTTCTAATAAATAGTCTCTTTGAATACGCACTTGACTACCTCACTAAAGATATTTGTGCTAATACACGCTTTTCTTTAATATTATTACACTCTTAAAAATTATTTTGTCAAATGCTTACTAAAAATAAATGTGATAATCCACATTTTTCTTTAGTTAGTTAAATTCATGTCAAATTACTATTAAATGAACCCTCTATTGCATTAAATTACATGGTACCTGACCATCCGTTTAGTGTGATTATTCTTGCAAATTCCCTAAGACCAAAAGAAACATCATCTGACATAACTTTTTCCCTTTGTATTCCAAACTTATCACCTATTGTTAAATCAAATCATATCATTCGGTCACTTACGAATACGCAAAAGAAAAACAGTATTTCATGGTTTACTTTGTTTAATTGGATATATACTTGACATATGTCAAGTATTTGCTTAATATATGTATAGAAAGGTGGTGTAGTAATGCAGACCAAAGTTATTCTTGAAAAACAAGACCTTACATATCTGTCTTGGACAAAAACTAGAAATTCTTCAGGAACAGCAGGATCTTTTCTTAAATCGCATTCCGACCTTAGCGGGGAAAGAGTTTATTACAAGCTTTCTAATTATGATGCTTATAAAGGTATTGTTGGACATGAGAGTATAAATGAGTTAATCGTAGATCGTCTGTTGACTATATTTGGTATTAAACATCTAAACTACAACCTAATACATGCAGACATCCTTGTTGATGACAGGATTCATGAAACTTATCTTTGTGCTTCCACAGATTTCAAAAAACGAGATGAAGACAAAGTAGCTCTGGATGCCTATTATCAGATTGAACGAGAGGATAGTGAAAGCCCACTGGATTTTTGTATACATAAAGGGTGGGCAGAGTATATATGGGAGATGCTTGTTGTGGATTTTTTAATACTAAACAGAGACCGCCATGGAGCAAATATTGAGGTGCTTCGCAACTCTAGTACAAAAACATTTCATCTTGCACCGTTATTTGACCATGGTCTCTCTCTTGTTTTCAACTGTAATAATATAGAAACTGTCCATTCATTCGATGTTATGGAAGATAAACCAGTGCAATGCTTTGTCGGTTCCAACTCTGCAAAAGATAACCTTAAGTTGATACCAAAAAACAGTTATCCGCAATTAAATCCTATTCAAAAATCTGATTATGAAATAATATTTAGCGACCTGAAAACTGTATTACAACAGACATATATAGATAAGATATGGGAAATGCTTTGGAGGAGGTGGTTATTTTATGAGAATTTTTGCAATCAGAGATGAAACCGATTCAACAAATAAAGATATTGCCTTCCTGATCTATTACGAACGGGAAAAACGGTTTTACATTGAACTACCAGATAATGCAGATCCCTGGGAAACACCGCTTTTATTATCATCCTTTCTTAAGCGCGGCGAAAAGACAGTAAATGCTTACTGGAGCAGGATATGGGTACAGCAGCGTATTATTCCATCTGATAGGCAGAATATTGGTCAGATTTTGAAAGATAACAAGCTGGAAGCTTATGATGAGTTTGATTTACTAATGCTGGCAAATGGACGCTGCGCTCAGGACAATTATTATCTGGTACCTGTTTCTGAAGTGAATCTGCCAGAGAATTACATGCGACGTTTTCAGAAGAAAATTGAAGATATTGTTCCACTCGCAGAAAATCAGTTATTAGTCTTCTTTCGGGATGGGAATGTGAAAAAGTGCGATGTGAAGTCATTTCTGATAAACAATAAGGCTTTTTTACCTATTTTGAAAGACAGTAATCTGTTTCGCAGAGTCAGTATACAACCGGGAGGTTATGGAGTATTTTGGGGTGAAAATTTAAATATCACAGATAATGTACTCTACGATTGCGGCAAGGATGTTCCGCTGTCATTAGAGGATTTCCGTCTGTTCGTTGAAAATCGAGTCATCAACACAGCAGAAGCTGCTGAACTACTTGACTGTTCCAGGCAGAATATAGATGATTTAATTCGTCGCAATAAGCTGCATCCAATAAAAGTCACGAACAAGAACAAGCTTTTTTTGAAAAGCGAAATCATCCAGCGAAATTGGAAATAAACTTTACTTATTACTTATGTCTTGTTATGCAATCGCTTTTTCTCTAGCATATAGAAGACAGCTGTTTTCCTTTGTATGCTTCTTCTGTAATTTGTAAAAACAAAAAGAAACGGCCTTTCGGCCGCTTCCTCGGTTAACATATATTACAATTCCTCTAACTTTTTAAATACTTCTTCTATATCAGGAAGTTGTGAGATTGGATATACTTTCATCCATCTTACAATACCTTCTTCATCTATAATTACATTCGCTCTTTCGGATATACCCATATCTTCTAGGAATATTCCGTAGTCCTTTGCTGCTTTGCCGTGTGGCCAAAAATCACTTAACAGAGGGGTGTTTTTAATTCTCAGCACTGATGCCCAGGCAAGTTTTCCAGGTACGGGATCTACACTTAATCCTAATGCAACGGTATTTAGCTTCTCAAATCTTTCATGATTAGCTTCCAAAGCTCTCATTTGATCTGTACATACTCCGGTCCATGCAAGCGGATGCCACGAAAGTAGTACTTTCTTCCCTTTAAAATCTGAAAGTTTCACTTTATTCTCATGTATATCTTCTAATATGAATTCCGGTGCTTTCTTGCCGATTTCTATATATTTCATGGCTGACCTCCTTGTTTAATGCTTCTTTGTAATGTTATTATACATCAAACTCATTTGGATATCTGTGACTTTAGCACAAAGAATAATGTGTTAGTTATAAATATATTCACAAAATTATTTTTAAATAGTGCTTATAAATTGTTTTTATTCTTGTTTTTCTGTATAATCTGCTTGTAAACTAAGTCATATTTTGTGGTAAAGATCAATCAGCTATTTCAAAGGGGGGCATGTTATGAGCAAGATGGGATACACGGATAAACCCGTAGAAACATTAACAGAAGATTCTTTTGGTATAAAAACATATATTAATGGTTTATGCCAGTTTATTGTAAGTTGTGATACTCCAATGACAATATCTATTCAAGGAGACTGGGGCAGCGGTAAAACAAGTATGATGAGCATGATAAAAAAAGAAATTGATGATAAGGTATATCCTATCTGGTTCAATACGTGGCAGTATTCCCAGTTCAATATGGGAAAAGACTTATGCGTATCTTTTTTGGAGAATCTCATCACAAAACTTCATTCAAAAGCTGAAAACAGGACAACGAAAATATTGGAAACCAGTCTTCGGATTCTAAAAATCGGAGCGAAGACCGCTATAAGTACTGTAGGGCTGGATGGCGGTGCAATTGTTGATGTATTTAACAAAGAAGATGCTGATATTGCAAAAGCAGTAAGTGATTTAAAGGACGCTTTTCAAGATAGTGTTAATGATAAATTGAAGGAAAGCAAGAAAGACAGAGTTGTCATATTTGTAGATGATTTGGACAGATTAAATCCTGCTAAGGCAGTGGAGTTATTAGAAGTACTGAAGGTATTTCTAGATTGCGAGAACTGTGTATTTATATTAGCAGTAGATTACAGCGTTGTTACTGCGGGCGTTAAACAGAAATTCGGCAATCTGGTTGATGATGATAAAGGAAAGAGCTTCTTTGACAAGATAATACAACTACCCTTTAAAATGCCCGTTGCTCAGTATGATATTAAGAAGTACATTTATGACATGCTGGTAAAGATGGATATGAAGGTTAATTCAAAAATTATTAGTGATTACAAGGACCTTATTAAAACTTCAATAGGATTTAACCCCAGAAGCATAAAAAGGCTCTTTAATACATATCAGTTACTTAACTTGATTTCCTGCTGTAAAGCATCAAAAGTTCAGGAAGAATTGCGACAAAAACTTTTGTTTGCAACAATATGCATGCAGATGACGTATGATCATCTGTATTCTTTGATTGTTACAAGTTCAAAGAATAACGAACTGACAGGGAAGAGTTTACGAGGGCTTGCAGACCCTGACATTGTAAGAAATTACAAAGGACTTCCTGAAGAACTCCGTTTGGTAAATAAAGATGGCAAGATTGATGAAGATGAACTTCTAAAAATGTGCTCTTTTATGAAGGCTTTCGTTTCGATAGTTGATATAGACAAGAGCATGCTGTTATCAGATCAAGAATTAAATGACCTGAAAGAAATACTTTTCTTCTCTTCAGTTACTTCCATAATGGAAGAGACAAAAGTAAATTCCGGTATGGAAATAGAACAAAAGATAAGGACAAGAAACAGAGCAATTATTGATGCTGTGGATGCGAATCTTACTAATACTGTAGGAGACTTCATGATATGGCAACCTATTAAAGCAGAAAACGATATCAAGTTATCAGATGTAAGCTGTTCAATAGACCTTCTTTCAACAAGCGGCATTCCTTTTAAATTTGAATTTCTTATAACATCAAAATCATTAGAAGATATATGTCTTCTTGTCAGATTCAAGTGCGGTGCTGAATTTCTTGAAAAACTTAAGGAACTATTCGGGCCTAACCCTCTGGATCATGAAATTATTCCAATTATAAATGATAAAGGATATGAATATACCTGCATAGGAATTAGAGAAGCTGATGCTGCTATAACAATAACAAAAAAAATAGAAGAAGTTTATGAAACATTGAAGAAAAAGGGATATATAGCCTGAAGATATAACATTAAATGAAGTTTATTAAAATAATCCATATAATATGGGTAATCTGCTATGATTCCTTGGTATAATTAACGCATAAAAATATGAGGTGCCATATGAACAGTAGAGAAAGAGTAAATGCAGCAATACATTTCAAACCAGTGGATAAAGTCCCGCTGCAATACAACTACACCCCTGTAGGCTATTTTGAACATGGAGATAAACTTAATGAGCTATATAAGGCATATCCAGATGATTTTGGACCTTTTGAATACAAAGAAGTACCTGTTTTAACAAAAAACCAACTTGATGAAAATGGTAATTATCACGAATTTAAAAAAGATGAATGGGATACTGTTTGGGAATATAGGATATATGGAATTGCAGGAATACCTCATATCTATCCCCTTTCAGACATGGATAAACTAAAAGATTATATAGTCCCCTCACAGCCAGATATTGGAAGTGAGCAGTTTTTAATTGACAAGCAACAGGCAGTTGAGCATAAGAAAAGTTACTATCTTTCTCGTTTTGCCGGCACATTAATTGAAAAAATAAAAGCTTTGTGTCCTGATGAAAATGTCTACTGTGATATGGCAGAAGGAACTAAGGAAATAAACCAGCTTGCTGATATGATAGTTGAGTATTATGAAAAGAAGATTCAGTATCTTTTAGCAATTGATGTTGATGGTTTTTACTTTGGTGATGATTACGGAACAGAAAAAAGCATGCTGTTAAGCCCTTCTTTATGGAGAAGCTTTTTCAAGCCAAGATGGGAAAGACTTTTTGAACCTATAAGAAAAGCCAATAAAAACATTCATTTTCACAGCTGCGGTTATGTGTTGCCGATACTTCAAGATTTAGCTGAATTGGGTGTTCATTCCATATGGCCCCAGCTCCCTGCTTATGACATGGTGGACTTTGCTAAGTATTGCAGGTCATTAAAATTAGCTGTCGCTATTCATACTGACAGAGCTAATGTAATGACTTTCGGTACACCTTCGCAGGTAAAAGACCTTGTAAAAAGAGAATATGAAGTATTCAGAATGCAAGAAGGCGGCTCCTGGTTTTACGTAGAAGCCGACAACGGTTTTCCTTTTGAAAACATGAAAGCACTGGTAGAAACAATAGCTTCATATAGATAATTAAATCTTCCTTATACCTAGTATCCCTTTACAAGTATCTTTTTCATTTCCTGTTCTTTCTAGAATTACTTCCAATATCCTGTTTGATGCTTTGGTTGTATCAGATACATCCAAAAGGACCTCATACCATGGCTCGTATATATTAATTCTTTTAAGGAATGATTCTTTTTTATCAGATTTATCATAAATAGTATCAGATATACACTTACCATCCTGTATGACTGATATGTCTTTAACAAGAGTACCGACTTTGCTATCAATAAAATCAAAGCATATATGATATCTCCCGTCTTTATATATGTACTTTGATATATCGTATTTAATACTTGCAGCATCATTTTTCTCAAACACCGATTCGTCCCATCTGCTAAGCTCGTTATATTCCAAAGAATGATGTTCCTTGTGTGGAATAATAAGCTTATTAAGAACATTCTTCATAAAATCTGTAATCCTCATACAGATTACAGCTGTGTCAGTAATTCTAGTATGGAAATGGGAATTGTCTTTGTCTATAAGTTCTTTCCAGTCCAGTAATGCATGATATATATTCTTAGAATTATTGTGCATCATTTCATACATTAAACTCATCTGATGATCTTCTTCATGAGTTCTTTCTTTATTGTTCAGCAGTGTGAAGAATTTCTGATAAGCTCCTGCACAACGTAGAACAGCTACTATGCATTTGCTTTCCAGCTCTCCTTCTGTATAGCCTATCTGCTTTGCTGCCTTTACTGCCCTGTCTGCCATCCTTATATACTTATCTATATCTTTTATAGGCTTCTTAGTGTAATCGGTAAAACGGAAATCTTCCATGTCAAATTTGCTTTTCATTATAACTGGGAAGTTAAACATCTGGCCTACTAAAAATCTGTTCTCTGCTAATGTCCATGCAGGTCCCATATTTAAGTTACACCACTTTACAAAACCATCAGCATCAATATTGTTAATAGCTGCATAGGCTTTCATGAAGTCCTTTTCATTTCTTCCTTTGTTATTCCATGTCCATTCAGCCATAGCTGCAATATTAAATCTGTGATAGACATTAGATGGTACGGCATATCCGACCACCTTGTGAATATTTTTTTCTACAAACTCATCACATCTGTATTTTATAAAATCCGGTCCAGTCCATGGGAATACGCATCTCCAGCCATGAGTAATCTGAGGATAAACTCCCAATTTCCCGCCCCTTTCAATATACGGCATAAGGCCTTCATAAATCATAGGGGTTTTATCAGAGATGTATGTCCTGCTTCCGTGATAATACAGGACTGATATAAAGTCAGGTACTATTTCCAGTATTTTCTCATTAACAGAATAACTGCCTTGCGTTAACAGTATCTCGCAACCTAAATCAGGAAACTCTTTTCTTAATTTTTCAAATAACTCTACAAGCATTTTGGTTTCTAATATGAAAGGTTCCTGATCTTTACACTTTTCACATATACATTTTTCAGTATTTTCTGACAGCCATACCATAACTGATTTAACACCCTTTATGGCAGCTAAAGAACACATCCACTCAAAAACAAGTTTTTTAGTATGCTCTGACGATACGCACAAGCCAGGCTTGTAATCATTTCTTGCTGCTGATTCAGGTAATGGCACGTTCTTTATTCTCTCAATAAATTTTGCATACTCGGGCTTATTAAGATATCCACCAATTACAAACTCTAAATGTGGCACATATGCAGTAAGAATAATCCCTTCTTTTATGCAGTTTTCCAGTACTTCTTTTTTCTCGAGATTACCTACTCCGGTATTTTCTGAATTAATGGAAAATGTTCCAGTATAATCTAAGCTGTTAAGTTTCAAAGATGATGTAAACTCAATATCATCCATGGAATCTCCACCCCACTGGCCTCTAAGAGGGATATCGGGATAATCATATATGAAAAGAAGAGGAATAACGAATTCATTATCTTCTTTAGATACTGCTTGAAGCAATGTGCGAACACCGTTCATAATGCCTTTAGAAGATATGGCTGATATATTTAATGCACCGTCATACCACATATGATATGCCTGGTCTGAATTGGGGAAATTATTTAAAACCTTAACTGTATTAGGCATAGGGTCAACAATACGAATCCTGAATGATCCATATATAGCGTTTCCAAAATATGTTATGAGTTTTCTTTTTGCAGATAATAAGGTTGGATCCTCTGGAAATATTACATCAATTTTAACATCTGAAAACGCTACCCTCTTTATATCATTACATGACATTTCTTTTGGTAATGGAATCAGTCTCTGTGATATCCGTTCAGTAAATCTACCCATATATGCACCCCCATTAGTTATATATTAATTCTATCATACTAATGTTAGGATTAATACCCTTACAGAGTCGAGACATATCATTCAAAAGGTTATACTACTGTTATTTATTAAAATCAATATATATCAGTGTTTTACTATCGCTAACACAGAATGTATCATCTAGAAAATGAGTTATCTTTCCATTCTCCAATATGAGTTCATCCTGATACAGAACCTTCTTTGTTTCAGTGTCAAGAATAACTATATACTCACTTCCGGCATATCCATCCTCTTCCTTGGAAGCATAAACCGATGTGAGCATTAACAGATATTTCCCGTCTTCAGTAAAGGAAAAGTCTTTAATTGCATTACACATATCAACATTATCTGTTATGCATGTTAACTTTCCTTCATCTATCCCCTCTGTGGTAATTGTATAAATTTTCAAGGTATCGTTATAGTAACTGTCATATATGGCAAAATATTTATCTCTATAATGGCCGGTATATAGAATATTTATATCAGCACCATATAATTCAATACTACTGCCGTCACGTATATCATATATGTATGTATAAAAATTCGAAGGCACATACCCATTTGACACGAAACATGTATATATGAACCGATTAATGTCTAATATTTCTTTGAAAAAATAGTATTTCCCCCAAAAAGCACCTGTACGTAATTTCTCCTTGAGCAGAATATTGTTTACTCCTGTCGTAGTATTGTAGAGACTGACTGTTCCATCATCCTGCACTATTTTATAGCTTGTATCTGGAATATCCGTTGTGACATCATAAAAATTTTCTGCTGCTACTTTCTCTTCGATTATCTGTCCATGAGCATTGACAGTGTCATAGTATGTATCAGAATCAATATGATACTTTATTGTGCATATTCCATCATGCGCAGATAAATATGCCCATCTTGTATATTTTTTAGAGAAAATTATGTTATTGTTTGATAAGTCAACAATATATACAGTAGAAACAGATCCAGGAACGAAGAAAGCTACAACATCCTTATTCAGAGGAACATATTCTTCTCGATAACTATCTTTAGCATAATCTACACCTTTTATAAGTTCCGTTATAATACTGTAATCAGAGACATTAATTATCTTCGCTTTTTCAGTTGAATTCAATATACTTCCTGCTTCCGTATACTCGTTAAACGTGAACCTGTTATCCGCTACGACATAATTATACAGGTCCGTCCGTGTATCAAGCATATTTTCGTCTCCTTGAAGGAAGCCTGATAAAATAACTGTGCCATCCTCATTATAGAAAACAATTACCTGTATGTAGAAACCGTAATATCCAGAAGTACTCCTAGTAATGCCCGAAATGTCTTTGTTAGCACTCAATACCACATAATACTGTTTTGTTTTAACTGTGTACCCGTCAAGCATCGATGAGTCTGTTTTATCATAAATGTAATATTTGGAATCCTCGTAAATATTTGTTGATATTCCGATATAAGTGATCTCATTACTGTAATACTTGTTACTTAAATATTTTCTTATCCAGTTTACTAAAGGATATTGAAAATCCTGCTTACTTATAACTGATATGTTTGCATTAATAATTTCATTTCTCTCTACAGGAAAGTAAGTAGAGTCAACGCTTCCATTTATTACACATGTCAACGATCTTCCTTTAGCATAGTATTCGGCATATGATCCAGTTTTGCAGTTAATAACAGCATCCTCGGGAAAACAATCCATATTTATCGATATGACACTGCTTGGTATAGTAATATTCAATCCTTTATTGTTAGCGAATGCATTCCTTTCGATTATGCTAATGTTATCGGGTATAGTTACGCTTTTCAAATCACACCATGAAAGTGCATCTTTACCTATTGTATCAACACCTGTAAAAGAAGGTATTAAAAGGTTCGGAGCTGGTTTGCCTATATGTCCCAGTAGAATGTTACCTTCGATTACCCAGAATGACGTTACACCTTTGCCTAAAGTTATCTTATCTTCCGCTATTCTGCCAAAAGCACTACGTCCTATATATGTTACGCTGTCAGAAACAACTATCGATTCTAGGTTATTACCAGAAAATGCAGAATCACCTATGTATGTAACACTGTCAGGAATAACTATTGATGTCAAGTGATGACCGGAAAATGCAGAATCACCTATGTATGTAACGCTGTCAGATATAACTATTGAAGTTAAGTAACTATTTGCGAATGCAGAATCACCTATATATTTTACATTGCTTGGTAACACTAAATTATCTATGTAACAGTTATAGAAAGCATTATCATTAATTGTTACAATATTGTTTCCTAAAGTTAACTCTCTCAAAAAACACCATTCAAACGCAGATTTCTCTATTATCCTCACAGTATCAGGTACAATGACACCATAAAGATCTTTCCCTCTGAAGGCATCTTCACCTATTTTAACTACTTCAACCCCATCTATGCTGTTCGGTATACTCACATATCGTCCTCCTTCTATATCGTAATCCAATATAATCCCGTGCATCGCATCAAAAGTAAAATACTTTTCTGGTGTAAAGGTTTCAGGTTTTTCAGGAATAGGAGTTGGTGTTGGTGTGAGAGTTGGTGTGGAAGTTGGTACTGGCGTAGGAGTTGGAGTTGGTACAATAATTGGAGAAACTGTAGGTGAAGCAGGTTCTTCTGTTGGAGTTACTGTTGGACTCGCTACTATCTCAGTCGATATTTCCGGGCTTGATGTTTCTATGTTTTTATCGCATGACGATAACAAAAGTAGAACAACTAATAACAAAAGTACTATACGATTTCTTTTCGTGTTTTTCATTATAATCACCATTATATTCTGCTAATCAAGATAATCATACTCATAAATGCCGCATCTGCTGCATGTCCTCTTATATACTCTCACGTAATACTGCAGATCTTCATCATAATATCCATATTGATATATCCAGGATCCCCAGTTGTGGCCTAAGGCTGCTATAGGTTGTGTTGACAATACTCCATAGCAACCATAACAGATCTGTGAACGTATTCCTGAATTAGTACAAGTCGCTGCTGTTGTGATTGTCCAATATGATCCTCCTGCGTGATTTGAAGGATTTTCGGGTATTGTATCTTCTTCGCTATAGCTGCATCCTGTTCTCATACAGTATCTTACCTTATCACCGGGCGAAAAACATGTTGCTGGAGTGGTAACAGACCATGCTGACATGTTGTGACCTAAAGCGCTGCCGGTAGTAGCTCCGCATCTTGTACAGGTTGCAGGCGATTCGCATGTTGCGTCACTATAGTCGTGACCTAAAGCGCTGCCGGTAGTAGCTCCGCATCTTGTACAGGTTGCAGGCAATTCGCATGTCGCGGCATTATAGTCGTGACCTAAAGCGCTGCCGGTAGTAGCTCCGCATCTTGTACAGGTTGCAGGCAATTCGCATGTCGCGGCACCATAATTGTGACCTAAAGGGCTGCCGTAATCTCTTGTTTCTTCTGCATCGCAATTATTACATGTTCTATATTCTGTTCCTTTAGTTGTACATGTAGGCTGTGTTTTAACTGACCACACAGACCATTGATGTGTATTACTATTAGTATATGATTCGCCGTAAATAACTACAGAAGCACCAGTCATATCTTTTGCAGGTTGATCATAATACATCGGCCATATAGAATAATCCATAGTGCCATCATGTATTGGTTCTGTAGTATGATCATTTAACATCGTATTAAAATCACAGTCATAATCATTACTATGTCCTTCACGAACTACTGCTACATAAAATTGTAAAGTATCACCACACTCCATATCATAATCAGAACCTATAAATTGTGAGAAGTCTATAGAGTAAGTGTAAGTTAAAGGATCATAGTTAGAAGGAAATATAAGTTCATGTTCATAATTAAGTAATGGATTATGAGGGATTAATGGATCATGATAGATTGACGTTTCATAAGTTATACTATTGGTCTCTTCAGTTTGAGTCCTAACATGGAAAATTTTATAGTATACTGTCAAGCTCTTGCAGTGAAATGGCATACCTTCAGGATGAGTTCCACCATTTGAACGAAAATAAGCAGTAATATAAAATGTATTACCAGAAAAATATCCCCCTGTGATGACATCCATATCTTTGCCATAATTGTAAGACGCATTAGTCCTGAAAAATTGGTATAAGCCAGTTTTATATAAATTTTGATCTTCATTTGTTTGGCAAGTAATATGTAAATGAGGAGTATATCCCCGAATTGTTCCATCTGGTGCTGGAAGCAATTGTTCAGCGACTTCACCAATTTTATCGAATACATCAACTATATCATTTACGTCTAGATTAGCCAGCGGTTCAATATGCAAATATGTTACCAAATAATCCACACCGTTTATAGTTGATTTTATTATTACATTCCGTTGTTGCTGCGTATTAACTCTGTCTATATAATAAACAACACCACCCATTATTGGATATACATCAGTACCTGCTGACATATAGAAATCTACTCCTTGATGAGGGTTAGTACCATTAGCTTTGCGTGCTTGATTCATTTTACTTATTATACCTACATTATCATAAACAAATGGGTTTGCTCCTCTGCAAGGCGATTTCGCATTTGCTACAGAACCTGTCCCTAGGAATTGTGTAAAAAGATGATTGTAGGATATAGCATAAACATTCAAGACACATAATAGACTCACTATAATTAATATAACACATAATCCGGCTTTAACTTTTCTTAATAAATTCGGTTTCATTTTGCCACCTCATTCCATATATGTCATATCTGTAAACGATAAAAAATATGTTAATTGACTATAAATATCGTTATACTTATATATATTGAGCTGTATTTTTTTGTTATCATAACTTGTTAGAGCTGCAATAGAGTAATTATCAGGTATAGATATAACGCATTTTTTACCTGTTTCTAAATCAAGTACAACAGCTTCATCATGATTCGGATTAACATCTTTCGGATATGAATACTTGAGTAGTATCAGATACCCGTTATTACCGGGATATACAGCAGAACACCTGCTATACATAGTATCATCGTAACTCCTTATATCACTATCTGTAACATTTATGATCTCATACTTGTCTCTTCCAGGTATAAATAAATACGGATATACAAATCCTAAAATGGATGTCCCTTTATTACCTGTATCATATATTTCCTTAGAAGCTAATTCCACTGTATCTATTTCAATTAATTTTCCATTGCTGAGTATATATGCATATCTGTCATCCCGCCATTGTAAAACTCTATTAAAACATGCTGTATTTGGTATTGGATTTTCATCACCTGTCACTGTGTCTTTGACCCAGACTTGTCCTGTTTCTGATGTAGCTCTTTCACTATAGAACACCATCTTTGTACCATTCTGATTAAAAGATGGTCTAGCTGCCCATACAACAGCATATTCAATATCATTTATCACATTCTTATCGAGATATGAATATCCCATTGTTTCCTTCATGCTATAAAAATCCAACTCTTCTTTATTTGGATTTAATTGAAATAGCAAACTGCCTTTTTCCACTAAATAATTATCAGTATTAGGTATTTTAATTAAACTATAATCAGCTTCTGTAAAGACTATTTGTTTTTTACCATCTTTTAATATGTATGGAAATGTCAATTCATATGTTAAGAACTCATTAACCACTACTGAAGCTTTGAAGGAATCAGCTATCTGAATATCTGATGGATCCTTTTCTGTTATAACTGTAACAGGTATTTTATATGATGGCTGTAATGTAATAGGATCCATTGATGCATAAACTTTTTCAATATCTTCATTTGTAGTCAGTTTTACAAGATTATTGTCAGTACTCACCAGAACACCAGGTATGCCTGTATAATTCATTCTGACACCATTTATCTGTATAATCTCTTCGCTTTGTGTACCTGCTAATACCGCTATAACTGTTATTGATATAATAATCATTAGAATGACTAGATATATCTTTTTCGATTTACTCATTGTAGTAACCCTCTAATTAATTTTACTAATATTATGAAGATATTACTCTATAATATTCGCTTTCTTGTTCATAACTAAATAGTATTTACATATTATCACTATTAGTGATAATTATCAATAGTAATTTATTACCATAGTTTTGCAGTTGGCTAGATGAAGGTATTTAAAATTTATCCCATAAACAAGGCCTTTAAAGGCTGTTTTTTTTGTCAAGTTTTTAACATATTTATGTTGCGTTATGTTAGGGTA
>Ga0209606_1002869_pt1 | contig 18204 bp, 12 predicted proteins | sample AD_UKC057_MetaG_FD_184412 | JGI IMG/M metagenome (GOLD analysis project Ga0209606, IMG submission 184412) | Active sludge microbial communities of municipal wastewater-treating anaerobic digesters from USA - AD_UKC057_MetaG (SPAdes) (version 2) | ecosystem: Engineered > Bioreactor > Anaerobic >...
GAACGCCTGCTGCTGCTCCCAGATCTTCGCGTGCCGGCTGCCCACGATGTAGATCACCTCGTTGTGCGGCCCGCGGATCCACGGGCAGTGCAGGTCGAACGCCGCCGCCAGCCGGCCCCCGGACCACCTGGGCGCAAACTCCCGCATGGCCGCCACCTCCGGGTGCACGCTCGTGCCCGCGTAGTCGCGGTTGTGGTCGCGGGGCTTGCGGTTCTTGCCCTGGTCGCCTTGCTCCACGCCGTCTTTGTCCATGAACGGCACGGCCGCCAGCTCGACGTTCTCGCGGAACCACCGCCCGTCTTCGCTGTCAGCCAGCACCGCCTCCAGCAGGCCCTCCATCGCGTAGGTGCCCATGGACTCGCAGGCGTGATGTCGCGAGGTCGTCAGCACGCGGAACCGCGGCTCGCCTTCGAGCTTGCCCGCGTGGATCCGCTCGACGCTGCGCCCAGCCTTGCTCTTGCAGTGTTCCCGCACGGCCAGGTGCTTGTCGCCCTTGTGGCGATCCAGGAACTCCTTCAGGTCCCGCTCCAGGTAGGGGATGGCGAACGAGAAACGCACCTCGCCCGCGCCGGGCCCGAAAGCGTACGTGAACGCCGCCCCCTTGACCGTCTCCGCGCCCAGCCACGACCAGCTCTTACCCCCGTCGACGCTGACGGCCGGGCCGCGAACGCCGATCGGATTGTTCCCGCTGAAGCGGAAGGTGAGCGTCCGCCCAGCCGCCCCGCGCACGCGGAAGTTGAAGTAGAACCACCATCCGTTGGTGTCGCGCAGGTCCGGGCGAAGCTGCACCACGTCGCCTTCGATCTTCTCGACGATCACGTTCCCGCCGCCGTAGTCGGCGTCGATGGCGACCGCGGTTGCCGCCGCCGGCCCCTGCGCCGCGCCCAGGGCCGCCGACACACTCGCCACCGCGACCAGGGCTGGGACGAACAGACGTGAAAGAGAGGACTTCGTCATGGCGATGCTCCTTGAAGGCGTTGAGCGCACCACGATACCCGAAAGACACGCCGGCCGGAAGACGCCGCTCGTGCCACACCCAAGTCGTGGAAGGGCGTCGGAAATCGCGCGATCACCTGGCCGGTGGGGGCCGTACGGGCGGCCCAGGATCACCGCTTGCCCCCAAGGGGCCGCCGCAAGGGCGACGGTGGGCGGGAATAGCCCCCAGGGGGCGTCTCGGAAAGCCCAGGGCGACCGCGGAATTCCCTTTCCCTGAATTCCCCGTACGCCGTCGGCTTGAGCTCCGAATGCGGCGCTCGTAGTCCCGCCGTAAGGCGGTCTTCGGGATGCCCACACGCTTACGGTCTGCGATGCCCTCACGGGCACACTACAAGCGACGCACCCGTACGCCCCGGCTACCTGCTTTGGACCCTTCGGGTCTCTTTCGCTTGCTGCCGCTTGCCTTTGCCCAGAACCGTTTCTGCTTCTCAACGTGCTCGCCGGGGGATATCTTAGCGTCATCCGAGGCCGACGCATGGCAACGTTCGGGCACAACGCGCGTCTCTGCCGCAACTATGGTACGACAGCCGTCCCGCCTGTCCTCTTCCGCGTTGGCACAGGCCCTTTGCCCGTAGCGGCTCCGTCTGCGGCGGAGCGCCCGCCCACCAAAGGAAGGGGAATAGGTATGGTATTCCCCGATTACGGCCGGTAGCGGCCGCCGACATTCACCGGGCGAGCCGTCATGGCGCGAAGGTCAGGCGGTGGGGCTTGTTCTGGCCGCGGAAGTGGCGGATCTCGAAGCTCTGCGTCTTGGCGCCGTCGCTCGCCTCCAGCCGGTACGTTCCGTAGAACCCGCGGAAGGAGGCGGCCCCTTTGGGGTCGCTGCGGAGGTCGGCGGTCGTCTTCCATTCCTTGTTGATGAGTTCGTCGAGAGCGGCGTAGGCGGGCTTGGGCTTCAGCTCCTCGTCCAGCAGGCCGCCCTTGGCTTCGTTCTCGCCCTGCACGGCCGTGCCGTCGCCCAGGTTCCACCAGGTGATCCCGGCCATCGCGGGCGCGGCGAACCACAGGCGGTAGTGGTCGCGGACGACGCGGGCCTGGAGTTCGTCGCCGCCCTCGCCGCTGGAGGGGATCGTGATCTCGGTGATGTAGAGCGGCAGGTTCAACTCGCTGAACGCCTCGTAGAGGTCCAGCAGCTTGTCGGGGTCGCAGTTGGGCCCCTTCAGGTAGGCGTCCAGGTGCGGGCGCCGGAAGAAGTGGAACTGCAGCCCCACGCCGCGGACCTTGGCCCCGCCGGCCAGCAGGGTCTTGACCTGCGCGAGGTAGGCGTTCCGCCCGGCCGGCTGGAAGTTGAACGAGGTCACCTCGTTGATCATCATCACGTTGCCGGGCGGGAAGAGCGGCACGGCCTGCGCGAACGCCCACGCGACGTACCCGCGGTCGGGCGTGTACAGCGGATAGGTCTTGGGGCAGACGAGCGACTCGTTGACCACGTCCCAGATCGGGACGTGCCTGCCGAACCGCTCCGCCAACTCGCCGAAGCGTTTGCGGTAGAGCGCGCGGAGTTCGTCGGCGTCCTTGGGCAGCCAGGACGGATTGTGCGCGTGCCACAGCAGCGGGTGGCCCTTCAGCGTCAGGCCGTGCCTGGCTGCGAATGCCACGAACCGCTCGCCCGGGGGCCTGCGCCAGATGTCGCGACAGCCCTCCGCGTAGCGCAGCTCGCCGCGGGCCGGCTCGGTGCCCGCCCAGTAGAAGGGCACGGTGGCGAAGTTGCACACCTTCAGGAACGCCTCCTCGTATCGCCGGTTCATCTCAGGCGTCTTGAGCTGGCCCAGGACGAAGGCGTTGCAGCCGAAGAGGAACTCGTGGCCGGTCTGTGTGGCCGTGATCCGCAGGCCGGGCAGAGGCTTGCCGGCGGCGTCGACGATCTCGACGGCGGCCTCGCCCTTGCGGTACTTCTCGATGTTCTGGTCGATCCGTTTCTGCAGGGCCGGCTCGCGCCACAACTTCTCCGACGACGTCTGCGCCTGGGCCCGGGCGCCGCCCGCCAACGACAACAGGACGCATGCCCACAATGCAAAACCCGCAAGCCGCACGCGTGCGTTCATGTCGATTCTCCTTGCGCCCGTATGATGTCGCCAACGGCCGCCGCTATCAACAGGCAAATCGGCCGGGGCGACGACAGGGGGGATGTGTCGACCAGCCGGCAAGGACTGCTCGGAGATGGGCGGCAGACACCGAATCGGACTGCTATCGGATTCCGCCCTCGGCGATGAGCACGTTCAGCAGCGTCCGCTGGAAGTGCAGGCGGTTCTCGGCCTCGGCGAAGATGGTCTCGGCGTGGGCGTCGAAGGCCTCGGCGGTGATCTCGCAGCCCTTGTAGGCGGGCAGGCAATGCATGACGACGGCGTGCGACGGGGCGGCCCGCAGCAGTTCCGCGTTGATCTGGAAGGCTGACAGGTCGCTCTTGCGCTTCTGGCCTTCCTTCTCCTGGCCCATGGAGACCCAGGTGTCGGTGTAGAGCACGTCGGCGTCCTTGACGGCGCGGGCGGGCTCGCGGACGAGGCTGTAGCAGCCGCCCGGCAGCGAGTCCACGAAGGCCTGTTCCAACTCGTAGCCCTCGGGCGCGGCCAGGATGAACCTCATGCCCAGGGCGGCGCAGCCCTGGGCCAGGCTGCGGGCCACGTTGTTGCCGTCGCCCACGAAGACCAGCGTCCGCCCCTGCAGCGGGCCGAAGTGCTCCTGGGCGGTCATCAGGTCCGCCATCGCCTGGCAGGGGTGGCTGTAGTCGGTCAGGGCGTTGATGACCGGGGTGGGGCTGGCGGCCGCCAGCCGCTCGACCATCTCGTGGCTGAAGGTGCGGGCCATGATGGCGTCGCACATCCGCCCGAGGACGGCGGCGGTATCCTCGGCCGACTCACGCTTGCCCAGCCCGATGTCGCCCTGGGTCATGTAGATGGCGTGCCCGCCGAGGTGCGTCATGGCCGTCTCGAAGCTGACCCTCGTCCGCAGGGAGGGCTTCTCGAAGATCATGGCCAGCGTCTTGCGCTCAAGGGTGGGCTGGAGCTTGCCCTGTCGGAAGAGGGCCTTGTCCGCGATGGCCCGATCGATCAGGTCCTGCAACTGCTCGCCGGAAAACGGATCGAGATTCACGAAATCCTTCATCATGGGTCACCCGGCTTTACTTCTGAATGAGCGTGCCGACGCCGCCGTCGGAGAAGATCTCCAGCAGCAGCGAGTGGGGGAATCGTCCGTCGATGATGTGGGTCCGCTGGACCCCGCCGTCCAGCGCCCGCAGGCACGCCTCGACCTTGGGCAACATGCCCGAGGAGATCGTCCCGTCCTGGATCATGGCGCGGATCTCGGCCTCGCTGACCTGGGCGATGAGGCTGGCGGGGTCCTTCGGGTCGCGCCGGATGCCGTGCGTGTCGCTGACGACGACGAACTTCTCGGCCTTCAGCGCGGCGGCCACTTCGCCCGCGGCGGTGTCGGCGTTGCAGTTGAGCTTGGTGCCCGTCCTGTCGCGGGCCAGCGGGGCGATCACCGGGACGGTGTCGGCCTGGCAGAGCAGCTCGATCAGCCGGGCGTTCACGCTGGTGACCCGCCCGACGAAGCCCAGGTCGATCTTGCGCCCCTCGGACTCCAGGAACAGCTTCTCGCCGAACAGCACCGTCGAGCTGAGCGTGTGCAGGCCCATCGCGCTGGAGCCCATGGCCTCGATCATGTTCACGAGCTGGCGGTTGATCTCGTTGCACAGGACGTGCTCGACCACCGTCAACGTCCGCTGGTCCGTGTAGCGCCGTCCCTGGACGAACTCCACCTGGAGCCCGCGGGCCTCCATGGCGTTGTTGATGGCCTTGCCCCCGCCGTGGATGATCACCGGACGCATCCCCACCGTGTTCATGAACACGATGTCGGTCATGATGTCGCTCATGGCGCGCTCGTCGTCCATCACCGAGCCGCCCATCTTGACCACGATGATCTTGTCCGAGAAGCGCTGGATGTACCCCAGCGCCTCGACCAGCGTCTGTGCTTTCGCGATTGCTTCTTCCATATCCGCTGTGCCTTGTGCAAAAAGAGAAACAGCGCAACATACCCGCCGAGCGACGGGGGGTCAAGACGACACTGAAAGAAAAACATCGAACGGCGAATAGGGATGAGGGACGAGGGAACAGGGACTAGGGAACAGGGAATAGGGACGAGGGACGAGACACGAGTGAACCGGCGCCCCAAGACGAGTCTTCAATGGTCAATGATCAACGGTCAATGTTCAATGGTCGCTGGTCAATGTCCGCGTTCGCTCCAGCAGGGCGGGCAGGTTCTCCTTCTTGTCTCCGCGATACCAGTTCGCCCATCGGCCGGCCTGGGCCTCGTTGCGGATCGCCAACAGGGCCTCCAGTTCCTTACAGGCGGCAGCCAGGCGGGAGCGGTCCTCCATCGCCATCGCCAGTTCCCGCAGGTAGGCGTAGTACTGGCGCAGCATCAGCGGCTGGGTGTGAGTGTAGAACCTGTCGGCGGCGCCCGCGTCCGCCTGCTTGACCAGCGCGTCGAGCTTCTGGATGCAACGGTCCAGGGCGGCGGCGAAGTCCCCGGCAGTGGCGGCGCCCGCGGGCAGGTAATCCCTGGGGAAGGCGGTCTTCTTCCTGGCGAGCTGGTCCAGCAGCTTGCGGGCCAGCACCCAGGCCGTGCCGTCCTGCAACAACCGGTCGCCGGGCAGCTCCAGCAGGCACTCCGGCAGGGCGACCTGCCGGGCCGGCCAGCGACCGATGAAGCCCTTGCGGTCCCACGAGCGCCCGTCGCGGAGGATCTCCATGCCGGCGGCTGCCCCCAGCACGTGCTCGCGGATGTTCGAGACGTTGAAGACGGCGTAGTGGGTGTCGCCCTTGTCGATGACCTGCCCGAGCTGGTCGGCGAGCTTGCCGATCCGCGTGCCGGCCACCAGGTGCGGGCCGCGAGACCAGAACGCGATATGGTAGTACAGCCCATACGTGTGGTCGGCGGCGCGGGGCGTCTGGCGGAAGTCGTCCTGGAGCGTCTGTGAGGAGCCCTCGTCGGCGAAGACGACGGTGACGCCCGTGGGCAGCTTCAGGCTGCCGCGGGCCATCAACTGCGAGCCTTCCATCCACAGCGTTACCGTCGTGGGCGGCTGGTCGCGCTTGTCCACCGAGCGGACGATCCGCCACTGGTCGGCGATGGCGGCGGAGATAATCTCGCCCGCCTTGTCGGCCGAGACGGACTTGTCGCTGGACCAGACCGGCATGTCGCCCCGCCCGCGCAGGCCGAGCTGCCAGATGACCTGCTCGCCCGCCAGTTCCGCCCAGCGGCGGGCGAAGGCCGTCCACGTCTCCCGGACGGCCTGGGGGTCGCTCGCGTAGGACATCCGCACGGTCCTGCCCTGGCGCTTCCAGAAGTTCTCGAAGCCGAAGTGGCTCACGCCCAGCGGCTCGATGTGGTGCTGAGTCACGTACAGCCCGCGGCGCACCGCCCGGCGGACCAGTTCGGCTTCCGGCTCGTTCATCACGTCGACGAACGACGCGGGGATGACCAGGTTGCCCTCGCATCGCAGCAGGGCCTCGAAGATCCGCTCGGCGATCTCCAGCGAGATGACCTGCCCATAGAACGGGTAATCGATCGACCGCTTGCCGCTGGGTGCCAGCCACTCGCTCAGCAGGTCCTCGTCGTTGATGAACCAGCCGCGGTAGCGGAACGCCGGCCGCTGCGAGCGAATCGTGCCCGCGGGCAGCACGATGCGGTCGCGGCGGTCGGTGGGGGCGGCGTGGCCTTTCCAGAACCACAGCGGGTCGACGCCGAGGAACTCGCGGCTGAAGCGGTAGACGCCGTAGACCGCCCCCAGCCGGTCGGCCCCGCGGATGGTCACGCCGTCTTTGGTGACTTCGATGGTGTAGCTTCCCGGCTCGTTCAGGCCGCCGTCGATTCGGACGACTATGTCGGCGCGGGCGGCCTTGGCCGCTTCCGGCGGGGGCAGCACCTCGGCCTTTCGGCCGAGGGCGGCCTCGACGTCGCCGGCCAGGTCCTCCATGGCCAGGCGGACGGCGTCGTCCTGCTTGGGCCCGGCGATGCGGACCGGCCTGGTGAGCACAAGCGTGGCATGGGCGTCTCGCCCCTGCGTCGCAGGGCCGTCCCGGCCCTGGCCCACGGGCGGGACGCCCGTGGGACGCACGGGCAGGATGCCCGTGCCACGCGCCGCTGCCGCCGGCGCCAGCGGCACGAGCGACTTCTCGGCGATCACGACCGGCGAGTCGTAGACGGGCACGCCCTGGAACGAGCAGCCGCCCTCGCCGGCCTTCCAGCGGTCGGCCGGGATCGCCCGCACCTCGCCCGTCCGCAGGTCCACCCAGAGCGGCTCGGTGAACTTCACGCCCGTCAGCGTGAGGTTCGCGGGCGTCTTGTCGCTGGCGTCGGCGGGGACCCTGCCGCTCAGCCAGAGCGTCGCGGCGCACGCCCCGTCGGCCCGCTTGTAGGCGTAGGCCGCCAGCGGCTGGTCCAGGTCGGCCTTGCAGGCGAAGTCCGCGACGCGGGCCAGCGTGCTGTCGAAGATCGCCGTCACGTTCTGCACGGCGTAATACGCCTGCTTGGGCCTCTCCACGGTCATGTCCGGAGCGGCCTTGAGGATGCCCTTGGTGTTCCATCCGTCCATCCGCCCGCCGCGGTAACGAAGCTCCATCAGCGTGAAGACGTTGGACTCCATGTCGTGGCCGAGATCGCCCATCATCCGGCGCAGGTCCCACTTGGCCTGGACGGTCTCGGACGTCTTGAGCTTGGACAGGGCTCCGACGGTCTTCGTCGACGGCGCCCCGTTCTCGCCCTGGCGCAGCGGGATCTTCGGGTCGTACTTCCGCACCACCTTCAGCAGCTTGGCCAGGGTGGGGTACGACGAGTCGGGGTTCTCCGGGTACCCGTGCACCGTGATCTGGTCCACCAGGTGCAGCTTCTTCTGATCGGCCAGCGGCTTGAGGAAGCTCTCGACGTAGGCCGTGTTGCCGATCCCCGCGATGGCCAGGGCCAGCAGCCTGGCCTTGGGTTGCTCGCGGCGGATGATCTCGGCCGTGCGGATGTAGAAGGCGGCGTAGTCGGCGGCGGTGTTCTTCTTGTTGAGATCGGGCTCGTTCCAGATCTCCCACTCCAACACGCGGTCACGGTAGCGCCCGACCAGGGCCGCCACCCACGCGTCCCAGGCGGCCAGGGCCTTCTCGCCGGTGGGCAGGCCCCCGCCGAGGCCGGCCCCGCCGCCGCCTTCGTAGATGGGATTGCCGTACGACGTCTCCAGCCAGGGCGCCACTCCCTGGGCGAGGGCATCGTCCACCACCTCGTCCAGCCAGGTCCAGTCGTACCGGCCGGGCTTCTTCTCGCACTTGGCCCAGCCGGCCTGGAGGCGGATCTTCTTGACCCCCAGCGGCCCGAGGTAGCCCTTGTAGTTGGCGTAGATCGCGTAGTCGCGGTCGAGCGTCTCCCCGCCGACCGACCAGGGCGAGGCGGCGATCTCCCTGGCATGCCGCGGACGGACCTTGCCCAGCAGGGGGTAGCTTTCACCCGCCCTCGCCGGCGACGCCAGAGCGAGGACCCATACGACCGTCGCGACGCCCTTCAACCTTGTCATCATGTCGATCCTGTCCTTCGGGTTCCCAGTGTCCTGACTCTCATGATCTGCCCAGCGCCCGTGGTCCGGCGGGGCCGGGCACACGCCGGCCCTGCCCTGCGCCGCGAGGGGCTTCCCTGCGGGCACAGGATACCCCGAGGGGCGGCGATCCGCAACACGCGGTCTCGGCGCGGCGAATCAGCCTTTCCTGCGGGCAAAAATCTTGGAGGCGGGCTTGAAATTTCTTTTGACAGGATCATTTTGGGGCGTATACTAGCCGGTCTATCTCAAAGCCAAGGTCGCAGTGCACCCTCAGTCAGCCGGGCCCCGGGCCGGTGTGATGGGGAGGGGCTTTGTGGTCAGTTTTTCTTTGCGCTGCTGTAGCTCAGTGGTAGAGCGCGTCCTTGGTAAGGACGAGGTCGTGGGTTCAACCCCCACCAGCAGCTCTGGTGGCCCAGGGGCCGCCGAGCCGGATGGCGGACAGGCCGACGCTTGGCCGGCCCGGCAGGATGGGCAGCAACGCGGTGTCAGCGATAGACAGGAAGCCCCAAAACAAACGCAGTATTCAAGAACTCGTACAAGAGGAGCGTTACTGATGGCCAAGGAAGTATTTTCGCGAACCAAGCCGCACGTCAACGTCGGGACGATCGGACACGTCGACCACGGCAAGACGACGCTGACCGCGGCGATCACCAAGGTGCTGGAGGCCCAGGGCCTGGCGAAGTTCAAGAGCTATGACGACATCGCCAAGGCGTCGGAATCCCAGGGCCGGCGCGACCCGACCAAGATTCTGACCATTGCCACCGCGCACGTGGAATATCAGAGCGAGAAGCGACACTACGCCCACGTGGACTGCCCCGGGCACGCCGACTACGTCAAGAACATGATCACCGGCGCCGCCCAGATGGACGGCGCGATCCTGTGCGTGTCGGCCGCCGACGGCCCGATGCCCCAGACCCGCGAGCACGTCCTCCTGGCCCGCCAGGTCAACGTGCCCGCCCTGGTGGTCTTCCTGAACAAGGTCGACCTGGTCGACGACCCCGAGCTGCTGGACCTGGTCGAGCTGGAAGTCCGCGAACTGCTGAGCAAGTACGAGTTCAACGGCGACGAGGCCCCGGTCATCCGCGGCTCGGCGACCAAGGCCATCGCCGATCCCGGCGGGGCGGACGCCAAGCCCATCATGGACCTGGTGGCCGCGCTGGACAGCTACATCCCCGAGCCCGTCCGCGAGGTGGACAAGCCGTTCCTGATGCCCATCGAGGACGTGTTCTCGATCAAGGGTCGCGGCACGGTCGGCACGGGGCGTATCGAGCGCGGGCAGATCAAGGTCGGCGAGACCGTCGAGATCGTCGGCCTGGGCGAGACCCGTTCCACCGTCGTCACCGGCGTCGAGATGTTCCAGAAGACGCTGGACCAGGGCATCGCCGGCGATAACGTCGGCTGCCTGCTCCGCGGCGTGGAAAAGAACGAGCTGGAGCGCGGGCAGGTGCTGGCCAAGCCCGGCAGCATCACCCCGCACAAGAAGTTCAACGCCGAGGTGTACGTGCTGACCAAAGAGGAAGGTGGGCGTCACAGCCCGTTCTTCACCGGCTATCGTCCGCAGTTCTACTTCCGGACCACCGACGTGACCGGCACGATCAAGCTGCTGGGCGGCGCCGAGATGTGCATGCCCGGCGACAACATTCAGATGGAGGTCGAGTTGCTGAACACCTCGATCGCCATGGAAGAAGGCCTTCGGTTCGCCATCCGCGAGGGCGGCCGGACCGTCGGCGCCGGCGTGGTGACCAAGATTCTGGAGTAAACGATGGCCAAGGCCAAGGCTCGCGAATACGTGTGGCTGCAATGCACCGAGTGCGGCGACCTGAATTACCGCATCCAGGTCCGCACCGCCGGCGGTACGCCCAAGCTGACGCTGAAGAAGTACTGCCCCCGCTCGCGCAACCACACGGAGCATAAGCTCAAGCGGAAATAACAGCAGCGTGCAGACTCGCCCGCGGGACGGAACCCCGCCCTCCCGCGGGCGGCACACGGCAGTAGCTCAATTGGTAGAGCAGCGGTCTCCAAAACCGCAGGTTGGGGGTTCAAGTCCTCCCTGCCGTGGTGGACGAGCAACAGGCGGCCCGGTCGGCGGGCTGTCGCCGGATCAAGCGGCTGTGCGGTGAAACGTGAAAATTGAAATCTACAAACGCGGTCAAGGCAAGTACACCCGGATCATCACCGCGGTGACGATTTTCGGACTGGCGCTGGCCGGCGCGGTGGTTCTGAGCGCCCAACTGGGAGCCATCGGCGGCCTGGGGGCGATGAAGACCTACGTCCAGTTCGGCATCCCCACCTTGGTGGTGCTGGCCTTCGGCCTGTTCAGCTTCTGGATCGTCAATCGGCCCAGGACGGCGGACTTCCTGATCGCCACCGAGGGCGAGATGAAGAAGGTCTCCTGGTCCAGCCGGAAGGAAGTCGTCGGCTCGACCAAGGTCGTGATCGTGACCACGTTCATCCTGGCGGTGATCATCTTCGGCGTGGACCTGCTGTTCGTGGTCCTGTTCCGGTGGCTGGGCGTGATGGGCTAGAGCCCTAAAGGACGGTCATGGCCAAGCAATGGTATGTGCTGCGGGTGGCGTCGAACAAGGAGGACGAGGTTCGCCGCGCGCTGGAGCGAAAGGTGAAGATCGAGGGTCTGGAAGACCGCATCGGTCGCATCCTGGTGCCCACCGAGCGTCGTCCCAGCCCCCGCGGGCGCGGGGAGAAGAAGTTCGTCGAGCGCAAGATGTATCCCGGCTACGTCTTCATCGAGATGGAACTCGAGAGCGACGGGACGATCGGCGACAAGGCCTGGTTCCTCATCAAGGAAACCACCGGCGTGGGCGACTTCATCGGCGCCGCGGGCAAGCCCTCGCCCATGCAGCAGGCGGACGTCGACAAGATGCTGATGCAGGTGGAGAAGGCCGAGGAAGGCGGGCCCGTCAGCGTCGAGTTCGAGAAGGGCGACAGCGTAAAGATCAAGGAAGGGGCCTTCGAAAACTTCGAGGGCACGGTGGACGAGGTGCTGCTGGATCGGGGACTGATCCGCGTCATCGTGACAATCTTCGGGCGCGCCACACCCGTCGAACTGGAGTACTGGCAGGTCGAAAAGGCCTGAGAATGCGAAACCCTACAGACCGGTGGCCGTGAGCCGCCCCGCCCGGACGTTGGCCGTACGGGCGGATAACCCAGGCGACATAGCGGAATCCGGAAAGGTTCACACCCATGGCAAAAGAAATCGTCGCACAGATCAAGCTGCAGGCCGCCGGCGGACAGGCGACCCCCGCGCCGCCCATCGGGCCGGCCCTGGGCCAGCACAACGTCAACATCGGGCAGTTCGTCTCGCAGTTCAACGACCGCACCCGCGAGTACGCCGGCACCCCGATCCCCGTGGTGATCACGGTCTACAAGGACAAGTCCTTCACCTTCATCACCAAGAGCCCGCCCGCGTCCGCCCTGCTCAAGGAAGCCGCCCAGATCGCCAAGGGCAGCGGCACGCCCAACAAGGAGAAGGTCGGCAAGGTCACCATGGACCAGGTCCGGGCCATCGCCGAGAAGAAGAAGGCCGATCTCAACGCCCACGACCTGGACCACGCCTGCCGGATCATCGAAGGCACCGCCCGCTCCATGGGGCTGGTGGTCGAAAAATAACCGTCCGCATCTGCCGGCGCCGGGCGGACGGTCCGCCCTGACTGCCGGCTGCGGGCCGGGCCCCACCACGGGCCCGTCACCAACAACAGTGGGAGTCCCCCGGGACGACAGGAGAAACCCGTATGGGTAAGGAACGAAGCAAGCGATACAAGGCCGACCTGCCGAAGGTGCCGCAAGGCAAGGTCCCCGTCGGCGACGCCGTCGCGGCCCTCAAGACCTTCAAGGCCATTAAGTTCGACATGACCGTCAATCTGGTCCTGCACCTCGGCATCGACCCCAAGCAGGCCGACCAAGCCCTCCGCGGCTCGATCAGCCTGCCCCACGGCATCGGCTCCAGCAAGAAGGTCATCGCCTTCTGCGACGAGAGCGAGATCGAGAAGGCCAAGGCCGCCGGCGCCATCGAGGCCGGCAACGACGAGCTGATCAAGAAGGTTCAGGACGGCTGGACCGACTTCGACGTCGCCGTTGCCACCCCCGCGGTGATGAAGAACGTCTCCCGGCTGGGCCGGGTCCTCGGACCCCAGGGCAAGATGCCCTCGCCCAAGGCCGGCACCGTCGTCACCGACGTCGCCCAGGCCGTGCGGGAGTACTCGGCCGGCAAGATCGAGTATCGCAACGACGCCGGTGGCAACATCCACGTGCCGGTGGGCAAGATGAGCTTTGCCGACGAGAAGCTGGTGGACAACATCAACGCCTTCGTCAGCCACATAAAGCACATCAAGCCCTCCGCGGCCAAGGGAACCTATATCAAGAACGCGGTGTTGTCCGGTGCGATGACCCCCGGCGTCCAGATGGACGTGCAGTAACAGGTGAAACCATGAGCAAACCAGTCAAGGAACTGCTTCGCAAAGAGATTACCGATCGCCTGGCCGGCGTGGATTCGCTGGCGGTGGTCGGATTCACCGGCGTCGACGCGGTCACCACCCACCAGATCCGCTCTCGCCTGCTCCAGAAGGACATCCGCCTGATGGTGGTCAAGAACTCGCTGGCCCGCTCGGCCTTCCGCGAGATCAAGCTCGATGCCGCCGGCGACCTGCTGGACGGGCCTTGCGCCCTGGCCTACGGGGCCGACAGCGTCGTCACCATCGTTCGCGAACTGCTGGACATCCATCGCGAGACGCCCAAGCTGGTGGTCAAGGCCGCGGTCCTCGAAGGCAACCCCTTCCGGGAAGAAGAGATCGAGGCTCTCAGCAAGTACCCGACCCGCCCCGAAGCCATCGGGCAGGCGGTCTCGTGCGTGCTGTCCAGCGGCGCCAACCTGGCCGGCTGCCTGATCGGGCCCGGCGGGGCCATCGCCTCGCTGGTCAAGGCCATCCAGGAGAAGCGAGAGGAAGCCGGCGAGAAGCTGGAAGCCGAAGCTGCTCCGGCCGCCGAAGCCGCCCCGGCCGCGGAAGCTCCCCCGGCCGCGGAAGCCGCCCCCGCGGGCGAGGCTTCGGCCTGAACGAGAGAGAGAAACTTATCCGGCTGCAGATTGGTCCCTCAGGGATTAAATGAGCGCCAACGGGGTGCTCGCCTATCAGGCCGGCAGGGAACACGGGCTGACGATTCCCGTGACGTTTTGGAAGGTTTGGAACCATGGCAGAAGCAAGTGCTGCAATCAAGGAACTGGGCGACAAGCTGGCTGGGCTGACCCTGAAGGAAGCCGTCGAACTGAAGGATTACCTGAAGGAAGCCTACGGGATCGAACCCGCCGCCGGCGGCGCCGTCATGATGGCGGCCGGTCCGGGCGCCGCTGCCGCCCCGGCCGAGGAAGAGAAGACCTCGTTCGACGTCGTCCTCACCGGCGCCGGCGACAAGAAGATCCAGGTCATCAAGGTCGTCCGGGCCCTGACCAACCTGGGCCTCAAGGAGGCCAAGGACCTGGTCGACGGCGCGCCCAAGCCGGTCAAGACGGGCGTGTCGAAGGAAGAGGCCGAGGACGCCAAGAAGCAGTTGGAAGAGGCCGGCGGCGCCGTCGAGATCAAGTAAGACGGGCCAGTGCCTGTCGCGGGCGACGCACCGCCCGCGGCCGCGAAGGCAGGAAAGCTATCGAGATTGACCTACAGCACAGCGACGCATCACCGGCGGTCAGGGCCGCGATCCCGTCCAGGCGAGTTCCCAAGTCTCGCCTGGTACCGGACGGGGTCTTGCCTGCCGGTGATGGTCGCGCGTGGGGTCAATCGACCGGCAGACGGGCCCCTGGCCCGTTCCGCGCCGGTTGTTCGTGCGTGGTGAGTTTTTGGGTTTCGTTCGCCAGACGTCCGCAACACGGGTCGGACCGACTTTTGATACGAGGACATGGTCATGCTGCGAGCCGATAAGGTCAGGAACTTTTCCAAGGTGGGCGACGCCGCCCCGGTGCCTAATCTCATCGAGATTCAGACCGCCAGCTACGCGCGGTTCCTGCAGTTGGAAACCGATCCGTCCAGGCGCAAGGGCGAAGGCCTGGAAGCCCTGCTCCGGGAGATCTTCCCCATCGTCAGCTACGACGAACAGACCACCCTGGACTATCTGTCCTACGAGCTGACCGAGCCCCGCTACACCATGCAGGAGTGCCGCGACCTGCGCCTGACCTTCGGCATGCCGTTCCGCATCCGCTGCCGGCTGACCCGCAAGGACTCCAAGGACGTGCTGGAGGAGTCGATCTACATCGGCGAGATTCCCATCATGATCGGCGGGGGGGAGTTCATCATCAACGGCGCCGAGCGGGTGATCGTCTCGCAGCTTCACCGCAGCCCCGGCGTCGATTTCACCGTGGAAATGCAGGAGTCCGACCGTCCCCTCCACGGCGCCCGCGTCATCCCCGAGCGGGGAAGCTGGATCGAACTGGGCGTGACCAAGAAGGACGCCCTGGCCATGAGGATCGACCAGTCCTCCAAGATCCCGGCCACCACCTTCCTGCGGGCCATGGACGAGCGGTACGGTTCGGACGCGGCCATCATCCGCGAGTTCTACCCGACCCGGAACATCGGCGTCGACGACCTCCGCCCGCAGATGTACGCGGTGGAAGCCATCATCGACAGCGAGACCGGCGAGGAACTGGTGCCGGCCGGCGGTCAGATCGGCGAGGCGGTCACGAAGATCGCGGCCTCCAAGCTCAAGAAGGTCGAGGTGGTCGAGAAGGCCCCCGACCCGCTGCTGCTGAACACGCTGTCCGAGGACTCCGCCGACAGCCATGAGAACGCCCTGCTGCGGATCTACATGCGGCTTCGCCCGGGCAACCCGCCGCACATCGACAAGGCCCGCACGCTGTTCGCCGAGAAGTTCTACGACGAGAACCGCTACCGCCTGGGCAAGGTGGGGCGATTCCGCATCAACCGCAAGTTCCACCAGGACGTGCCGGAATCGGTGATGACCCTCCGCGTGGAGGACCTGATCGGCACGCTCAAGTACATCCTCAAGCTACGCAGCGGCGAGGGCAAGGTCGACGACATCGACCACCTGGGCAACCGGCGCCTCCGCACCATCGACGAACTGGCCACCGACGAACTCCGCAAGGGTTTTCTCAAGCTTCGCCGCACGGTGCAGGAACGGATGAGCTTGAAGGACCCCAAGGAACTGACCAAGATCTCCGAACTGGTCAACTCCAAGAGCATCTCCTCGTCCATCGAGTTCTTCTTCGGGCGGGGCGAATTCAGCCAGGTCGTCGACCAGCAGAACCCGCTGAGCCAGCTCACCCACGAGCGGCGGCTCTCCGCCCTCGGCCCCGGCGGGCTCAACCGCAAGCGGGCCGGCTTCGAGACCCGCGACGTCCACATCAGCCACTACGGGCGCATCTGCCCCATCGAGACGCCTGAAGGCCAGAACATCGGCCTGATCACCTCGCTGGGCATCTACGCCGGCGTCGACGAGTACGGCTTCATCACCACTCCGTACCGCCGGGCCACCAGGGGCAAGGTCGTCGATGAGATCGTCGCCCTCCGGGCCGACGAGGAACTGGAAGCCACCCTGGCCCCGCCCGACGCCCTGGAAAAGACCGCCCGCGGCGAGGCCCAGCGCCTGCCCAAGGAGCACGTGCTGGCCCGCGTCAACGGCGACGTCAAGCTGGTCGACGGCAACGACGTCCACTATGTCGACATCTCGCCCAAGCAGACGGTGGGCGTGTCGGCCGCCCTCATCCCGTTCCTGGAACACGACGACGCCAACCGCGCCCTCATGGGTTCCAACATGCAGCGCCAGGCCGTGCCGCTCATCCGCACCGAGGTGCCCATCGTCGCCACGGGCATGGAGCACGCGGTGGCCGAGAACTCCGGCATGGTCATCCGGGCCCGCAAGGCCGGCGCCGTCACCTACGTCGACGCCCTGCGGATCATCATCGACAACGCCGACGAGTACGAGCTGCGCAAGTTCTGCAAGCTCAACGAGCGGGCCTGCCTGACCCAGAAGCCCATGGTCGTTGAGGGCCAGCGGGTCAAGCGGGGCCAGATCATCGCCGACGGGCCCGCGTGCAGCCGCGGGGAACTGGCCCTGGGACGAAACGTCCTGGTCGCCTTCATGCCCTTCGACGGCTACAACTTCGAGGACGCCATCCTCATCTCCGAGCGCCTGCTCAAGGACGACACCTTCACCTCCATCCATCTGGAGGAGTACGAGGTCGAGGTCCGCGAGACCAAGCTGGGCCGCGAAGAGTTCACCCGCGACATTCCCAACGTCTCGGAAAAGGCCCTGCGGAACCTCGACGAGAACGGTGTGGTCCGCATCGGCACCCGCGTCGGGCCCGGCGACATCCTGGTCGGCAAGGTCGCGCCCAAGAGCAAGAGCGAACTGTCGCCCGAGGAGAAGCTCCTGCACGCCATCTTCGGACGGGCCGGCGAGGACGTTAAGAACGACAGCCTCGAACTGCCCGCCGGCGAGGAGGGCGTCGTGGTCGACGCCGTCCGCTTCAGCCGTCGCGTCCACATGACCGACGAGCAGAAGAAGGACATCCAGCGCCGCATGAGGGACTACCGCGACTCCATGCACAAGCGCATGGTCAAGGTCTTCCGCCTGATGGCCAACGAGATCAACGAGGTCCTCGGCACGCCCATGGTCGACCCGACCACCAAGCAGAAGGTCGGCGCCAGCGACAACGACGCGGTCATCCTCGAACAGATCGAGAGCTTCAAGGCCACCTGGATGAAGTCGTCCAAGGCGGCCGCCAAGCAGCAGGCCGAGTCCCTCCATGCCCGCTACTGGCCCCGGATCGAGGAGATTCGCAAGGAATCCGAACGCAAGCTCGACCACATGAAACGCGGAGACGAGTTGCCCAGCGGCGTGCTGGAGATGGTCAAGGTTCGCGTGGCCACCAAGCGGAAGCTCGGCGTGGGCGACAAGATGGCCGGCCGGCACGGAAACAAGGGCGTCATCGCCCGCATCCTGCCCGAGGAGGACATGCCCTTCCTCGAAGACGGCACGCCCGTCGAGATCTGCCTCAACCCCCTCGGCGTGCCCGGCCGTATGAACCTCGGCCAGATCCTCGAGACCCACCTGGGCTGGGCGGCGGCGGTGCTGGGGTTCCAGGCCGTCACCCCCGTCTTCGACGGGGCCAGCGAGGAGGAGATCTTCCAGGCCGTCCAGGAGGCCAACACCTACGTCCGCGATCGCCGTTCGAAGCTGGACGTGGTCCACAAGGCCGGCGACAGCCGCGAACTGCTGGTCGAGATGCCGCCCGACGGCAAGACCCGCCTGTTCGACGGCCGCACCGGCGAGCCCTTCGAGCAGAAGGTCACCGTCGGCTACATCTACATGAACAAGCTCCACCATCTGGTGGACGAGAAGATCCACGCCCGGGCGACCGGCCCGTACTCGCTGATCACCCAGCAGCCCCTGGGCGGCAAGGCCCGCACCGGCGGGCAGCGGTTCGGCGAGATGGAAGTCTGGGGCCTGGAAGCCTACGGCGCCAGCTACACCCTCCAGGAGTTGCTCACCGTCAAGAGCGACGACGTGGAAGGGCGGACCAAGATCTACGAGTCCATGGTCAAGGGCACCAACTCCCTGGAGGCCGGTACGCCCGTCAGCTTCGACGTGCTGTGCAACGAACTCCGCGG